>WNFC01030439.1_pt1 | contig 11211 bp, 12 predicted proteins | sample 5400541 | NCBI WGS metagenome assembly WNFC01 (sample SAMN13153342, study PRJNA577476) | soil metagenome | isolation source: 120 cm saprolite under Douglas fir tree site 2 hole 2 replicate 1 | place: USA:California | collected 2015-04-18
GGCTCAAAAAGCTGGTTCGGCTCGGCGTGCTGCGCCGGATCCCCTATCAGGAATCGCCGAAGCGATACGAGTACATCCTGACGCAAAAAGGCCTCGACCTTTATCCGGTGATCATGTCGATCGTCCATTGGGGTGACACCCACATGGTCGATTCCCGCGGCAGGCCCATGCTTCATGAGCACAAGAACTGCGGCAAAATGTTCGATCCGGTTATGGTGTGCTCCGAATGCGGCGAGCCGCTTGCCGCCAAGCACGTCCATGTGCATCCCGGTCCGGGCGCGCGCCAGGTTCCTGCCGCTTCCTTGAAGGCCGAAAAAGCCGGGTAAAGTCGAGCCGCGCGGTCTGGCGATATTTTGCGATCGCTGTGGCGCGGCTACCGGCGAAAGCGGCCGCAGACTTGTTTCTCGCACGGCAGCCGGCAACTCGAATGCCGTCAGACCAGGCTTTGTCAGGCCGTCATCCGTGACGAATAGTGTCCGGCGAAACGGCGACGCAATTCCATTTTCTGCACTTTGCCGGTTGCACCGTAAGTCAACGCCTCGACGAAAACGATATCGTCCGGAATCCACCATTTGGCAATCTTGCCTTCGAGAAAAGCAACGATCGATTTTTCCGTCGCCGCGTTGGAAGCAGCAGGCACGACGACAAGCAACGGCCGCTCCTCCCATTGCGGGTGCGGAATGCCGATCACCGCGGCCTCGGCAACGCCCGGGCAGCCCATCGCCAGATTCTCAACATCGATCGAGCTGATCCACTCGCCGCCCGACTTGATGACGTCCTTGGCGCGATCGGTGAGCTGGATATAATTGTCGCTATCAATCGTCGCGAGGTCGCCGGTATTGAACCAACCATCCTCCAGCAGCGGCTTCTCATCGCGGTAATAGCCGCTGACGACCCAGGGGCCGCGCACCATCAATCTGCCGCTGGACTGGCCGTCACGCGGCATCTCGTTGCCCTCCTCATCGGCGACTTTTACGTCGACACCATAGATCGGCTGTCCCTGGGAGATCTTGCGGCCAAGCTGGTGCTGCGGCGATTGCTTCGCCGTTTTTCGCGACGGCTGTGGAGAGGTCCCGCAGGGGCTGGTTTCGGTCATGCCCCAGACGTGCTTCACCGAGACGCCGAGGCGCTCGAACCCCTCGATCATGCTCGGCGCCGGTGCCGATCCGGCGATGACGATCCGCTTCAGCGCGCCGGCGCCCTGCCCTTGCGTTTCCAGATGCTGCAGCAGCTTTGCGTACAGCGTCGGCACGCCGGCCGCGACGGTCACACCTTCCGCTTCCATCAGCTCGGCAATGCTTGCGGCATCCATCTTCGGTCCCGGCAGCACCAGCTTCGCGCCGACCATCGGAGCGGCATGGGTAAAACCCCATGCGCCGTTGGCGTGGAACATCGGCGTCATCGGCAAGATCGTATCCAGCGCAGTAAAGCCCAGGGAATAAGCACCACTGATGGACAGGCAATGCAGCATGTCGGACCGGTGCGAATAGAGCACTCCTTTCGGATTGCCTGTCGTACCCGACGTGTAGAACAGCGACGAAGCCGACAGCTCATCGAATAGCGGCCATCGGAAATTCTCCTCGCCGTTATCCAGCAAGTCCTCGTAGCATAAAAGATTGGGGATGCTCGTCACCGGCATCGCTGTCCTGTCGACCATCAGGACAAAGAGGCTGATGGTGGCGAGTTCCGGCGCGAGTTTCTCCACCAGAGGCAGAAATGAACTTTCGAAAAACAGCACTTTATCTTCGGCATGATTGGCGATGTAGGAAATCTGAGCCGGTATCAATCGCGGATTGATCGCATGCCAGACCGCTCCAAGGCCGGTGACGCCATGCTCGATCTCGAAGTGCCGATAATTATTCCAGGCAAGCGTCGCCACCCGGTCGCTTGGCCCGACGCCCCAGCGCCGCAGCGCATCGGCCAGCTTGCGCGCCCGGCGCGCGGCATCCTTATAGGTATATCGATGTATCGGACCTTCGGAGGTGCGCGATACAATCTCGGTATTGCCGTGAAACCGGTCGGCATGTTGCAGAAGCGACGACAGCAACAGCGGCTGATTTTGCATCAAGCCTTTCACGGATAACCCTCCATCAGATTCATGTGTCGGTATGCTGTTCTTATCGAGCGCCAGCCGCGTACTTCGCAAACGACACCGCTTATTCGGATCTCACGTCGAGCACTTCGCCGAACTGCTCCCAGTTGGTGCCGCTCCAGCGTTGCAGCTGCAGCTGCGTCCAGACCATGTTGCTGGTCGCGCTGGTGTTGATCGAGATACCCGGCATGGCGGTCGGAAGCACGAGATCCCTGAGGCTTTTGGCCTGCTTGACGATATTTTCGCGGGACAGATCGTTGCCGCACTGCTTCAGGATTTGCTCAAGGATCAAACCCTGCTGATAGCCGGTCAGGTAGTTGGTATCGCCGATATCGGACCCCGGCAGATACTTCTCGAAGAACGCGCGATAGGCCTTCATGCCGGCATCGTCATTCCATTTCGAATCGGTCGGGTCCTTGTTGAACGTTCCGACGATCACGCCAACCGCCTTATCAAGGCCGGCGGGTTTGAGGGTTGCCGATACCGAACTCGACGGAAAATTGACAATCAGCGTCGGCTTCCATCCGATCTCGGCCACCTTGCGAATGGCCTGCGCCGAGAATTTCGGCGTGCCCGCAACCAGAAGCGCTTCTGCGCCCGAGCTCTTCAGATTGACAACCTGCGAGTCCACGGTCGGGTCGGTGATTTCGTAGGCTGCCGTTACCACCCTCTTGTCGAAATCGCTTTTGAGGAATGCCTTGAAAGCGTTGACGTAATCTTTGCCGAGGTCGTCGTTCTGATAAAGGATGGCATATTTCGCGTTTGGCAGCGCTCTGCTCAGATATTTCGCGTAGATCTTTCCTTCGGTATCGAAGCTGACCAATCCCGTCGTCGTCAGCGGAAAATCCGCGACGCTGGTGAACTTGTGCGACCTCATCGCTTTCAACGAGCTTGCGGACATGCTCCACCGCCTTCGGCGGGCTGTAGGCATCGTCCATTGCAATATAGTTGATCTTGCGGCCGTTGATCCCGCCGCGGTCGTTGATGGATTGAACGTAGGCGAGAACGCCTTTGCCGACGAGGCCAATCGATGATGCCGGGCCGCTGAACGGGAAGACGCCGCCGATCTTGATCTCGGTCGCCGTCACACCCGGTGCATCGGCAGCGAGCGCCGGCGCGAACCATGCGAGTAGACTTCCTCCTTGGTCGAAACGCCGATCTGGCGTCTGCAGGGCCCGCACGGCACTCGTTACTCCGGCACGTCGCGGCCGTTGCGACCGGCCGTCTTGCCGCGCAAACTACAGTTCTTTTTTAGAACTCGTCAAGTGATTCCAACAATCCCCGGTTATGCCGCCGGCTTCAGACCCAGCATCCGGTTCTGCAAAGCGCGCTTTGCGGCCGCAATTTCAAGAGGATGGTTGGTGCAAATTGCCGTTGGCAATGGTGCATTCTCGACGAATAGAGGGTCCGCAGCCAGCGGGGGTTCCCGAGCCCGGGCACAAATCCGCGTGGCGATAAAGGGCGGGGCCCCTCCTCTTCCACTACGCTTCATTTACATTCTATTTCAGTACTACAGCGCCTTACGGGTATTTGGGAATTGGATCTGCACCATCTCAGCGACGAGACGTGGTTGGCCGCGGAACAGCCGGCGCTATGGCATCAGCACCGTCTGTCCGGACATCTCAGCGCGGAAGCGAAACCACAACCAGACCCTGGTCAGCGCCGGTAGGCCACCGCCGCATGCAGCCGATGTTCCGACATCGACGTCTGTATCTCAGCAAAGCCTTGATCAAGAAGACGCTGAGGTCGACCGCAAGATCAAAAGCGTTTGCCGAGGCTGCTAGGCGCTGCGAATCTCGGCTGTGCATGCCAAAAGCCCTCTCATCATCACTGACAAGAGCCCGCCAATACCGAAAGTGGCCGGCCCTTCCGTGAACACATCTTGCCGCTTGTCGTCGCTGCAGACTGACGAACTTCAAGATTGGCACGCTCGGGAATATCCAGACTCTAATCCGAGTCTTCCTAGCAGGGCGGACGTGCATATCCCAACTTATGATCGGAATCCAAATGGTACGCCTTTCACCCCTTGCCGCGGTCGCAGCGGTCATGGCTGTCTTTGCTTCCTTGTCGGCTGAGACTGCTGACGCCCAGGAATATCCGTGGTGCGTCTCGCGGGAAGGTTACCTCTATTGCTTCTATAAAACCCAGGAGCAATGTCGATGGACGGCATCGGGCATCGGCGACTGCGCCCTGAATCCGCGTTTGCTGTTCCCGAACAAGCCGCGCGATTCCGGCGCGACGCCTGTGAGCCGGCCCAAGCCCTATTGATTGAGCCGCATGAACTAGAAACGTCTCTCAGCTCCAGGGCGCGACCTCTCAGCCGCACCACAACGTGCAGGCCAGTCACTTTGATGATGTCAAACAGGGAACAGCATGGCCAAACAACTACACTATGGAGCGACCGCGAAGGTATTTCACTGGCTGATCGTAGCGCTTCTCATGGTGCAATATCCGCTCGGCTGGTTCATGCCGGACATTCATCGCGGGATGAAGCCCGGCGACGCGATGACATTGCATATTTCCTTCGGGATGACGATTCTTGCGCTCATCGTTTTGCGTTTTTTCTGGCGCATCACCCATCCCGTCGCGCCGGAGGGTTCGCTTCCAGCCTGGCAGCAGCTGATATCGGAGGCGGTACACTGGTTGCTTTATGCGCTTGTGTTTGCGACCACCATGACCGGCTGGCTGTTCGCATCGCAGCGTGGTTGGTCGATCTCGCTATACTTTGCGGCCCCTCTACCCGAGTTGGCAGAAGGCTCAGCCCTGGCGACGTCGATCGGGAAATGGCACGGGACCATGGAATGGGCATTGCTCCTGATGATCACCGCCCATGTCGCGGCCGCGATGGCACATACGTTCATCTTTCGCGACCGGATCATGCAGCGGATGCTGCCGGGGAACCCGATGGGAGTGCGTGCCAAAAGCCTGAAGCCGGAGGTGGTGGCGATTGAAGCCCGCCCGAGATCGCGTCCGAGCTGATGTGAGCCAAACTGTCCTTTGTGCACGCGTGCCCGCACCGGTTTCTTTTCATGCAGGCAATTACGGTTTACTTTCGTGGCCTGCCCCGCTTTGCAAAGATCAATCCCCGCGCATCGGCAGTACAACGAAGCAGGCTTGCCAATTTGAGCGCCTCGTTACGTTCCGGACCTGGGGGTATCAGGCGGGCAAGCTCCAAGGCATCTGCTGCGAGGTTGTCCCAATCAAGCCTGTTAGTTGAGCGTTGTGTCTCTTTACCCATCGCTCTGCAGAATTCCCGCCACCTGGACTTGTTAAAGTCCTCAGAAGGCAAGACTCTCATATGAGTGATGATATTCCCGCGGGCTCGATCGTTTTATGGCGTGAACGACTCCTGGCCGCGGCGCTGACGAGAGAAATGGGACTCCACTATTGGATCCAGGAAGGCACGTCATCGTGATCAGGATTTCTGCCGCCGCCGCCGCACGCTTAATCAAACATTCTTTACCTGGAGCTGAACGGGAATAATTGGTGGGCGCTTGGGGTCTTCCCATTAGGCGCCAAAGCTTTCCGGGGTCTTGGCGCATCGTTTCCGCAAGTGGCTGCCCTCGTGCTCGGGCGTTCAATCATGTCCGTGACGGGGGGATGCATGACATCGACGACTGGTCTCGTTTCCCTGGCGACCTCTGTTCCGCCGCATATTTTCCCGCAGAGTACGGTGGCGCTCGTGACAAGAGAGCTGTTCGGGCAGCGTTATCCGGAATTCGAGCGTCTTTCTAAAGTTTTTGAGAACAGCGGCGTCGTCACGCGCTACGGCGTCAAGCCGATCGAATGGTATTGCGAGCCCCGCGGTTGGCCTGACCGGACCCAAGCGTTCCTCGAAGGTAGCGAGGCGCTGTTTGTGGATGTGGTAAGGAAAGCACTAGAGCAGGCCGACCTTGCACCCGACGAAATCGATACCGTCGTCACCGTCTGCTCCACAGGCATTGCGACGCCGAGCCTGGAAGCCCGCGTGGCGAGGAAGCTCGGATTCCGGGCGGACATTTCGCGCGTGCCGGTTTTCGGTTTGGGATGCGCGGGTGGCGTGGCGGGCCTTTCCATCGCGTCGCGCCTCGCACAGGCGCGGCCTGGAACCAACGTGCTTTTCGTCGCTGTCGAACTCTGCACACCCGCCTTTCGCCTGGATCAGTTGACGAAGGCAAATATCGTTGCCATCAGCCTGTTCGGCGACGGCGCGGCCGCGGTGATACTGCGTGCCGGGGACGGCGGCGACATTCAATTCGAGGATTTCGGCGAACATCTTTGGCCCGACACCTTGGGTATCATGGGCTGGAACGTGGATCCCGAAGGATTTGGGGTTGTTTTTCGCCGCGCCATCCCGGGCTTCGTGGCTGAGAATATGGGCGCGGCGGTAACCGGCATTCTCGCACGCATGAATCTTGGGCTCGAAGATGTCGAGCGTTTTGTGTGCCACCCCGGCGGAACGAAAGTCGTAAGGGCCCTGGAATCCGCGCTTTCTCTCAATCAGGGCAGCCTCGATCACGAACGGCAAGTCCTGGCGAATTATGGAAATATGTCGGGCCCTACCGTCTTGTTCGTGTTGGAACGCGTGCTTGCCGACAAGGTACCGTTCAGATCTTTGCTGACATCGCTCGGGCCGGGATTCACCGCGAGCTGCGCATCGCTGCGGCGCGCGACATGATTTCTGCGATCATCGTTCTTGGTCTTGTCACTTTCCAGCGCGTGGGCGAACTATTCCACGCACGTCACAACACCGCCAGGCTGCTTGCCCGGGGAGCGACGGAGACCGGCGCCCGCCATTATCCACTACTGGTCGCCATGCACTTTGCCTGGCTGAGCTCCCTGTGGATATGGGGGCACAGTCAGCCGGTGGACCCGGTTTGGCTCTGCGGTTTCGTTGTTTTGCAGTGTCTTCGCGCCTGGATCATCTTGTCGCTTGGCATGCGCTGGACGACTCGAATTATCGTTTTGCCGGGCGCGCCGCTGGTGGCAACTGGTCCCTACCGGTTCATGTCGCATCCGAACTACGCAGTCGTCGTGTGCGAGATCGCCGTTCTGCCCTTGGCTTTGGGGCTGCCTCTGATCGCCCTGGTCTTCACCGCGCTAAATGCATGGATTCTCTCCATTCGCATTCGCGCCGAGAATCGCGCCCTGACATATGTTTCGCGCGCCCAGGCAGTGGAATGAGCGGCGTGGACCGCAAAAGCAGTCCACCAGCTATCTGGATCGGCTTTGTATTGATGTGCCTCGGGATGTTCGTGGCCATTCTCGACATCCAGGTGGTCGCGACGTCATTGCCCGCGATCCAGAATGCGCTTGGCGTTCCGCCTGACGCCATCAGCTGGGTACAGACGTCTTACCTAGTCGCCGAGATCATCGCCATTCCGTTGACGGGCTGGCTCACTCACGCGCTTACCATGCGCTGGCTGTTTGTCGCGGCGACGGCGCTTTTCACGGCATCATCTGTTGGCTGCGCGCTGAGCGAGAGCTTTGCCACGCTGGTTTTCTTCCGCGTGCTGCAAGGTTTCGCGGGCGGCGCGCTTATTCCGCCGGTGTTCGCGGCCGTCTTCATTCTTTTTGCGCCGCGCATGCAGGGAATCGCGACGACGATCGCCGGCATCATGGCCGTTCTCGCACCGACGGTTGGGCCCATTGTCGGCGGCTGGACCACGCAAACCTATTCCTGGCACTGGCTATTTCTTATCAACGTTATTCCAGGACTCATTGCCTGCATTTTCACGCCGTTTTTGCTGCCGAGACAACAATCTCATATCTCCGACATACTGAAGCTCGACGGCTTTTCACTGTTTTTGATGGCGACCAGCCTCGCCAGCCTGGTTATCGGTCTGAAGCTGGCTCCCCGAGACGGGTGGCTGTCTCTGCTCTGCGTTGCCTTGCTTTCATTGACCATATTGTCCGGCCTTACTTTCGGCTGGCGAACACTCAGGGCGCGCTATCCCATTGTTGAGCTGTCGACTCTGCGCGATCGTTCCTTCGCCGTCGGCTGCGCCATGAGCTTTTGCCTCGGCGTAGGACTCTTTGGATCGGTTTATCTGATGCCGGTATTTCTTGCATTTGTCCGCGACCGCAATGCCCTCGAGATCGGTTTGGTCATGCTGGTCGCCGGCATTGAACAGCTGGCTACTGCACCGCTCGCTGTGGCGCTGGAGAGTCGCATGGACGGGCGCTTGTTGACGGCCGTCGGGTTTGCGATGTTCGCGGCCGGCCTTGGTCTCGACGCATTCGAGACCCCCGATACCGACTTCAATGAGATGTTCTGGCCCCAGTTGATAAGGGGCGCTGCAATCATGTTCTGTCTGCTGCCGCCGACGCGCCTGGCACTGGGAGGCTTGTCGCAATCGCAGGTCCCCGACGCCAGTGGTTTATTCAATATGATGCGAAATATTGGCGGCGTGATCGGCATCGCACTGATCGACACGATTCTTTACGGTCGAACCAGCATTCATGCGGATGCGCTCCGGGCCCGCCTTATCGCAGGTGACGCAACCGCCGCGCAGGCCATAAGGCTTGACCCGGGACTATTCGCAACCCGGCAGGCAGCGCCGGTCGATGCGGCCGCCGAAGCATATTTGCGCCCGATGATTGAGAAGGCGGCTTTCGCCGCGAGTGCCAACGAGGCCTGGCTATTGCTGGCATGCTTCGCGCTTCTAGCTGCGTTGCTGGTGCCGTTTGCGTGGAACCACAGATCCGCAAAGACCTAGGTACCGAAAGTCGGCCCGGCTTCTCAGCGAGACGCTATTTCATTGGGGAAGCGCGCAAGAACAGCCTCCTGCGTATGGCCAATGTGGGCGCGCACCAGAAAGGCTGCGCGTGAGGCGTCCCGCGCCTTGAATGCTTGTATGATGTCATCGCATCCATGCGCTGCGCGCTCTGCAAACTCGCGGCCCACATTTGTGATTGTGCCGCAGAGCTGGATTTGCAGCGCGAACCGCGCCTGCGCCTCGATAAGCGCGGAATTTCCGGATTGCTCGGCGATAGCTTCGTAAAATTCCCGATCGCGTATCGCATATGTTTTCATATCCCCGCGCTGCAAGGCGACCATGGCTTCACCGAGTATATTTTCAAACCGCCGGATGTCGCGGTCGCTCATTTGCGGGATGGCGAGCTCGACCGCGAAACATTCAAGCCGCTTGTATAGTTCGTAAAGGTCAGCCGTCTTCCTCCCTTTGCCAGTATCCCGATCGCCTCGCGGAACGGGGTTCGGCTTACCCGCAGCTTGTCGATCACCTGCTTTTCGTCCACCCATCCGCCGCTCGGCAATTCGCCGGTGACGATCAGGCGTACGACCTCCTCATAGATCCGTTCACGCAGGGTTCTCTTACGTAGTTTTTCCACGTTTTTGATCAGCATTAGCGAATGCGTCTGCCAGAGAGCCCAGCTGGGCTTGCGGTCAGGACGTCCCAGCTGAGGACCAGACGACCTCGCTCGACTATTTGACTTCCGGCGCAGGCGATCCCGCGGAAAATGCGCGCTCGAACGTTGCGAGATCCGAGCTGGCCAAGTCCGAAACGGCAATGTAGGTGAACTGCGCATCGCTCCAGCTGCGGACGTTGTATCCTGCAATCGCTTGATCCGAGACGGATTGACCGGGTGGCAGAGTCGTCAGGCTGACCGTGTGCGCGGCATGCTTGTAGACGATCGTAGCGACGGGATCGTGGCCGACGACATCGACGCGGCCGCCCACGAGTACGAAGCCCTGCGCCGCGAGGTCAGGCACCTGAGGCGATTCCGGCAGGCGCGATGTGAACCATGGCTTGACCGTATGCCGGTCGGAAGACGCAACGTCGAAAGGCTGCGGCGCCAATTGACCCCGGATATGGCCTGCGACGACCTGGCGGGCAACATCCTCGCGCAGATCGTAGCGCTCGATCGTCAGCATGACAGAACTAGAGATCACCGCGCCAAACACCGCTGCCGCAGCCAACGCCTGAAACGACCAGCTTCGCTGACGCAGACGGATCGCCTGGCCCGGACGTCCCGTTTGGCCCACCCGATCCGCATCCAGTTTCGAATTGATGCGGGCGCGCAGACCTGGCGGCACCTCAGGTTGCGGAAGCGAACGAACGGCGCGGCGCAACGATAGCAGCCGGATATATCGAGCCTTCAAGGATTCATCGTTAGCCAACCGCCGTTCGAACTCAATCGCGGAAGCCGGATCGAGCTCGCCGTCGCAATAGGCGTTCATCTGCAGTTCGTCGTTGTCTTTTATGGATGCAATCATAATTTTTACTTTCGGTCTCCGAGTAGAGCGATCAGAAGCTGCCTGCCCCGGGACAGACGGGACATCACTGTGCCGATTGGAACATTAGTGATCTCCGCGATATCGCGATAGTTCAACTGATTCATTTCCCGCAAAACGATCACTTCGCGAAACTGCGTCGGCAGCTGTGCCAAAGCGTGCTGGACCTCTTCGGCATCCGCCTTGAAAAGAGCGATCTCCTCGGGTGTCTCAACCCTCGTTCCCTGCGGGCCTTCATGCTCGAGTTCCTGTTGCTCCGCAACACTCAGGTCGCCCGTGAAAACGACAGCCTTTGGCCTGTTCTTCATCAACCAGCTGTAGGCGGTGTTGCGCACGATTGTCAGGGACCACGCGCGCGCGTTGACGGCACCGAAGCTCTTGATGCCGCGAAACGCGCGCAGCGCAGCATCCTGCACAACGTCCTCGGCGTCGTATGCATTGCCGGTAAGCCATTGCGCGAGACGATAGGCTTCGGCCATGTGTGGCAGAAAGACTTCATCGAACACCGCGCGTTCATCCTTGTTCTGCACAATTGGGACCGACGCCTGCTGCTGGCCAGACAAACGATCTGGGCCTTCCAACCGTTCTTTTAACACGACTTCGTTAATCTCGGTACGCCGGAAGTCCGACCGACGTACCGATAAGGGTGTCGTCATGTTTGGCACACCGAGATTCGATCCTCTTGCGGCTACTTTACGATGACCTGCCCGACCATGTGCGGATGCAGGCCGCAGAAATAGTCGAACGTGCCGACGCTAGTGAAGGTAAATGAATACGAGTCGTCGGTGTCGAGCGCCTTCGACCGAAAGGTCGTCTTCTTCTCGACCACCGTGTGCGGAATGTCGTCGTGATTGACCCACTTGACCGTCGTTCCCACGGCAAC
>WNFC01008709.1_pt1 | contig 11210 bp, 9 predicted proteins | sample 5400541 | NCBI WGS metagenome assembly WNFC01 (sample SAMN13153342, study PRJNA577476) | soil metagenome | isolation source: 120 cm saprolite under Douglas fir tree site 2 hole 2 replicate 1 | place: USA:California | collected 2015-04-18
CTTGCGCTTCAGCGCCGCGCCGAGGATGTCGCCGAGGCTGGCGCCGCTGTCCGAGGAGCCGTACTCGGCCATCGCCTTCTTCTCCTCCTCGACCTCGCGGGCCTTGATCGAGAGGCTGAGCTTGCGCGTCGCCTTGTCGACCGCCGTTACCTTGGCGTCGACCTTCTCGCCGATGGCGAAGCGGTCGGGGCGCTGCTCGCTGCGGTCGCGCGACAGATCCGACTTGCGGATGAATCCCGGCATGCCGTCGCCGACCGTGACCTCGATGCCGCCATCGCTGATCGCCGACACGGTGCAGGTGACGACCGAGCCTTTCTTCAGCATCTGCAGCGTCGCTTCATGCGGGTCGACGGCGAGTTGCTTGACGCCGAGGCTGATGCGCTCCTTCTCGACATCGACGTCCAGCACCTTGACCTTGACCATGTCGCCCTTGTTGTAGTCGGCAATCGCCTCCTCGCCCGCCTTGCGCCAATCGAGGTCGGACAGATGGACCATGCCGTCGATGTCGCCGGGCAGGCCGACGAAGAGGCCGAACTCGGTGATGTTCTTGACCTCGCCCTCGAGCTCGCTGCCGACCGGGTATTTCTCAACGAACGCGCCCCACGGATTGGCCAGGGTCTGCTTGAGGCCGAGGCTGATGCGCCGCTTCTGCGGATCGACATCGAGCACCATGACCTCGACCTCCTGGCTGGTCGAGACGATCTTGCCGGGATGGACGTTCTTCTTGGTCCACGACATCTCCGAGACGTGGACGAGGCCCTCGACGCCGGGCTCCAGCTCGACGAAGGCGCCGTAGTCGGTGATGTTGGTGACGCGGCCGGTGAACTTGGCGCCGGCCGGGTATTTGAGCTCGACGCCTTCCCAGGGATCCGCCTCGAGCTGCTTCATGCCGAGCGAGATGCGCTGCGTCTCGGCGTTGAAGCGGATGACCTGGACCTTGACCGTCTGGCCGATATGGAGCGCCTCGGAGGGATGGTTGATGCGCCGCCAGGCGATGTCGGTGACGTGCAAGAGCCCGTCGACGCCGCCGAGATCGACGAAGGCGCCGTAATCGGTGATGTTCTTGACGACGCCGGTGAGGATCTGGCCTTCCTTGAGCGAGGCGACCAGCTCGGAGCGCTGCTCCGCCCGGCTCTCCTCGAGCACGGCGCGGCGCGACACCACGATGTTGCCGCGCGAGCGATCCATCTTGAGGATCTGGAAGGGCTGCGGCGTGTTGAGCAACGGCGTGATGTCGCGCACCGGCCTTATATCGACCTGGCTGCCCGGCAGGAAGGCGCCGGCGCCGTTGAGGTCGACGGTGAAGCCGCCCTTGACGCGGCCGAAGATGATTCCGGTGACGCGCTCGTTGCTCTGGAACGACTTCTCGAGGAGCGTCCAGGCCTCCTCGCGGCGCGCCTTCTCGCGCGACAGCTGCGCCTCGCCGTTCTTGTCTTCCATCCGCTCGAGGAAGACCTCGACGGTGTCGCCGACCTTGATGTCGGGCTGATGCCCCGGCGATTGGCCGGGGGCGGTGAACTCCTTGAGATCGACGCGGCCCTCGGATTTGAGGCCGACATCGATCAACACCGAATCATTTTCGATCGAGATGACGCGACCCTTGATGACGGTGCCTTCGAGGCTGCCCGTCCGGCCCAGGGTCTCATCCAACAGGGCGGCGAAACTCTCTTTCTCCGCGGCGGCCACTTTGCTACGCGCTGCTACAGCCATTCCCACTCCTCGATCCTCGCGTGCTGCGCGCCGTGCCGCCGAGGATCAAGGCGGCGAACGACCGGCCGCCGTCATGCACGGGTGCGGCGGCGTGGACCCGGTCCTGCAGAGGATTGCCGAACGAACCCGATCTGCCTTTCAGCCCCGATCTTCCTTTGGGACCGGCGGGTTAACGTTCTTCACGCGTTTGCTGACATAATCACGCGCCGCCGCGAAGGCGGCATCGGCATCGAGATCGGTCGTGTCGAGCACAAAAGCGTCGTCGGCCGGCCGAAGCGGCGCGGTCCGACGGCGGCTGTCGCGCGCGTCGCGATCTTGCATGTCCTGCAGGACGGCCCCGTATATAGCCTCGACCCCGCGTTCCCGCAACTCTTTCACGCGCCGCCGCGCCCGCTCCTCCTGGCTCGCCGTGACGAAGAGCTTGGCCTCGGCGCCGGGACAGACCACCGTGCCGATGTCGCGCCCGTCGAGCACCGCCCCGGCTTTGCCGCCCGGCGGATGGGCGGCGAAATCGCGCTGGAACTGCAGAAGCGCCTGGCGTACGGCCGGAATGACGGCGACCGCGGAGGCAAGCTGGCCGATGGCCTCGCCGCGCAGCCGCGGATCGGCGAGGTCGGCTTCGCTCACCCGCCGCGCCGCCGCTTCGGCCGCTGCCGCATCCTCGGCGACGCCTGCCGCCTCGGCGAGATGCAGGGCGGCGGCCCGATAGAGCAACCCGGTATCGAGAAAGGCGAATTCGAAATGCGCCGCAAGACGGCGCGCCAGCGTCCCCTTGCCGGACGCTGCCGGCCCGTCGATCGCGACGATCACGCCTGCCATTGCTCCTGGCATTGCCTAAGATTTACCACGGAGACACGGAGAGCACGGAGAGCGGAAGATAGCGGATGCTGCGCCTTTCGTGGGCATTCCAACTCCGTGATCTCCGTGTCTCCGTGGTGCATCTTTTCGCCGGGCTCAGGATTCGCCAGACGGCGTGATGTTCGCGCCGAGCCCGTTCATCAGCGTAACGAAACCGGGAAAACTGGTGGCGATGGTCGCCCCGTCGTCGATCGCGACGGGTTTTCTCGCCGCCATCCCGAAAACGAGGAACGCCATCGCCGGGCGATGGTCGAGCTGGGTTGCGATGGTGGCGTCGCCCGGCGGCGGCCCGTCTTGCCCCTCGACCACCAGATCGTCGCCCTCGATCGTCGCGCTGACGCCGCAGGCGGCGAGGCCGCCGGCGATCGCCGCCAGGCGGTCGCTCTCCTTGACGCGCAACTCGCCGAGGCCGCGCATCGTCGTACGCCCCTTGGCGAAGGCGGCGGCGACGGCGAGAATGGGGTACTCGTCGATCATGCTCGGCGCGCGCGCCGCCGGTACTTCGACGCCGCTGAGCCGGCTGCCCCGCACCACGAGATCAGCGACATCCTCGCCGCCGGTCAGGCGCTGGTTGCGGAATTCGAGCGCCGCGCCCATCTCGCGCAGCGTCTCGAAGAGCCCGGTGCGCAAGCGGTTGACGCCGACGCCTTCGATGGTGATCTCCGAGCCTTCCAGGAGGAGCGCGGCAACCGCGGGGAAGGCGGCCGAGGAGGGATCGCCGGGGACCTCGAGGTCGGCGGCGCGCAACTCGGGCTGGCCGGTCAGCGTGACGACGCGGCCACCGCTCCCCGTCGCCTCGACTACGACGCTGGCGCCGAAATGGCGCAGCATGCGCTCCGAATGGTCACGCGTCGGCAGGGCCTCGATCACGATGGTCGCACCCGGCGCGTTGAGTCCGGCGAGCAGCACCGCCGATTTGACCTGCGCCGAGGGCACCGGCAGGCGGTACTCGATCGGTATCGGCTCGCCGGCGCCGACGATCGCCAGCGGCAGCCGGCAGCCTTCGCGCGCGACGAAGCGCGCGCCCATCCGGCGCAGCGGCTCGGCGGCGCGTGCCATCGGGCGTCGCCGGAGCGAGGCGTCGCCGGTCAGTATTGCGGTGATCGGATGGCCGGCGATCAGTCCCATAAGCAGCCGCGCGCCGGTTCCCGCGTTGCCAAGGTCGAGAACATCGTCCGGCTCCGCGAGCCCGCCGACCCCGACCCCGGCGACCCGCCAGACAGGTTCGCCGCCGGGCGCCGCCTCACGCGTCAGCTCGGCGCCGAGCGCCCGCATCGCCGCGGCGGTGCGCAGCACGTCCTCGCCTTCGAGCAGCCCGCTGATCCGGCTCTCGCCGACCGCCAGCGCGCCCAGCATCAGGGCGCGATGCGAGATCGACTTGTCGCCCGGCACCCGGATGTGCCCGGTCAGCCTTCCGGAAGTTCCTGATATCAGCGGCGTCACACGGTCTCTCCGGCGCTTGGCGAGCCGACCCGGTCTGTCTCGCCGGGCGGCGCGTACATACACGCTTGGCGGGCGCCCCTTGTCGGCGGCGCAGTCTCTACCATATTTCGCGGCGACGGCAAGTGAACCGCGGTTTCGTCTTTTGCCTTTGACAGCGCGCGGTGATCGTGGCAATTGCGCCGCCAGCAGACGCGTTAATCAGACGGCGCGTAAACGAGGATTGGAGTTCGCGGTGGCCAAAGCGGAATGGGGCTCAAAGCGTATCTGCCCGAGCTGCGGGGCGCGCTACTACGATCTGATGAAGCCGCTCGGCGAGATCGTCTGCCCGAAATGCAGCACGCAATATGATCCCGAAGCCTTCCTGAAGACCCGCCGCGCCCGCGTTGCCGCGGTGCCGGAGAAGGAGGTCGAGCCGATCGTCGCGGAAGAGGTCGAGGTCGAGGCGGTCGAGGAGGCCGAGGTCGTCGAAGAGGGCGAGCCGGTGGCTGCCGCCGAGGAGGAGGAAGAGGAGGAGGAGCTCATCGAAGACGCCTCCGAGCTCGGCGAGGACGAGGACGACATGGCGGAAGTCATCGAGAACGTCGAGGACGAGGAGAGCTGAGCGTCCGGCGTTCGCTCGGCCCGGGTCGATTTGGGCCGGGTTCGATTTGCCGCTTGCCGGGGGCGCCGTCGAACCCTATTTTCCCGCTCCGCCCGGGTGCCGGTTTGCGCTAGAATAGGCTGGCGTCCGCGGCGCGGTCCCTTTGGGGTCATAGCTCAGTTGGGAGAGCGCTACAATGGCATTGTAGAGGTCGTCGGTTCGATTCCGACTGGCTCCACCATTCAAGACAAGGGCTTAGCCGGCGACGGCTAGGCCCTTTGTCGTGTCGGGATGCGACCGGGGAGGCGTCGCGATTTGCCGCGTTCTCGGTCCATTGGGCGGATGAAGACCGGCTCTTGCGCCCCGCTCTTCATACGAATTGGCGAATTGACTCGCGGCGTCGGCGGGAAAAAATAACGTTGTCCATGGCTATGAAATTGCCTGCGTTGGCTGCCAGGCGAGCGCCGCGCATCGCCGCTTTTCGCACGAGGATAGGGACTGGGACAGGGACAGGCAGGAGGCGGGGTCATGAAGAGCAAAATCATCGTTGCCCTGATGGTCATGCTGGCATCCGGTACGATGGGTGGCCTGCTTACGTTCGGCTTGTGGTTGAAGGCACCGTCGTCCATCGCGGCGCGCTGATCGCGGCGCCGCGAATGTAGCCGGCAAAGTCGCGGAGCCGCCAAGACAACGGACAGGCCGCTCGCGCGCGGGTGTCTATTCCGCGCGTGCCTATTCCTCGCGCGGCGGCACCGCGGCCGTGCGCTCGGTGATCAGCCGATAATGCTCGATCCGACGGTGCTTGGCGAAGTTGAAGATGGTGCGCTTGATATAGGCGCCGCGATCGAGGTCGCAGCCGTAGGAGATCACCTCGTCCTCCTCGGTCAGCGCCTGCGCGGCGATCTCGCCGGTCGGCGCGATGATGCAGGAGCCGCCGATCATGCCGAAACCATCCTCCTTGCCGGCTTTCGCAGTGGCGACCACCCAGGTGCCGTTCTGATAGGCGTTGGCCTGCATCGTGACGAGGTGGTGGAACATCCTGAGGTGGAGGGGCTCGTCGTGATGGATGTTGTGCGTCGGCGTGTTGTAGCCGAGCAGCACCATCTCGACATCCTGCAGCCCCATGACGCGGAAGGTCTCGGGCCAGCGCCGGTCGTTGCAGATGCACATGCCGAGATTGCCGCCGAAGGCGCGCCACACCTTGAAGCCCTCGTTGCCGACGTCGAAATAGCGCTTCTCGAGGTGCTGGAAGGGCGCCTTGGGCAGATGCTCGGAATGGCCGGGCAGGTGGATCTTGCGGTAGCGGCCGAGGATGCGCCCGTCCGGCGCGACCAGGATGGCCGTGTTGTAGCGTTTGGTTTCGCCGGCCTCGATCGTCAGCTCGGCATAGCCAAGATAGAAGCCGACGCCGAGTGCGGCGGCGCTCTCGAAGAGCGGCCGTGTCGCCGCGTTGGGCATCTCGCGCTCGAAGAAAGCATCGATCTCGCGCTGATCCTCCATCCACCAGCGCGGAAAGAACGTGGTGAGGGCGAGTTCGGGGAAGACCACGAGCTTCGCCCCTGCTTGATGCGCCTGGCGCAATAGCGCGACGAGCCGGGCAACGACGCTCTCGCGCGTGTCGGCACGATGCACCGGTCCCAGCTGCGCCGCCGCCACCGTCAAGACCCTCGTCATCTCCACACCTCGCGAATTGAGTCCCGCTATCATAGGGCGGTGCGAGGTGGCGGGAAACAGCTCGCGGCGCTACCTTGTCGCGCACCGCATCGGGAGGTCGCCAGATGAACGAAGTCCGCGCGCATGTCGAGACGCACTACACGCGGCCGCAAATCGGCGATGCCATCCTCACGGCGCTCAAGGCGGCGGGCAAGGATATCGACCACCTGACCACCGACGATCTCGCGCCCGTCGACGAGTTCCACTCGCGGCGCCGCGCCGCGACCGTCGAGCTCGCCGCCCTCCTCGCGCCGGCCGCGACGGACCACATCGTCGATGTCGGTTGCGGCATCGGCGGCCCGTCGCGCTTTCTTGCCGCAACCTACGGGTGCCGGGTCACCGGCCTCGACCTCACGGCAGAGTTCTGCCGCGTCGCCGCCGATCTGACGCGGCGCACCGGATTCGGCGATCGCGTCGAGTTTCGTCATGGCGATGCGACGGCGATGCCCTTTGCCGATCGGAGTTTCGATCTCGCCTGGCTGCAGAACGCCTCGATGAACATCGCCGATCGCGACCGTCTCTACGGCGAGATCCGCCGCGTCCTCAAGCCGGGCGGCCGCTTCGCCCTGCAGGATGTCACCGCCGGCGCCGGCGGCGCGCCCTACTACCCGGTGCCGTGGGCGCGCGAGCCCCGCATCAGCTTTCTCCTCCCGCCCGAGACGACGCGCGCCAAGCTCGAGGCGGCCGGGTTTCGCATCCTGGTCTGGCAGGACAAGACGGCAATCGCCATCGCTGAGGCCCTTGCCGAGCGCGCCAAGGCGAAGGCCAACCCCTCGCCGCCGCCGAGCCTCGGCATCCATCTTATTCTCGGCGCCGATTTCGCTGCGATGATGAAGAATTCGCTGCCCAATCTGGAGGAGGGCCGCATCGGGCTGATCAATGCCGTGCTCGAGCGGGTGGGCTAAGCGCATGGCCGACAGCATCATCGTCATCAACCCGAATTCGACCGAAGCGGTGACCGCTGCGATGGACGAAGGGCTGGCGCCGCTGCGCATTGCGGGCGGACCGGCGATCGAATGCCTGACCCTCGCTGATGGGCCGCCCGGCATCGAAAGCCAGAGCGACGCCGACGGTGTCATCGCGCCGCTCTGCCGGACCATCCGCGCGCGCGACAACGATGCCGCCGCCTTCGTCGTCGCCTGCTTCAGCGATCCCGGCCTCTACAGCGCCCGCGAGGCGACGCGCAAGCCGGTGCTCGGCATCGCCGAATGCGGCATTCTGACGGCGCTGACCCTGGGTCAGCGTTTCGGCATCATCGCCATCCTCGCGAGATCGGTGCCGCGCCATCTGCGCTATGTCGGCGCCATGGGCCTGACCGCTCGCCTCGCCGGCGATCTGCCGATCGGGCTCGGCGTCACCGAGCTCGCTCGCGAGGAGGTGACGCTGAAACGCATGATCGAGGCCGGCGCGACCTTGCGCGACGACAAGGGCGCCGACGTTCTCGTCATGGGCTGCGCCGGCATGGCGCGCTATCGCGCTCGCCTCCAAGCCGCGCTCGGCATCCCCGTCGTCGAGCCGACCCAGGCGGCGGTCGCCATGGCGATCGGCCGCGTGCGGCTCGGCTGGTGAGCTAGAAGATTGCCGCGTCGGCGAATTCGCCGAGCCGAGCGATCTCCGCTCAGAACTCGAGCAGATTGTCGCGCAGGTGCTTGCAGCCGTAGGCGGAGCGGACCAGCCGGCGTTGCTGCAATGCCGGCACCAGACCGTCGGTGATTTCCGCGACCGATTTGCGGTTGACGTTCGGCAGCGCGATCAGGAAACCGTCGCCGCCGACCTCCTCCATGACCTCGCCCATCTGCCCGGCGACGTGATCCGGCGTTCCCACCAGGTCGACGGACATCCCGGTGGTGCCGTAGGTGGTGATGGCCTCGCGCAGCGTGCGTTTCCCGGCCTTGCGGAGAAACTGGGCCAGGCTCTGCTGGTGGCCATTGGTCGTGAGCTCGCCGACCGGCTGGTCGAGATCGAAGGTCGAGAAGTCGATATTGGTGCTCCAGCCGAGCTGGGCCAGTCGGACGTCGAGGTTCTGCGCCGCCTTGGCAAGCCGCTGCTGGGCACGCTGTTGCGCCTCGTCCGCCGTCTCGCCAAGGATCGGTGCGACCAGGAACAGGAGCTTGCAGCTCTTCGGGTCACGGCCGAACGATGCCATCTTGGCGTGGACATCGTCCCGGTAATCCTTCATCGCATCGACGCCCTTGACATGCGCGACGATGGTGTCGGCGTGCTTGGCGGCAAACCGCTTGCCGCGGTCGGAGCCGCCGGCCTGGGCGATCACCGGCCTCCCCTGCGGACAGGGGCCCGAGTTCAACGGCCCGCGGCTGCGGTAGTGCTGCCCGACGAAGTCGATCGTGTGAACCTTGGTGTGGTCGGTCAGGACGCCGCTATTGCGGTCGGCGATGATCGCGCCGGGCTCCCAGGAATCCCAGAGCTGGGTGACCACGTCGATGTACTCATCCGCCATGTCATAGCGCGTGTCGTGCTCGGGCAGCTTGTCGAGCCCGAAATTCTGCGCGGCGAAATCCGAGCTGCCGGTGACCATGTTCCAGCCGCTCCGCCCGGCCGACACCTGATCGAGCGTCCCGACCATTCGCGCCACCAGATAGGGGTGATAGGCGAAGGTCGACAAGGTCGGCACGATCCCGAGCCGCGACGTCGCCGCGACCATGAGGGAGGCGATGACCGACGGCTCCTGCCGCGGCACGGACATGCCGTTCTTCAGGAAGATCTCACGCGAATTCTGCCAGTTCTGGCCGATATAGATCGAGTCCTCGAGCAGCATATAGTCGAAACAGGCGCGCTCGATGGAGCGCGCCAGATCGAGGAACATATCCGCCGACATCCACTCTTCGCTGATGTTTCCCGTCCAGGGCTCGCCCCAGGCCTGAATGCTCGAGCCCTGCAGGAACCAGGCGAGATGAAAGCGGTTGGCGCTCATGGATGCCTCCTTGTCAACGGTCGACGCCGCTGTTGCTCGGCGTCGACCGCGACACGCGGTCGATAGGTGCGATTAGTCGTTTGGCTGGCTCCCCACGATTCACAAGCAACTGTCGTGCCAGCCATTTTCACGGCGCCGTCGTCGTTTTTGTCCCAATCGGCGCCTGATGCGGCGGGCTTCTGCCGCAATGGTGTGCATCTCTGCGCACGATCGGCAGCATCCGCGCCGATCGTCCCCGCGGCGGCCGGCTCGGCGCGCCGGTCTCGTTTGCGCAACCGCGTTCGGCACGGCGGTTGCTTGAGGTGACGTCGAAGGAGTTCGTCACCATGCCAGTTCTCGACGATGCCGGCCGCCGGCTTCTATTCACCGATTCGCGCTCGCACAACCATTTCAAACCCGAGCCGATCGCCGATTCGGTTCTGCGCGAGCTCTACGAGCTGATGAAATTTCCGCCGACCTCGGCCAATTGCTCGCCGGCCCGACTGATCTTCCTGCGCACCAGCGACGCCAAAGAACGACTGCGCCCGGCCCTATCCTCGGGCAATCTGGCAAAGACGATGTCGGCGCCGGTAACGGCGATCATCGCCTATGATCTGGAATTCTATGAGCGATTGCCGACGCTGTTCCCCCACGCCGACGCCCGCTCCTGGTTCACCGGCAACGAGGCGATGATCCAGACCACCGCATTCCGCAACAGCGCGCTCCAGGGCGCGTATTTCCTGCTCGCCGCGCGCGCGGTCGGACTCGATACCGGGCCGATGTCGGGTTTCGATAATGCCAAGGTCGACGCCGCCTTCTTCCCCGACGGCAAAGTGAAATCGAATTTTCTCTGCAATCTTGGCTATGGCAGCGGCGAAAACCTATTCCCGCGCAATCCACGCCTCACCTTCGAGGAGGTCTGCACGATCCTGTGAGGCGCCGCTAGAGGTTCATTGCCGTCAGGCTTAGAAGATCGCTGCGTCGCCGAATTCGCCGAGCCGGGCGATCTCCACCGCGGGTCGGCCGAGCGGCTGGGCCGAGGCCGGGCTGGCGCAAGGCAGGAATTCGCCGCTGCCGCGCTCGGCATGGAGCTCGTTGTCGACGACGACGATACGTCCGCGGCTGATCACCGTCACCGGCCAGCCGACGATCTGCCTGCCTTCATAGGGGGTGTAGCCGACATTGTCGTGCAGCATTTCGCTGGTCACCGTCACCACCCGCTCGGGATCCCAGATCGCGATGTCGGCATCGGCGCCGACCGCGATCGTGCCCTTGCGCGGATGGAGCCCGTAAAGCTTGGCGTGGTTGGTCGCGGTGAGCGCGACGAACTGGTTGAGATCGATGCGCCCGGCGCCGACGCCCTCGGAGAACAGCAGCGGCAGACGCAGCTCGATGCCGGGGACGCCGTTGGCGATCTCCTTGAAAGTGGTCTTCTTGCCCTTCGGCAGTTTGCCGGACTTGTCGAAGCGGTAGGGCGCGTGGTCCGACGAGAAGACCTGAAAGGTGCCGTTGCGCAGCCCCGTCCATACGGCTTCCTGCGCCGCGGCGTCGCGCGGCGGCGGCGAGCAGCAGAACATGGCGCCGTCGACACCCGGCCGGTCGAGATCGGCGGCGGTCAGGAAGAGATATTGCGGGCAGGTCTCGCCATAGATCCGCAGGCCGCGCGTCTGCGCCGCGCGGATCGCGCCGATCGCCTCCGCCGCCGAGACGTGGACGATGAGAACCGGCACGTCGATGAGCTCGGCGAGGCTGATCGCGCGGCCGGTCGCCTCGCCCTCGGCGATGCGCGCATGGCTGACCGCGTGATAGCGCGGCGCGCCGCGACCGTGCGCGAGAAGCCGTGTCGTCAGCCAGGCGATCATGTCGTGGTTCTCGGCATGGATCATGACCATCGCGCCGTCGCGCCGGGCCAGTGCAAGGATATCGAGCATCTGGCCATCGTCGAGCCGCAGCAGGTCATAGGTCATATAGACCTTGAACGAGGTGTAGCCGTCA
>WNFC01008711.1_pt1 | contig 11210 bp, 10 predicted proteins | sample 5400541 | NCBI WGS metagenome assembly WNFC01 (sample SAMN13153342, study PRJNA577476) | soil metagenome | isolation source: 120 cm saprolite under Douglas fir tree site 2 hole 2 replicate 1 | place: USA:California | collected 2015-04-18
TGGTGCGGAGATAGCTGAGTTGATGGCCTCCCTAGTTATTCGCTGACGGCTGAAAGCTGACAGTCTGTCTTTCACCCCTGCCATACAAAAGCATCAAATACCCGCTTCGAATCGAAATTCAGACGGCGGTAGAGCGCGACGGCTCCGGCGTTGGCTTCAGTCACGGTGAGCGAGAGCATGGAGAAACCGCGCTTGCGCAGGTTCGTGGAGGTCGCGGCGAGCAGCGATTCGCCGATGCCGCGCGAACGATACTCGGGCAGCACGCAGACTTGCGTGACATGCCCCACGTCCCCGCGAACACGCGAGCACAGAATTAGTCCGATCAGATTCTTCGCCTTCTTTTCTACGGCGGCGAACGACGATTCGGCGTCGAACAATCCACATCCCGGAAAGCGGACAATATTATTTAAGAAGCGCAACGATCCGCTGAGCGTGTGGTATTGATCATTGATCTGCGCGTCGACATGGCCGCGATAAGCCGCTGTAATCACGGCGGCTGCGGGCTGATAGTCGGCTTCAGTCCAACGCCGGATTTCAACGTCCGGATGGGTCGCTGGCGTTGTCGCCGCGCCGTTGCCCAGCCCCAGAACCATGAACAGCCGCTTATGGCGCTGAAATCCCTGGTCGAGAAACGGCCGAGCGACGCTCCCTGTCTCGTGGGCGAGCAATTGGGCTTCGACCCGGTGGATTCCGGGAGATTGCTGCAAAGTCTCGATCACATGCGTCAGCAACTTAAGTTCGACCTCACGCGCGTTTGGAAGACTGCCGCCGTTGGCGACGAAAAGATCGCCAACCACACCCTTGCTGCCCTCATATACGAAGAAGCTGTAGCCAAAGATGCGGCCGCGCTCGATGGCAGCGTATCCCGGAAGAATTTTCGCGTCGACATAGCGGAGGATCATCTCGGCCGATCCGTTATAGTCCCATGAGAGCAGCCTCGCCCAGGCTCGCGTCTCATCGTCGAGCAGCGGGCGCAGGTCAACCGAAGAAAAATGCCTGAGGTCGAGAATCTCCACGGGGCTCCTGCAAAGTCATCCAAAGCGCTTCTGGCCTTGATTGCTGTGGCAGAACTCCGAGTTTAGTGGGTTCGAGGACGCGAGGCAAACCGCCGGAACACGGGGCGGCAACAGGAAGCGGATGCGTGAAAAACTAATGCGCGGGACCTAATGCGCGGAACCGGCGACTGCCGCGGCAACCCAGAAATAGTCCACACGCTGCGCCCCGTAGTGTCCCAGGTAAGACACGCGGCGACCGGCCACCAGCTTCGCAATCTCGACCTGCGAATTTTCCGGCGCAACTAGTAAGTGCTCTTGCTGGGGAACTGTGCCCCAATCGTAGTTGAATGTTAATTGATTGCGATAAAAAGTCAGTCCGTATTCCAGTTCGCGGCCCACATGGTAGACAGCCAGCAGCCGCGGATGGGTTTCAATACTGGCGATTTCCTGCGCCAAGGGGCGAGCAGACAGAGTCTGGTCGATCACCGTAGAGCCCAGTTTCAATGTGGCCCCAACGGCCAGCACAACTGGAATCAGAGTGACGAACCTCAACATGCGTAGCCCGGAGGGGCGGATCAGCGTGAGCGCAATTCCGGCGCAAAGCACAAATGCGACGGTCAGTGCTACAAGCATCGGCCGACCTCCCGGCAAACGATGCTGCGTGATCAAGTAGGCAATCAGCAACGCCGGGACAATCGGCGCCGCCGCTAGAAGCGCGTGCGGCACCACGAGTGCTTTCGCGCCTGACTCAGCGCAGCCCTGTGTCAGACTCTGCCGCAAGTACTCCGCCAACAGCAGCCCGCCCGCCGGAATCGCAGGAAGAATGTAGCCTGGCAGTTTGGACTGCGAAAACGAGAAAAACAGGAGGGGAAGGATCAGCCAGCAGCAGGCGAACATGCCGAATTGATTCTGGAGATGGAGCATGCCTGCGCCAGCCGATTTTAGACTGGCCCACGGCATGCGAACTCTCTGAACAAATGCCACAATCACGAAAACCGTCCAGGGCAGCAGAGCCAACGCGGTTACCGGCAGGTAATACCATAAGGGCTGAGGATGGTGATACAGATTCGTCGAGAAGCGATCAAGGTTGTGTTCAATGATGAATGCGTGAAAGAAATTCGGATTACGCATTTGCACCGCGAGATACCAGGGCAGGGCAATCGCACAGGACAACCCAATCCCCGGCAGCCATAACGTCTTTGAGACAAGACGAAACTCGCGAATAACCGCCGCGTAGAGAAGGATGACCGCCGCTGCGAGAAAAGGAGCGACCGGACCTTTCGCCAGCATTCCCAAGGCGACGAAGCCATAAAAAGCTGCGAGGTACATTTTCTTCCCGGTTTCCCGCCAGGCCCACCAGCCGAGCATTCCCAGCGTGAAAGCCGCGGCCAGCGCCATATCCATCGAGGCGGCGCGGGCATATCCAATAATTCCCGCCGAGGAAGCCGCGATGAGGGCTCCATCCAACGCAAATCCAGGACGGAAGCGGCGTAAGAAAATGTAAATTGCCACCACCAGCAGAGTGGCGTCGAATACGGAAGGCAGGCGCGCGGCCCAATCGCTCACCCCGAAAATCGAGTACGCGATCATGGCCTGCCAGTAATACAGAGGCGGCTTTTCCAGCCAGGGCTCGCCGTACAGCACAGGCGTGATCCAGTCGTGACGCTGGAGCATTTCGCGCGCCACTTGCGCGTAACGCGGTTCGTCGGCCCCAATCAGCCCAAACTGCGCTAATCCGTACAAAAACAGAAAAGCGCAGAAGCCGGCAAGCATGAGCGCGTCAGTGCGAGTGCGATTCGTCATGCGGCTAGGATTGCGGAAGCGGCGGACGTCATGGATAAATTATCGAGAGAATGCAATTGTTTGAGCTGTAGTCAGACTGCCAGTCAGTTATTGTACGGAAGGACCGAGGCGTATTTGATCCAGAATCTGACGCACCGCCAGCACCAGCGGCCCTTCGACTGAGCAACCGCTGGCGCACTCATGGCCGCCACCGCCAAAACCCTCCGCCACGCGCGCGACGTCGAGTTTTCCCTTGCTGCGCAGGCTCACGCGAAAACGTCCCTCGGGAAGTTCGCGGAAGAATGCCGCCACCTCAACTTCGCCGATCGAAAGCACGTAATTGACCAGGCCTTCGCAGTCTTCTTCTTTCGCTTCGCACCGTTCCATCTGCTTCTGCGTCACCCAAGTCCAGGCGACGTTGCCTTCGGTGTTCAGGTTGCGCAGAGCTTCGCCGAGCAACCGCATCTTAGCCACCGAGTGTGCGAAATAAATGCTGCGCGCGCAATGCGAAGGATCGGCGCCGGCCAGAACCAATTCCCGTGCCAGAGCGAATGTATGCTCGTTCGTTCCCTGAAACATGAATGATCCCGTGTCGGTCATCAGCGCGGTGTAGAGGCAGGTGGCAATCTCCGGAGAGAACGGCGTTCCCGCTTCACGCGCCAAGCGAAAAACCATTTCTCCCGTAGCCACAGCCTTCGGATCGATCCAGTTCACATCGGCGAACGGCCGTCCGCTGACATGGTGATCGATGCTGATCAGAAAGCGGTCTTCCAGACCCGCGAGGCGAGTCCGGTGAATGCTGTCGCATTCAAGAATGATGGCCGCCTCATAGTTGCCAAGAACACGATCGGCTTGCAACACCTGATCGGCGAAGGGCAGCGCGCGATAAATTCGCGGCACGCCATCGTGCAGCACAACGTCAGCCTGCTTCCCCATGGCGCGCAAGACCTGGCAACATGCCAGCGCCGATCCGATGGCGTCGCCATCGGGCCGGGCGTGCGAGGTAAGCACGAATCGGTCGCGCTGCTCGATTTGCTGGAGCACATCCTGCAACATCGCTATGCCTTCTTCTCACCCGACTTCGAACGCTGCTTCATTCTTTTCTTCGCGCGCGCCAACAGTTCTTCCACGCGCGCTTTTTCCCGCTCCGAACGGTCCAACCGGAAAAACAACTCCGGCGCGCGCCTTCGCCGCAAACGCTCCACCAATTCATGCTTTATGTATTCCTTGGCGGCGAGCAGGCCTTCGAGACTTCGCTCCGCTTCCTGGTCGTCGCCATCCACATCCACCAAAACCTGCGCCGAACGGCCGTCGTCGGCCACATGCACCGCAGTCACGCGCACCAGTCCGATGCGCGGATCGGCTAGTTCCCCTTCCACCAGAGTTTCAATCTCCTCGCGCAAGGCCTCGCCCAACCGCCCGCGATGATACTTGAGCCCACGCTTCTCCAACCTTCACCTCGAAGTAAAACGCATGAGAATATCAGAAAATCGACCCCAAGTGTTGGCTCTGAAGTGCTATTGTCGCCCACAAAGGAGCAATCAGGGTAAGTACAGAGGTAACAGTGTGATCGCGGCAGTGGCCAGTGGCCTGTGGTCAGTGCCCAGTGAAACCAGCCGGTCGCACTGGTTTAATTGGTCACTGATCAGTGGCAATCAGTTGCCACTGAGCACTTTGTAAGCTGCCGCCTCTTGCGGAATGAATCTACAGATATTCCACGAACGAGTCGGCCACGTCCGCCCCATGGTTGTTGGCGATGCGGGTGGCTTGCCGCTCTACGTTTTTCATCAATCCATCGAGGTAGTCGCGCGAGTCGGAGATGCTGACCACGCCAATGGTGGCTCGATTCCACAAGCCGCTAGCCTCAAGCTCGGCAACGGAAACGTTAAAGCTGGCGCGGAGACGATCTTTCAAGCTGCGCACGACCTGCCGTTTGTCCTTCAGCGATTGAGCAGCTTCGATGTGGAGTTCGAGGGTGAGAAAGGCGATCATGCAGTGGTCAGTGGCTAGCGGTCAGTAAACCACAAATCACAATAGCCAAGGGTTCAACTGGCCACTAACCACTGATCACTGGCCACTGTTTTTAAGCAATTACTTCCGCGGCAATCCTCTCGGTGACAAATGCCTCAATCACATCGCCGACTTTGATGTCGCCGTAGTTGGATATGGAGATGCCGCACTCCATGCCGTTGGTGACCTGGCTGGCATCGTCCTTGAAGCGGCGGAGCGATCCCACCTTGCCTTTGAACACTTGCACGTTGTCGCGCAGCAAGCGGACTTCGGAGTCGCGCTTGATCAAGCCATCGCTCACGCGGCATCCCGCGACCGTACCTACTTTCGGGATGCGGAAAACATTCAGCACTTCGGCGCGCCCCTGGTAGTTTTCCTTGATCGTTGGTTCGAGCAAGCCGCTCATGGCGCGCTTGATTTCATCCTGCAGTTCGTAAATGATCGAGTGCAGGCGAATATCTACTTTCTCCTGCTCGGCAATTTCCTGTGCCTTACGCTCCGGGCGCACGTTGAAGCCGATGATGATGGCATTTGACGCCGAGGCTAGCAGGACGTCGGTTTCCGTAATCGCGCCTACGCCCGAGCGCAGAAGCTTCAAGCGCACCTTCTCGTTCGAGAGCTTGGTGAGCAGATCGGTAATCACTTCCACCGAGCCCTGCACGTCGCCCTTGAGAATTACGTTCAGTTCCTTGGTACCTGCAGCTTTGATCTGCTCGGCCAGTCCTTCGAGAGACACGCGGGAACTCTTGGCCAGTGCGGCTTCGCGCGATTTCTGTTCGCGGTATTCCGAAATGCCGCGAGCCTTGTCACGATCGGCGACGACGACAAATTGATCGCCCGCCTGCGGCAGCGCTTCAATGCCAATGATTTCGACAGGGGTTGAGGGCGGAGCGGTCTGCAACTGCGCGCCGCGGTCGTCAAACATGGCCCGCACTTTCCCGTACACGTTGCCGACCACAAAATTGTCGCCCGCGTTCAGCGTTCCGTTCTGCACCAGCACGGTAGCAACAGGACCGCGTCCGCGATCCAGTTTGGCTTCCAGCACTACGCCGGTGGCTGCGCGCTCCGGGGTCGCCTTCAATTCGCCCAGGTCGGCAACCAGGCAGATCATTTCCATCAGTAAATTCAGATTCGTCTTCTTCTTTGCCGAAACATCCACGAATACCGTCTTGCCGCCCCACTCTTCCGGCATCAAGCCACGGTCGGCAAGCTGTTTCTTGACGCGGTCGGGCAATGCGTCCGGCTTGTCGATCTTGTTTACCGCCACAATGATAGGAACTTCGGCGGCGTGCGCATGGTCGATGGCTTCCAGCGTCTGCGGCATGACGCCATCGTCGGCCGCAACCACCAGCACCACAATGTCAGTGGCTTTTGCACCGCGGGACCGCATGCGCGTGAAGGCCTCGTGACCGGGCGTGTCGAGGAATACGATCTCGCGTCCGAATGCCGGAGACTCCTTGTCGGTAATTCGAACTTTGTACGCGCCGATATGCTGGGTGATGCCGCCTGCTTCTCCGCCCGCCACATTCGTGATTCGAATCGAGTCGAGCAACGTGGTCTTGCCGTGATCGACATGGCCCATGATCGTAACCACGGGCGGACGGATTCCGGTTTCGGGGACGGATTCTACCCCGGCAGCGGCCGCATCAATCTCTTTCGCAGTCTGCTCTTCGAACGTGATCACGTTCGTATCTGCCCCGAAGAAACGGGCCATCTCGCTGGCCAGTTCCGCATCGAGCGTCTGGTTGATCGTGGCGAACACACCCTTGGAGAGCAATCGAGAAATCAGATCCTTGGCGCGAACTTCCAGCTTTTCCGCCAGATCTTTTACGCTGATGCCTTCCGTGATGGTGATGCTGCGCGTGATCGGCAAGGGCTCATTAGACACCACCATACGGGGTGGCGGAGTGTAGCCCTTCATCGGGCCTTCTTTTACGCCGCGCGGAACGTAGCGCTGGCCGGGTCGTCGTGCTGGACCACCGGGTCGACTACCGGGACGAGTCGTTCCAGGAGGCGGAAGCGCCGGACCCACGCCCAGCGGACGCGATCCTGCAGGCGACTGCCGCGTGGGATGCATCGGCCTGCGTTCGCCAGGACGCAGCGGCGGACGCGGTGCACCTGGAGCTCCGCCCACAGTCGGCGGACGGCGCTGAAAAATAGGCTGGCCGGGCACGGGACGTCCAGGCGCGGGACGCATCGTGCCGCCGATCGGAACCCCCGGCTGCACCGCCGGCGGAGCGGGCCGCAAAGGAGCTTTGTACACGGGTCTTGGCCCAGTTTGCGGAACAATCATGCGTGGCACTGGCAGTGGCGGAGCAGTTGGACGCGTTGGACTCGAACTGGTTGGAGCCGCAGATGAGGAAACAGATGGCGGTGCTGCTGGCGGAGGCATTTGTGCCGCGGGAGGCGCGACCGGACGTGCCGGAGGTGCAACTACGGGCGTCGATGCTTGCGGGGGCACGGCGACGGGGGAAACAGCTCGAGTCGTCGACGGTGTACTCGCCGATACGGCTGAAGGCGGCGGTGCGGGCTTCGTCGGTGGAGGAGCAACCGTGGTGGGACGGCTCACTCCGGCGGGAAGCGCGGCCGCAGGCTTTTCCGCGGGAGTCTGCGCTGGAGGGGCTGCGGGACGCGGCGGCGCTGGCGGCGCAGCGGCCTCCTTCTTCTGAGTAATGGCTCTTAGCACGTCTCCGGGGCGGGAAATGTTCGACAGATCAATCTTGGTTTTGATTTCTTCTTCGCCGCGCGACGTGCGCGAACTGGATTTGCCAGAGACGGCCGAACCTTCCGCAGAAGAACGGATGTACACCCGTACCTTCTCCGCTTCGTGTTCTTCCAAAGAACTGGAGTGCGTTTTTTTCTCGGTCACTCCGACCAGCGGAAGGGTGTCCAGAATTGCCCGGCTTTTGACTTCCAGCTCTCGGGCAAGATCGTTAATTCGAACCTTACTCATCCGGCCTTTCGTTTCTCCGTGTTGTAGGTTAGGTCTTCATTGCGACCTCACGGAGTCAATTTCTTAGATCCCACGCCATCGAACGTATGCCAGCGTGCCATGATTATTCTCTGGTTTCGGAAGCTTTCTCCGCTTCCACCGCAGGCTCCCCTTCGGAATTCTTTGCCTGCGCTTCGTTCTCATTCGCTGCAACCGGCTCCGCAGCGGCTTCTTCAGCCGGCGCAGATTCGTCACTGGCGATCGCTTCTTCGGCCGCTGCAACTTCCGTGGCCGCACCCTCTCCACCCACTTCAGAAGACTCCGCCACAGCTGCTTCGCCTTCCACCACTTCGCCCTCAGCGGCCGCGCCCTCAAGGCTGGCAAAGTAATTATTCACCGCGAGACTGATTTTTTCCACCGTCTTCGGCCCAATGCCCTCGATCGCCTCAAGTTGCTCCGGGGTCATATCGGCCAGAGCTTCCACGGTGGTGACGCCGGCAGTGCCCAGTTTTTCGACCAATCCTTCACCCAGGCCGGGTACGCTCTCCAGAGGCGTGGAGGTTTGCGGGACCATTGCCGACATCTGCTGCTCAACTTCCTGCCGCTTCTCTTCCTCGCTCTTGATGTCGATCTTCCAGCCCAGCAGCTTCGCCGCGAGCCGAACGTTCTGACCCTTCTTGCCGATGGCAAGTGAAAGCTGGCTGTCGTCGACTACGACTTCGAGATGCTTGCCTCCGGAATCGACCACCGTAACCTTGCTCACTTTCGCCGGCTGCAAGGCTTTTTCCGCGAAGGTCACTGCATCTTCGTGATATTCGATGATGTCAATCTTCTCTCCATGCAGTTCGCGGATGATCGACTGCACCCGCATCCCCTTCATGCCCACGCAGGCACCCACGGCATCCACATCCTTGTCCTTGGACATGACCGCAATCTTGGTGCGCTCGCCAGCCTCGCGCGCAATGGCGCGGATCACTACCGTGCCGTCGTAAATTTCTGGCACTTCGGTCTGAAACAAATGCTGCACCAGGTCCGGAACAGCGCGAGACACCACAACTCCAGGTCCCTTCGAAGCTTTTTCCACGCGCGCAATGACCACCCGTACCCGCTCGCCGACGGCGAAGGACTCCAGCCGTGACTGTTCCTTGCGCGGCATGCGCGCTTCCGCCTTGCCGATGTCGAAGATCACATCCGGACCTTCAACCCGCTTCACGGTCGCATTCACCACTTCGCCCACGCGTCCGATGTACTCGTTGTAAACCGTGTCGCGCTCGGCCTCGCGCACTTTCTGAAAAATCACCTGCTTCGCCAGTTGCGCCGCAATACGTCCCAGGATGCCTTCGGTAACTTTCGGAATGCGCAACTCTCCGCCAACTTCCAGAGCGGGATCGGCTTTGCGCGCATCTTCCAAAGTGATTTGCAACAGCGGATCTTCCACCTGCTCCGGTGTTTCGACTACCATCTTTACCGCGAAAGCATTGATCTTGCCGGTTTCTTTGTCCAGCTCAGCCCGCAGGTTTTCCTGCGTCTTGTAGTATTTGCGCGTGGCCATCACAATGGCATCTTCCACCGCGCTTACCACAATCTGCGGATCAATCCCCTTTTCGCGACTTAGCGCGTCAATCGTGTTGTAGAGCTCACTCGCCATAAAAAACCATTTAATAATCGGGCAATTTTGTAATTTGGTAATTGAAAACCTAAAAGTCAACTCAGCGGCGCCGGTTTCAAATTACTCAATTCCAAAATTACCCAATTGCCCTAGATTTCCGGCACCAGATTCGCCTTCTCCACATTGGCGAATTCAATTCCAATCTTCTGCCCTTGCTCCGCCGCGGCCGTGCGCATTTTCTTCTTCGACTTCTTGCTCGCGACGCTCAGATCCAGCGTCAGCATGCCTTCGCGAAAACTCTCCAGCCGTCCTTCGAAGTAGCGATTATTGTTCACCGGCTGCCTTGTCATCAGTTTCATTCGGCTCCCGGTGAAGCGCTCAAAGTCCGCCGCCTTCGTCAGCTTACGATCCAAACCGGGCGATGAAACTTCCAGCGTATAGCTGCCCGGCATTGCGTCCTCGACGTCAAGGATGGTGCCAAACTCGCGACTGAAGCTGGCGCAATCTCCGTGCGTGACTCCCGCCAGAGGATCGCCACTCGCCGCTCCGGGCTTGTCCAGAAACACACGCAGCATGCGGGCATTGCCGCTCCCGCGCAACTCGACTTCGACCACTTCCAGTCCGCCGGAGACCGCTACCCGCTCCGCAATCTGTCGTACCCGATCGAGATCAAGTGCCATGCATCCAATAACTTACGCCTAAGCCCACCCGGCAGATTCTTCTGCAACGAAAAAGTGGGCTTGCGCCCACTGGTGTGCTTCGCCAAATGCCCGTACTACACAACAGTTCCAGTTTTCTAATATACGCCGGGTGGGGGGTAAAAGACAAACTGGTCTCGCGGAGAACGCGATGCTGCGTGTTCGTTTTTCGTAACAGAATGGCTGCGTCTGTTGCTGGGAACGAAGTGCTGTGTAGACTGCAAGGCATTTTACGAATCAAGGGGGACTTCACCAAGTTTAGGTAATTGCCGTTCAAGGAGGGATAAATGTCCCGGACGCCGCTTCTTCCGTGGATCATGCTCATTTGCCTGCTCTCGGGCACAGCCTTTAGCCAAGCCGCGCTATCGGCAAACTCAGGCATCAACAGCGCTGACACCTATGTCGTCGTGGATTTGACGGTCAGCAGCAGCACCACACTCACTTTGCCGAATTCGTTTTACAATCCAGCGACAGGGACAACCACGAATGTGCTGAGCGTCAACCCTGCGACTCAGACATTCCATGTCGAGTCAGGCTACGACTCTGGCGGCGGGCTGGTGATGAATCTCTGGCCTACGGGAACCCCCGCAGATCCGAGTAATACTGATGCCGAAGCAATCGGATTTATCCGTTTTGGGGGAGGGCAAATCACAGTGTTTGCGCAGAACGGCGCTCCCCTACCTTTAGGGAACCTCTGAAGAACTCTCCGATCCACAGGCTGCGCGTATAAGGTGTAAGTCGAGGTGAAAAGGCGAATGCGACAGCAAACTTTGGCGGCGCAGACGGGGTTCGAGAAGTACGGGCGGAAGTCGAAGCGGGAGCGATTTCTCGAGGAGATGGAGCAGGTGGTGCCGTGGGCGGAGTTACAGGCGCTGGTGGAACCGCACTATCCGAAAGGAGAGAACGGGCGGCCTCCGGTGGGCCTGAGCCTCATGTTGCGGGTGTACTTTCTGCAGCAGTGGTTCAATCTGAGCGATCCGGGGGCGGAGGATGCGCTGTATGAATCGCCGGCGCTGCGGCGCTTTGCCGGCGTGGATCTGGGGCGCGCGCCGGTGCCGGACGAGAGCACCATCCTGGGGTTCCGTCACCTGCTGGAGCAACACGAACTGGGCGGGGCGATGCTGAACACGGTGAACCAGTATCTGGAGAGCCGGGGCATCCGCATCACCACGGGCACGATCGTG
>WNFC01008712.1_pt1 | contig 11209 bp, 9 predicted proteins | sample 5400541 | NCBI WGS metagenome assembly WNFC01 (sample SAMN13153342, study PRJNA577476) | soil metagenome | isolation source: 120 cm saprolite under Douglas fir tree site 2 hole 2 replicate 1 | place: USA:California | collected 2015-04-18
GCGCCGAGATGGCCGACAAGTCGATGGTGGACATCAAGGCGGCGACCGGCGTGTACGACACCAAATCCGACCAGCTCATTCTCAAGACCGACGTGCTGATCGTGTCCTCCGCCGGCTACGAGGCGCGGATGACCGAAGCCGCGATCGACATCAAGCAGAACAGAATCGTCTCCGAGAAGCCGGTCGACGTGAAGCTGCTCAACGGCACGCTCAACGCCAACCGGATGGAAGTGGTCGAGAACGGCGAACTGATGCGCTTCGGCAACGGGATCGAGCTCTATATCGCGGCGCAGCCCGACGCTGCCGGCGCACGCGCGGGGCAGCGATGACGCGCACGCGCGGTTTGATCGTCATCGCGGCCGTGCTCGGCGCCGCGCTCGCCCTGCCGGCGGCCGGCGCGCCGCCCTCGCCGCCGCCGCAGCCGAACGGGCCGCCCAACGCGCTGCAGGGCTTTTCGCAAAACCGCGGCCAGCCGGTGAAGATCGACGCGGCCTCGCTCGAGGTGCGCGACAAGGACAAGCTCGCGACGTTCTCGGGCAGCGTCAAGCTCGTGCAGGGCGACACCACGCTGCGCTGCAAGACGCTGGTCGTGTTCTACGACCAGGGCGCGACGCCGAATGCGCCCAAGACCCAGTCGGTCGGGCCGACCGGCTCGCAGCAGATCCGCCGCATGGAGGCGAAAGGCGGCGTGGTGGTCACCCAGAAGGACCAGACCGCGACCGGCGACAGCGGCGTCTACGACCTGCCGTCGAACACCGTGACGCTGATCGGGTCGGTGACGGTGACGCAGGGTCAGAACATCATGCAGAGCGAGCGCCTGGTGGTCGATCTCACCACCGGCGTCTCGCACCTCGAAGGCCGGGTGAAGGGGCTGATCATCCCGACCAACGCGCCCCGGGGCGATGCCAACAAGGGCGACAACAAGACGGCGCCGGAGACGAAGACCCCGGGCGAGGCGCCGAGGCAGCGGCCGCTCCATCCATCCGGGATCTATTGAGGCTGTCTCACAAACTGGTGCGACTCGGCGGCTTGAGCGAGGATCACGGCGCCGTCGGCGCATGTCCCGGCGAAGTGGAGGCCGGTTCGCCGATAAGGACATGCGCCAAAGAATAAAAGTTAGAGCATGGCCGGATTTCCCAGGAACGGGACATAATCTAACGTCGGCAGACATTCATTGAGGAACGTGTGCTCGATTTTTTCGGTCTGTTTCGACGGAAAAAGGCGCCCCCGCGCCGGCGCAAGCCGGGCGGTGCGCGGCGCACCATCGCGTCGTCCGTCAACGACCCGATGTTTTCCGCGCACGCCGAGACCATGAACATCCAGCACGGCCGGCGGTCGCGTGGCGGCAACGGCGCTGCGTGGGATGAGAGCACCCAGGGCTATCTCGCGGTGCACAGCGTCGAGAAGAGCTTTGTCGGCCGCAAGGTGGTCAGAGGCGTGAGCCTCTACGTGCGGCGCGGCGAGGCGGTCGGGTTGCTCGGTCCGAACGGCGCCGGCAAGACCACGGTGTTCTACATGATCACCGGCCTGATCGCGGCGGACCGCGGCCGCATCGAGCTCGACGGCTATGACGTGACGATGCTGCCGATGTATCAGCGCGCGCGGCTCGGCATCGGCTACCTGCCGCAGGAGGCCTCGGTCTTCCGCGGCCTCAATGTGGAGGAAAACATCCGCGCGGTGCTCGAGGTCGTCGAGTCCGACCGCCGGCGGCGCCAGTACGATCTCGACGCGCTGCTCGAGGAGTTCGATATCGCGCGCCTGCGCAAGACGCCGACCATCGCGCTCTCGGGCGGCGAGCGCCGCCGCGTCGAGATCGCGCGCTCGCTCGCGACGCGCCCGAGCTACATGCTGCTCGACGAGCCGTTCGCCGGCATCGACCCGATCGCGGTGGGCGACATCCAGGCGCTGGTGCGCCACCTGACCCAGCGCGGCATCGGCGTGCTGATCACCGACCACAATGTGCGCGAGACGCTCGGGCTCACCGACCGCGCCTACATCATCTATTCGGGCGAGGTCCTCATGGAGGGCCGGGCTGAGGATATCGTGAATAACCCCGACGTCCGCCGGCTCTACCTGGGCGAAGAATTCCGGATGTAGCGGCGCACGCCATTCGTCATTCCGGGGCGCGCCGAGAGGCGCGAGCCCGGAATCCATAATCGCTATGGTCAGTTGCTATGGATTCCGGGTCCGGCGCTACGCGCCGTCCCGGAATGACGGACCGATGAGCCCGTTAACGCCCCCGCCGAAGGAAGGGTGTACAGCGCGGTGCGAACCGGATAAGCAAGAAACGGACCAATTTTGACAGATCCCGATGGCCCTCACGCAGAAACTCCTCATCCGCCAGAGTCAGGCGCTCGTGATGACGCCGCAGCTGATGCAGGCCATCAAGCTGCTGCAGCTCTCGAATCTCGACCTGACGGCCTATGTGGAGGGCGAGCTCGAGCGCAACCCGTTGCTCGAGCGCACCGGCGAGGCCGAGGGGGCGCCGGACGCGCGTGAGGCGGACGAGCCGACGGACGGCGCCGATGGCGGCGACTCGGGCGAGGCGCCGGCCGGCGAATGGCTCGGCCAGGAGCTCGAGACCAGCCGCTCGGCGATCGAGGACAAGCTCGACACCGGTTTGGACAACGTGTTTCCCGAGGACGCCGGCGCGGCGCCACCCGCGCGCAACAACGTGCCGGCCCAGCCGCCCGCCTATTCGGAATGGTCCGGCGTCGGCGCCGGCGGGCGCGACGACGGCGACTACAATCTCGAGGCGTTCGTCACGGCCGAGACCACGCTCGCCGGCCATCTCGCCGACCAGCTTCCCCTCGCGGTCTCCGATCCGGTCCGCCGCATGATCGGCCAGCATCTGATCGATCTGGTCGACGAGGCCGGGTATCTGACCGGCGACCTCGCGGCCGTCGCCGAAAAGCTCGGCGCGCCGCTCGCCGAGGTCGAGGCGGTGCTCGCCATCGTGCAGACCTTCGAGCCCTCCGGCGTCGCGGCGCGCAACCTCACCGAATGCCTCGCGATCCAGCTCAAGGAGCGCGACCGCTTCGACCCCGCCATGCAGGCGCTGGTCGGCCATCTCGATCTTCTCGCCAAGCGCGACCTTGGCGCCCTGCGGCGGCTGTGCGGCGTCGACGAGGAGGACCTCGCCGACATGATCCGCGAGATCCGCGCGCTCAATCCCAAGCCCGGGCTCGCCTTCGGCTCCACCATGGTGCAGCCGATCGTGCCCGACGTGTTCGTGCGCGCGGCCCCCGATGGCAGCTACGCGATCGAGCTCAATGCCGACACGCTGCCGAAGGTGCTGATCGACCAGACCTATTACGCCGGCGTCTCGAAGACCACGAAGAACGACAAGGACAAGTCCTATCTCACCGAATGCCTGCAGAGCGCGACCTGGCTGGTGCGCGCGCTCGACCAGCGCGCAAAAACCATCCTCAAGGTGTCGACCGAGATCGTGCGCCAGCAGGACGGCTTCTTCTCGTACGGCGTCCAGCACCTGCGCCCGCTCAATCTCAAGACCGTGGCGGACGCGATCAGCATGCACGAGTCGACGGTCTCGCGCGTCACCGCCAACAAATACATGGCGACCAGCCGCGGCATCTTCGAGCTCAAGTACTTCTTCACCTCGGCGATCGCCTCGGCCGACGGCGGCGAGGCGCATTCGGCCGAGGCGGTGCGTCACCGCATCAAGCAGCTGATCGACGGCGAGGCGGCGCGCGACGTGCTCTCCGACGACACCATCGTGGAAAAGCTGCGCACCGCCGGCATTGACATCGCCCGCCGCACCGTCGCGAAATATCGCGAGGCGATGAAGATCCCCTCGTCGGTCCAGCGCCGGCGCGAGAAGCAGACGGCGCTGGGTGCGGCAAGCTGATCGCCACGGCCGACATGCGGCCGCGTTGACAGGGAACATGTGCGATCCTAGCTCATTGAGGTATGGGCGGTTTTTCCTGACGTGATGCCTGCCGCGGGAACGCGCCGCGGCCGGCGATCGGAGGATGCGGAAACCCAGCAAGCCACTGATTCATCGGCTTGACCGGCCATGGAGGCAGCGATGCCGTTTCGTGTCTCGGGCAAAAATCTCGACATCGGCGGAGCGTTGCGCACGCGCGTCGGCGACCGCGTCGGCGAGGCCGTGGCGAAGTATTTCAACGGCGGCTATTCGGGCCACGTCACCGTCGGCAAGGACGGGTTCGGTTTCCGCACCGAATGCGCCGTGCATCTCGATTCCGGCGTCACCTTCCGCAGCGAGGGCATGGCGGCCGACGCCTATGCGAGCGCCGACCAGGCGGCGGAGCGCATCGAGAAGCGGCTGCGCCGCTACAAGCGCTGGCTCAAGGATCGCGCCGCCTCGCGCACCGGCAACGGCGGCGCGCCGCCCGCGCTCGATGCGCCGAGCTACGTGATCGCGGCGCCCGACGAGGACGCGCCGGAAGAGATCGCCGCCTACAATCCGGTCATCATCGCGGAATCGACGACGACGCTCGAGCGCCTGTCGGTGAGCGAGGCCGTGATGGAGCTCGACATGACGGGCGCGCCGGTCGTGGTCTTCCGCCATTCGGTGAGCGGGCGCGTCAACATCGTGTACCGCCGCGGCGACGGCAATGTCGGCTGGGTCGACCCGCCGGGCGGGAACGGCGGATGACTCTCCTCTCCCTCCCCCGCTTGCGGGGGAGGGTCGGGGAGGGGGCGCCGCTTGCGCATGCGTGTGTGGCTTCCCCCTCCCGGCCTCCCCCGCAAGCGGGGGAGGGGCGCGGATTCAGTGCGGGGGGAGGGGAACAGGCTGAGCAAGCGGGGAAGGCGAACTCACATCACCGGATCGATCTTCAATTCCTTCGCCAGCTCGTCGAGGCTCTTGCGTAGCGGCGGCGGCATCGGGATTCCGTTCTTCGCGCGGTCGAGCCGCTTGCTGTGGCTCTGCTCGCCCGGCAGCCAGATGCGCTCGACCCCGGGCAGGCGTTCGGAGTCGCGCAGCGCGCGCACCATGAGGTCGACGCTGCGCTTGAATTCGGCGACCGGCGCGAACGCCTCGACCGACAGCGCCACGATCGACTGACCCGTATTGGTCGTCGCCTCCGGCCGCTTGACGAAATCGACGATGTCGCGGCCGAAGGCGGCGCGGTTGAGCGGCCCCGCCAAGAGGCCGATGATGAGCGAGAGCGCGTAGCCCTTGTAGTCGCCGATCGGCAGCAGGTGCCCTTCGTCGGCGCGCTTGGGATCGGTGAGCGGCTTGCCCTGCTTGTCGATCATCCAGCCGACCGGCATCGCTTCGCCGCGCGACGCCTTGAGCCGCACCTTGCCGTAGGCCGTGACGGTCGGCGACATGTCCATCACCACCGGCGGCTCGTCCTGCGCCGGCACCGCGACCGCGATCGGATTGGTGCCGAGCAGCGACTCGCCTCCGCCCCAGGGCGGCAGGTGGTTGTTGCTGCCGACCGCGAAGTAGAGCCCGATCATGTCGTGCGCGAGCGGCATCATGGCGTAGAGCGCCGCCGGCCCCGCGTGGTTGCTCATGCGCGCGCCGACCCAGCCGACTCCCGTCTGCTTCGCCTTGGCGATCGCGGTCTCGGCCGCGCGCTTCATGATGAGATGGCCCATGGCGTTGTCGCCCTCGATGATGGCGGTCGAGGGCCGTTCCTGCGCGACGCGGATATCGGGCCGCGCGTTGACGCCGCCCGCCTTGATGCGCTTGCAGTATTGCGGCATGCGAAAAACGCCATGCGTGTCCGAGCCGCGCAGATCGGCTTCCGTGATCAGCTCGCCCAGAACGGCGGCGTCTGCGGCCGGAATGCCGACCGCCGTGAAGGCCCGGTTGATATAGGCCTTGAGCGCGGCCGCGGAGACGCGCGGAAGGGTGTCGGTTGCGGTCATCTCGTCCTCTGCAGTTGTTCAGGTGCCAGGCCCGCATCGCGCTGCGCGATCAGGATGTCATGCATCACGTCGAACACGCGCACGCCCACCTCTTTCGGGCTGGGTGCGAGCCATGGCGAGGCCTGCAGGGTGGTGCGGGCGTCCGAAAGTCCCTGCTGCCAGCGCGCCTGCATGGTCGAGCGGCTGAATTCAAAATCCTTCGCGCTGCCCTGCGGCGCCATCGGACGGTAGATCAGCTGCACGATGTCCATCTCGGTGACGCAGCCATGCTCGTAAAGGCGCTTGGCTTCCGGCGTGTTCGCGATCTCAGGCGGCAGCAATTTGTGCAGCTCGTTGATGACGTGACGCACGTGGTGCTTTTCGCTCAGCGCGTCCGTGGTTGCGCGCGTGCGGCTGGAATAGCGGATGTCCTTCTCGCGCTCGTTGACCTCGTCGAGGTTGGTCGGCAGGCAGCCGAATGCCTGGAAGACGTCGACCTGGAAAACAAGGCGGCTGCGGCGCGGCGAATAGTCCACGATGTATTGCAGCGGCGTATTGGAGAAGAGTCCTCCGTCCCAATAACATTCGCCGTCGATCTTCACCGGCGGAAAGCTCGGCGGCAGCGCGCCGCTCGCCATCACGTGCTCCGGGCGGATCGTGGTGTGCGCGCTGTCGAAATAGGAAAAATGGCCGGTGCGCACGTTGACCGCGCCGACGCTCAGCCGCACGTCCTTCCCATGATTGATGCGGTCGAAATCGACCAGCCTCTCCAGTGTCCCTCTGAGCGCGGACGTGTCGTAATAGCTCAGCGCCTTGCCGGATGCGAACCAGTCTTGCGGCGGGCGAGGCGCGAAGAAGCCCGGCTGGCCGAACATGATCGCGGCGAGCGCACTCGCGCGCTGCTGCCAGGTGGCGAGGACTCCCTGCGGCGCGGGCGGCCACAGCTGGGTCGGTGCCGTGATCTCTTCCCAGAAGCGGCGCAGGCAGTGCACGCGCCGCTCCGGCGGATTGCCGGCGATGATCGCGGCGTTGACGGCGCCGATCGAAATGCCCGCCACCCAGTCGGGGGGATATTCGGATGACGCGAGGGCCTCGTAGACGCCCGCCTGATAGCTGCCGAGCGCGCCGCCGCCCTGCAAAACGAGGCCGACCTTCTTGCCGTAGGACGCCGGGCGAGGATGTCCATCGCTCATGAGCCGCCTCCGCGAAAAAGTGCAGCGATCAGCGCGGCGCGGGCGGCGCCACGGCTGCGTCCTTGAATCCGGCGTCGTCGAGCGCGCGCCGCACCACGCCCGACGCCTTCGCGTCTTCCATGAAGGCGCTCACATAGGCGAGAGCCTGCGGCCGGTCCTTCGGCACCGCGATCGCGATGACGGTCTGCTGGAAGCCGCCGTCGAGGATGCGCGAGCCCGGCAGGGTGGCGGCGAGCGGCGGCAGCGAGTCGTGCGAGAGCGCGAACGCATCCGCCGTGCCTAAGCGCAGCATCGCCATGGCTTCATCGACCGAGGTCGCGGCCGCGATGGTGGTGTTCTTGAGCGCGCGCGCGGCGCTGCGGATGGTGGTCGTGTTGGCGATGCCGACGACGCGCACGCCCTGCCGGTCGACCTCGGCGAGCGTGCGGATGCCGGAGGCCGCGGTCACGAGATACGTGCTCTGGACCACGAAATAGGCGGGGCCGAATTCGATCCGCTTCTTGCGCTCCTCGTCGACCGGCATGAAGGCGACGTCGATCGCGCCGGTGCTGACCGCGTCGGTCACCTCGCCCGAATTGGGCGCCACCATGAACTCGACCGGCACGCCGAGCTTTTTGGCGAGCGCGGCGCCGAGATCGGCGGTGACGCCGCGCGGCTGGCCGGCCGCGTCCTTGGTGACGAAGAACGCCGACATGCTCGGCGCCGCGACGACGCCGACCCTCAGCTTTCCGGTCGTAGCGAGTTCTTTCATGGTGGCCTCGTCGTTCGCCTGGACGCCGCCCGCGGCGATCGCCAGCGCCGCAAGCATCGGGATCGCGTACCAGCGCATCATCACGGCCCCATGGTCGACAGGTCCCCGAGTCTGGCCCGCGGCGCCACGCCTGCGCAAGCGGGCTGCCATGTTCCTGCGATGTGCTGCGCAGCCGCGGATTTGCTGGTATTTTCCGGGGCATTCCGGTATCCAGCCCGGATCGTGTCCGGGCCGGGTTCCGTCCGGAAAAGTGGCGTGGGAGACATCCGAAAATGCCGATACCCAGGGCCTCGAAGGCCCTTTCTCGTTTCACCGTCCTCGACCTCACCCGCGTACGCGCCGGCCCGACCTGCGTGCGGCAGCTCGCGGACTGGGGCGCCAATGTCATCAAGATCGAGTCTCCGCCCCAGCTCGAGACCGGTGAGCCGCTCGGTGGTCCGCGCGAGGGCCCCGACTTCCAGAACCTGCACCGCAACAAGCGCAGCATGACGCTCAACCTGAAGGCGCCCGAGGGGCTCGCCGCCTTCAAGCGGTTGGTGAAGAAAGCCGACGTCGTGGTGGAGAATTTCCGGCCCGACGTGAAGAAGCGGCTCGGCATCGACTACAAGGACTTGCGCAAGGTCAACCCGCGCATCGTGTACGGCAGCATTTCGGGTTTCGGGCAGAGCGGCCCCTACGCGCTGCGGCCCGGCTTCGACCAGATCGCCCAGGGCATGGGCGGCCTGATGTCGATCACCGGCTTGCCCGGACAGGGGCCGGTGCGCGTCGGCATTCCGGTCGCCGACCTCTGCGCCGGCCTCTCCTGCGCGATGGGCATTCTCACGGCGCTCTTGGAGCGCGAGAAATCCGGCAAGGGCCAGCACATCCAGACCTCGCTCCTGCAGGCGCAGATCTTCATGCTCGATTTCCAGGCGGCGCGCTATCTGGTGAAGGGCGAGGTGGCGAAGCAGGCCGGCAACAATCACCCGACCAGCATCCCGACCGGCGTGTTCAGGACCGCCGACGGGCACATCAACATCGCGTCGACGGGCCAGAAGATCTGGGAGCGCTTCTGCAAGACGCTCGAAGCGCCCGAGCTGATCGCGCACCCGGATTACGTCAACAGCGCCACCCGCTCGAAGAACCGCGATGCGCTCAACGAAGAGATCGATCGCCGCACGGTCAAGCGCACCAGCGCCGACTGGATCGAGCGCTTCAACAAGGCCGGCGTGCCGAGCGGCCCGATCTATTCGATCGACCAGATGTTCGACGATCCGCAGGTCAAGCACATCGCGATCGCGCAGCCGGTGAAGAAGAGCAATCTCACGCTGGTGGGCCAGCCCTTCACCATGTCGCGCACGCCGAGCAAGCTCGTGCAGACGCCGCCCGCCATCGGCCAGCACACCGACGCGGTGCTCAAGGAGTTCGGCTTCAACGCCAAGCAGATCGCGGCGCTGCGCGCGGCGAACGCGATTTGAGATGAATAGGAAACTGTCATTCGTCATGCCCGGCGTCATGCCGGGCATCCACGCCTTCGTTTGAACGGCAAGACGTGGATGGCCGGGACATAGGCGAGCAAAGCGACGCCGTTCTTCGAACGACTATGCCCGGCCATGACGAGTACCAACGGAGCTTCGCGATGACCCAGACCGACAAGATGCTGTCCCGCAAGGAGGGGCACGTCGGCTACATGACCTTCAACAATCCCGAGCGCCACAACGCGGTGTCGCTCGCCATGTGGGAGGCGGCGAGCCGTATCATGGAAGACTTCGCGCGCGACAACGAGGTGCGCGTGGTGGTCATCACGGGCGCCGGCGGCAAGGCCTTCGTGTCGGGCGCCGACATCTCGGAGTTCGAGAAGGTGCGCTCCAACGAGGAAGCGATCGCGAGCTACAACAAGATTGCCGAGAAGGCGAACAATTCGATCTACGAGTTTCCCAAGCCGACCATCGCGATGATCAACGGCTACTGCATCGGCGGCGGCCTTGGGCTCGCCTTGTGCTGCGACCTGCGCATCGCGTCGGACAAGTCGCGCTTCGGCGTGCCGGCCGCGAAGCTCGGCCTCGGCTACGGCTACCCCGGCATCAAGCGGCTCGCCGACCTGGTCGGTCCCTCGTTCACGAAGGAAATCTTCTACACGGCGCGCCAGTTCGACGCCGCCGAGGCGGTCGCCATGGGCCTGGTCAACCGGGTGCTGGCGGTGGCGGAACTCGAGGCCTACGTGAAGAACTATGCCGACACGATCGGCGGCAATGCCCCGCTCACGGTCAATGCCGTGAAGTTCATCGCCAACGAGACCGTGAAGGACGAAAGCAAGCGCGACCTCAAGCGCTGCGCCGACCTGGTGAAGCGCTGCTTCGACAGCAAGGACTACATCGAGGGGCGGCGGGCCTTCATGGAAAAGCGCAAGCCGGCCTTTACCGGGACCTGAGCCGCGTGATCCCGAAAAGTGGACGCCGGTTTTCGGACAAGATCACGCGCAAGCAGAATGCCGGCCTGCGGCATCGTGGGACGCCACGGCCGTCCACGGGGTTGATATCCTGAGGGCGCCAACAAGCATTTTTGAAGAATTGGCAACGAGGGGCCCGCGGTGGCATCTGTCGAATTACGCGGTCTGACGAAGCGCTACGGCGACCTCGCCGTGGTCGACGACGTCTCGCTCAAGATCGAACACGGGCTCATGGTCTGCCTGCTCGGCCCCTCGGGCTGCGGCAAGACCACGACGCTGCGCCTGATCGCCGGCTTCGTCGAGCCGAGCGCGGGCGAGATCGCGGTCGGCAGCCGCGTGGTGTCTTCGCCGTCGCGCACGCTGCCGCCCGAGACGCGCAACATGTCGATGATCTTCCAGAGCTACGCGCTCTGGCCGCACATGACGGTGACCCAGAACATCGCCTACGGCCTCACGCTGCGGAAGCTGCCGCGCGACACCATCGCCAAGAAGGTCGCCGCCATCCTCGCCACCACCAAGCTCGGCGCGCTCGCCGACCGCTATCCCGGCGAACTGTCGGGCGGCCAGCAGCAGCGCGTCGCGCTCGCCCGCGCGCTGATCGTCGAGCCCGAGACGCTGCTGCTCGACGAGCCGCTGTCGAATCTCGACGCCAACCTGCGCGAGGAGATGCGCTTCGAGGTGCGCCGGCTGCACGACCAGTACCGCTACACGACCGTCTACGTGACCCACGACCAGTCGGAGGCGATGACCACCTCCGACCTGATCGCGGTGATGAATCTCGGCCGGATCGAGCAGGTCGGCCCGCCGCAGGAGATCTACGACCGGCCGCGTTCCGAATTCGTCGCCCGCTTCATCGGCGCGAGCAACATCATCCGCGGCAAGACGCTCGACGGCAGTCACGTCTCGGTGGTGGGCGTGACGGTGCGTTGCGTCGGCGACACGCAGCCCGGCGAGACCGCCATGTCGATCCGCCAGCACGAGATCAGGCTGATG
>WNFC01056326.1_pt1 | contig 11209 bp, 11 predicted proteins | sample 5400541 | NCBI WGS metagenome assembly WNFC01 (sample SAMN13153342, study PRJNA577476) | soil metagenome | isolation source: 120 cm saprolite under Douglas fir tree site 2 hole 2 replicate 1 | place: USA:California | collected 2015-04-18
GACGGTGACGACGAGCCGTCCGGCGCTCTCCGGCAGGTGAAAGAGCGGGCTGTTGCGCTGCGACGTCGCCGCGTCGAGGCCGAGCTTGTCGTTGAGATAGCAGCGCCGCATCGGCTCGAGATCGTAGATGCCGCTCACCGCCAGCCCGCCGCGAATGCGCGGATCGCTCATCGCCAGCGCCGTCAGATGCCCGCCGGCCGACCAGCCGGAGGCGTAGAGACGCGAGGGATCGGCGCCATAGCGCGCCAGATTGCCGGAAAGCCAGGCGATCGCCGCACGGATCTCGCCCGCGATCTGATCCATGCCGGCATCGGGTGCCAGCGTATAGCCGAGCGAGGCGACGTTGATGCCATGCGCCAGCGGCCCCTCGGCGACGAAGGCGAAATTCTCCTTGGCGTTCATCTGCCAGTAGCCGCCATGGATGAAGATCAGCGTCGCCCGTCCCGGCGGCTCGGCAAGGAAGAGGTCGAGCTTGGCGCGCGGCGCGGCGCCGTAGACGATATCCAGCGTCGCCGCATGGCGCTCGCGCAGCGCGGCGCTGCGCGACGCCCAATCGGCGCGGAAGCGCGGCGCATCGGCGACCGCCGCGCCGTTATTGTAGGCGGCGTCGAGCGCCGCCCGGTCCATCCCGCGATACAGCATCCGGTCCCTCCTCCTTAAACCCTCTCCCTCCGGGAGAGGGTAGGGTGAGGGTGTCGCCGATGTCCATGTCTACCCGAGGGGTTTGCTGCGAGAACGCCCTCACCCCGGCCCTCTCCCGCAGGGAGAGGGAGATGTCGCCCCTCGTTGACACTGGGTCGCAGTTGACGAAGACTGGGCTCGTGCCATACGGCGCACAAATCGGCCAGAAGAGCCGGCAACACTGGGAGGACATATGACTGCTCTAACGCAGCTGCTTCGGCAAATCTCGCTTGCCGGCCTTGGCTTTCTCGCCCTCGCTTTGCCGGCGGCGGCGCAGGAGAAGCCGATCCGCATCGGCGTGCTCTATGACCTCTCCGGCCCCTTTGCCGCCGCCGGCTCGGTCGCCTCGTCGATCGGCGCCCAGATCGCCATCGACCTCACCAACGAGAAAGGCGGCGTGCTCGGCAAGTACAAGGTCGAGCCGGTCAACGCCGATTCGCAGAGCAAGGCCGATGTCGCGATCAACGAGGCCGAGCGGCTGCTCAACCAGGAGCATGTCGACATTATCCTCGGCATCTATTCGAGCGCCCATGCCGTGCCGCTCGCTAGCAAGGTCGAGGAGCAGAAGAAGATCCTGTGGATCACCACCGCGGTCGCGACCTCGGTGTTCAAGGACAAGAACCTGAAATACGTCTTCCGCGCGCAGATCCATTCCGACCAGTACGGCCAGGCGGCGATCTCCTTTCTCGCCGAGCACGCCAAGGCGCGGCTCGGCATCGAGCCCAAGGACGTCAAGCTCGCCATCGTCTACGAGGACGGGCCCTATGGCACTGGCGTCGCCCAGGCCGACGAGCAATATGCCAAGGAAAAGGGCATGGAGATCGTCCTCAAGGAGGCCTATACGGCGAGCGCGCCGGATCTCTCCTCGCTGGTCACCAAGCTGAAGCGGGCGCGGCCCGACGTCATCCTGCATACCGGCTACAACCCCGACATCACCCTCTTCCTGCGCCAGGCGCGCGAATCGGGTCTGCGCTTCAAGATGCTGATCGGCAACGGCGCCGGCTACAGCCAGCTCGACAAGCTGACCGACACCTTCCACGGCGACATCGAGGATTTCTGCAATATCGACCCGGTGCCGGCGCAGCTCCTCGACGCGACGAAGCTGGCGCCCGGCCTCGGCGATCTCGTCAAGATCATGGTCGAGCGCTACAAGGCGAAGACCGGCGCCAAGGACGTGCCGCCGCATCTCTCGATGGGCTTCAACCAGACCTGGATCCTGCTGCAGAGCGTGCTGCCGGTCGCCATCCAGAAATATGGCGGCGCCGATCCCGAGGCGATCCGCAAGGCGGCGCTCGACGTCGACATCCCGGTCGGCGGCACGATCCAAGGCTATGGCGTCAAGTTCTTCCCGCCCGGCACGCCGCTCGCCGGCCAGAACGAGCGCTCGACCCCGGTGGTCATGCAATTCGTCAAGGCCGAGACCAAGGTCGTGTGGCCGACCGCGATCCAGAACCTCCCCCCGGTCCTGCCGCTGCCCGCCGCGTCACCTTATGCGATGAAGTAGCCGCCCCCATCTACCCTCTCCCCTTGCGGGAGAGGGAGGGACCCGCGAAGCGGGAGGGTGAGGGGGCTGCGGAACGATCGCACGATCGTGACGCGGCAGCTTACCCCTCACCCTACCCTCTCCCGCAAGGGGAGAGGGGAAGAGTACTGGCATCAGCGAAAGCGCCCTGAATGCTCGAAGTCTCCACCCTCTCCAAGAGCTTCGGCGGCTTCGTCGCGGTCAACCAGGTGTCCTTCGCCCTGCGTCAGGGCGAGATTCTCGGCCTCATCGGCCCGAACGGGTCGGGCAAGAGCACGACCTTCAACCTGATCGCCGGCGCGTTGCGGCCGAGCGCCGGCGCGATCCGCTTCGAGGGGCGCGAGATCGGCGGGCTGCCGGCGCATCGCATCTGTCGACTGGGGCTGGCGCGCACCTTCCAGATCCCACGGCCGTTCCGCAAGCTCTCGCTGCTCGACAACGTGACCCTCGCCGCCCATTACGGCCAAGGCGGCGCGATCGGCGGCGGCGAGGCGCGGCGGCGCGCCGAGGCCGCGCTCGAGCTGGTCGGGCTGCCGGCCAGCGCCGCCGGCACCGAGGGTCTGGGCGCCGCAGCCCTCAAGAAGCTCGAGCTCGCCCGGGCGCTGGCGACGCAACCGCGCCTGCTGCTCGCCGATGAGAGTCTCGGCGGCCTCGACCACGCCGAGATGGAGCGCGCCGCCGATATGCTGGAGACCATCCGCAGCCGGCTCGGCATCACCATCATCTGGGTCGAGCACATCATGGGCGTGCTGATGCGCGTGGTCGATCGCGTCATCGTGCTCGATCACGGCGAGAAGATCTTCGAGGGCCTGCCCGACGCGGCGTCGCGCGACGCGCGCGTCACCGAGGTCTATCTCGGGCTCGGGCACCAGCGCGGCTGATGCTGACCCTCAGCGGCGTCTCTGCCGGCTACGGCTCGTTCCCGGCGCTGTTCGACGTCACCCTCGACGTCGCCATCGGCGAGGCGGTCGGCGTCGTCGGACCGAACGGCGCCGGCAAGACGACGCTGATGCGCGTCATCTCCGGCCTGTTGCCGACCTCGGCGGGCGAGATCGCCTTCGCAGGCCGCCCCCTCACCCGCTTGCCGGCGCATCGCATCGTCGAGGCGGGGATCGCCCATGTGCCGGAGAACCGCCGCCTCTTCGCCCGGCTGACGGTCGAGGAGAATCTGCGCATCGGCGCCTTCATCCCCAGCGCTCGCGGGCAATTCGTCGAGCGCCGCGACTGGGTCTTTACGCTCTTCCCGCGCCTCGCCGAGCGCCGGCGCCAGCTCGCCGGGACGCTGTCGGGCGGCGAGCAGCAGATGGTGGCGATCGGCCGCGCCCTGATGTCGAAGCCGAAGATCCTCTTGATGGACGAGCCCTCGGCCGGCCTCGCGCCGCTCATCGTCGATCAGGTCTTCGATCTCGTCGGCCGCATCCGCGCGGAGGGCTTCACCGTGCTGATCGTCGAGCAGAATGTCAGCCAGGTGCTCAGCGTCGTCGACCGCGCCTATCTGCTCGAGGTCGGCCGCATCCGCCTCGCCGGCAGCGCCGCCGAGCTCAGGGACAACGCGCTGATCCGGCAGTCATATATGGGATTGTGAGGTAGAGGGATGGACATCTATCTCGTCGAGGCGATGATCAACGGCATTCTGCTCGGCGGCGTGCTGGCGCTGCTCGCGCTCGGCCTCAACCTCGTCTTCGGCGTCGTCGACGTGGTATGGATCTGCTACGCCGAGCTGGTGATGTGCGGCATGTACGCGATCTACTGGCTGCACATCTTCTACGGCTGGCCGATCCTGCTCGCCTGCCTGGTCGCCATCGTCGGCGTCGCCGCGCTCGGCCTGCTGCTCCACCTCGTGATCATCTCGCCGATCCTCGGCTCGGCGCCGATCAACCAGCTGCTCGCCACCGGCGGCATGCTGTTCTTCCTGCAGAGCCTGGCGACGCTGCTCTTCGGCACCGATTTCCGCAATATCGGCCTGCGCCTGCCGATCATCGAGCTCGGCGACATCTTCATCAGCTTCTCGCGCCTGCTCGCCTTCGGGGCGGCGCTACTCGGCGCCATCCTGCTCTATCTCTTCCTCGCCAAGACCTATCTCGGCGTCGCCATCCGCGCCATCGCGCAGGACCGCGAGATCATGGGGCTGATGGGCGTCGACCAGCGCCGCATCTATCTCATCACCTCGGCGATCGGCGGCGCCCTCGCCGGGCTTGCCGCCTGCCTGCTCGTCCTGCAATACGACGTCCACCCCTTCATCGGCCTCAGCTTCGGGCCGATCACCTTCATGATCTGCGTGCTCGGCGGGCTCGGCAACATGATCGGCGGCTTCGTCGCCGCCTTCATCATGAGCCAGATCATCGCCATCGGCGGGTTCTTCTTCTCGATCGAGATCTCCTATGTCCTCGCCTTCGTCTTCTTCATAGTCCTGATGTTCATCCGGCCACAGGGCATATTGGCGCGATGACGGACGGCGCAATGAAGGACGGGCAATGAAGGACGGGGCGATGAGCACGAGCATGACGGCGCGGGTGGTGCCGCTGCTTCTCGCCCTCGTCGCGCTTGCCCTGGTGCCGCTGGTGATGCGCGACTATTTCCTCCACATCGCCATCCAGATCCTGCTCTGGGGCTTCATCTACACGTCGTGGTCGCTGATGGGGAAATTCGGCCTCGTCTCGCTCGGCCACGGCGCCTTTCTCGGCATCGGCGCCTATATTCCCGCCCTGCTGTGGAACTACCAGGCGGTGACGCCGTGGCTCGGCATCCCGCTCGCCGTGCTGCTCGCCATGCTGCTCGCCCTGGTGATCGGCTATCCCTGCTTCCGGCTGCGCGTCATCGGCCATTATTTCGCCCTCGTGACCTTGGCGCTCAGCCAGGTCGTGCTGCTGACCATCGTGGCCGCGCGTGACATCACCGGCGGCTCGCTCGGCATGACGCTGCGGACGGTCGGGCATTCCTGGTACGCGCTGCAATTCCCCGAGAAGACCGTTTTCTATGCCATCGCGCTGGTCGTCTGGGGCGCCGGCATCGTCGTCTGGCACTGGGTCGACCGCGGCATGGGACGCGCGGCGCTCGAGGCGATCGCCGAGGACGAGGGCGCCGCCGCCGCCATCGGCATCAACGTCATGCGCGAGAAGTTGCGCGTCACCGTGACCAGCGCGGCGCTCACCGCCTTTGGCGGCGCGCTCCTCGCGCAATATCTGCTCTACGTCAATCCGGATAGCCTCTCGGGCATCGCCGTCTCGCTGCAGATCGTCTTCGCGGCGATCGCCGGCGGCATGTATTCGGCGCTCGGCCCGACCGTCGGCGGCCTCTTCACCATCGCCCTGCCCGAGATCCTGCGCATTTGGTTCGGCACCAATTTCGTCGGCGCCGCCAACACGATCTACGGCGCCCTCTTGGTCGTCTTCATCGTCTTCATGCCGCGCGGCATCGTCGGGCTGATCGAGAGCCGGCTCCCGCGGCGCGCTGCCGCAGCGGCCAAGCCGGCCGCATCGGGCTGAGCTCGATAGGCCACTTATCACTTGAAATTCGCCGCCGGTGTTGCTCGTATCGGCGAATCGCACAGATCCCCCTCACCGTCAGGCCGATGATGAAAACCAAACTCCTCGTCACCCGTAAGCTGCCGCAAGCCGTCGAGCGCCGCGCCGCCGCTTCCTATGATGCGATTCTCAATGAAGAGGACCGCCAATACGCCCCGGCGGAGATGGTGCAAAAGGCGGCCGGCATGGCGGGCATCTTGTGCACGGTGACCGACGATTTCTCCGCTGGCGTCATCGCCAAGCTGCCGGCGAGCGTACCAACACGCCCGACGTGCTGACCGGCGCGACGGCCGACATCACCATGCTCCTCCTGCTCGGCGCGGCGCGGCGGGCGAGCGAGGGCGAGGCGCTGATGCGGCAGGATGCCTGGCAAGGCTGGGCGCCGACCCATCTCATGGGCACCGAGGTATCGGGCAAGCGTCTCGGCATCATGGGGATGGGCCGCATCGGCCAGGCGGTGGCGCGGCGGGCGCGCGGTTTCGACATGCGCATCCATTATTCCGACGCGGTGCGCCGCGAGCTGCCGGCCGAGCTCGAAGCGACGTTCCACGCGGATGCCGACGCGATGCTGCCGCAGTGCGATTTCCTCGCCCTGCACGTGCCGCTGTTGCCCGAGACGCGCGGCTGGCTCAATGCCGCGCGGCTGGCCCGCCTGCCCAAGGGCGCCATCGTGGTGAACTCGTCGCGCGGCCCCGTCGTCGACGATGCGGCGCTGATCGCGGCGCTCAAATCCGGCCATATCGCGGCGGCCGGGCTCGACGTCTTCACCGGCGAGCCGCGCGCCAATCCCGGCTATCGCGCCCTGCCCAACACGTTCCTACTGCCGCATCTCGGCAGCGCGACGATCGAGACGCGGACGGCGATGGGCAACCGCGCGCTCGACAATCTCGACGCCTTCACTGCCGGCAAGCGGCCACCCGACCTCGTCTCCTGATGCCAGCGGCGGCATCTCAGCGGGTGCATTGACGGGCCGTGAGAACCGGTATGCAATATGCGGCAGGCGCGCGCTGATCGAGATTATCCGACGAGGCGACGCCAGATGGGAGGCCGCAAATGTCCCCTCGGGTGCACGGAGCGGGCAGGAGCCGCGATGACGCCGGCGCGCTTTACGCCGCGCTGGAGGATCGGGTTCTCGCCCGTGACCAGCGCGGCGCCAGCGATGTCTATTACGACCTCTTGCGCGCCGGNNNCGCGCCGGCCGGCCGCTCACCGAGATGCTCGCCGAGGCCGTCCGCATCCACGCCCCCTTCACCCACGTGCCCTATCACGAGCGCATCGACGATGGGTTCGTCAATTTCGTCAACAACGACCACTGCCTCTTGAGCGCGCGGGCCACGCTGCATCTGTCGAAACTGCTCAATGGCAAGTTGTCCGGACTGCCGATGGCCCAGACGATCTGGTACATCCCGACAGCCCTCGACATCTGGAACCAGAAGATCGTCAAGGCGCCCGGCCATTACGCCCGCGGCTTCAAGATGCCGCCGGGACCGCCGCCGGCGCCGGTCGCCTACTGGCCCGACCAGCAGCCGCTCAAGGAGCAGGGTACGCTGAGCGAGCGGCTGCAGCATTGGCTGACCCTCGTCCATCGCGGTCAGGTGATCGATGCCTATCGCATCTTCCTCGGTCTGATCGAGGAGCGGGAGAACCGCCAGGAGGTGCTCGCCGAGCTGGTCTTCGCCGGCCTCATCGACCTGCAGGACCGCAGCCTCTTGAACCGCTCCTACACGACCGGGCACAAGGCCTACCGCGCGCGCGCCACCGTCGAGCTCGGCAATGCCATCGGCTGGGACGACGCGCACGATATCGTCTATGCCGGTGCGCTCGATATCGCGGTCGGGCCGCGCTGGTACTCGACCTATGAGATGGCCTGCAACGCCATCACCGCCTTCATCGAAGGCGCCCATATCTCGGCGATCCCCTATAACGGCACGACGTCGCGCGAGCGCGCCATACTCGAAAACAGCGAGCGGCTGAGCGCGGAAGAGGCGGATGAGCTGATCGACATCCTCATCCATCAGCCCGAGCCCGGTTATATCGAGCGGATCAGCGCGCTGCTGCTCGCCGGCAAGAGCCCGCGCCACATTCTCGACGTCATCCAGATCGGCGCGGCGGAGGTTCTGCTGGCGACCGAGGACGACACGAATTTCTCGCTGCCGCAGCATTGCTACGAGTATTGCAACACGCTCGGCTGGTTCTACGATTCGTTCCGCCACAAGCAGCGGCTGAAGCTGCTCTACGTCGCGGCATCCTTTCTCAACCAGAATGCCTGGCATCAGGCGCGCACCGGCGATCTGCGTCCGGTCGAGCGCCGCCTCCCGGCCGATGCCGAGCGCATGACCGGCGGGCAGATTCTCGATCGCGCCGAGGCGGCGATCACCGCGCTCGACGGGGAGCAGAGCGTGGCCTGGACCGCGGCTTATCTCGCGAGCGGCGGCGATCCCGCTTTGCTCGTTCGCCGCCTCGCCCTGGTCGCCTCGCGCATCGGCAACGATCCGCACAACCAGGAGATCGCGCTCTGCTTCCTCGAGGATTACGGCAAGAACCGCGCGCCGGGACGCGACCGGCTGCTGCTCGCCTGCGCGCAGCACACCGCGCGGCACCGCAAATACGGCGACTTCCTCGAAGCGAGCCGCCGCTTCGAAGCGGCCATCAACTAGGCCCCGGATGACCTTGCGCGACCGCATCGGCGTCGATATCGGGCGCCGCCTCAAGCTCGAAGACGCGGTCGCCTGGGCTGAGCGCCACGGCGTACGCTATATCGACATTCAGCTCGACACCGACGCCAATGCGCTGACCGGCTTCGATGAGCGGCGCTGCGCCGCGATCCGTGCCGCCTGCGCCGAGCGCGGCATCCATCTCGGCCTCCACACGCTCTCGGCGGTCAACGTCGCCGAATATTCGCCTTATGTCGGCGAGGCCGTCGACGAATATCTCAAATCCTATGTCGATGTCGCGAGCCGGCTCGGCGCCGAATGGATCGTCGTCCATGCCGGCTATCATTTCACGTCCGACCGCGACGAGCGCATGCAGGCCGGGTTGGCGCGGCTGCAGCGCGTCGTCGACTACGCGGAGAAGAAGCAGGCCTTGATCCTGCTCGAGAATCTCAACAAGGAGCCGGAAGATGCCGAGGTGCGCTATCTCGCGCACAATATCGCCGAGTGGCGCTATTATTTCGAGCGCATCGACTCGCCGTCCTTCCGGCTGTCCTTCACCGTCAATCACGCGCATCTCGTCCCCGAGGGCATCGCCGGCTTCGTCGACGCGCTCGACATGCGCCGCGTCGCGGAGGTCCGCCTCGCTGATTGCTTTCGCAACGGCACCGAGGTCCATCTCACACCGGGTGCCGGCGATCTCGATTTCGCCGACATGTTCCGGCGCGTCGAGGGCAAGGGCTTCACCGGCCACTACACCAACGCGTTCGGCTCGCTCGATGACATGCTGAGCGCGCGCGACTATCTCGTGCGGCAAGCGGGCAGCGCCGGCTGAGCGCGCGATCCCGACAACGAGAACGAGGGAGGACCGGCCATGGAGATCCATGGCTGGAACATCATGCCGCGCCATCCCTCCGGCCAGGATCCGCGCGACGTGCGGCTGGCGCATTGAGCCGCCATGCGGCAGGATCGCCGGTGACGCACATTATGAGGGACCGCAATGCATAAGAGCCGCCCGACCGTTTCCTCGCTCCATGGCGTCGTCGCGGCGGCGCACCCGCTGGCGGCGCAGGCGGGCGCCCGGATCCTGCGCGCCGGCGGCAACGCCTTCGACGCGGCGGCGGCGACGGCCGCGGCGCTCAATGTCGTCGAGCCCTATATGTCAGGCCTCGCCGGCATGGGCATGGCAACCTGCTACGTCGCGGCCGAGCGGCGCATCCGCACGCTCGATTTCATCACCAAGGTGCCGGCGAAATTCCCCACCGAGCGGTTCCGCGACCGCGAGGAGCTGGCGCGCGGCCCGCTCGCCGTCGGCACGCCGGGCAACCTCGCCGGCTGGTGCGAGTTGGTGCGCGCCTACGGTCGCCTGACCGCGAAGGATATCTTCGCGCCAGCCATCGAGCTCGCCCGCGACGGCTTCCCGCTGATCGAGTTCAATGTCGAAGCGATCAGCGAATGCGCGGAGGAGCTCAAGGCCCACGCCGATTTCTACCCCGATTGGCTGCGCACCTATACCGACGGCAAGGGCGGCGTCGCCAAGGGATTCGTCTTGAAGCAACCGGATCTGGCGCGCAGCTACGAGGCGATCGCCGCGTCGGGTCCCGGCTATCTCCATGGCGGCCCGCTCGGTCGCGCCGTGGTGGCGCATGTGCAGAAGCTCGGCGGCTGCCTGACGCTCGGCGATCTCGAAGCGGTGGCGCCGGGCTGGCTCGATCCGCTGTCGGCGCCTTATCGCGACCTCGTGGTGCACACGCTGCCGCCGCCCTGCGAAGGGTTCCAATACCTCCTCACCTTGCGCATCCTCGACGGTTTCGATCTCGGTGGTCTGGCGCGCGACGGCATCGACCACCTCGACATCGTCTATCGCGCCGTGCGTCTCGCCGCCGGGGTGCGCATCGCCCACAACAACCCCTCGCCGGACAAGCTGGCGAGTTTGCTCGACGAGGACGGCGTCGCGGCGCTGCGACGCCGGGTGCGCGGCGGACAGCCGATTGCCGGCCCGACCGAGCAATGGATCGACCAGCCGCCCGATAGCGTCGATCGCGGCCATACGACGTCGATGTCGATCGCCGATCGCGACGGCAACGTCGTCTGCATCACCCAGAGCCTGGGCGCCAAGTTCGGCTCCGGCGTCGTCGTCCCCGGCCACGGCGTCTGCCTCAATAATTTTCTCTATTGGGGCGAGGTCAATCCGCGGGGAACGAACTTCCTGCGCCCGAACCAGAGCCTGGCGCTGCCGATGGCGCCCAGCATCGCGACCCGCGAGGGGCGGCCGGTCCTCGCCTTGGGCACGCCGGGCAGCTACGGCATCTGCCAGACCCAGAGCCAGGTCATCGTCCAGCATGTCGATTTCGGCCTGGAATTGCAGGCGGCGATCGAAGCGCCCCGGGCGCGGCTGCTCGACGGGCGGGCCGTCATCGTCGAATCGCGGATCGACGACGCCACGATCGCCGCGCTGCGCGCGCGCGGCCACGCGGTCGAGATCGGCCGGCCATGGACGATGACGGTCGGCGGCATGCAGGGCATCGCGATCGACCCGGCCAGCGGCGCGCTGACCGGCGCCGCCGACCCGCGGCGCGACGGCTACGTCGCCACGGCGTAAGGACCGCCTCAGCCTTCCGCCGCCGCGACGCCCGGGGCGGGCGCGCTGCGGCGCCGTCGAGACGGTGACGAGCGAAAGCAGGATGCAGACGACGACGAGGAGGAAGACGGCACGCGGCTGCTGCTGATCCATCAGCCAGCCGAAGATCAGCGGCGCCACGATGCCGCCGAGATTGAAGCCGGTCGAGACGAAGCCGAACACCTTGCCGAAAGCGCCGTCCGGCGTGACC
>WNFC01008714.1_pt1 | contig 11208 bp, 13 predicted proteins | sample 5400541 | NCBI WGS metagenome assembly WNFC01 (sample SAMN13153342, study PRJNA577476) | soil metagenome | isolation source: 120 cm saprolite under Douglas fir tree site 2 hole 2 replicate 1 | place: USA:California | collected 2015-04-18
GCCATCGTCGGGCTCGATTCGTTCAACCCGCTGGCGAGCGTGATCGTGTTCCAGTACAACCCGGACACGCTCACGCGCACGCTGACGGCTCGAGCAACACCCGCCCCCGCGTCCCGTACGCGAACCGACGTCCACGATCCGACGATCAAGGTCGAGCGCGCCATCTGGCTCGAGCAGGGATTGCCTGCGGCGGACTTGCGCGGGTTTGCAAGTCCCGGCGTCCACCGTGGCGAGTCGGTGCAGATGGTGCCGGTGAGTCATTACCCGTTCAACGAGAGCGATCCCGCAAGGCTTCCCCCGGCCGAACGCGACAAGATAGACCAGGTGGCGCGCTTCCTCTCTACGTCCATCCGGACCCCTCGATCGGTCGCTTCAACAACCGTTGGGTGGATATTCTCGGCCACAGCGATCCCGTGACGAGATCTGCCCCCGCAAATGTGACAGTCAGCCAGGATCGGGCGGACAAAGTGAAGGATCGGCTGAACGCCGCCGGGGTGACCGACATGATCAGCGCCCGCGGCGTCAGCGGCGATCGTTTCACCCGCGTGGAAGGGCTCGGGGCCTCCGAGCCCCTCACCGGCCGGCCGCATTCGGAATGGCGCCGGGTGCAGATCATCATGGCCGGCTTTCCGGCGGGCGCGCAACGGCCGATCCCCGGAACGCCGACCGGCGTTACCCACGTACCCGGCGCGCCCGTATCGAGCGGCGAACCCTGCGTTGACCTGCTCACGACGACGGCGTGGACATGACCGTGTGCGACAGGGAAAGCGGAGTCAAAGCCGATTCATTGAATGCACGGCGGGAACACGGATCGCAGCCAATGATCGGAAAGCAACGGCACGCGGCGCGTGCAGCGAGATCCCGGAAGCGATGACCATGCGCGCCTATTTGCCGCTCTCTCAAGGCACAAAGCCGAACCATCCTGCACGCTTGGGCGCCGCGAAGCCTCACGCCATGGCTCCCGCGCTTGTCTTGCAGCGCACCGTCGGCAATCAGGGTGTGCAACGGTTGCTGCGCGCAGGCGTGATCCAGGCCAAGCTTCGCATCAGCCGGCCGGCCGATTCCTACGAGCGCGAAGCCGATCGCGTCGCCGATCAGGTGATGCGCATGCCGGCGCCCGGCGCGGAAGAACGCGGAACGGCTTGCGCCGCCTGCGCCGGCGGGGCCTCGCCCTGTCCGAAATGCGCCGGTCGCCAGTCGCTGGGGATACAGCGGTACGCGCGACGTGACGACGCTTCCGTCTCGGACAGTTTCGTCAACAAGCTCTCTCCCGGCCGGCCGCTCGATGCCGCGACGCGCGGCTTTTTCGAATCGCGGTTCAGCCAGGACTTCGGTCAAGTGCGCATCCACACGGACTCCGGCGCCGCCGAATCGGCAAGGATGCTCGACGCAAAGGCCTATACCGCGGGTCCGAACGTTGTGTTTGCCGCCGGCGAGTATGCGCCGCACACCGGCGCGGGGCGGCGGTTGCTCGCGCACGAACTGACCCATGTCGTGCAGCAGCAGGCCACAGGGCCCCGGCTGGACCGCTACACCGAAACGACCGAGGCGAACAGTCGTTTCTGGCAGGGAGCCGCCGAATTGGTTGAGGGTCCCCTTGTGCGGTGGACCCGCGGCTACTTTTGTCTGGAGCAGGTGTTTCCGCCGATGCACGACTTGACCTTCAATCACTGGATACCGGACACCTGCACAGCCCGCGGAGGAGCCGGGGCTCTGCACGCGCGCGACTGGGACGCATTCGGCCACTGCTGGGTTGCCTGCGAGGGTAGCCGGCGTTGCGGCAATGCGGCAACCCGGGATCTGGGATTTTTGCGCGAGGTCTCGCGCGAACTCGGATTTGGAGGACCCCACGACAGCTTCAGGCAGGACGTGGCCAATCAGGCCACGGGTCGCGAGCTGGCCTACTCTTCCGGCCGGTGTTACACGCTTTGTGACACCGCCTATCGCAGCGGAGGTCTCGATCTCACGGCTCCGACGCGAACGTGCGTCGACTGCAGTAACCCCGGAGGAGGGGAAAGCGCAGCGAACTGCCTGTGACTTGCATGAGGGACGATATGCCACAACGCCAAGCGAGAAGAATCCTGCGGTGATTCCGATGACGCGGTTCGAAGACCGTTCACACACGCGCAGAGATGCGGTCGGTAACTTTTCCCAGGAACCGTCATGAAGGAGATGCATGCCCAGCCGGACACGACGCGGGCCCGTCCGAAGGTGGCGGACCCGGGAAATTCAGCGGCAATGGTGGACATCGCGGGGAGTCTCTGGGCCCCCACGCCCGCCACCAGGTTTCGGGAAAATAACCCCAACCTGGCGTTACAGCGCACTCTCGGCAATCAAGGGATGCAACGCGTGTTGCAGACGCGCGCGATCCAGACCAAGCTCCGCATCAGCCAACCGAACGATCCGTACGAGCGGGAAGCCGACCACGTCGCCGAACAAGTCATGCGCATGCCTGAGCCGCGGCTGCAACGCGCTTGCGGCGGAGAGTGTGCTAAGCGCCCGAGCGAGAAAGAATCAACCAGTCGTAGTTTGTTGCTACAGACCAAACCCAGACTGAGCGATTCCCGTGAGCCGGCCAGCCTCGATGGATCAGTCGATCGACCACCCCGCGGCGGCGCGGTCCTCCCGGCCGGGGTCCGCGGCTTCATGGAGCCTCGGTTCGGCTATGACTTCGCAGGCGTGCGCATCCACGCAAACAACCCTCTGGCGCCGCGCATCCAGGCTCGGGCCTTCACCGTCGGCTCGGATATCTACTTCGCCCCGGGCGAGTTCCAGCCGAATACCCCGAGCGGCCAGCGCATCCTCGGCCACGAGCTGACTCATACGATCCAGCAGGGCGCTGTGCCGCAGTTGGCCGCGGGCCGCGCTGCGCGGCCGTCCCCAACCGCGAGCATCAGCCGCGTTCCCACCACGATCCAGAGGGAAGTGGGAGAGAGCGAGGTCGCCTCGTCGAGCCAAGTGCTCACGCGGATACGCACCCGCGTAACCGCTGCCGATGCCCACGCGGATACCGCCGTGCGCATCCTGCGTGCGCTGAACTCCGGCATCCCGGCCGAGGCTTTGCCGCCTACGGTCACTCCGCTTCGGGACCTGATCGGGAACGAACCTCTCTTCAGGGCGGGCGTCACCGATCTGCTCCGGCTGGTCGAGTTGGGATTGGAGTTCAACCCCGGAGCCGGACGGGACTCGCCGCGGAATGCCTTTGTGTACACCTGCCGTTGCGGCTGGATCGACATGGGCCATTTCTTCATCTCCTCGGCGATCGCCTATGTCGCAGGCTTCCTGCTGCGATTCGTGAGCAGTCTCAGATCACTCCTCAGTGGTATGACAGGCGGGCAGGCGTCCCTGATCATCGGATGGTTCATGGAGCATTTCCAGGAGGCCTTCCGGCAGTTCGTCACCGGACCCTTCGGCGGGTTGCTGAATCTTGCTCCGGCTTCCGTGCGGGACGCCGTCATGGGGAACGTAAGGAGCGCATTCACCGTCGAAGACCTGCCCTCCGACAAGTTTGGAGCGGATATCGGCCAGGAGGTCTTCGGCGATTGGATGGGCTCCGCGGCCTCGTCGGCAATGGGCATGGACCTTACCGAACCGGAGCCGTTCGATATTCGCAGCCGGATGACGACTTTCTTCTCGGATTGCGCCGCCGTGTTTCCGACCGGGCAAACGCGCCACGCGATGGTCGAAGAGGCGGTCGGCACCGGCCCGCTTCCACGCCAGCATTTCAGCACGACGCCGGTGCTGCTCACGAGCGCGCTCGGGCTCTGTCCGGTTCCCGAAACCGCGTGTCCTCCGGTCGACGAGCGAGGTTGGGAGAGAGCGCACTCCGCCGGAATGATCGAGGAGGCCCCGGACCGCACCACGCTGTGGAACTTCGCCGTCGACGTGGCCGTGCTCAAGCCCGAGCACCAGCAGCGACTGCGGCAGGCGGCGGCAGCCGCACCCGCCGGGGCCATGATCATGGTGGAGGGCTATGCGAGCTGCACTGGCAGCGCTGCTTTGAATGAGCGGCTCGCCCGGAGCCGGGCGGAGACGGCCGCAGCGTTCCTGAGGGCGCAACGTTCGGACCTTCGAGTGGGAACGAACTACTTCGGTGAACGAATGCCGCGACCACCGGTCACCGCCGGCGACGGAGAGGCCATGGCCAGAAATCGCCGGGTGGAAATCTATATCGTTGACGTCGCTCGAACCCGGCACGGGCTGCCGGCGTTCCAGTTGCCCACGCGAGCACCCTTGCCGACGCCCGTCACAGGAGGGGCCCCCGCGGGCGGGGCTGCGGGCTCGGAGGAGCCTTGAGCGCCCCAACGCTTCGAAGGCTGGGCCTATCTCGGGTAGAGACTCCCGACCGGAAGATTGCTGTTAAGGTTTGAAATACGAGGAAGCCTCCATGGAGTTTCAATTCAGAAATAGCCGGCTGCAAACCGGTCAGCGGAGGAGGCCGCCCCTGCCCAAGGATGCGGTCGTTCCCTCTGCCGGCACTCACGCAATCTTTCGACTCCAAGGGACGATCGGCAACCAAAGCATATTGCGTCTCCTGCAAGACGGAGGGATTCCGGGTGTTGCACACGTCCCTGTCCAGAGCCGGGTGAGCCCCGGCACGGCGCCCACGCAGGGCTCGTTCCTGTCGCCCACTGTGCGGAAAGTCGTCTCCGCAGGCGGGAACCTTCTGGAGCCGGCCTTCCTCCGCGAAGCCGAGCGGCGTTTTGGCGAGGACTTGAGCGCTGTGCGCGTGCATACGGATCCCGACGCGGCGAGATCGGCCGATGCGATCGAAGCCGATGCTTACACGTTCGGCAACCACATTGCCTTCGCTCGGGGCAAGTACCTGCCCGAGTCCGGCGCCGGCAGGCGGGTACTGGCCCATGAGCTGGGGGGTTGATGGTGGGTGTGCCGAACCCGCCGTTTCCGACACCATTCGGCCTCGCCGATCTGTGGGCCAGTGGCCCTGCCGGAGTACAGATCGGCGAAATCAAGTCCACTTACCAGGGCGGCACGGTAGCCACACGCGAAGCGATTCACTATGTCTTACGCCATACCGAGTGGTTGACACGGGCACCGGCTACTTATCCTGACGATATTGCCTACGAGTTTCTGCAGGGAGGCTTGCGGCTGCCGGGTACGCTCATGAACGGTCTCGCGGCGGTAACCGGGACGGGGATCACCATCGGTCCGTTTATCGGCGATGCACTGAAAACACTTTGGGCAGAGGCGGATACCTCGGGTGCCGTGTGTTACTGGTGTACCGGCGCGGGCATCGTCAATCCGGTTTGGGTGTTGGTGTTTCTGCCGCTGATACAGGGCGTGATCGACGCATTGCGCAGGGCGATGCGAGCGGCCGAGGAAGCGCTGGCTTGGATAGGCGATCGAATCGGAGACGTAGTGGAATGGGGCCGCCAGCACCCGGTGCTCGCATTCATTATTTTATTGGCCATCGTCATCATTGGTTACATCCTGGCGATCATCTTCGGTTTGCTCGAAGCGCCCACCTTTGGTCTGGATACACCGTTGACGATCTTTTCGTTTTCCACAGCAACCGCAGCCTTGATAGCACTTTTGACGCTTATCGGTATCGATTCGGGTAACGTCGGTCCCGCGGTCAATGAAACCGCGACCTTTGTGTATCCACAGGCGGAATCGAGTGGCGATCTCGGTGCCGATTATGAACGGGATACCAACGACGGCAACTGGCGCAATGCGACCGCATCGGTGAATCGTTCGCCGCCCACGACACGACTCGTCGCTGCGCTGACACCCATCAACGGACAGCTCTTGGAGAGGATTGCCCAAGCAGTGAACCCGTTGTCATCGGAGGCAACGGTCACAGTGACCGCGTCCGGTATCGTGCAGGTGAAGCAAGCGGCGCGCTTTCTCGCGCGTTCTTCTCATCCGGAATTGCAGCGGATGGGCGCAAGAGTGCAGCAAATTTCAGACGGCGTGTGGGCGTAGCGGAAATAATTGGGCCCGCGCGAGGAGCAGAGAGAGCAAATCCGCGTGGGGGATCGCGTCATGGCGTACGACGAGGCGGGGCGTCGTTTGCGCTTGTCTGAGGTCGTCGCTCGCCACGAGCATCCGGTGAGATAGTACTTGAAGGTCAGGCTCCAGGGCGGGCGGCTACTGGAGGTGACTTGGAATCAAGAGCTATACGCGGGTGATCGGTGGGTCCGGGCCGTGGACCTGCGCGAAGGGAGCCTGCTCTATCTCGCAGGAGGCGGTGCCGCGGGCCTGGTCCCGGTCGCGGTGGCCCGAATCGACCCCGGCGACGTAGCGGAGCCGCTGTTCGATCTCACCGTGGCAGGCTGCCACACCTCCTTCGTGAGCGGCATGCTCGCTCACAACAAGAATTTCTAAACGCCGAAGGACGTATGCGACATTTGTGCGCCTACCCAATGGGCTTTAAAGTCGTTTCTGCGGGTCGCACGAAAGATTTGCGCTGAAGACCGTGCTTTTTCACCAATTTTGCGAGGCGGCTGCGTTCCTTGCCGGAGATTCGAGCCGCGAGACTGATGTTGCCGCGGGTGCGCGAGAGCAGCTCGACGATGTACGTACGCTCGAAATGAGCTATCGCGCACGCTTTGGCTTCCTGGAAGCTGGATTCGGTCAACCGTGATGAATTAGCCTCCACGACGTCCTTCCGGCGCACACCGGGTAATGCCAGAAAGTGAAGATGAATCATCGGCTCATCGGTCATGAGGAACTCCCGATGGATGAGGTTCTCCAACTCGCGAACATTGCCGGGCCATTCAGAGCCGAGCAGCCTTGAAACTGCGTCGGGATGAAGGCTCTTCGGTGGCCTGCGGTATTGGCCTGCGAGGCGCTTCAGGAACATTTCGGCCAGGAGAACAGCGTCGTGCTGCCGTTCGCGCAACGGCGGAAGATCGATAGACAGGACATTGAGCCTGAACAAGAGGTCCCGACGAAAATGGCCGCCTCCTACAAGGTCTCCGAGGTTCGCGTTGCTCGCCGCTATGATCCTTACGTCGGCGTCGCGCACCATCGCGCCGCCCACGGGACGATATTCGAGATCCTGGAGGAAACGCAGCAGCGCGACCTGCGCCTTCGGGGTCAGCACTTCGATCTCGTCCAGGAACAGGGTTCCTCCTTCTGCTTCCGCGATCAGGCCTCGCCTGGCATCGCGAGCGTCGGTGAACGCTCCCCGAGCATGGCCGAACAGCTCGCTCTCGACCAGGCTATCGGGCAGCGCGCCGCAGTTGACGGGGATGAATGGAAAATCCCGGCGCGCGCCCAAGTAGTGGATGGCGCGCGCGACCAGCTCCTTGCCGGTCCCGGTTTCGCCTTGGAGGAGAACCGTCGCGTTACAACCGGCAAAGCGCTTTGTCAATTCAAGTACGTGCAGGAACGCGGGCGAATGCCCGACGAGGTTGAGTTCGCCGAAGTCTTCCATCCCTCCCCCAATGCCCAGCCGCGATCAGGTTCCCCGGAAACGATGGCGGCGAATAAGGAAAGCCTTTTCATTTCGCCGCGTCGAACCCGAAAATTTGCCCTTGGGGACCCGAGTCGACTTGTTTCGGTAGACATCACGATCGCAAGACACCAGTTCTTCCTTGGATTTCGCCTGCATGCGGCGCGACGTTCAAGCGTCGGGTGGTGAAACTGACGTCGGCTCGTTCCGATGGACCAAGACTTGTCCCCAACTGTGCTACCTAACGGCGTTGCACCCAACGGTCGCCGCTGCAGACCCGGTCGCCGATCACCGTGCCTTCCGGGTATTTCTTGCCGTTGTAGAAGCACTCGGCGGTCGCGCTGCCCGTCCCGGCGAAGAGCAACAGGATCGCGATCGCGGTGCGGGTCGACTTGCTCATGGTTGTCTCCTCTGATCCGGTTCAGTGAAGCAAGGCGTTTGCATGCGCGACCTGGGGATGCGCCGGCGGCGGCGTGATCCGCGGTGGGTGCAGCCTCACCAGGACCGGTTCCACTCGTGGGCCCTCGCCCTCCGACCTATCGAACAATTTATTCCAGTCTTGCGCGTGCAGTTCGATGAGATCCTGCGACAAGGGCGAACACTCTTTCTCTGTCGCCGCATGGACGGTCGTGCCGCGCTGGTCACTCGCCCAGATCGTCAGATACATGCCGCCGAAGCCCGAGTCCAAGCACACTTGAGCGATGCCCTCCGAGACCCCGTCCCTATCATTCTTGGCGACGATCTTGGCCTGTCGCTTGACAACTTTGAACGGTCCTTTCAGGTCGCGCGCCATGTCCCGGAGCCGCACGACTAGGGCGGGCGCGGACTCCGAATCGGCCAAGTCAATGAGCGCCTGCGCGATCGACTCAGCCCTGGGATTGTCGGGACTGATCTCGTAGAAGTGCTTCTCCTCGAGCAGGACGCGGACCCGCGGCTGGTCGGCCGGCTTCGCGAACAGAGCTTCGACGTGGTCGTTCAAGTCGAGCTTCGTGAGAGTGAAGTAGGGAGTCGTGATGGATGTATCTCCGTCGCGCGCAATGATCGCGACGAACATGGCATTCAGCGCCACTGAAATCAACAGCAGGACTTTCGGGTCCTTGAGCCACTCGCGGAGCGATAGCATTACGGCCTCCTTTCTTTGGTTCGTGGTCTTCGCCCCTTCCTTTTGCTTCATTGCATTTCCCCTTTCTGCCACGCCATGCAAACATTCATTTGCATGATAGCCAGCTTAGTTTCGGGCAGAGACGGGTGCTGTTAAGCCCTCCACCGGCAAGGTGTGAAATATTCACACCGGGTTTGGAAGGCGGGGCGTTCATTGTGCAATTACCCTAGCTTCGGTACTTGCTGCTTGTTCCGCGTGCCGAACCACCACAGGACGCAGGTAGTGGTGAGATATAGGATCGTCCCGACGATCAGGTTCTCGATCTGCAGCGCCTGATCCGGGGAAAGATTCTCCTTCCCCACGAGCTCGCGTGCCTGCAGGTAAATCAAGGTCGAGATCGCGCACAAATACACCGTCAGGGCGGGGCGCACAAGCCCGCGAAACAGGTCCAGCAACACCAGCAGCCCCCCCCAGAATGCGCCGACTTGCACGCCCTCGCTGTAGCGTTTGGGCTCGGAGGTGAGGCTCGCCTCGAACGCTTTCGAAGCGGCGACCTCGGCGGCGGCCTCCGCCTCGGTCTGGGCGACCTGCACCCGGCCGGCCCACTCCTTTTCCATCATCTGCATGTCCACCTGCTTCAAAGCCAGATCTTGGTCGAATTTCTGCTTGGCGAGTTGTATGTCGAGCTGCTTGTTCTTGTAGTCCGCGTACCTTTGCAGACCGACGCCGATCAACCCGGTAGCTCCTCCCGAGAACACCGACCCGAAGATCGTCCCGATAATTTCAAGCATCTGCCACCTCCAATTCAAACGGTTGTTCATCCATGTAGCGCTCGAACCGGCGCACGGCCGCAAAGGACATCAGCAGCGCCGCCTGCCCGTCCATCACGCCGCGCTTCTCGCCCAGCGCGATACAGCCCAGTAACTGGCACTTCAAACCCATCGTCCTGTCACCCATGTAATTGGCCGAGTGCATCAGCACACCCGAGCGAGCGGGAACGTTGATCAGCCGGTAGGTGTTGCGCTTCAGCCTTGGAGAGGGCGCCCAGGTGACTTGATAGACGCCGGGAGGGACGCACGACAAGCCCTGCGCGTTGTCCCGCCAGGGGCACTCCCCGCTATACGACTGGAACGTGCCCACATTCAAGATCCCGAAGGTTCCCGTGTCGGTTTTATGAATCCGGCGGAGCGAGGCGCGTTCCATTGCTTGGACTCCGGGTCAGTAGATGGAAAGGTCCTGGGGGAGAAATTTCGAGATGCTGATGGGCACCATGATCACGCAAGACACCGACTCTCCCTTGGATTTCGAGCGCATCCAGCACGGCGTTCGGCCCATGCCACCATTCATTCACGTGACGGCCAGCATAGTTCCGGGCGGAGACGAGCGCTGTTAAGCTCTCCACCGGTAACGTGTGAAATATTCACACCGGGTTGAAAGGAAGAAGGGTATCCCCAGTCTCTCGAGGCGCGAGCGAGCGAAAACGCGCATGGGGGCAAGGCTTGCTGCTGTCGGGGCCGCACAACGCGCAGAGGCGTTTATGCCAACCCGCGGGGCGAGAGCAAGTGTCGGCAGCCGGCGATAGGCCGGCCCGATGCGGCGTGGGGTGCGCTTGGCCGGGGCCAGCCGGGAATGTCAGCGGCGCAAAGCTACCAGCTCTGCGGCAACTGCTTGCGGACGAGGATGCGGTGGTCGGTGTCGATCTCGAGGTAGCCGCCGGTCACCAGGTCGCGCATGATGCGGCTTACCATCTCGCGCGTGCAGCCGATGCGGCTGGCGATTTCCTGGTGCGTTAGGTGCTCCTCGATGGCCATCAGGTCGCCCCTGGGCTTCGCGCGTTCCGTGAGGAACGCCCTGAGCCGCCCGAACACGTCGCAGGTGGCGATCAGATAGAGGCTATTGGTCAGGCGCCGCACCTTGTCGGTGAGCCGTCGGATAAGACGCATGGCCAACTCCGGATTGCTTGCCAAGCTTTTGTGGAAGGCGGATTCGGACAGCATCAGCAGCTTGCACGGCTCAAGGGTGGCCACCGAGGCGGAGCGCGGCTCGTCGTCCACCAGCGCGAGCTCCCCAAAGAGGTCGCCCTCGGACAGTGTGTCCAGGACAAACTCCTTGCCCTCGGGATCCGCGCGGTACACTTTGAGCCTTCCCGACAGCACGATATAGAGCGACGTGGCCTTGTCCCTCTCACTGATGATCTCGACACCCCTGCGATACGCGCGCTGCACCCCGCCGCCCAGCAGCTGGTCGATACTCTGCTGGGGCAAACCTTGGAACAGGGGAATCGGTGTGGCCATGCGGGTCCTTTCTTGTTCCGACTTCGCCAAGGGGGAACTATGCTCGACCTTACTTCCGGTCGCAAGGGATGACTTACCCTAGCACAGTCGCGCGGCTCGCCCGCGGCCTGTGGCCGGCCGCCGCCATCGCGCTGCTGGGCGCGGTATTGCTCGCGCTGCTGGCCGGACGGGCGCTGGAGCAGAGCCTCGGATTGAGCTGGCTGTACGCGCTGCGGGGCGATCGTGAGCAGCCCAAGGACGTGAGCATCGTCGCTATCGATGCGCGCGCCGCTGCCGCCCTGGGCCTGCCCCCGGACCCGAAGGAATGGCCCCGCCGCCTGCACGCGGAGCTGTTGCCGTACCTGTCGCGGGCCGGCGCACGCCTCGTGGTGCTCGACCTGCTGTTCAGCAGC
>WNFC01008715.1_pt1 | contig 11208 bp, 13 predicted proteins | sample 5400541 | NCBI WGS metagenome assembly WNFC01 (sample SAMN13153342, study PRJNA577476) | soil metagenome | isolation source: 120 cm saprolite under Douglas fir tree site 2 hole 2 replicate 1 | place: USA:California | collected 2015-04-18
CATGTGACGATCCTTTATCGTGGGCGGGGATAAAGGCTTCCAAGCCCAGTACCTTTGTATGTTGCTTAGAAAGGTGGTACGCCGTAGCGCTTCCCATTGCGCCAAGGCCGACTACGATCACGTCAAACGCACCTTCCACGGTTGTCCTCCACAGTAGACAGCAGAACTGCCAGTCGCGAGATTTTAGGATACCGCTCCATCGAGGGAGCGTCTGTCGTGGCTGCTTCCCGTCTCTGGGGGTGAAGTGGATAGGTCACGAAAATTGCAAATTTACCCTGAGGAGATGTCTGTTAGTCGCTCCTGATGCCTGGTTGCGAACGGAACAACCTCATGGCTGAGGACTGCCTTGGAAATCTTCACTCATATCGTTCGCACGCTCTCGCCATTTCTACGCGACCTCGCCTACTTTATCGTCGCCCTCTGGGTTTACTTTCTACTTCGGATGACCTGGCAGGCTTATCGCGTTCAAAAGGCAAATAAAGCCATACTTTCAATCCTGCACTCGGTTTCCGAGGCGAGCAACGAGGAACGCGTAGACGGTCTGCCACTTGAGCGCATTCAGCTCATTCGCACCGCAATAAAAGACTCTAACGAGCATGCCAAAGAGTGGTGGCCGCCTCCGTTCGTCGCCGGTTTCTATGGGCGCTGTATACGCAAGAGAAACTGAACAATGCGGCTCATTCAACGATGGTATTAGAGCCGCGAGGAAGTGGTTTGATGTCTAGGTCACCCCTGGGTGTCGTTGTGTTCGAAGGAACAGCGCCGCGAGGGCACCTGCTTCACTCTGTGACGGTCGATCGAGTGAGGGACGCCTTTTCCAGCCTCAAACGGGAAGCGGCTCCGGGTGTCGATGGGAGAGCCATCTTATGATTGAATCTGGTAAATCTGGATTTTTGGGATAACATCCAGTCGCAAATATCGTTGTGAAATTGTAATTCAGTCGCGAGTATCGTTGTATCCCAGTCGCGATTATCGTTGTAAAACCCCGGATTTTTGGCTTTTCAGTACAAAATAGCGATGTTTCTGATACTGGCTTAGGTCGGCGGGTTCGTCAGGGAATAAGTCACATCTTCTGGACTTCATTGGGTTAATCGTCGCGGTTGGGGATCGCGAGACGGTAATTGTCTAAATTTTGTAAAGTCCTAAGGGTTTAGTTGACAAAACAAATTTTGCTTCGTCATAATCTCCTAAGTCGTTAGGAGATGATGCTACGTGAGTACGCAACGGAAGGTCGATCAGGCGCTGACGCCTCTGGAACTGGAGATTATGCAGGTGCTTTGGGAGGCCGGTCCGAGCACGGTCTCCGAGGTGCAGCCGCGATTGAAGGCGCAACTGGCGTATACGACGGTGCAGACCATGCTGAATGTTCTGCTGCGCAAGAACAAGGTGAAGCGGGTGCAGGAGGGGCGGGCGTTCCGTTACCGGGCGGCAGTGAGTCGCGAGCGTGCGACGGGACATGCGGTGAAGGATATGGTGACGCGCGTGTTCGGGGGCTCGAGCGAGGCGTTGCTGATGGCGATGGTGGACGCGCGGCAGATCAGTGCCGAGGAGCTGGCGCGAGTGGCCGAGAGGCTGGCGGCGGCGGAACGTGAGGCGGCTGGAGGGTCAGGCGGAGAGTCAGGCGCTTAGTCAGGCAAGGAGGAGCGGTGATGGAACGAGCGATGCTGGAGTATCTTGCGAATGCGTTGTGGCAACTTCCTGTACTGGCCGCGGGGGCGTGGGCCCTGCTCTGGTTGATGAAGCCGGATCCGCGGACACAGTACAGAGTCTGGCTGGCGGTGCTTGGACTGGCGGTGTTGCTGCCGGCTTGGGGGATACGGAGCGGAAAGATTGTTGCGGTGCCTGGCGCGACCTTCGATCAGTTGGCGACGGCGCGGATCGTTCAGAGATCGGCTGGAGTGGTCGCGGTGGACGCGACGGCTCCGCTGACGGTGGACAGTGTGCCCGTGACAGAGGAAGAGACGGCGAAGGGGATGTGGGGACTGCCGGCTCGGGTGCAGCGCGTGCACCTGTCGGCGATGGTGACGCACTGGATCTTGGGCGTGTATGTGGGTTCGGTGTTGCTGGGTCTGCTGCGCGTTGTGCGGGCTTGGCACAGCGCTCGGGGGCTGGTGGAGGTTTCGAAGGAGGTGGCGCTGTGCTCGGCTGCAGAGGCGGTGCTGAGGGACTTTGGCAGGAGCTTCGAGGTGAGGTTGCCGGAGGTGCGGGAGTGCGCCGCGGTGACGAGTCCGATGGTAGTGGGCGCGGTGTCGCCGGTGGTGCTGCTGCCGGAGGGTTTTGCCGGACATCCGAAGGACGAGGTAAGGGCGGCGCTGTTGCATGAGCTGGCGCATGTGAAGCGGCGGGATTATTTGACGAATGGCGTCTGCCAGTTGGTGGTGCTGCCGGTGGGGTGGCATCCGGTGGCGTACGTGGTTCAGCGGAGGATACGTCGGACGCGCGAGATGGTGTGCGACGAGATGGCGGCGCGCGAGATGGACTCCGAGCTTGGATATGCGCGATGCCTGGTGACGATGGCGCGCGCGATGCTCAGCGGGGGGATGGCGGAGCGGCCGGAGTTTGTGGGCCTGTTCAGCAATAACGTGCTGGAGGAGCGAGTGATGCGACTGATGGAGACGAAGACGGTGCTGAGTGCGCGAGCGAGGCTGATCCGGATGGTGAGCGGAGCGACGGCGATGGCGGCGGCAACGCTGATGGCGGCTTCGTTCCACGTGGTTCCGACGATGGCGGCGGAGAGTGAGGCGGGTTCGCCTGCGGTGCAGAGGGCTGGGCTGCGTGCGGCTGTGCTGCGTTCCTCGGATGCTCCTGTGATTGCGCCGCTGGCTTGCGTACACAGATTGGCGAAGCCTGCGGTTGCACCGGCAGCTCAAGTAGCGGTAACACCTGTGGCTGCGCCGGTCGCGGTTGCGTTGGCAGCGCCGCAGAGTGCACCTGCGATGGCTCCGCCTTCACCGGTTGCAGCACCGGCGCCACCGGCGGTTGCTCCTGTCGCACCGGCTGCGCCTGCGGTTGCTCCTGTAACACCAACTGCGCCTGAGGTGGCTCCTGTCGCGCCTGCGGCTCCAGCAGATGCGCCTGCGGCTCCGGCAGATAAGGAGAAGAACAAAAAGCAAAGCACCTATGTGTATCGGATGACGGGCCCGGATGGCAACGAGGTTGTGATCGTCAATGGGAAGGTGCGTGCACTGACGCCGGAGGAGCAGCAGGAGATTGAGAATGCTGTGGAGCAGTTCAAGAACGGCGATTTCGCCAAGCACATGGCCGATTTGCAGCGGGAGATGGCAGATCTCAAAATCAAGGACACCTTCGACAGCCCCGAGTTCAGAGAAAAGATGGAGGCAGCGCAACGCGAGTTCGCGCAGAATGCTTTAGCGAACAACGCGGAGCTTCGCGCCAGGGTTCAGGCGATGGTGAAGAATTTCGACAAGCAGAACATGTACATCTGCAAGGATGGCGTCGTGAAGGATAAGGATAAGGAGAAGGCCAAGCAAAAGCAGCCGGAGAGTCCGCAGAATCAATGAAGCGACACGGCCGGGGCGAGTTGTGGCGAGGATGTGTCGGCCGGATTGGACCTGACCGATCCTGAGGTGAAGGCCGCAGATGTGAGAGTGCAAAGAAGGGCACGGCGTATGCTGTGCCCCTTTGTTTGGGCTACCTCGTGAAGACAGATCGCATCGTGGTGGAGTGGTGGATGGGTCTGGACGTAAGATTACCTAGACGCTGACGAGGAGTGCGGGTTTATGGGACATATCGATGTGACATTGGGACAGGGACTGGGGTTGAGCGAACTGGCTCCGGGGGTGGTGCAGTCGGAGATTCGTGCGATGACGCAGGAGTGCGATCGCATGGGTGGCGTGAACCTGGCGCAGGGAGTCTGTGATACCGAGGCGCCGGAGGTGGTGGCCGAGGGAGCGATTCGCGCGATTCGTGATGGGCTGAATATCTATACGCGGATGGATGGGATTGAGCGGCTGCGCCGGGCGATTGCGGGGAAGGTGGAGCGGACGCTGGGGATCACGGTCGATCCGGAGCGCGAGGTGTTCATTACGAATGGAGTGACGGGCGCGTTTCAGGCGGGCGTGATGGCTTTGCTGAATCCGGGGGATGAGGTGCTGCTGTTCGAGCCGTTCTATGGGTATCACGCGAGCACGTTGCGCTCGATCCGGGCGGTGCCTGTGCCGGTGGCGCTTGCCGATCCGGACTGGACGCTGGATGTGGCGGCCGTGCGGGCGGCGCTGACGCCGAGGACGCGGGCGATGGTGATCAATACGCCGTCGAATCCGGCGGGGAAGGTGTTTACGCGGGAGGAACTGGAGGCGCTGGCGGAGATTGCCGAAGAGTTCGATCTGTTCGTGTTTACGGACGAGATCTATGAACACTTCATTTATGGCGGGGTGAAACATGTGAGTCCGGCTACGATTCCGGGGATGCGGGAGCGGACGATTTTGATGTCGGGTTTTTCGAAGACATTTTCGGTGACGGGGTGGAGGGTGGGGTATCTGATCGCTGATGCGAGGTGGGTGGGGTCGATTGGGTATTTTCATGATCTGACGTATGTGTGTGCGCCTGCTCCCATGCAGCAGGGATGCGCGGATGGTGTGGAGAAGCTGGGGGCGGCGTTTTATGAAGGGCTGGCTCGGGAGCATGAGGGGAAGCGCACGATGATCGTCGATGCGCTGCGCGACGCGGGGATGAGGCCGCATGTTCCGGATGGAGCGTACTATGTGCTGGCTTCGGCGGCGAATCTGCCGGGGGCGACGGCGGCGGAGAAGGCGCGGGCGTTGCTGGCGAAGACGGGGGTGGCTTCGGTGGCGGGGTCGGCGTTCTTCCGGTCGGGAAAGGGTGAGGATTTGTTGCGGTTTTGTTTTGCGAAGAAGGATAAGGATCTGGCGGAGGCTTGCAGGAGGCTGCGGGCGTTGGGGTCATGAGCGGGTTCTCTGAGGTCAGGCGGATTGAAACCGCGATCAAGAATAAGAATTCGAAGGAGCTGGAGTGGTCGCTGTGGTACTGCAGGATGCGGCAGGCGGTGCCGTCTGCGCGGCCTGCGGACTTGAAGTACTGGAGTGGGATTGAGGCCTTGGTGAAGGAGACGCTTGCGCCGCCGGTGGCGGCTAAGGCTTATCCGGTTCGCAAGAAGAAGCGAACTGATCGTGGGATAGGGCTGGGTTCGGCGGAAGAAGCTTAACACGGATTTACACGGATGACACCGATTTGAGAACAGGCAACGGCAAGAGCTGGTTGAGCGAGGGCATACATTCCCACCCATCGCGATAAAGCTGCGATGGATGGGGCACCCGAGCATTTGTACCGGGTCGTCTGTATTCGTGCGTTGGTGTTTTGGGTCGGCTATCTGGTTTTTTCCGGCTCGCCTCGCACGGTTGGAAGCGTCTCTGTAAAATATCGAATTGCACCAGAGGAGACTGTATGGCATCGGTAATGTCAGGAATTGCGGCGTTGAAGGGAACACACCAGCAGCTGAAGGCGAAGATGGATAGCACGGTGGAGGACTTCCGCGGGTATTTGCTGTCGGCGCGGACGGGACGGGCGAATGTGCACATGCTCGACCATATCAACGTGGATTACTACGGCACGGACACGCCGGTGGCGCAGATGGGGCAGGTGAGCACGCCGGAGCCGACGCTGATTCTGGTGCAGCCGTACGACATGGGGATGGTGTCGGCGATCGAGAAGGCGATCCGCACGTCGAACGTTGGGCTGAATCCAATGAGCGATGGGAAGGTGATTCGCGTGCCAGTGCCGCCGATGACCGAGGAGCGGCGCAAGGAAGTGGTGAAGCAGCTGAATAAGACGCTGGAGGACCACAAGACGGCGATTCGGAATATCCGGCGGGATGGGAATGATCAGATCAAGAAGGCGGCGAAGGATAAGCTGATCTCCGCCGATGATGAGAAGCGGGCGAGTGAGGAAGTGCAACAGTTGACCGATGTGGAGATCAAGCGGATCGAGGATATGTGCAAGGCGAAGGAAAAAGAGATTATGACGGTCTAGCGATGGTCATGTCTACGTGGTCATGTCTACGGTGATCAGATCCGGAGCCTCAGGGTTCCGGATCTATTTTTTGGGCGCGGATGAATTTTCGGAAATGCCAAAGAAGCCATAGACCAATCGCAATTGGGGGAAGAAAGGCGATCACGAACATGACGAGATCGCGCACACGCGAAGTGAGAGATTTTGGAGCGCGGAAGAACTGCGTGGGTGTCAGGTGGAGTGGCACGTTAGCTACTTTGGATAAATCAGATTCGGTCGCGAAGTCTTGTGCCTTGCCATTGCGGGTATCGAAGAGAAAGAAGTTCCGATTGCTCTCATCTTCAGTTTTTGGGAAGTACTTGTAGTCATACTTGCCGAGGACGAAAGGGCCGGAGGTTTGGAGGTCGCTCACCCATCCCACCTGTCCCAGCGGATCATTGTCCCTTTTGATGAGACCGGCTTCGGGCATCTTGTCGAGCGCAAAAAGTTTGAATCCGTTAGGTAGTGGTTCGTTGATGTCGCCGAAAAGCAGATCAGGAGTTCCAAGGAATGAGGACAAAATAGACGAGGCAATGACGAAGCACAGAAGGTAAGCCGTAACAGCGGGTGGAAACAGAGCGGCTACGATCGTAGCTCGTCGCGAACTGATCTTGAAGTTGCGAAGCACCGAAAAAACGATGAGAGCACAGAAAAGGCCGGCCCCTGAGGCCAACCCCATCAGCAGGATCATCATGAACAGTCGCCCGAGTATTTCCATATCAGCGCTTCGAGTGTTTCATAAGTTGTGGAGGGCTAGACGCCCTGGTAGACGTAGCCGATGAAGGCTTCGGGTTTTTTGCCCCACTTTTCGTCGTAGGCGGCGGTGGGTTTGGCGGCGATGGTTTCGTCGAGGGACTTGCCCTCCTTTTTGAGTTTGGCGACGTTGTCGCGAGCGCCGACGAGCATGTCGTGGAATTCGGTGAGCTGGGTCTTGTTGCCGATGGGGCCGTGGCCGGGGATGATGAGAGTGTCGGCGGTGGCGGCGGCGAGGTTGCGTTCGGTGGCGCGGATCATGCCGTTGATGCTGCCTCCGGTGGAGTAGTCGATGAAGGGATAGAAGCCGTTGAACCAGGTGTCGCCTACGTGGAGGACGTTCGCCTCGGGGAAGTAGATGGAGATGTCGGTGTCGGTGTGGGCGGGGTCGTAGTGGCGCAGGACGAGAGTGGCTCCGTTGAGCTTGGTCTTGTCGTCGCTGGCGAAGACGAGAGTCGGGATGGCACCGGCGGGAGACGGCGGGAAGCTGGCCTTAAATGCGGCGATCTCCTGCTGGGTGCTGAGGCGAGTGCGGCAGTTTTCGTGGGCGATGATGGTTGCGCCGGCGGAGTGCATCCATTCATTGCCGTCGGTGTGATCGAAGTGCCAGTGGGTGTTGATGAGATGGGTGATGGGATCGGGGCTGATGGCGGCGAGGGCTTCGGTGAGCTGCGGGCGCGCGGTGGAGTAGCCGGAGTCGATGAGGACCTTGCCGTCTTTGCCGGGGAACACGGCGATGTTGCCGCCGGCGCCAAGGAGCGCGCTGATGTTGCCGCGGAGTTGCTGTGTGGTGATCTTTGCTTTTGCGCCGTTGGCCCGGCCCTGAATGACAACGGCTGGGAGTTCCTGGGCCCGGAGCGCGCGGGGAGCGAAACAGGCTGCTGCGGTTGCGGCTGCGGTGGTGGCGAGGAAGCGGCGGCGAGAGATCGCTGGGGATGTCTGGGTCATTAGAGTTGTCCTTGCACGGTTGACGATACATGGGAGGGGCGGTTGAGTGAAAGTGTGGAAAGGGGATTTTGACCTTAAGCTTTTGCGGTTTGTGCCGATGACGAGATAGGCCGGTGTAGGTGCGAGGTGATTGGGATGGCTGAGCGTGATCTGAGTGCGGAGGAGGAGTACAACGGACAGGAGAGACGGCGTCCGGTTGCCCTGGAGGAGATGGTGGAGCGGAGGCAGCACACTCGCTATGCCGTGGACGCATGGGCAGAGGTGATGGTGAAGGATGGAACCATGTTGTTTCGCGGGCGGGTGCTGGATGTCAGCGTGGGAGGATGCTATATCGAGACTGAGGCGAAGCTGAAGCTGGCTCCCGGAACGGCGGTGGAGATGGTGTTTCGGGTGAACGATAGAGTATTTCGGTGTGACGCCGGTAGCAGGATGATCCGGACGAAGGGCGCGGGGTTTTTATTTTCGAACATGGATGCGAAGTCTCGGATGGAGCTGGAGGGGTTGATCCGGGAGTTGAGTTGCGCCGATGAGTAGCGTGATCGTCATTAGAGGAGTTTGAGGAAGTCGTCCACGCTGATGCCTGCGCTTCGAATCAGCGAGCGCAGTGTGCCAACGGATAGTTCTTTATGCTGCGGGATGGATAGATTGGCTCGTTGACCAGACTTGGTCATGACGAGATGACTGCCGACCTGGCCTACCGTCTGCCAGCCAGCTTTGGCGAAGGCCTTAACTGCCTCCTTACCCGAGATGTTGGCTAGTGTGCCCATGCACCAAGGGTAGTGCACTCATATCGTTGGAATGTAGGGTTTTCTGTGGAAATCGGTCACATCTATGGCTGTGCTTCAAATTCTTATACGGCGACCAGCAAAGGGGTTTGATCCTCAGGAAGGGATTTCACCGCCTTTTGATCCTCCGCCCACATCCATGCAGTGATTGCTTCGCGGATGTTGTTGATGGCTTCTTCTTCGTCTTTACCCTGAGAGACACAGCCGGGAAGTGCAGGACACTCTGCCACGATCCAACCATCTTCTGCATGCTCGAGAGTAATGTGAAACGTCATAGGAAACCTCTGTGGTAATTCTAACAAGGACTATACCGACGGGAACAGGGTCGTACCTCGCGACGATCAGGTGGTGTGATCGACGACGATCTTCCAGCCGTTGTCTGTGTTCTCGAAGACGAGAGAGAAGAGGCCTTCTGCGTTGCCGCCATCTTTTTTGCCTCGTTCGAGGCGATATTTTCCGGTGACGACGGCGAAGTTCTCGTCGAGCGGGTGGACCTCGAGGTCGGAGAAGCTGAGAGTCCCCATCGCGGCTTTGCTGGGGTAGTCGCGCTTGTACTCCTCGAGCAGGCCGGCGAAGCCGCGGAAGATCTGGTGGGTGATAAAGAGGGTGTCGGGCGAGTCTTTGAACCCGTTGACGTAGCCGGCGAGGTCGCCTTTGTTCCAGGCGTTCTCCTGGGCGAGGAGGACCTTGATGATGTTGAGCTCCTGGCGCGAGGCGGTGTGGAGAGGGTCCTGCTGCGCGGGGAGGAGGGCCGGTACACATAGGGCGAGGCTGAGAGCGGAGAGACTGAGAGAGAGACGGAGAGAGAGGCGGAGAGAGAAACGAAGCGGCATAAGGAATCTCGGGGGGAGAGCTGGTTTGTTTGGCGTTACCGTGAAGGGCTGTCTCATAGAACGTACGCTAGGTCTGGTCGGATTGATAGTAGCCGATCAGGGTGCCGGTGATAAGGGATTATGAAGGGTCACTCAGCGGAAGCCATAGATGCCAAAGGGCTACAAAGGAACTACGGGCGGTCTTGGGGAGGATGCTCCTGACGGGGTTTTATGCCGGCGGTGGGGGTAATCCAGATGACGGTGACGAAGGCGACGAGGCCAAGCGCCATGTGCGGATGCTGGAAGGCGAGCGGGATCGCGACGAGATAGACGAAGAGCGAAAGATAGTTTTTACGCTGGACGGCGGTGTCCTCCGCCTCGAGCTTGCCCGCGTGGCGCAGGCGGCGGCCGATCGCCAGGCGCAGGAGGAGGAAGCTGAAGCCGGTCAGGATCATGGACGCGACGTAGATGGCGACCGAGAAGGAGTCCATCTTCTTTTCGAGGACATAGGAGGTAAAGAAGGGGAGCAGCGAGAGGCAGAAGAGGAAGCCGAGGTTGGCGTAGAGGATACGCTCATCGGCCTCTTCGGTGCGGTGGATGAGGTGGTGGTGGTTGATCCAGTAAATGCCAACGAAGGCGAAGGAGATGAGATAGAGGCACAATATGGGGAGAACGGCGCGAAGGCCGGCGAGGCCGTCCTCGTGGGGAACTTTGAGCTCGAGCACCATGATGGTGATGATGACGGCGATGACTCCGTCGGAAAAGGCTTCGAGGCGAGCTGGGGTGGCGATGCGGGGGGACATGGGCGCCGGTGTGTCCTTCGTCTTGGCAGAAGCATACAACGGCGATTGTCGGAGTGAGGGCTCGCAGGTGAACTAGAATCGATGTATGGCTGCGACTTCCACAGAACCGGGTGCGCGTTTGGACGGGATGAAGACTGTGTATGCGGTTTGTTCGCATGACTGTCCGGACTCGTGCGGGGTGCTGGTGACGGTGGATGAGACGATCGGGCGGGCGGTGAAGGTGCAGGGCGATCCTTCGCATCCGGTGACGCGGGGATTTTTGTGCGGGAAGGTGGCGAAGTATCTGGATCGGGTGTATTCACCGGACAGGTTGCTGTATCCGATGCGGCGGCGGGCTGGTGTGCCGAAGGGACCGCTGGCGCAGGGGCATGAGGCGGAGGCCTTTGAGCGAATCTCGTGGGATGAGGCGCTGGATGAGGTTGCGGCGAGGCTGAAGAAGATTGCGGCGGAGTTTGGGCCGGAGAGCGTGCTGCCGTACAGCTATGCCGGGACGATTGGGAAGCTGGGATATGGGTCGATGGACCGGCGGTTTTTTCATCGGCTGGGCGCGTCGCAGCTGGACCGGACGATCTGTTCGACCGCGGGTGGGGCGGCACTGCTCAGTGTGTATGGAGTGAAGCTGGGGACGCCGCCCGAGGACTTTGCTCATGCGGGTCTGATCATTGCGTGGGGCGCGAATGTGCATGGGAACAACGTGCATCTGTGGCCGTTCATTGAAGAGGCTCGGCGGAAGGGCGCGAAGCTGGTGGTGATCGATCCTTACCGGACGCGGACGGCTGCGCTGGCGGACGAGCATCTGGCGATTAACCCTGGGACCGATGCGGCACTGGCGGTGGGAATGATGCACGCGATTTTCAGCATGGGGCTGGAGGATGGCGAGTACATTGCGCGGTGTACGACGGGGTTCGATGAGCTGAAGTCGCATGCGCTTGGTTCGGAGTATTCGCTCGAGAAGGTCGCGGCGGCTACGGGGATCTCTTCGGAGACGATTGTGCGGCTGGCGCGGGCTTATGCAATGGCGGGGCGCGCGGATTCGAAAGGCCCGGCGGTGATCCGTTTGAACTATGGCATCCAGAGGAG
>WNFC01023131.1_pt1 | contig 11208 bp, 17 predicted proteins | sample 5400541 | NCBI WGS metagenome assembly WNFC01 (sample SAMN13153342, study PRJNA577476) | soil metagenome | isolation source: 120 cm saprolite under Douglas fir tree site 2 hole 2 replicate 1 | place: USA:California | collected 2015-04-18
CGATAGGAGAGCGAGAAACAGCATTGAGGCGTTGAAGTTCACGTGATGTCGCTAGATAGTAACTGCAAGCGTAGGTTAGGATACCGTCTTAGGCCTGAGGGTCCAAACCAAACGAGGTACTAACGTCATAAAACGTGAATACATCCAGCCAAGAGGAACTACCGCGATTAGGAATGGCGGGAAGCTCGATCCAATGACGATGACTATGCCGACGGAAGCAGACAAGGTGCGGACGAGAAATTGGATAACCTGGGAGAGGACCATTCTAAGCCTAAGCGCAATGGCCACCAAATTAGAAACACACTCACTCTTGCCAGGGCCTGATCCACGACGTTTGTGTCTTTTGTGAACAAGTTAAGAATGCTGAAAATGACAAGCACAGGTCATATGACATGCAAAATTCCAAGTAGGGACTACCTACCGGCCTGAAGGTGTAAGTTCAAAGAATGTCAACGGAGCGCGAATAACCGAGTGAAGCATCTATCCAGGGCCGAATCAGAAACGATAGGTCGCAGAAAGACCGACTACGCACCGAATCGTGCAGATGTTTCGAACTCCTTAACGAACATAATACCAACATCAAGATCGACCCAACACTACTTGACATCGTCGCAGACAGCGATAAGAGGCCATATACCCAGAGGAACTTCATGGCACTCTTGTTCTCGCCACTCTCGCGGTTGCCCTCGCTCCAATGCTTCAGTGCGAAGGTGCTGAAGATCTGCAGCGCCTGCTGGAAAACTACCATAAGCACAAAAAAGGCGAACCCGGTCTTGGACGCCGCCTCGACATAACGCCAGTACACATGCCCTTTGACTCGTCCCTGGGCACTTTTCTCCTCGCTGAGACCACCGGAGGAGGCCTTTGTTGTTTGAGATGTGACCGGCGCGAGGACTGCGCGGCTGAAGCTCTTCTTCCTGGCAAGTTTTTCCCCGAGAGTGTCTATCTTCTCCTCCGTCAACGTGCCTTCTTCTAAGTGGCTAGAACCACCGGACGGCGTGGATCCGTCGTCTATCCCGAAAGGCGTTACGCTCCCAGATGACGTGGACCCGCTCGTGTGGCCGTGGCCGTGACTACGATTGAGTCAGTGATCTCGTGGTAGACCAAGTATTGCATCAAGCTGGACTAACATCAACTTATGGACATGACTTCCTTTGTCTCCCACAAGATTGGCATACGACCCTGACTCGACGATAATACCGCGGCGTACGTAGACCAGTTGATCGAACTTGGAGAGAAACGAGATGCCGTGCGTAACGACAACTCTGGCCTTGGTTGCAAGCAATCCACGTGGCCCAATGACTTGATCTGAGTGTTGGCGGCGTCAGCAATCCTGGTTGGAGATAGAAACTAGACAGGTGACATACCAAACACTTGCCGGGCAACCTGCGAGTCCACAGCGGCCAGCACGTCATCGAGCAGCACCCTGTAAAATATCAGTACCACCGTTCCTGAGTCACGGAAAACATCCTCACAGGTCCGCGCGCGCGTACACAGCACGAGCCAAAGAAACGCGAGCGCGTTGGCCACCGCTCAGCTATACCACTTATGTCAGATCTGCATTAAGTCAAATTCCGGGTGACATACAGTGATCCCTAAGACTCATTAGCAATAATCCCACGCTGCAAGTCAAAAAAAGAGGGAATACCTTTCTCTCCGACTTCAGTTAAATCGCCATTTGGAAAGAGCTCCAAGTCTGGGCGAAGCGCACATGCTAATTCAAGGGGGAAGAATATGAGCTGTGCACAATTACTACTAGTCCTCAAGGTACACACCGTCGAGGACCATATTATAAAACGCTTCGTCGTACTCGTGCGAAAACAGAATGTTGTCGCGAATAGAAGCCCCCATTAGCCTGGCCGCGATTTCGATGAGTTGTTCGAGACTCAAATGTTAATCACCTTACCATGGATTCTGCGGAGCGTACGCTACGGTGCCATATAACGTTACCTTGCCTTCAATCCGGCGCATGTCTCCGATGATCGCAGAAAGAAGGCTCGACTGCGCTGGTGAGGTGTAATCGGGTTAAGACATCATGATGACGACAAACCTTGCCGGCGCCGACCCGCCCAATAATCCCTGTCAGCTCGCCTTTTCGCACAACCAAATTGATGTCCTCTAAGGTCGGGCTCTGTGCGTCTTTAGACCAAGCGAATTCGCCATCCTTGATGTCTAACACCTAGGACAGTGTTACTAGATACCCTCACGCAAAGCAATTCCCCGGAACATACCACATCTCCAGCGCAAATGTTAGAGTTCAGTATTATCTCCCGAGCGTTTGGCTGGAGCTCGTCACCGTCCAAAAAGGTTTTGACACGCTTGGCAGAGACAAACCCTTCAATGAGCTGGTTGATGAGCATGGCAGTCTGGAACAGGGTATGAGGTCACATGATAATAATCGCGAAACATGACAATGTCACCATTGCAAGAGGAAACTGTAATAGCATGAACAGCGATATCGCGGGGAATATTATGTCGCTAGTCAGGGGCCTCGAAGATATCTTGGCAGCAGTAGCAAAGGAACTGAATGCGACCAGCACTATGTAACATTTGTCTTAGTCAGACGGCTGTCTAGGCGGGTGGAGAAGAGGCACTTACGCGGAATGCCAATCCAAAGCGCTGAGTTCAATGCCTGTATTCGAGGAGACCTGAGTTCAACAGGCGGAGTCGCGTCGCTCGACAAATACGCACAGTGCAAATTCCGATTTTCCTGAGCATCTTGAGCTCCTCTTCGTTTCGCACGAATAAAACTCGACGAAGGAACGCATGCTCCCAGGCGTACAACTTGATACTAAACTCGGGGGAATGCATAATCAGCATCAAGAGGCGTCGTAATTGCAGGCCCGACGGAATATTTTCAGTACCTCCTGATATTTGCCAACAATTCGCTCATCATGCGGGAACGTTTGTCCTTGGACTTCATCTGCTTTATCTGAAGGTTTTTCAAGAAATTTGCGATCACCGTATTCAATGGGACGGAAAAAATCATGATGGCGACCCCCACGAACGCGGCCCATCCGAGAAGGTTGTACAACGAGATGAACGCGAGCGTGACCTTTTTGAGACGTCAGGTCAGGGTTAGTCATGCTTGCGCCATATGAGGAACCTATTATCCATTACCTGGAATGGGGCCGAAAGAATCATGAGCCCGTACGTGCACAAGTCTTGCAGCCTTGAGGCATCGACCGACATTAGGTTGACAATATCCCCCGTTGCTTTCCCGCGTTCGTCATTGGATAAGATGAGGGCCTTCTGATAAATGACTGCGACAAGGCCCGCACGAACGCGCATGCCAGTCTCGAAGCAACGCTGGAAGTACTACAGCGAGTGTCAACAAACGCAAGAGCATTCAGGATGAACCCTAACCTGATGAAGGATAATTGACTGTACGACAGCTGTAAGGAACATAAGCGTCGCGATCGAGAGGCCTTCGACTGGGCTCGGGGCCAGCTGATCGCTCATGCCACTCTGTCTTGCGCTTTGATACGCAGAGATGAAAGAGAGGAAGAGACGCAAGAGTTGAGGCTGAAGGAACGCAAGGCAGTCTTGAGTGACCTTGAGACAGGCCGCGAAGACAAAGGGTCCTCCGTATGAGACAAACATTGCCGTCCACAGGGATTTGCTTAACGCGCTCCATCAGCCCGCGCCCACGCACAAAGATGTGTAGCAAAACGACACTTACTGCTTCTTCATGGCACGCTGTAACTTTCGGCCGAGCTTGGTAGTCTCGTCCTCCGGAACAAGCTCCGGAAGGTCATCCTCGGTGATGACTTGATTCGCGCCCTTGCTTATGAGCGGCGTGAGCCAGCCGAACGACCACACGCTGAATATGTTCGCCGTCAACAGCGGGCTCTCTGGATTCAAGCGCGGCTTGTTGTCCGGTTCCGCACGGAACTCGGGGCCCAGGCACTCGAGAGCAAACGCAAGGACGCCGAGCCCAGCGATGCCCCACCGCAATGCAGGGACCAGTGCGCGGTGCGCGCCCGCGATGCCGAGGATCGTGCGGGTCCAGATCAAGAGCGTGGGAATATAGGCCAGCCAGAATAACAGGACGATCGTGGATGAGCGCCGGGTGCGAGTGTGATTCAGGTAGGAGAGCAGCGGGAGAACGAGGAATGCCGTGGCTTCTATGATAAACGACGGGAAGAAGTATACGCATTGGGGCCGAACAATGGCTATGCCGAGGTCGACGAGGCTAATGGATAGAATGAGCCCAAGGACAACCTGCGTCACTCGGTGAGAATCACGGACAAAGGCACGATCCTACGAAACAGGAACCCCAGGAGGACCCACGTACCAATTTCGCCCACAAAAGCCACGTGTTGATTCTGTGAGTGCGCTGGAGTGCGCCGAGTCTGGATAAATGCCACGAGCGCAAAAGGCTAAGGACAATCAACGACCCGAGAGGAACCGAGAATAAGGTTGCCTCTTCGAAGCAGGGAGTAAGATCAAACGGACGAAGCCGAGAGAACGGCCCCCAGCCCTCGGGATGGTGGCACACAGCGTCCAGTTGCATTGCGACAGCCTAAGGACAAGACGACAGTGGATGATGAGCTGACGCAGCCCCCCGCCGACGGTGACTAACGGCTCGCGGTTAAGAGTGATTTCTCAACGTTGCACCGCCACGACCACGTGAGCAAGACGTATGACTCAAGAGCTATGTCCCAGGCACTGCTTATGAAGGAGGCAACCTTCCTACCCATTAAGCAGCTCGTGTGCAGCGTGGTTTTAATGCACCATAAATGGGGAGAGAGCCCCGTTGCCGTAAAGTAAACAGAAGATGGCCAAGATAGCCAACACGTTTTAGTATGGACCACGTTTCTAATGCTCGCGTGTCTCCTGCATACGCTCCTTCGTAACCTGGATGAACTGCTCTCTCAACGCCCGCTGCTCCGCAATCTTCTTCAATATCGTGCCCCGCCGCGTCGTCAAGTCCCCACGCCACACCCATCCCGGCGAGTTCTTCCGTGTGATCTGCAACAACTGGGCCTTCAGCATGTCCTTGCCAGCCCGGACGTGATACAGTTGATCCAACGCCTGCTCGCGCGCCTCACGGTCCGCCTCGGACATATCCTCGTGCATCATCGGGTAATAGAACGGCTCGACGAGCCCGACGACGGCGCGCTTATACGTGCGGAACGACCTGCCCGCGCGCACCCACGCGCCGTTCCACGCGCGCCGCACGGGCGCGACGTAGTTGTCCGTGCGGATGTACGTCGTCTGCACGCCGTACGCCGCGGCGAGGTACGCGCGCACGTCCGTCTTGGTGACCGACTGCGGGATGCGGAACGTCGCCTCGTAGGGGTTGTACGGCTTGCCCGCCGGCGTGAAGTTCGGCACGAGGCGGAAGATGATGTTCGGCAGATAGACCTTCTCGCCCACCACCTGCGTCTCCCTCGCGCCGGACGGCGTCACGACTTCCCGCGTGCCGCGCAGCCGAGATCGTCGCGAGTTGAGTTTGGCGAGCCACTCGCCCTCGGTGGGCTCGGTTCCATCTGGTCGTAAAAGTTCGCCTTTGGCGAGGGCGCGTTGGTAGCGGGCAAATTCCGTGGGGGTCAAACCGCTGGGGAGGGCGTCAGATTCGGCACCGGTCAAGGGAGCTTTTCTTGCGCGACGAAGGCGGACAGCGCGGGGAGTTGATGCTGTCCTTGCAGCGGTAACAGCATCTGGGAGGGTGGAATAGCTGCGCTTGAGCAGGGCGTTCATTCTCTTCGCCGCTGCTTGGAGCATCATGGCAGAGCGGAAGGAAAATAAAGAAAATGACGAATAATTCCGGTATTTGTGCATGTTTACTACAACTCCAAAAAATAAGATAGAGCCAGCAAGATGATACAGATACAGCTAGAACATCATTACAACATCCCATCCCAAGAAAAGGAAATCCTATGAAAAAAGCTTCACATACGCCTGGCGAACCCTCTTGATAAAGGTGTACACATCCCGCGACTCGTTTAATTGATCTAGTAATGTTGGCAAAGTGGGTAACAGCGGCGTCGACGTTAAAACTATCAACTATCGTTGGATCCGTGCATCAGGTATACGCAAACGACGGGGACGCACCTTTATACGAGGGTGACGATACGTCAAGCACAAAGCTCACTTCATGCATGGAACACGAGTCTTCATCGCCTTTGACGGAATAACGTATCAGAAGCTGGTCCGGGCCAACGCCCTCGATGATACAGCCCAAACCACGCTCGCAAGCACGCAACTCTGCAGATACAGGCGCCGCATGCGCGGCCAGCGTTTTCCGCTCTATTTCTCGCTCTGAAGGGTAGGTCTCGAGGGTCGGTGGGAGCGTAATGATAGAGATAAGGTAAGGTAAGGGGTGGGAAACCGACGGACCTTTGCGGAGGTTCGCCACGCGTGCGCGGTACTGCTCAATATCTGCGTCGAGAGCCGCGAATGTCTCGTGGTGTGACACGACCTGACGCCGAAGCGCAGCGACAGTGGACTCTGTCTCCTTTGTCTCCTCGCGCTCCCGTTCGAGCACTGCAAGAACGGGACAAACACGCTCAGCAAAACGAGCGAAAATGCGAGATTGCGCGGCGCGCGGCGCGACACGAACCACCGATGAGCTCGATCTCCTTCATCTTGCACTGATTGGTCTCCTTTTCCATGTTTTGGGCGCGTTCCGCGAGCCGCTTCATCTCTGTGGTGTGCGCTTCCCGGCGCTGGTTGATCTCCGCGATGGCGCGGGAGTTGAAATCTGCGATGGCTTGAGAGAAGTTGCGCGTGGAGGCTTCATACGCGGGAAAGTGGAGATCTATCGTTGGGGCTTGGGCAGAGAGAATGGCGGCAAGGTTGAGTTGGCCAGGTCTTGATGGCATTGTCGTGGGTGATAGAAAGCGGTTGATGAGCACGTGATGGCGAAGCTTACGTGTGAGTCGGCAACCCGCCGTACACCGCCACGCCACGCCACCCATATGTGTAGATCAGACGTCTGAGGTCAGTCGGCACACAACCATGGACCATCAACTCGGACTCATCAACGATGCCCATACCCTTCCCCACGGATTGAGCCCTGGCTTGCCCGTCACCAACGACGAGAACAATATCTACGGCCTCGTCATAGATCTCTTGGATCCAGAAACTAGAGAGGCTGCCCTCCTCGAGCTCTCCAAAAAGCGCGAGCAGTACGATGACCTCGCCCTTGTTCTGTGGCACGCTTTCGGTCAGCCATTCTATCACTGCCTTGGCCCACCTTTCATCTCACAGCGCACCAGGTATCATGCCAGCCCTCCTCCAAGAGATCGTGTCCGTCTATCCAATGCTCTCCCCGCCGAACCTGACCGCACATGTATCCAACCGCGTATGCAACGCCCTCGCGCTCCTCCAATGCGTCGCATCTCATCCTGAGACAAGACAACTCTTCTTGAACGGTATCTGCCTCCATTCCTGCATCTTTGTCCGTGCACCCGCGACTGATGCCTTCAAAAAAAAATTAGCACATATACCCCTCTTCTTGTACCCGTTCTTGAATACAACTTCCAAAACACGTCCATTCGAGTACCTGCGCCTCACCTCCCTCGGTGTCATCGGCGCTCTCGTCAAGGTGTGCTCCCCCCCTTCCTCTTCTATCCTTTTTTTCCTTCTCTTTCAACCCCCACCTGACCCGTTTTCTCAAATGTGCCCTCAGCAAAATGACAACAATACGGTAATACACTTCCTCCTCTCGACAGAGATCATCCCCCTCTGCCTCCGCATCATGGAAACCGGCTCGGAGCTTTCCAAGACGGTCGCGATCTTCATCGTGCAGAAGATCCTTCTCGACGAGACAGGCCTCACCTATATCTGTCACACTTACGAACGCTTTTTCGCCGTCGGTACGGTCCTCAGCAACATGGTCAACCAGCTCGTCGAGACCCAGGCCGTCCGACTTCTCAAACACGTCGTCCGTTGCTACCTTCGGTTGAGCGACAACCCGCGGGCGCGTGAGGCGCTTCGGGCATGTCTCCCAGAGCCTCTTCGTGACAACACCTTCGCCGCGCTTCTCCAGGTGAGCCACCTCTAACGCGCTGATACTCATGATCGGTGTTGGTTCATATAGAATCCTATGGCACACAGGGCGACATGGTCACAAAACGTTGTCTCACCACGCTCCTCAACAACCTCAACGATCAATAAATCAAACTCGTTCTGTATTATCCTGTCATCCCTTTCGCCCTTTTCCAATACGCGTAACCCACCGGTAGTCGCAACTGTACCTATTACAATACCTGCGTCTCGTTTTCCGCCTTTATTATTTTTTGCTCTGGAGCCAATATTTGCTATCTGAGGGGACGATGTACTACATTACACTTTCTTATGTAACGAACGAATGGTGTGAAGCAAAAAGAATAGACTTGTAAATATGGTGGCAATTGTGGGTTACAATGACAGTACTATCGCCGAAGCGAGGCTCGATCTACGCCAGCCACAGATTCTTCCACCTGGATGGTAAGTTCCTCTAGTCCGGGTATACGCGCGCGCAGGAGCGTGTCAACGCGCTCGACGATACCGTTCAAATCGTAATCCTTCTGCGAAGTTGGGGGAGAGAGCTGCACATGCAACGAGCCGATCAGGCTGCTCGCGTCCTTGGGCCAAAAACGTGGTTCTGTATACGACGCGAGCCCCTCAACCGAAGCAAGCTGCGCCCAACCCAGGTCATCAGCGAGGACAGACACAGAGAAGAGCAAGGAGAGCAGTTACCTCATTCAGGGCATGTGCAATGCTATCGGCGCGCTGCGCAACGTCCAACGCGAGTACCTTACCTGTGTCGATGACGAGTGGGGTCACGCTCGCGGCGATGAGCAGCGCGATGAAAATCGACGCGATCGGGTCGAAGCCGGTCCAGCCATAAAATTGGATGAGGAGCGTCGATACGATCACGCCGACGGAGCCAAGCGTGTCCTATTAATGGTCAGCAAATCGAAAAATAAAAGGAAAGTCAAGGGAGAAGGAAGACTACTCACTGCCATGACGTGCAGGAAGAGGCCGCGCATATTATGACTATGTCCTTCGCGAGAGTGCCCACTCCCGTGGACGTGTGAATGATCATGCAGGTTCGGTGTATGGCCATGAAGGTGTGAGTGTTGGTGGGATGCGAAGTGCTCGTCTACGCCAAAGCGATAGTTCGGCGTCACAGGCGAAAGCGGAGCACCTCCGAAACGGGCGGCATCATGTAGCTGTAATGATGGTGCACGGCGGCTGTGTGTTCGATGACCATGCGCCTTCGGCGCTAAAGAGGGGATGGTATGGGAGTGGGGTATAGTAGAACTAGTAGAAGCTGGTGAAAGTAAAGGGAAGGTTGCCATAGAGGCGGAACGAGTATGAATGCGAGATGATGGCACGCCAGGAACATCGCCATTGGAAAGACCATTTGGTCTGGGCTGCAGGTGCGAGTGGGGAACAGGCGGAGCACTTAGGTGCAGGTTTGGCGCGTCTAGGTGTGAGGCCTTGGTGTTGTGGGGCGGCGAGTGCGGACGGTGGTGAGAATGTACATGAGACGAGGTTTGAATATCTCCACATTCGTGTTCGTGGCTTTTGCATTCATCGTCGTTACTCGAATCAACTGGGTGTTCCACAATTGTCGGAGCCTATAACAGCCAAGTCAGTCCTTTATTAGATAGACACGAGTAAAGGGACCAACCCCTACATGATCGTGGGTATGATCATGCTCGTGCTCACTGTCTGGACCATGAGGGTGATTATGGCAGTGCACATGGTCATGAGCGTCGTCGTCGTCATGATGGTGAGCATGCCCATGTCCATGTCCATGGCCGTGCGAATGACCGTGATGCGCATGGCCGCCCATTGCTAGCATGCCAAACAGATTGATGATTAATCCCAATGTGCTGACAAGTAGTAGTTGGTTTGTGTTCATTTCTGGAGGATCGAGACTAAGGCACATTAGCTCGCTCCTAGGGTACCATCATTCTGCTCACAGGCGCTGTATGGCTTCGAATATGATGAAAATTGAGATCAGAATCAGAAATATGCCGTTTGCAAAACCCGAGAGTGTCTCGATTCGGCCATACCTAAAACACAGAAGGCCGCCTCGTCGGATCAGTTCTGGAAAGGGCGGTAAAGCGACTGACCCATATGTGAACCGCTCGTTGGGCGGCCATGTTGCCATTATAGATGCGAATAGACCGACACCAATAGCCATACAGTCAAAGCCCATGTGAATGGCTGTATAAGTCAATTTCACCAGTCGGTGGTAACTGGGGCTCTGGCCACATACCATCAGAAATCAAACCCAAACTGTTCGTCCAAATGCCATATAACATTTGTACCATCATGTAAGCTAAGTTGAGCACAAGAAAATAGAAGATTTTCCGCGACTCTGGATTCGACATTATGGTTTTCAAATAGGAACGGGCGACCTGCGTCGCCGGGACACGTGGAAGATTATCAGCAACCTGTAGCTTTTTAGGGTATCCTCCTGTAGGGGTAGATGTTTGAAATTATTCGCCATGAGTGACCGCGACTGACCATATAATAAAAATATTCCCATTAGTATCTCCACCGTGGTTGGTAAACGAGAGAACCACATGAACCCAAAGGCAATGGTTGCAAGCAGTGCGGAGGCTGAAGAAAGCAAGTTGTAATGTGGAGTGGTAATGACATTTGTGTCGAATGAGCTACGCCCGTATCGAGCAGAAAACGCAGCAAGAGGGATAGCCAAAAGAGATAATAGCGAAACGGGTGGAGATGGTGGCGCGTTCGTCTAGAGAAATGGCACATGAGGCTAATACTACACGGATGATGATCGTGATGTGCTCACCAGGATCTCCGTAGTCGCATAGACGATCAGACTGATCGTCGCTGCGCCGATGGTGCAAAAAACCGACACATACTTGGCACCCACACTGGGCACCAACGCGGATCTGAAATGCTCCGAGGCCCCTGTCGAGAGTATATGCAACAGAAGTGCAAGATATCCCGGGAGCGTCTCTCGGACGTCATTGATGGAATAACGGGTATCGGAGGCAAAGGAAACGACAAGGCCGAGGGCAATCGGCGTGAAACGCACGGTCTACGTGTATGTCGAATCAACGTCTCGATGGTGAAAAGGTTGAGACGTGACCGGTACTGACCCAATTGGCACTGGACAACGACTTCGCCCACACCGACGAGAAATGCGTAAACATAACGACGCTGCGTATCCACAAAGTCAGGAGAAGGTTTACGCGTGCGTGCGCGCGATAACAACAAGGGGGAGGG
>WNFC01028881.1_pt1 | contig 11208 bp, 9 predicted proteins | sample 5400541 | NCBI WGS metagenome assembly WNFC01 (sample SAMN13153342, study PRJNA577476) | soil metagenome | isolation source: 120 cm saprolite under Douglas fir tree site 2 hole 2 replicate 1 | place: USA:California | collected 2015-04-18
CCAAGTATCCTCCGATCGACACGGCCGAAAGGCAAGCAACCTTGATCGCATCGGAAGCGACCTTGCGGATGGTACGCTTCAACTTCCAATGGCGCTGCCGGAGTGTGAGCGCCAGCAGCCGGTCGTATGTCGCGCGCTGATCCGCATCGCTCAGGATGGCATTGGCACGGACAATCTGCCTGAATTTTAGCGGAGCATCCGGATCGTCAGTATTGGTGTCAGGGTGGGTCGCTTTGGCGGCCTGGCGGAATGCCGTCCTGAGGCTTTCGGCGTCGTCGTCCGGAAGCGCGCCGAGCAAATCGTAGAGAGTCTTCATCGTTGACTGGTTACTCTCGCGGACGCTCCCCCTCAGAAATTCCGACCGTGGAGTCGCCGACTAACAAGGCCATGGGTATTCAAAAACTGATGTTTCAGTATGGCCAAAACATGACTCGTTCATCGCAGCGCAATACCGCCGCTGTCTAGATCGGTATGACCGCACCGCAACGGTGAAAGGTCGAATGACCATCTGGTCCGGCCGTTGATGGACTCGGCCTGTCGCGGCGGAACCGGTTACCGGATGGTCGCCAGCGGGGTCCGAACGGGCTCAATCTCGCATCTGCTGGACGCCTGCAGCAGCCGCAAACGGTCGCGGACCTTCTTCTCCGCCTGTTGGTAGCATTGCCGCTCGTAATCTAGTCTCAGGCGCCCCCATTGATCCGGATCCACCGTCTTGAGCTCGGTTGACCTGAACTCGCAGTCGGGGGCAACCGGCAAGCGCCATCGTTAGCGACAGGGCGGCGAGGGCCAAAAGCTTTGCAGCATGCGCGGACAGTGCGCCAAAACCTCCGGTGCCCGATCGCACGCCACGCGATGCACTGTCACCAGAGGGCGCTCGACCCGCGATCGCCATGTTCATGTTTCCCAATTCAAAACGAGGCAAGTCGGCCACGTCTGTCGTGCAGCGCTCATCGCAACACCAACTTCGCGCAGCAACAAGCGCCTGGCCCCATGGCCGAACGCGGCGATCATGGATGAAGAATTCGAATTTCATTTTAACATTTACGATGAATCAAATGTAAATCGGCCTCGTGCCGAATGGCCTCGCGGCGACAACGCGATGTGCAAGTGGGCGGATCGCCGCCCTGCTCCGAATCGCTCTCGCGGTCAGAGGCGATTGCCCCGTTGGCGCTGGAGGGCGGGTAGCGCACAATTCAAGCGGATCACAATCAGTCGCGCATGGGCTTGCCTCGTCACCAATATGCTAGAATGATCCGGTAAGGGCGCACGACTTCCGTCGAAAGGACGGAACGCGCCTGATAGCAACGGGGACTTACCATGCACGACCAGAACAATGTCTTCTATGCTGTCGCGCTCTCCCTGGTCATCCTGATCACCTGGCAGTATTTCTTCGCGACGTCCTTCCTCGGCAGACCGAGCGCGCAAAAGACTTCGCAGATCGGCATGATGGCGCCCGACGCAGCCATCCGACCGCAACCGCAAGCCATCGCACCGCAGGCCGCGACGATTCCAAGCCCGCAACGGTCTCAGCCGTTCTCGCGACAAGACGCGCTTGCCAGATCGCAGCGTGTCGCCGTCGATACGCCGCGGGTCAAAGGCTCGATTGCGTTGACCGGCGGCCGGATCGACGATTTGTCGCTGGTGCAATATCGCGAAACCACCGATCCCAAATCGCCGGCCATCCAGCTGCTTTCGCCATCGGGCGGCCCGCAACCATTCTATGCGGAGTTCGGCTGGATCAATTCTTCCGGCATCAATCTGCAGCTGCCCACTCCCGAAACCAAATGGCGTCTGGAGGGATCCGACAGCCTTGGGATTGGACGCCCGGTGAGGCTGGTTTGGCAAAATGGCGAGGGGCTGGAATTTCGGCGAACGATTTCGGTCGACGACAAATACCTCTTCAACGTCCGCGACGAGGTCGCCAACAAAGGCCAGGCGGCCGTCGTTCTGGCTCCCTATGCATTGATCTCCCGTCACAGTCCGCCACCGACGCTTGGCTATTATCTGCTTCACGAAGGCGCCATCGGGGTTCTGGGCGACCAGGGATTGCAGGAAGTTACCTACAAGACCCTCGATGACAAAAAGCGGATGGCGTTCAATATCGGCCATGCGTGGCTCGGTTTTACCGACAAATACTGGGCGGCCATCTTGCTCCCCGAGACGTCTTCGCAGCTCCAGGCAGAATTCTCCGCAAGCTCCCTCGGCGCGCTCAAGACCTATCAGGCCGACTATGTGCAGGATGCACAGACCATTGAGCCCGGTGGCACCGCAACCGCCACCGCCCGGCTGTTCGCCGGCGCCAAGGAAGTTGCGATCCTCGACGGCTACGACAAAGCGCTCAATCTCGATCGGTTCGACCTTGCGATCGACTGGGGCTGGTTCCGCTTCATCACAAAGCCGATGTTCACCTTGATCGATGCCATCTTTCGATGGGTCGGAAACTTTGGCGTGGCGATCCTGGCCGTCACCTTGATGCTCAAGATCGCCTTCTTTCCGCTCGCCAACAAAGCCTATGCGTCGGCGGCGAAGATGAAGGCCCTGCAGCCGCAGCTTCAGTCTATCCGCGAGAGTTTTGGCAACGACAAGGTGAAGCAACAACAGGCGACACTGGAGCTTTACAGGAAGGAGAAGATCAACCCGATCGCCGGGTGCCTGCCGACGCTGGTTCAGATTCCGGTTTTCTTCGCGCTCTACAAAGTCCTGTTTGTCACCATCGAGATGCGTCAGGCGCCGTTCTTCGGCTGGATCAGGGATCTGTCTGCCCCCGACCCCACCAACCTGTTCAATCTTTTCGGGCTGATCCCGTACGACCCGGTGTCTCTGCCTCTGCTTGGCGGGTTTCTTGCGCTCGGAGCCTGGCCGCTGCTGATGGGCTTCACGCAGTGGGTGCAGATGAAGCTCGCGCCGGCGTCGCCCGATCCGGCGCAATCGGCTGTCCTGAACTGGATGCCGGTTATCTTCACCTTCATGCTGGCCAAGTTCTCGGCAGGCCTGGTGATCTATTGGACCTGGAATAATTCCCTTTCGATCATTCAGCAGGGCATCGTCATGCGCAGGAATGGTGTCCGGATCGAACTCTGGGACAAAGTCCGGGCGATGTTCGGAAAACGCAAAGCCGGCGATTAGAGCGGCGATCCGATCGCCGCTGTGGCCCGGCTTTGCATTTTGCCAGCCATTGAGTCTTAATCTGCGACCTCGGTTCGAGCTGACGGCTGTCATGACGGCCCAATGGCACACGGTGGAATGATGGCTGGAGAGCGTCGCAAGATCACTGTCGGGCTGGTGTTCGGTGGCCGCTCGGATGAACATGAAGTCTCCAGAGCCTCTGCCGCCAACATCCTTCGCGCCCTGAACCCCGACCGTTATGAGGTTTCCCTGATCGGCATCGCGAAGGATGGTCGCTGGCGTATCTGCGATGCCGGTAACGGCGCGGGAACGGGCGCCGCCGCGCTGGTAATCCCCGACGACGCGCCGCAAATCGCGCTGATTCCAGGCGGCGGAGGCAGTTTCGTGTGGTGCGACAGCGACCAACCGAGACGCAGCGCCGTAACGCGCTTCGACGTTGTATTCCCGGTCCTGCACGGGCCGAACGGAGAAGACGGAACCGTGCAAGGCGCGCTTGAGCTGGCGGACGTGCCGTTCGTGGGTTCGGCGGTGACCGGTTCGGCCATCGCGATGGACAAGGATGTCGCCAAGCGCCTGATGCGTGATGCCGGCCTTCCCGTGGTGCCGTTCGTCACCGCAACGTCTTTGTCTCCCATCGACTACGCTACGGCCGTTGCCGCGCTGGGAACGAGCGATTTGTTTGTAAAGCCTGCCAATATGGGTTCGTCGGTCGGTGTCTCGCGCGCACGCTCGCGCGAGGAATTCGCGGCGTCGTGCGAACTCGCACTCCGCTACGACCATAAGATCCTGGTCGAAAAGGCGGTGAGCGAGGCGCGGGAGATTGAATGTTCTGTCCTGGAAGAATCCGACGGCCACATTCATGCATCGCAACTCGGCGAGATCGTGCCGGCGAGCGAGCACGGCTTCTATTCGTATCAGGCCAAATATATCGACGCGGATGGTGCCGCCCTGCTGATTCCCGCAAAACTTTCCCCGCAGCAGGTCCGTCGTCTGCAGGAGCTGGCCGTTGAGGCGTTTCGGCTGCTCGGCTGCGCGGGCCTCGCCCGAATAGATTTCTTCGTCAAAGGCGACGACATGTTTGTCAACGAAGTGAACACACTCCCGGGCTTCACCTCGATCAGCATGTATCCCAAGCTCTGGGAAGCCAGCGGATTGTCCCAAACCGATCTGATGGACAGACTGATCGCGCATGCGTTTGCGCGTCATGCGCGGCGCCGAGCGCTGAGCTCGGAGTGACAAGGCATTCAAATAATTGAGATCGAAAAAGGACCGCTCGAAATTCAATCTTTTCGAAATGTGACGGCTCCCTGCCCTAGACCTTAACACATTTTAACGATATCGCTCCCCTCGATGAGGGACACCATCGCAACCCTGTTCCGGGCCGTCGCGGGCACCCGGACCGCACCGTATTCGACCGGATGGTGAGTGTGCTCGACAGCGAATCGAAGCTGCGCAACCTGTCGATTGTCTCGCGCGAAGGCGCATCGGCCTATCGCGTGCGAAGCTATCTTTCGGTCCAGGTCAATCACGGCCGCGCCAGCATCGCCTGGGTCTGGGACGTCTATGACCGCGACCAACAGCGCGCGCTGCGCCTCGCCGGCGAGGAGCCGGCCGGCAAGACCGCGGGACGCGACGCCTGGGCCGCGGCCGACGATCTGGTGTTGCGGAAAATCGCGCAGGCCGGATTGAGCGGCCTCAGCGGCATGATCAACGGAACACTGCCGGCAGACACGCCGCCCGCCGCCGCGCCGGGCAAGGACGGCCCGGCGGTGGCGAGCACAGAACAGCCCTTGCCCGCCTCGGGTGCATTCAGCGTCAGCGCGCTGAGTTACACCGCGCGTTAACGATACAAATAGTTGCCAAACCAGCGATTTTGCGCAGGAAAACCTGGTAGGACGGGTTGCCAGCCGAGCCATCTGCTTGATATTACCTCGCTCGTCGAAACGCGCCTTTTTTGTGGGTATCCCGATATGCTGAACATCGTATCCAGCAAGGCGCGGGGAGAAGGGTCGATGCCGGCCAAGAATGGCTCGTCGCCGGCAATTCCAACCCTGTCCTGGCGCAGGCAATCTCCGATTGGCTGCATCTGCCGCTGACCAAGGCCGTGGTCCGCCGCTTCGCCGACATGGAAATCTTCGTCGAAATCCAGGAAAATGTCCGCGGCTCGGACGTGTTCATCATCCAGTCGACGTCGTATCCGGCCAACGACCATCTGATGGAGTTGCTGATCATCACCGACGCGCTGCGCCGGGCTTCGGCGCGGCGCATCACCGCGGTGATTCCCTATTTCGGCTACGCCCGGCAGGACCGCAAGGTTGGGTCGCGCTCGCCGATTTCCGCCAAGCTGGTGGCCAACATGATCACCCACGCCGGCGTCGACCGCGTGATGACGCTCGACCTGCACGCAGCGCAAATCCAGGGCTTCTTCGACATTCCGACCGATAATCTCTACGCCTCGCCGGTGATAGTGCGCGACATCAGGGAACGCTTCGACCTCACCAAGGTCATGGTGGTGTCGCCCGATGTCGGCGGCGTGGTGCGCGCGCGCGGCCTCGCCAAGCGCATCAACACGCCTCTGGCGATCATCGACAAACGCCGCGAACGCGCCGGCGAATCCGAAGTCATGAACGTGATCGGCGATGTCGACGGACATACCTGCATCCTGGTCGACGACATGGTCGATTCCGGCGGCACACTGGTGAACGCCGCCGACGCCCTGATCGCCAACGGCGCCAAGGAAGTTTCCGCCTATATCAGCCACGGCGTGCTGTCCGGCGGCGCCGCCGCCCGCATCACCAGCTCCAAGCTGAAAGAGCTTGTCATCACCGACTCGATCCAGCCGACCGAAGCGGTACGCAACGCCGCCAACATCCGCACGCTGTCGATCGCCTCGCTGATCGCGGAGGCCATCGGCCGCACCGCATCGGAAGAGTCGGTGTCGAGTTTGTTTGATTAGAATCAAGCGAGCCTATCGCTATGTAGCCCGGATGGAGCGAAGCGGAATCCGGGGCTCTCGTTACGTGATGTCCCGGATTTCGCTACGCTCCATCCGGGCTACGGGTTTCTAATTTCCATCCTGTGTGAGCATTTTTTGTCATGGCCGGGCTTGTCCCACGGCCATGATGAGCTTCGACATAACGCGCCAAATCCAGACGCGCGTTCGCGTCCCGCAGCGCGAATGCGCCCGAGTCGTGCATTTATCTCTCGCCCCCTTGGAGGGCGTGGGGAATGCCGGGTGCCCGCTGCACCCGCGGCCTCGTGTGCCCTTTGTATTGGTGGAACGCACACGAGTAACAACGAGTACACCGGAATCACCCGACATTCCCGCACGCAATGGTTTTACGGCTTATGTCGGGCTCTCCCCGGTGACCGGGCTCTTTTGCCACCGTCGTCAGCGGATATGGTCTTGTCTAAGCCCGGTCGGGCCGACGCAACTCCGCGAACTTGACGCCAGCGTCGGGGCGTCAGGACCACACGATTTTGCCGTCCGCAGCAACATCTCTCGTCAGCGTGCCGGCGACCGCTCACAAGTCTTTCGACTCGCCCTGCGATCCCATCGCGCGCAAAACGCTGCCGCGTCCACCGCATCCCGTGCCCTACGTCCGTGACGATCGCGAAACGCCCCTCTGTGTGGGACGGGATGGCGCGAATTTGTAGAGATGATTTGCCCGACGGGTGAAGTGAAATATTTTTGCAAGGAGGACTGGACAGCCCAAATCACATTGAGAAAGCACAACAAATCGCCGCGCAGGCGCAACAGACTTGGGTGCTCAGGTGGCCGATCGGCAGCCCGGATACTGCGACTTCAACTCGGCTTCTCAAACCCCGGCCGCGGCACCAGGTTCATCAGCATATTGGCGTAGCCGCCATCCACCGTGATCTCGTCGCCGTTCACATAGGACGACCGGTCGCTGGCCAGGAACAGGATGGCATCCGCGATGTCTTGCGGCATGCCGATCCGTCGCGTCGGGACGACAGCGGTGCGCCGCTCGGTAACCCCGGGCGTGTCGTAAAAGGACTGGCTCATCGGCGTGATGATCATGCCGGGACTGACGACGTTGCTGCGGATGCCGTGCGGTCCCCATTCGCTCGCGAGCTGACGCGAGAGCATGACGACACCGGCCTTGCTGACACTGTAGGCGCCGCTGTGCGCCTGGGCATGGCTGCCCGCGATCGACGCCACATGAATGAGACTGCCGCGCCCGAGCTTTCGCATGTGCCGGCCAAAGATCTGGGCGCAGAGGAAGTAGCCGGTCAGGTTGACGGAAAGAACGGCGTTCCATTCGGCAAGCGACAGATTTTCGAGCCCGCCGGGACGCAACACCGCCGCCGCGTTGACCAGCACGCTGCACGATCCCAGCGACTTCAGGGTCGTCTCGGAGGCGGCGACAACACTCTCGGCGTTCGAGGTGTCACAGCTTGCGATCACATGCTCGCAGCCAAGTTCGCGCAGCTCCGCGCGCGTCGTCTCGAGGCCGCGTTCGTCGCGATCGATGGCGGCGACATGGGCGCCGGCCCGGGCGAGACTTGACGCGACGGCCCGGCCGATGCCGCCACCTCCGCCCGTCACCACGCAAACGCGGCCTGACAGGCCAAGCCAGTCGGATGAGTCTTGTCCGGTCATATCAGTCTACTGTCCCAATCCAGTGAGGTGACGCCCGATAGCATAGCTGAACGCATGTGGGATCGCATTCGCGCAAGCCGGCTCAGTTCAGCCGCAGCTCAGTGATGTGCCGAGGATCCGGGCTCAGCTCATTACGTTCCACGCGCTTGACGATGTCCGTCAGCACGGCATTGGCGCTGCACGAGAGGCCGACCTTCTTGCCCTCGCGCACCACGAAGCCGTTGAGGAATTCGATCTCCGTGCGCCGGCCCTTCTGCATGTCCTGGCCCATGGAAGGACGCTGCTCGGAGGAGGTGTGCTTGCCGTCTTTGAAGCGCTGCTCGTCGCAGGCGCGCATCGCCGCCTCGTCGCCCTCGCCCGCACGCGCAATCGTCTCGGGCGGCAGATGCAAAACCTCCTCCAGTTGATAGCCGTGCGCTTGCCCGACGCGGATCGCTTCGCTCCCGAGCCGGGTCGAGAAGCGGCGGATCGGCTCGCTTTGCAACATCTGTCCGCCGGGCAGGCCGGTGCAGGCGGAGAGTCCGTTGCCCATGGCGTTGGCGACCAGTTTCGACCAGCGCTCGCCCCACAGATTGCCGGTTACCTTGGCGCTGTCGGCGTAGCCGACCAGACGGCAGATTTCTTCCGCCCGTCGCGTGATCCGGCCGTGCACTTCGCCGGCGCGAAATACGGTGTGCGCCGTCCCGCCCTTGCCAGCGCCCCGGTGAATGTGGCCGGGCTCAGGCAGGTTGACCGTGATGCTGCTCGCAATGCACCCCAGCGTCTTGCCCCAGCCTACGATGCCGGCGATCGTCTCTTCATTCATGCAGTTCTGCAGCGATACCACGTAGCCGTCCGGCGCCAGATACTGCTGGATCAGCGTGGTGGCCCAGGCCGTGTCGTAGGACTTCATGCACACGAAGGCGATGTCGACCGGCGTCTCCTTGGCCAGCTGCTGCGCGTCCGTGACGTGCAGCGCGCGCACCGGAACCGAGAATTCCGCGACGTCCCTGGCGTGGGTGACGCGCAGGCCATGCTTCCTCATGTGCTCGATGTGCTCGGGCCAGGGATCGATGAACGTCACGTCCTCGCCCGCCTGCACCATATGGGCGCCGGCATACCCGCCGACGGCCCCCGCTCCGACAATAGCTATCTTCCGACCCATGCTTTTCTCCCGGCATTCCCAGCAGCCGAGGCTAGCGTGCCGGCCGGGCTCATCGCAACGGTTGAAACGCATCGCGCCAGGCGCCATGCGTTATTCGCTTACTTGTCCTCGTTCGTCCATCTGGCCATTTCGTTTGACTGGCCAGACTAGACGACATTTTCTTAGCCCGTAGCAACCATTAGGAGGCGACCATGGTAATTACGGCGTTTCTCCGATGTTGCTGATGACCACGGTTGTCTTGTCGAAGTGCGCCGTGATTTCAAGCGTGCCGCCGAGCGCTTCGATGTAACGGCGCAAACTACTCACGTGCATGTCACCGCGCTTTTCAAGCTTGGCCACGGCGGGCTGGTTGACTGTGAGTGCATCCGCGACTTCCGCTTGTGAGAGAGAACGCGCCTTGCGCAACTCCTCAAGCGTCATCGCCTCGCGCAGCGCGGCGGCCTTTGCCGCCACACGTGCCCGGCGCGCGGGTGTGAAGTCCTTGGTCAGTTCGCTAAACGGCCTGCGTCCAGTCATGGTATCAATCCTTCCTTCCTGATCTCGGCGATGTAAATGTCATAAAGTTGGTCGGCGATCGGGACCATGCGCTCGTAAAAGCGATCATCGCCCGTCTTGTCGCCGCCAATAAGCAGAATCGCCGACCGCCTGGGATCGAAAGCGTAAAATACTCGCAGCGGTCGTCCACCGCTCTGCACACGCAACTCACGCATATGAGCGTGCTTCGATCCGTTAATCCCTGACGAATAGGGAAAAGGCAGTTGCGGCCCTTGTTCGATCAGCAACAACCCAGCGGCAGTTATGTCATCCTGCTGCGCTTCGCTGAGACCATGGTACCATTCCGCGAACTCGTCAGTGTGCTCGACGTTCCAAGCCATCGAAGGCAGTATATTCCATTAATGGAATATATTCAAGAGGCCAAATTTATGGGTGGGACATCCAGTGTGCGCGGCGCGCTCGCCTTGGCCAACCTCGGCGATCATCGTGGTTCGCCGGAGAATTCCTGCCGCAGTGCTGACAGGCGGTCGAGCGCGGCTTGGGGCAGCGGGCCTTTTTGGACCGCGGCGAGGGCGTCCTCGAACTGTTGCGGCGTCGCCATGCCGACCAGGATCGTGCCCATCGCCGGCTGAGACAGCGCAAACCGCGTGGCGGCTTCGGTCAGGCTGGCGGCGAAACCCTCCCCTACCAGCGGGATCAGACGGCGTGCGCGATCGACATCGGCATCGTAGCTCATCGCCGAACCAATCGGCTCGGGCGCCGGACCAGCAATCGGATGACGCTCGGCCGAGCCCGACAGGGCGCCGCCGGCCAGCACGCGGATACCCACGACGCCAACGCCGGCTGCCCGGGTAGAATCGAACAATCGTCCATAATCCTGCGCCGGATAGTTCGTCGGCAATGCCTCGGCGGCAGATGGATTGAGCATGTTGTAGACGATTTGAGCGCTGTCGAAGGCACGTGCATTAATCACTTGTTGCAGTGCCGCCGTGTCCCCTACGGCCGTCATCCCGAGGAAGCGAATCTTCCCCTGCGCACGCAGGCGTTCGAACGCCGGTACTACGTCGTCGAGCACCTGTCGGACGCTCAGTGCCGATCCGCCTCCTGTCTCGGTAATCGGATTGTGCAGGTGAAAGATATCGACCCGGTCAAGACCCAGTCGCGCCAGACTGCCTTCGAGCGACATCGTTACGGCGTCGGCAACGCGGCCGAACTCGCCGGGCGGCAGCCGGACCTTGGTGCCGACGACCACGCCCGCTGGTTTCAGCTTTTGCAAAACGCGGCCAAGGTTGTTTTCCGATTCACCATTGCCGTACTGCACCGCGGTGTCGAAATAGTTCACGCCAGCGGCGACCGCCCGCGCGATGGTACGCTCCTGGTCGGCAGGATCGCCGCGTACCATGAATCCGCCCACTGCGCCGCAGCCAAAACCCAGCACCGAGAGCTGCATTCCGGTGCGCCCAAAGACCCGCAATTGCATCGATGTTCCTCCGACTGCATACACACACTACTCAAGAGACGCGCCGGACTTGCGGCACGCTGATGCGGCGCTGCTTCGATCGCGCACACCATATGTCTAGAGCCTTTTCCGTGTCGATAGAATCGAAACGGGGCTCTAGATTCTTGATTTGACGCGTTTTCTTGACGCGAACCGGTTTCCACTTCGCTTGAAAACGCTCTAGGCGCGCACCTAAATGCGATCCGGAAACCGGATGATGAAGTTTTCGCGATTGGGCATTTTCACCTTCGGCAAGGTTTGCGCATTCATCATATCGTTGGCGCCGATCAATTTGTTCTCCGCGAGAATGTAGGCGGTGAG
>WNFC01008716.1_pt1 | contig 11206 bp, 9 predicted proteins | sample 5400541 | NCBI WGS metagenome assembly WNFC01 (sample SAMN13153342, study PRJNA577476) | soil metagenome | isolation source: 120 cm saprolite under Douglas fir tree site 2 hole 2 replicate 1 | place: USA:California | collected 2015-04-18
ACAACGTGTCGGTCACCTCGCCATAGGCAAAGGTCACTTCACATCCAGCGGCTGCAGCTTAGCATTCACGAGGAACGGGTCATTGAACTCGGTCATCTCCCCCCAGCCCTTTCCCAGAACAGGAAGGAGCCGCGCGGAAAGCGGTTTGTGCCATTTCACCGCCAGGGTGGCCATGTCGCCGATAATAAGCGAAAGCTGTTGGACGCTGATGTCGCCGGGGAGAGGAATAGTGTCCAGGCCCGTGCCGCACACCGCGGAATAGCTCAGCAGCGCATCCAGCGAGAGGTGTCCTTCGCTCCATCGCTGCGCCAGCCGCGAATCTTCCAGGATCGGCAGCATCAAGCCGGAGTATCCGGTTTGTTTTACTCTCACGTCTTTCACTGCCGCGGTAATCGTGGCCGCCGCCGTCAGCGTTCCACTCATGCCAACTGGTTGCGTCGTCAGATTTTCGATGGCCGCGCCGATGGAAACATCTCCCGACGGCGCCGGCGAAAGATCGATTCCCATGTAGGCCCAGCCGGTCTCCTGATCGACGCGCCCCGCGTGTCCTTCAACGTCGAAGGCCACGGTCGCGAGCGAATCTGTCAGCCGCTGTCTGGCCATGCCGAGGTCGCGTGCATCTTTGAACGCTACGGCAACAATGTTCGCGGATTCCAGCGCAATCGCGAATTGATGTCCGAAGCCGGTATGATACGCGGCTGGAAAAAACGGCGTCAGCGGCGGCACCATCGCAATTGCCGCAAAACGAAAATTGCCCTGGCTGTGCTCCGACTCTTCGAGTTTCTTCATTATGCGGGCCGCGGCACCCACTGCGCTCCAGCGCACGCCGTCCTCGCCGGCCACCACGACGGTTCCATTCAGTTTTTTCGTGTTGCTCAGAATTTCCCCAAGCAGCTCTGCCTGCGAATCGCTATCTCCGGCGTTCAGCATCGCCGCTCCAATCGACGCCGCGAATTTCTCCTTCACCGCCAGGTCGTCGTATTGCTTGAAAAATGCAATGGCTTGTTCTTTCGTCAGGCCCTTGGTGTATTCCGGAAACGGCTGCGTCGCGATGCGGATTGTTTGGACCTGGTATCCGCGCGATTCAAAAGTTGTCTGCGCGCGCCGCAACATTTTCAACGCGTCCGCCACCTGCTGCTGGTATTGCGCACGATCCAGATTGATGAAAGCCGTAATCGCCCGAATCTTGGGTTTCGCGGGAGCCGGTGAATTTTTCGCCTGCGCGCGAACAATCCCGCAATTGCCGGCCAAAGCCAGCAACATTACAGCGACTGAGCAGCGGAGGAATCGAAGGAAATTGATGGAATCTGGACGCATGGGACAATGCTCCTGTAAGTGCGCCCGCAGCGGCAAGCGCCCCATTAGCATACAAGATTCCCCTCAGTATCTGCTCAGTTGGATTACGAATTCCGGGGCTCGCTCAAGTCGCGCTCGGCCGGAGGTTTCGCCAGTCACGAATCACGAGTCGTGTATTGCTTTACACGAACGCAGCAATTCCGGTAATGCGCTCGCCGATCACGAGCTTATGAATGTCGTTCGTTCCCTCGTAGGTATAGACGCTTTCGAGGTTGTTCATGTGGCGCATGATACAGTAGTCGTCCACGATACCGTTGGCGCCAAGAATATCGCGTGCCTTGCGCGCCGTGTCCAGCGCAATCGCCACGTTATTCATCTTCAGCATCGAAATGTGCGATGGATCGACTTTTCCGTTGTCCTTCAACCGGCCGACGTGCAGCGCCAGCAACTGCCCCTTCACGATCTCCGTAATCATCCACGCCAGTTTTTCCTGCACCAACTGGTGTGATGCGATCGGTTTGTTTGCGAATTGCTTGCGCGTTTTCGCATACTGCAACGCCGTGTCGTAACACGCCATCGCCGCTCCCAGCGCGCCCCATCCGATTCCATAGCGCGCCTGATTCAGACAACTCAGCGGTCCCTTCAATCCCACAACTCCAGGCAGCAAATTCTCTTCTGGGATTTCGCAGTCGGTGAACGCTAATCCGGAAGTCACCGACGCGCGCAGCGACCATTTCCCGTGCACGTCCCAGGCCTTGAATCCCGGCGCTCCTTTTTCCACCAGGAATCCACGGACTTTGTCGTCCTCCGCTTTGGCCCAGACCACCGCCACGTCCGCGATCGATCCGCTGGTGATCCACATCTTTTCGCCGTTCAAAATGTACTTGTTGCCCTTTTTCACCGCGCGCGCCAGCATCCCGCCCGGATTCGAACCGAATTGCGGTTCGGTCAAGCCAAAACATCCGATCGCTTTGCCCTGCTGCAAAAGCGGCAACCACTTGTTCTTCTGCGCGTCGCTTCCGTACGAATAAATCGGGTACATCACCAGCGCGCCCTGCACCGAAACAAAACTGCGCAACCCGGAATCCCCGCGCTCCAATTCCTGCGTCATCAGTCCATAAGCAACGTTGGACATGCCCGCGCACCCGTATCCGTGTAGGTTCGCGCCAAAAAATCCCAACTCGCCGAGCTGCGGAATCAAATGTTTTGGAAACGTCGCTTCACGGCTGTGCTTTTCGATGATGGGAATAATTTCGTTTTCGACGAATTGCCGGGCTGTCTGCCGCACCAGTTTTTCTTCGTCGTTCAGTTGCGAATCAAAATCGATGTAATCGACTCCGCCATATCCGGCCATACTTCTCTCCTCGTTTGTGACGGCCTGGACCCGGCCGAGGCCAACGCCAACGCGTGCAGAAATGAATGGCGCGCTCTGCGTCCGGCCACTCGTGAAAAGTTCCTCGGGAAATGAACTGCTGCGGGCGCCGTTCCCAGGAATGCGTTCCGTTCGGCCACGGCTCTTGCTCCCCGAGTATAGCAAGTCCCCGAAAGTGGCAGCAACAAAGTGACGGGCTGGCCTGCCACGCTCGCTCACATTCTTCGAATCGTTTGACACTGCCATTCGAAAAGAAGGGCTGTCAGTAGCTTTGGGCGGAGCGACTTTGGCTACTTATCATGCCGTTCCGTTCGAATAGGCTGAAAACATGACCTTCGTTGGCGGCTAATCTGTATAACAGAGACCAACTGTTCAGAGCCTCCCAACTTGTAACGTTTTCACCCATCCCAGCTCAGGGTTTGACGCGTTCCCCATGGCAAGTTCCTCTAAGATAAATGATTTCAATGGATTACGGGCATTCGAGCAGTGGCTGCCGAACTGCTTCTTTCCAGCAGAGAATCGAACCTGATCTTTATTTTGTCGGACAGCCAAACGCACATGTTTCAGGAAGGGGCAGGTCAATGACGGAAAGCAACAAAAGAATGAGACATTCCCAGCAGCTCTCTCGGATGAGCGGACTTACCCTTCTCGAGCTGGTGGTCTCCGTTGCTGTCATCCTGATTATCGCAGGCATTGCGATCCCTAACTTTAATGCCGCCATGCATGCATCCCGCTTGAGAGGTGGGGACAGCGATTTTGCCTCGCTATTGCAAGCTGCGCGAATCCGCGCCGTGGATGATGACCGCTATTATTCGGTCTATGTGCTCGCCGCAAACGGCAACAATCCTCAACAAGGATTTGTGGACATATATCCCCAAAACGTGAACGGAGCTTCCGGAAGCAACGGGACGAAGATCGATCCGAATGGCCGAGACCCGGTGGTGCAAGTAAATAGCGAGGTCCTACAACAGCCTCCGGGGGCGGCGCCAAGCACCGCGGCTCTCAGAGCACTGATATTGCCGCCAGCTTCCCCTGTGCTGGTGAAAGACGGAAGTGCCGCCGGGACTCCCGTTACTTTTGGTCCTCGCGGTCTTCCCTGCACACCGACGGCGCAGGCTGGGGGCACAGTCTGTGACAGCCTGGGAGGGCCCACGGCTTATTGGGTTTTTTTCCAAAACACCGTCTCACAAAGTTGGGGCGCCGTCACCGTAACGCCGGCCGGCAGAATCCAGAGATGGCTTTTTACGGCCGCACCCGCGGGGGGCACCTGGACTCAATTCTGATGGACCGAAGGACAACATGAAACGCACATACAAGCGAACGGCCGTTTTCCACAAAAAGCCCGAACGGGGGGCGACCCTCATCGAGCTGATGATTGCCATGCTGATCCTGGCCACGGGACTCGGAGCTCTCACGACCCTGGTCGTGGGCAGCATGCTTACGGATAACCGCAACAGCAAAGACACGTCGGCTACTCTTCTGGCCCAGAAGGTGATCGAAGAACTGTCGGCGCAGAACACGAATGCCACGGTAGCGGTAACCCTGACCGATTGCGTCGGCAACAACTGGCAGATTCCCTCCACACAGGGCGTGGCATTCCCCGGCCAGGGAGCCGCAGTAGTGAATAATGCCGCCAGCTTCGCTTACGGAGGCATCGACTTTACTCAAGCGATCGGCGCTGTTCCCGTGGGTTTCTCCATGCAATACGTAGACTGCGACCCGAACGGCGGACAAACAGTCTATGACGTGCGCTGGAACGTCATGACCGTTACGGCAAACAGCACCCGGATGATTACCGCCTCAGCGCGGCAGCTGGGGTCCAACGGCGGCGGCATGGTCTTTGCTGTGCCTGTAACTTTGCGCACGGTCGGCGGGAGCTGAGAGGAGATGCGGAAAATGAAGCTTATGGGCTGCAGTGAGAAGCCGGTCCGGCAACAGGGATTCACCCTGCTCGAGTTGATGGTGAGCATGGCCATCCTTACATTGGTGGCGAGCGTCATTGTCGACGGCCTGTCGAGGCTACAGAAGCGAAACAGCATGGAAGTCACCAAGGTCGATCTGACACAGGAATCGCGCGAGTTTATGGACCAGATTGTGAGCGACATTCATCAATCGGGATACCCCAGCTTGAAGATGTTTGACCCGAATGCGATCCCTGCACCCACATTGAACAGCCTCTACGTTTCCCAGGGCCTGGTAAACGTGACGCCGAGCTCCGTGCAGTTCGAGGCCGACGTGGACGGAAGCGGAACGGTCAGCGAGGTCTTCATCCAGCTCAACCCGCTTAATGGACCCTGCCCCTGCATCATCCAGCGCGGGACAGTTTCAAAGCAGGCATGGCAGGCGGGAACGCTGCCTTTCTATTATACGGAAGTCAATAATATCAATAACGTAAACATATTTCAAGGATACGACAATGGGGGGAACAATGTTCCGCTGGTCGGCGCGCCCTCCAATAATCTCGCGGCCATTGAAATCACCTTGAACGTGCTCTCGCCGGTGCAAGATTCCAACGGAATTTTTCCCACCATCACCATGTCCACCGGAGTGAAGATCCATAACTTCAATTAGAACGGACGATGATTTTTGCGGAGGAACCAGATGCGAAAGAAAGCAGAAAATTCGAACAACCACGAACGCGGAGTCGCCTTGCTGTTTGCCCTGTTTACGCTGCTCTTGATTTCCGCGATTGCCGTTTCGCTCGTATTCATGACCAACACGGAAACTTCGGTTAACAGCAACTATCGCGCGGAGCGGGTATCCGCATTGGCTGCCAAGGCGGGCGCCGAAGAGGTTCGGGACCGGATGCAGGCCCTCGCTCAGGCTAACCTGCTCCCTGGGCAGCTCAACGGGGTCCAGTTACCGGCTGTCTTTCCCCCGTTAGCGGGAAGCGTGCTGTATGTGTTAAACGAAGGAGCTGCGCCAGGCACGGTCCAACCCTGGACCGGAGGGAACACCTATATGGACGACGAACTCTGCCATGACTTCGTGGGTGTTCAAGCGCCACAACCGGCATCAGACGTTCGGTGTACGACACCGTCCAACGCGGCCATGCTGGTACCGGGAGCACCAGCGGCCAGTAACTACCCGTGGTCCGGGACCACCGCTGCTTTGCCCTACAAATGGGTTCGCGTAACTTTGAAAGTGAACAGTTCGGTGCAGAATTATGCGACTGACGGTAATCCAAACCAGCTGATAGATCCCAATGCGGCGACCCAGGTGTGCTGGAATGGGGCCACGGAAGTGCTCCTGAGCGGAGCAGCTACCTGCCAGGCCATGGGGCCAACTGTGCTCTGTCCCACTTGCGGGTCCACCAATCCCGTCTACATGATAACCAGCTTGGCGGCGAATGCCACCGGTAGCACTCGAAAAATGGTCCAGACCGAGGTGGCCCTTGCTCCTGCTCAGCCTTTCCCCTACGGACTGTACGCCACAGGAACTGTCTGTCCTGCCCTGAATATGCACGGTAATCCTATCACCGACAGCTTCAACAGCAAGAATGGCGGAACCTACGCCGGAACTCAGTCCAATAACTTCGGAGATGTGGGCTCGAACGGTGGCGTCAGCCTCAGCGGCAATGCCACGGTTGGTGGCGCCATTGGTGTGGTCAGCATGTTGCCGTCGCCGCCTGCACTACCCAATCCTTGCTCCTACCCACAGGGCGATTACACTAACACTCCCGGCGCTGGCTGGGTAAACCTCCCGGGGAACGGACTGCAAACGACTTTGCCCCAAACATTTCCGCCTCCGCCGGATCCCGTCCCTGCTCCAACCGCAGGTAGTCCTCTCCCTAGCAACCCATGTGTTCCACCCGATCCTAACACAACCTGTGCGGTACCCGGAACTTATGGTGCCATTTCTCTAAGTGGCAAACAAGTGCTCAGCCTGGCTCCGGGCGTGTACAACATTTACAGCCTTTCCCTCACGGGGAACAATGGCTCCATCACCGTAAACCCCCCAGGGGCAGTGGTATTGAACTTTCCGTCGGCAAGCCCGACTCCCGTGAGTATCGCCGGCCAAGGCATCTTGAACCCCACGAATATAGCGAACAACTTTCAAATCAACTATGGCGGCACCGGCACGGTATATCTCGGGGGCAATGGGCAGAGTTACACCATTGTGGACGCTCCGAAAGCCGCCGTTCAGGTTGATGGCAACGGAGAATACTTCGGCCGCATCATCGGCAATACGATTGACTATGGCGGAAATGGAAAATTCCATTTCGACAAGAACAGCGGGCTGGGACCTCCGAACACTGGGCTCTACACCCTGATCAGTTTCCGGGAGGTTCCCTACTAACGTCGTCTCATTTGCCGGAATCGCATGCTATGGAAATGGCCATAGATACGGCAAATTGACCAAATCCTTCATCACGTAGCGATTCACAGGTCGGGACCGGATAACGAATCCGGTCCCGATCGTCGTTTTACGCTCGGCATCCATGGGTGAAGCTGTTTCAGGCTGGCAACTACGTGCTCGCCTCGTTCACCTGGAAGAAATACCAAGCGTCTTCTCCCTTGCGCATTTGGAACATGGCTGCATCCAGCTTCCGCGCGGCCAAACGCCGAGGCTGAGCAGGATGCAGCGTTTTTGTCTCCGTAAAATTTGGTTGCGTGAAACTTTTTTCGCATACGCTTGCACGCAAATTCTTCCCTGCCTGCATGTTATTCTGCTGAGGATTCCGCCCCTTCGTTGGTTGGACGAAACTCCCGCTGTGGTCCAAAACGGCCGGGCGCGGGCCGTCACCGAGGATCATGAAGGATAAGCTCTCGTTAGAGATTTTGATTTTTGACGTGGATGGCGTGCTCGTGGATGTGCGCCAGACCTACTGGCGCTCGGCGCTGGAGACGGTGCGCTATATTACGGGGAAGCGCGTTACCTATGCCGAGTTGCACCGATGGAAGAGCAAGCCCGGTTTTAATGACGATTGGAGCATGGTCTCCGCGTGGGTAAGCTCGCTCGGGCACCCCACTTCGTACGAAGAGGCGCGCGCGGCGTTCGAGAAATTCTATTGGGGAAACGACGGCAAGCCGGGAAACGTTCGAAACGAAAAACTGATGGTGACGCCGAGGCAGATTGAAAAGTGGGCACACAGCTACGAATTGAATCTTTTCACGGGGCGCACACGGCAGGAGTTTTCTTTTACGTTTAAGAACTGGCCCGCCACAAAGCACTTTCGAACGATCATCACGATGGATGATGCGAAGAGGAAGCCGCACCCGGAAGGATTGCAGAAGATTCTAGGAGGGCGCGATCCAGCGAAGGCGCTCTATCTCGGTGATAACGTTGACGATGCGCTAGCCGCGCGTGATGCAGGAATTCCGTTCATGGCCATCATTGCTCCGGGCGAGCACGGTTACCGCCAGCGTGCGGCGCGCTTCCGTGAACTAGGAGCACTGGCGCTTCTCCCGCGAGTGACGGGATTATTTCGGACTTTGAAATAGATTTTGTGAGATGTCCCGGTTAGGCGGCGGGGTAGCGGCTTGCGTAGAAGGCGCGTTCTTCCGCATCGCCCTGGCTGCGGAGCCGCCAATCGGGGAACGCGGCAAGATCGTCGGCGATGGCTTCAATGGTCGAACGCAATTCGAGCCGCGCGAGCCAGCGCTCGGGGATCGCTTCGACTCCGGCGCCAGCGCCGAGAAGATTGCCGGTGATCGAGCCCGTCGAGTCGCTGTCTCCGCTGTGATTCACAGCGAGAATAATTCCGTCCTCAAAGTCTTTTGCTCCGAGCGCGCAATAGATCCCCATTGCCAGAGCTTCCTCGGCCACGAACCCTTTTCCGAGCTCGCGCAAACCGCTGCGTTCGCGGGGGCGAGACTTTGCCAAGCTTTCAGCTTTCTCGATGGCGGCCAGAGTTTCTTTGTGGGATGGATGCTTGTGGAGCTCTTGCTTCGCCGCGTGAATCGCGTCCGTGAGCGAGCTGCCCACAAGCGTCAGGCCGACGATGACGGCAAACGTCCCCGCGCTGAGGCAGCCGCTAGGATGTCCGTGAGTGATCGCGGCGAGATCGCCGCCGGTTGTAAAGACATTCGAAAGCAAGCGGTCTGGATTACGCTCGCGGCTCAGAGAGTGCGCGAAGTACATGCCCACGGGGGCCATGCGCATCACTCCGCCGCAGCCTTTGCTGTCGTTCATGGCTCGCGTCACCCTGCCGCGGCTGGTTTGCAATGCAGAGAGGCAGGTCGTTCCTGGCGCTCGGCGGCTGAAGAGTTTTTTCTGTTGGAGCAACCAGCTCGTTTTTTGGGTTTCCGAAGATCCCAACCGAGAATTCTGCTGGGTCATCAGCCAGCGCGTGTAAGAAGCTGCGGCCGCGCGAAAAAAGTCCGTCTCCTGGCTTTGCAGAAGCGCCGCGAGATGCGCGGAGAGAACGGCTTCGGCGGTGAAGAGCGTCATCTGGGTGTCGTCGGTAATGGCGCCTAATTTACCGTAGGCGGGGGCGTAGTCGCGGATTCCTTGTTCGCCATAGGCGCGGACAATTTCGTCCAGGTCGAGAAATTCAACGGGAGCGCCGAGGGCGTCGCCCACGGCGCCGCCGAGCAGGCATCCGCGGAACCGGCTTTGCAGGCGGGAATCCGCTGGAATCCGAGGAAGGGACATTTTTTTGCGGAGCCGTTGGAACGACTCTCTCTCGCAGAAAAGGATACTGCGAATTCGGCCAAACTCAGCCAGCCCCATCAAGAATTTCTGACCTCCCGGAGAGGGAACTCTTTCCTCTCATGAGGGGAATACATAAAGAGGAAGTTTTATGAAGTTGGGATCGAATATGAAAACCGGCTTTTTTTTCAAACTGACATTGCTGAGTGGGTTTGCAGCGCTTGGGCTGCTGGCCGCGGAGCTAACGCTTGCGCAAGCTCCATCCGGGCCAATAACAGCAGCGCCGTCACAGAGCGCTCCGCCAACAGCCAATGGTGCGAATCCGGCGCCGCTGCCCGCGCCGCGCACGTGGATTCTTGGCGCCTGGAAGTTCAACCCGGACGATAGCGACGACCCGAGCAAAAGGAGGCAAGAGTCAAGAGGTTCGAATGGGGGCTATGGTGGCGGACGCGGCCGCATGGGCGGCGGATATCCCGGCGGTGGTCACGGCGGCTACGGCAGGCGGGGTGGAGAAAGCGACGAAGAACGGCAGAAGATGCGCGAACTCTTCACGCCGCCGAAAGCGATCACGCTCTCGATGACCGGAGCGGAAGTCGATTTGGTAGATGACCGCGACCGTAAACGGGCGTTCATGACCGACGGACGGAAATTGCAGAAATCCAAAGATGAAAATCATCAGGAGATCGCTGCTAAGTTTGACGGGAATCGCTTGGTTAGCGACGAAAAAGATCCTCGCGGAAATAAGATGAGCCGCACGTTTGAGCTTTCTTCCGATGGCCGGCAACTTTACGAGACACTGCACATGACCACCGGGCGAAACAACACTCCACTCGTTATCCGCTACGTGTACGACATCCCCGAGCAGACAGTGACCCAGTCGAAGCAATAAATATTTATCGCGATCCGAGGCGAGAGACCTGGATCGCTCCTGGTTACCGAGCAACAAACCCCAGAATTGAGGTAGAATGCGCACACGCCAGAGAACATTGGCTGGGCTGGAAGCATGCCCGATTCGGACTGATACCACCAATTATATAGACCCAGCAAATAAGGGAGGATTTCGATGAAGATCGCGGAGCTGGGCCGTTTTGTGGCTTGCCTGGCCTTTCTGCTACTCGGAATTGTGGCGCCGGCAAGTCCGCCGGCGATCCATTACCACTTGCTCAAGAAGATTCCTCTCGGCGCGGCTCCCGGCGGCCGAGAGTATTTTGACTATCTGACGGTCGATTCTCATGCACGGCGCGCCTACTTATCACACGGTGCCGAGGTGAAGGTTGTCGATGTGGACAGTGGCGCCTTGGTCGGCGCGATTTCCGGATTGAAACGGTGCCACGGGATAGCGCTGGTCGAAGAACTTGGCAAGGGATTCATCACGGATGGTGAGACGGGCAAAGTGGTGGTATTCGACATGGGGAGCTCGAAAGTTACTGGCGAGATCAAAGGCGAAGCCGACGCCGACTCCATTGTTTACGATCCGGCGTCGAAGCGCATTTTTGTTTTCAACGGTGACAGCAAGAGCTCGACGGTCATCGATCCAGCTAGCGGGACGGTCGTGAAATCCATCCCCATGGGCGGCGGCCCGGAGTTTGCCGTCGCCGACGGCGCGGGAATGGTTTACAACAACATTGAAGATAAAAATGAAGTCGTGGCGATCGATTCCCGCGCGTTGACGATTAAGGCGCGGTGGCCAGTCGCCCCGGCGGGACAGCCAACATCTCTGGCGATGGACCGGGAGCGCAGGCGGCTTTTCTTGGCAGGCCGCGGCCCTCAGATGATGGTGGTCATGAATGCGGACAATGGCAATGTGATCCAGTCGTTTCCCATAAGCGCCGGGGCAGATGCGAATGTCTATGAGCCGGAGACCGGTCTGCTCTTTGTCTCTACGCGGGAAGGCATGATCCACATCTTCCACGAAGACACGGCTGACAAGTTTAGCGAGGTCGA
>WNFC01010969.1_pt1 | contig 11206 bp, 7 predicted proteins | sample 5400541 | NCBI WGS metagenome assembly WNFC01 (sample SAMN13153342, study PRJNA577476) | soil metagenome | isolation source: 120 cm saprolite under Douglas fir tree site 2 hole 2 replicate 1 | place: USA:California | collected 2015-04-18
CTGAGCGCAACTAAATTAGGTGCGAGATTGGAGATGTACATGAAAAAGCCCGTCCCGGTGGAATCAGCCTCTGCATTCATCGACACGAAGATCAACGAACTTGGGGACTGGCGCGGGAAGACGCTCGCCAAAGTGCGCGCAATCATCCATAAGGCAGACCCTGAGATCGTCGAAGAGTTGAAGTGGGTCAAGCCGGCATCGCCGGGGACTCCCGTCTTCTCCCACGGCGGCATCGTCTGCACAGGAGAGACGTACAAGAACGTCGTCAAGATGACATTTGCCAAGGGAGCTGCGTTGAAGGACCCTTCCGGTCTATTCAACTCCAGCCTCGACGGGAATGTCAGGCGCGCCATCGACATCCACGAAGACGACAAGGTCGATGAGGCGGCCTTGAAGGATCTCATCCGCGCTGCAGTGGCGCTCAATCTCAAGGCCAAGAGCAAGCTGAAGCCCAGGCCGAAGCCCCGGCCAACGAGCAGCAAGCGGGCCGACTAGCCCAATGTCCGGTTACTTCATCGGCGGCTTGCTGGTACAGTGCTCCTGCGCCACGGCATCACCAGCGAAATGTCGCCAATCGCCACGTTTTCTCCACGTTTTTGCAATCAAAAAATGCTTCATTTTCCGCCCCCGACCCCAAAACAACACCCTCAAAACAGCAGTAATCCCATAACCAAACAAAAAGCCCACCACAACTCACCACAAATCCCCATAAAACCCGAAGACCCGTTTTATCCACAGCGAAGTGGTCCGTCCTCACCTCTTGACTTTAATCTGTTCGGGAACACCCATCCCAGCGCCGAAGGCGCGACCCATATCTGGTACGGATTGCGCAAACGACAGGAGAGTATTTCGGAAGAGGCTAAAGAGATTGCGTGGAAGGCACAGCACCGGCTGCACAAGCGTTACATGCGACTGGCTGCAGCAGGCAAGGACAAAAGAAAGATCACCACCGCAGTTGCTCGTGAACTGTTGGGCTTCATCTGGGCCATAGGGACCAGAGCGGAAACTGTCGCCAGGCAGCGGATAGCGGCCTGACGACAGGAAGACCGAAACAAAAACATTCCTAAGAATGAAAAAATAAAGACCACTCAATCGATGAACATCGTCGCCAATTTCGAGCACGGAGCCAGCAGCAGCCGAGGCAAGCACGAAGGAGAATCCTCGTTTGCCCTATGCGACAGGCTCAGCCGGACTCGCGATAACAGTCAGAGGCAGCTCCCGACGGATCACTGAGAATCATTGGCGCAATAGGTCACCACAAGCACGTTTTCTATGAGCAGGTCCCTGGAGTCAAAGTGTTCATTGTTTTTCTTTCATAGGGTTTTTTGATTTGGGCAGGGAGTGAAGAGGATACATGGCTGCCCCACGCCCTACTAACAGAGGTTGAGCGAGTGTCTGGCCCTTGTCACGCCACGTGAGGTTTCTTGTAAGGAGATGAAGATGGAGTATACTCCAACTCCACAATCCCCCACTTTCCGAACTTGGGAGTCTTCATGAACTATCTTCCAATGAATAAACTCGGCGCGCTGGAGATAGCGCCAAAGGTCGTCCAGTTCGGAATTCTTCTGCCCGGCGTCGATCCGGCCAACGGATACGCTGTCTCGGTCAAGATCATTCACGAAGTCGACCAATATATCCAGGCCGCCCCGCCGGCAGTGGTGACACAATCCCACTCCGTCGATCCCGTCTATGGTGACTACTGGTCAGGCCAGATCAATCTGAACACCACACCTCCGCCGGGCGGGTCATCCTCCTTCGGACAAACCGGACGCTACGTCTATCGCTACGTCATTCACAGTCCTGCCCGCGGTGACATCGACTTCATCATCGATCCCTATTCCCGCGAAGTCGGCGTCGGCCGCCTGTCGGCAATCACGGTAGGAAGCACGCCATACACTTTCTCGAACAACGAGCTGAATTGGAAAACGCCGCCTTTAAACCAGTCCATCATCTACGAGTTGATGATCAGCGAGTTTCGCTACGACCTCGATCGCACCATCGGGCAGCTTCCTTACCTGGCGGATTTGGGGATCAACTGTATTGAAATCATGCCAGTCTCGAACGTTCTGAGCACGATTGACTGGGGATACGATCCAATCGGATACTTCTGCGTAGCCGAGCGCTTTGGCAAAGCGTCCGATTTTCAGAACTTCGTCGATCTCTGCCACCAGAACGGAATCGCCGTCGTCGTCGATTCGGTCTACGGCCATACCGGCGGGGATTTTGCATACACGCAACTTTATGGGGCCCTCAAGGGCGATCTGGCCAATCCGTTTGACGGCGGCAGCGGTGATTACGGCACATTGAATGATTTCTCCAGGCGACTGACTCGGGATTATTTCTACTCCGTGAACCAGTTCTGGCTCGACACGTTTCACGTGGACGGATTCCGATTCGACGATGTGCCCGAGTATTGGGATGGCCCGGCCGGGTCCGGTTATGCCAACCTTGTGTATTCCACGTACGAATACGTCAAGTCCAAAGCAGGAGCGACGGATCATTATCAAAGATTCTTCGATGCGGCAGGCAACATCAATCTGATCCAGATCGCCGAATATCTTCCGAATCCTCCGGATGTTCTCAACGGAAGCTACACCACAGGCGCTTGGCAGGACGGCACACTCTCCTGCGCTGCCAACTGTGCCGCCGGCCGTCCAGGCGCCATCGAGCAGCTGGGGTTGCAACTCGGATTGAGCGGATATCCGGCCTCGGTCACGGCAAACGGCGACACCCTCCTCAAGACCGGCCTTCAATACATTGAAAACCACGACCATCAGCGTTTCATTTGCAATTTCGGTACGGTCCCGGTCGATAACGATTCTGGCAATGTGTTGCTCCAGCAAGGGGATCGGGACGGCAAGTGGCCCAAGATTCAGCCATATCTGATTGCGCTGCTAACCAGCAAGGGCACGCCGCTGCTGTCGGAGGGGCAAGAATTCTGCGAGAACTATTGGGTGCCCAGTAGCGGCTACGGGCGCGTGATGCTTTATCGGCCGGTGCGCTGGAACTATTTCTATGACACCGACGGCCAGCCGATTATCCGCCTCGTTCGAAAACTGACGAAAGTACGCCGTGGCGGAACGCAGTTCAGCGAAGGCCAGCATTATTTCTACAATGACTACAACAACTTCAACTCTAAGGGTCTATTGGCGTTCTCACGGCAGCTCGGAAGCACATTCAGCCTGATCGTTGTCAATTTCACGGATCAGACGCAGACGACAAGCTTCGCCTTTCCCGTGAGTGGTAGTTATATCGAGGAGATCGAGGGCGTTCAGAATCTACCGGGGGCTGTTGCGGGTGTGGCGCAAACGCTCTCTGTTCCGAGCAACTACGGGTGCATCTGGACTGTCAGGTGAGCGATATTCCGGCATGAGGCTAACTTCGGATGAGCGCTTCTGTTTGCCGATCACAGCCAGAACAGCAATCGGTAACTACAAGCGCGTTTTGTCGCTGGTCTATTGAGGGACTCGTTGACTCCACGCGCCGCCATCAGGATTTCTGCCCTGCCACGGCTCAAGGACAACAAACCGATCGGCGTAGCTGATGTAGAGACGCCGGAAGAGGGCAGTTGGCAGCAGCCCATCTACCTCTACTTTGGGGATATCTTTCCTCGTGGCTGCGGGAGTCGCGAAGGATATTTAATGAAAGGTTAGTGTGCCGATCTGCATGTCCTGGGGCGGGAGTACGGCAAACACTCGTTCTACTCCGTCCGGACCGTGATCGCGTCGGTGAGCGAGAACGCGATTTCTAATCAACCGACAGTGCGGCGGGCGGGGACAGAGTCGTCGCAATCCCTTTGTACTCATTCAGCCAAGCGCACGAAACTTCCGGCAAAGGAGCGCTCCTGCGAGACGAATCTATTTCTCTTCCAGAGTGAGGGCGTAAATATCGTCCGTTCCCACGTCGCGAATCAACATCGGCGTGTCTTCCGGATCGAGGCCCATCCAAAGGGTGAACGCCCCTGTGTAACGGAATCCTTTCAGGTCGACAACGCGCTCCGCATTGCCACCCGATACGCGGACTCGAAACACGCCCGGATCATCCCACGGGAGCAGGAAGTAAATGAATTGGCTATCCGACGCTGCGTCTTAAAATCGAAAGGTGTGGCGGGTGGGGAGAGGTTGATGTCCGCCGGACTGAACCGGCGGGGTCTGGTTCGAGAGAAAACGAGCGCGCTGGCGCATGGGCGAACAGACCGAAGACCTCCGATGAACTCGACAGGTCCCCAGGTCCGAGGCTGCACGCGACCTGAAACAATCATCGGCTATCACATCAGGTCCAGCCTCTGGATTCGCAGTAGATACTGCGGGAAGAGGGCATCGTCACTCCGTACTTCAGCCGGGTCGAAAGACCGAGTAAAAATCACCCCTCAACTTTAACCCTATCCAACGCCGCAACAGGGGTCAACGCCAGAGAGACGATTTACTGCGCCGTATGAACTCCATCCACGCCACCCGGGTTCACGCTGCTGACCGCAGGCCCATTCAACGGCGTCAGAATCATCGGCGCCGTCAAGCTGAATACCAGCTGCACATCCTTCGGCAGCGTAGCCTGCCGGTCCTGCTTCAACCAGATCACCGTGCTCACTCCCGCCCCAATGCCCGCGCCCACAGCGGCCCCTACGCCGCCTCCAAGCATTGCACCGGTCGCAGCCCCGGCTCCGGTCACCCCCCCCATCACCACCAGCGTCTCCTTCACATGGCCCTTCTTCTTCAACGTCCCTTCGTCCGACACGTCGAAGTCGCTCTTGCCCGTATCGATCACCTGGGCATGCACGATATAGTGCGTCCCATCCGGCAGCGTCACGTTACTCGTCTCCAGATGCAGCAGCGCACCGCCTGAGATCCGTTTTCCTCCATGCACCTCCGTCACCCGCCCCTCGAGAATCGACCCCACCGGAATAATCACCCGGCCATTCCTCTCGATCGGCTCCGTCACCTCCGCAGTGAACCTGCTTCCCGTCACGGTAGACTCAGTCGAAAGCGTACTGATCATCTTCGTCCTCAGCAGCGTCCCCTCGCGCAACTCACCCGCACGCTCCGGCACGCTCGTCACGATCATCGCGTCCTCAGGATTCTCCACCGGCGCAACATGCGTCACCACAGGAGCACCCGCCACCTTCGGCCCCGTATACGGAACATACGGCCCATACACCTCCGTCGTTGCCGGCGCGGCAGCAGCCGGTATCGCCGCACTTGGCCTCGGTGTCAGCGTAGGTGTCAACGGCTTCGGCGCCGGCGCCACATCATCACTTGTAATCGGTGCTGAATCAGGGCGCGAAACCCCGCTGGTCTGGGCGAACACAGGAGCGGCAGCAAGTACAAGAGCGGCGGTCGTGATGCGAAGTGTCATGGCGATATCCTCGTAAAACAGTTTCGAGTGCTGCTAACAACAGCAAACCTGGTACTAGAAAGGTTAGAACTCTCACCTAACCGACGGAGCAAAATCACCAGCAGGGAATCGACCCTGCTAATAAGCCCTTCAACGCCTCCCACACCTCACCCACTCATAAAAACGTTTGTCATTCTGAGCGGAGCGAAGAACCCCCGCATTTTGTTTTTGTCTGTTCTTGCCGTTGCCTGTTCCAATCCGTGCCATCCGTGAAAATCCGTGTTAAGCCTTCCGAGCATTAAACTGCAACTTACGAACGATTCATACTCCACGAAAGCAGTACATCCAATCCCTTTGCTAAAATTCCTCAGGTGGGCCCATCCGACACAAAACTGGTGCAATCCATCTCCATCACCGGAGGCCGCACCGTCCCCGTCGACCGCCGCCCAAAGTTAAACGAACGCTTGAACCATCGCGTCGTAGCCCAACATTCTGCAGCCTCAAGCCAATCCAAAAATAGGAGCAACATGACCGAGATCGTCTCTATCCACGCACGCGAAATCCTTGACTCCCGCGGTAATCCCACCGTCGAGGCCGACGTCCTCCTCGACAGCGGAGCCAAAGGCCGCGCCGCCGTTCCCAGCGGAGCCTCCACCGGCGAGCACGAAGCCGTCGAGCTCCGCGACGGAGACAAGGACCACTATCTCGGCAAAGGAGTCCTCCACGCCGTAGAAAACGTCGAATCCATCCTCGGCCCCGAGCTCACCGGCATGGACGCCTCCAACCAGCGCCTCATCGACGCCACTATGATCTCCATCGACGGCACCGAAAACAAATCCAAACTCGGCGCCAACGCCATCCTCGCCGTCTCCATGGCCGTCGCCCGCGCCTCCGCCGAAGCTCTGAAGCTCCCGCTCTACCGCTACCTCGGCGGCGTTAACGCCTGCCTGCTCCCCACGCCCATGATGAACATCCTCAACGGCGGCAGCCACGCCGACTCAAACGTCGACTTCCAGGAGTTCATGGTCATGCCCACCGGCGCGGAAACCTTCTCCGACGCCCTCCGCTGGGGCACCGAGGTCTTCCACACCCTCAAAGGCGTTCTCAAGAAAAAGGGCTACAACACCGCCGTAGGCGACGAAGGCGGCTTCGCTCCCTCGCTCAAGTCCAACGACGAAGCTCTCGACCTAATCCTCGAGGCCATTCAACTCGCCGGCTACACCGCAGGCGAAGACATCTCCATCGCTCTCGACCCCGCCTCCAGCGAGTTCTTTGATAAAGAAACAGGCAGGTACGTCTTCAAAAAATCCGACAAGCGCAGTCTCTCCTCCGAAGAGATGGCCGCCTTCTGGGAGAACTGGGTCAACAAATACCCCATCGTCTCCATCGAAGACGGCCTAGCCGAAGACGACTGGGCCGGCTGGGCTCACCTCACCAAAATCCTCGGCGACAAAGTCCAGCTCGTAGGCGACGATCTCTTCGTCACCAACACCCAGCGGCTGCAGCAGGGAATCGAGCAGAAAGTCGCCAACTCCATCCTGATTAAAGTGAACCAGATCGGCACCGTCTCTGAAACGTTGGAAGCCATCGAACTAGCCCGTCGCTTCGGCTACACCAGCATCATCAGCCACCGCAGCGGCGAAACCGAAGACACCTTCATCGCCGACCTCGCAGTAGGCACCGGCGCCGGCCAGATCAAAACCGGCTCCGCCTCCCGCACCGACCGCATAGCCAAATACAACCAACTCCTCCGCATCGAAGAACAACTAGGCCAGTCCGCCGAATTCCTCGGTATCGAATCCGTCAACTTCGGCGAATAACCCTCGCCACAAATCTGGTTGCCCCACGTCCGGACTCTCGGACGTGGGTTTATTTTTTGTCGTCGCCTTTGTGCTCCTGCCTTGCTTTGTGTTTTTGCCGTTGCCTTTCTTGTTGTCATCCCGAAAGGGATCTGCTGTTGTCGTTGCTTTTGTTTTTCTACGTGGTCAAAACCATCACCGCGTCATCCGCGCCACCACAAAATCAAAGCTATCCCCCCGGTGCGCTATACTTTGCCGTCCCCACTCTTCTTCTGGAGCAATAAATGAAGCGCCTGGCCTTCGCGATCTTTGCGTTCTCCTGCACCCTCGCCGCACAAACCCCAGCCCCCGCCAAACCAAAGGTCCGAGCCATCACCGCATTCGTCCGCCTCGACGCCAAAAACTACCAACACCAACTAGCCGACGCGTTAACCGTCCTCCACAAAACCGAAGCCGAATTCAAAACCGCAGGCTACGAGGTCGAAACCATCCGTTTCACCACCCAGCCCCTCGCCGAACTCACCGCCGGCATGTCAGAGGACCAGGCCCTCGCCTTTCTAGGCCAACTCGACCAGCTAGCCGTAAAAGAAAAAGTCGACGCCAACATCGGCCCCGCCATGCTCCACGACACCGACGACCCCGCAACCATGCACCTCCTCGAGCGCGCTCTCTCCACCCTGCCTCACCTCAACGCCAGCGCCATCATCGCCGACGACTCCGGCATCCACTGGAAGACCATCTCCCGCACCAGCGAACTCGTCCAATACGTCGCCGCCCACAGCCCACACGCGCAGGGAACCTTCAACTTCACCGCAACCGCAATGCTCAAGCCCTATGGGCCCTTCTTCCCAGGCTCCTGGCACAACGGTCCCGGCGGACAATTCTCCATCGGCTTTGAAGGAGCCAACGTAGTCCGCGACGTCTTCGCCAAAGACAAGGGCAACGCCCCAGCCGCCACCGCCGACCTCACCGCAGCCCTCACCACACACGCGAAAGTAGCCGACACCGTAGGCAACAAGATCGCCGGCGCCACCGGCTGGACCTACATGGGCGTCGATCCCACACCCGCGCCCCTCGGCGACGTCTCCATCGGCGCCGCCATCGAAGCCTTCACCGGCGCCCGCTTCGGATCAAGCGGCACTCTCACCGCTGCCCGCATCATCACCGCCGCCGTCAAAGCCGTGCCCGTCAAGCAAATCGGTTACTCCGGCCTCATGGTCCCCGTCATGGAAGACAAGCACCTCGCCCAGCGCTGGGCCGAGTCCGCCTACAACATCGACAGCCTCCTCGCCTACTCCTCCGTCTGCGGCACCGGCCTCGACACCATCCCTCTACCCGGCGACGTCACCCTCGACCAGATGAACCGCATCTTCTCCGACGTGGCCTCTCTCGCCGTCAAGTGGAACAAACCTCTCTCCGCGCGCCTCCAACCCATCCCCGGCAAAAAGCCCGGCGACCGCACCGACTTCGACGACCCCTTCCTCTTCAACACCATCATCCATCCCTTACCCTGATAGCAAGAGCAGGAATCAAACTAGTGCGCAAAACCGCCGAATCCGATACGCTCTTGTGGCAGCGATGAAATTTGTCCTGTTCGCCCTCTTGTTGGTGTGCCCCTTATCCGCGCAGCAGCCTAATGCCGATGACCACTCCTCTCCCGAGGTTAAGGCACTTATTGACGCTGGTGTAGCCTCGTTCAAGGAGGCGCATTATGACGAAGCTGTCGCCAACTTCAGCAAGGCAACACAACTTGAACCTGGCAACGAGAAAGCACACCTTTATCTCGCCACCGCCTATGCTTACCAGGTGGTTCCGGATCTTGAGACCCCCGAGAACCTGCACACCGCATCTTCAGCCCTGGCTGAGTTCGACATCGTCCTCAAAGCCCACCCAAAAGATCTGACCGCCATAAGGCAGGAAGCCTCCCTCTATCGCAACATCAAACAGTTCGATCAGGCCAAGGCACTCGAAAAACGGGTAATCACGATTGACCCGCACGACGCAGATGCCTTCTATGCCATCGGATCCATTGACTGGATTCAGGCATATAAGAATGCGGTCGCGATATTGACCACTGAAGGCCTTACCGACATTGGAGACGGCAACCCTAATCTGTCCCGCGCCGGGTGTGACGCATTGATCGCGAAAAACAAGGCGCTTGTGGACGAAGGTATCGCCAGCCTCACCCAGGCCATCGAGCTCAAACCTGACTTTGACGACGCCATGCAATATCTGCAACTCACCTATCGTCGTCACGCGGACCTTCAGTGTGGCGACCCGACAGGTATCAGCGCTGACCTCAAACTCGTAGAAGAGTGGAGCAAGAGAGCGACGCAAGCGCGCAAAGAAAAAAGCAAAGTGACTCCTTAACCCTGTTACAAATAAGTCAGTGGATCAGTGTTCGATTGCCTGTGTCCCAGTTCTGGACTAGAGCATTCTCACAGCAGGTGTAATGCGGTATCGCAAAGGGTTTCTTGGCGTCCTTTGCGTTTTTCTCTGCGTCCTTTGCGTTCGTCTTTACATCACACTATCTGTGAAATTGCTATAGCCTTCCGAAGGCCCGATCCGCAGCGTCCATTCATCATGCACCTAACTCCCCAAGACCGCCTCTTCGTCCTAACCGGAGCCGGCATCTCCGCCGAAAGCGGTCTAGCCACCTTCCGCGGCTCCGGAGGCCTCTGGAATGGCCACCGCGTAGAAGAAGTCGCTACCCCCGAAGCCTGGCAAGCCAACCCCGAACTAGTCTGGCGCTTCTACTCCCAGCGCCGCCGTGACGCTCTCGCCGCACAACCAAACGCTGCCCACAGAGCCCTCGCAAAAATAGAAGAAAGATTAGGCGACCGCTTCTACCTCTGCACCCAAAATGTAGACGACCTCCACGAGCGCGCCGGCTCCCGTCGCATACACCACATGCACGGCAGCCTCTTCCAGTCCCGCTGCACTCGTACCAACGAACCGTTCCCCGACCAGTCCTTCTACGAAGACCCGCAAACCCTCCCCATCTGCAAAACCTGCCACGCCTCCATCCGTCCGCACATCGTCTGGTTCGGCGAGATCCCCCTCGATATGGACGCCATCTACCGCGAACTCAACCGAGCCACCGTCCTCCTCGTAGTCGGCACCTCCGGCTCCGTCTATCCCGCCGCCGGCTTCGTCCACATCGCCAACCAGCGCCACATCCGCACCATCTACGTAGGCCCCGAAGAACCTCTCAACCTGGACGCCTTCGACGAAGTCATTCTCAGCACCGCCACCGAAGCCCTGCCCAAACTCATCGAATAATCAACACCCCCAATTCATTTACAGTTAACCCATGGCAAAACCCACGAAGGTTGACCTCGTCGGCGTAGGCCTCAACGCCACCGACACCGTCATCCCTCTCTCCACCTATCCCGCGCGCGGCTCCAAAGTCGAATACGCCACCTCCACCGTCCTCCCCGGCGGACAAGTCGCCACCACCGTCGTCGCCTGCCAGCACTGGGGCCTCCGCACCCGCTACGTCGGCAAACTCGGCGACGACCTCGCCGCCACCCTCCATCGCGAAGCCTTCTCCCACGCCGGCGTCGAAACTCGGATCGTCACCGTCCCCGGTGGAGCCAGCGCCCAATCCCTTATCCTCGTCGACGCCCAGGGCGAGCGCACCGTCCTCATCCGCCGCGACGAACGACTCGCCCTCCATCCCGCCGACCTCGACCGCGACTCCATCATCAACGCCCGAGCCCTCCACGTCGACGGCTACGACACCGAAGCCGCCATCCTCGCCGCCACCTGGGCCCGCGAAGCAGGCGTCCCCGTCATCGCCGATCTCGACGAACTCTACCCCAACGTCGAAACCCTCATCGCCAACGTCGACTACCTCATCGTCTCCCGCGACTTCCCCTCGCGCCTCACCGCCGAGCCCGACCTCGAGCAGGCCCTCCGCAAGATGCAACGCCGTTACGCCTGCCGCCTCGCCGCCGCCACCCTCGGCCAGGAAGGCGTCCTCGCCTTCGACGGCAAACGCCTCCTCCACACCCCGGCCTACTGTGTCCCCGTCGTCGACACCACCGGCGCCGGCGACATCTTCCACGCCGGCT
>WNFC01021194.1_pt1 | contig 11205 bp, 6 predicted proteins | sample 5400541 | NCBI WGS metagenome assembly WNFC01 (sample SAMN13153342, study PRJNA577476) | soil metagenome | isolation source: 120 cm saprolite under Douglas fir tree site 2 hole 2 replicate 1 | place: USA:California | collected 2015-04-18
GTCTCTACTGTACTTGAAGATTCGATGCAACGAATACGGGTTTCGTGGCTGGGGCGTCGTAAAATGGAAAGCTTCAAGGCTCGCCGCCTGGAATCCCGCGGAGGCTCGGTGCCGTTGGTGAAAGTGCCGTCGTCGTTATTGTGGAAAAGCGTGGCTCGCTGTGGAGTTTCCTTCCCTTTTATATCTGCTCCGGGAAATGAGACCGGCGGATGTGGAGCTCGATGAATCAGGTCTGAAGAGCCGTCTCGCTCTGTTGGTGAACTTGTGAGTCGTACCGCAATCACTTCACCGCACGCAGTCACGCCACACTTAGCGCCTGTTAGTCGTCGTCTCGCTTGATTCTCAACCTGGGTCGGATCATCTCTACGGAGACATGGATACGTTCCGAGAGGGGCTCCAGAATCTCATCGACATCATCGCCCCGCAGAAATACGTATTCGGTACGCTCTGGCCAGCAAATACCGACTTTCGCGCGATGATTCGATATGAATATTACGTCGATTCTCTCCGGATACCGCCGCCGGTAACGATGTTCTTCGTGCTCGTCATCATCATCGCCTTCGTCCTCGTCGCCGTGATAGTGCCGTCGTACAACAACGGGATAGGACTCCACCGGTTCGTACACATTCGCGTTCCGAGGCGCCACGCTTTGAAGCCTGGCAAGCTCTTTGGGGCTAATCGTGACGGAGGAAACGTGAAACGTGAGGAGTGTCTCGGATGGCAGCACGATCTCCTGGTTTCCGGTAACGTATGCCCCAACTGTGCCGGCGCCAGCTCCCGCACCGGCGCCAATCACCGCGCCCTTCCCTCCCCCAGCAGCACCGCCAATCGCTGCCCCGACTGCGGCTGTGCCGCCGATGATTAGCAGGTTGCGCTTGGCTTGCGAGTCGGCCTTGATGGTCAAGTCGCCTGTTTGAACAGGGAACGAGCCCGAACGTGCCTGCGCGGTTCCCAGGCTCAGAGTCATCAAGGCAGGCCGCTTGAACCATCCTGAACTCGCAACCTGAGTGACCCTGCCGGTGACGCGCGCACCTCGACCGGCTACCACGTGGTTTTGCCAGATCAGCGCCGAGGTCAAGGTGGCGCTGAAGGTATCACCGCGCTGGCTGCTTCCCGTGCTCAGAGTATCCAACAGCCGAACCGAAACGGTGGAGTTCTGCGCGGCGGCCGTTCCCGGAAGGCTCACCAATAAGCTCAGTGCGGCGAACGGAACGGCCTTCAGGATCCCATTCATGGATTTCCTCCGATATTCACGGCAGCTGGCCCACAGAGCGAAGGGACTGGCCCTCTAGAAGAGGACATCGAAGTCTCCTCGGAACAGCCGCTGGTAATTGCCGAAAAATAATCCGTATTGCGGGTCACCCGTGTTCGCGTGAACATCCAACGCGTTGAAGTGATTGGTCAGATTGAGCACGCTAAGGGAAAAGCGCAGCGAATATTTATCGTTGACTTTCACGTCCTTGGAAAGGCGTGTATCGGCGGAGAAAAACTTGGGATAACGAAATCTGTCGCTGTACGGCACACCCACATAGTTGCGGGCCGCATTGAGGGGCGCGTAAGCGAACCCGGTGTGGTATTCCACGATTGGGGCAATCTGCATCTTCCAGGGCAGCGGGAAAAAGCCCCAAGCAAGGAAGCGATCGGGAAGATCGCCGGGCAGCGCCGAGAACTGATTGGGTTGGACTACTGGAGACGGGAAATCTCCCAGGTACCGGCTGAAATCATTCAGATCTCCACGCGCTGCGCTGTGAACGTAGGACAAGAAAAGCTTCTGACCGGGGCGCGGAGTTAACACAGTAGTAAATTCCATTTGCCGGTACCGAGACTCTCCGCTGCCGCTGAGCACCAGCGCATCCTTTTTTCGGACCACCTGCGGATTCAAAACAACGATGCCTCCGGAATTATTCACAAGGTAATTCACCCGCACCTGCACCTTCGGAGAAAAAACATGCTCCGCCTCGATTTGCCACGCTGTGCTGTAGGGCGCAAAGTTGCCAGGGTGTGTACGAGCTCTGACGAACATAAATCTCCTACCGGAGACAGTTTCGACCATATTGAGATAGCGTCGCGGCCCGTCGATGACGTTTCCAGTAGGCCCATAGGAGGTGATGATCTGTTCCGGGTAGCTGCCGAAGGAAAAAACGCTCAATGGGACACGGTCATAATAGATCCCGTAGCCGCCGCGGACTACCGTCATGTCTTTCTTGAAGGGCTGCCAGGCAAAACCTACTCGAGGAGCAAACCGGAGGGAATGCGAAAGATCCTGGCTCTCCGTGCGTACACCAAAATCGAGTGCTAGATTCCGAAGGACAGTCCAGTGGTCCTGGCCAAATACTCCCGTCTCGACATCGGTTCGCTGAAATGGTCTACCCGCCGTGAAATCTATCTTCTTCAACCGGAGCCCAGCGGCATCCTGTATGGTCACCGAACGAGCAGCGAGAGAGCCGCTATTGTCTGTACGGGAAACCGTAGTGCCAAATTTGAGTGCGTGAGTCCCCTTAGGCGTCGGGATGGAGCGCGCCAACGCTTCCACCCATTCCACGCGGGACGCATCCTGCTGCCTGGATAAATAGTAGTTTCCGCGATCCCCTGCCGGCATCAGGACCATTACCGCAGTCCCCTGTGCCCCAGTGCTGGCATCGTAAGACTGGACGCTCACCGTGCTCGTGAGAAGGTTCTGACCCAATGCCAAGTGATCGGCCAGCGTATAGACATCGCTGGACGCCCGGAAGTTGGGTGTGACGGGTTGCGGACTGAAAAAACCAAGATTCACATAATTCGTGTGCTGGGGAGCCAAATGATACGTGCCGGTAAGGAAGTGAGTCGTGGAAAAAACATAATCGAACTGGCTGAAAGAATTGACCGACTCGGATCTGGATATGTTGTAAGGAAAGGGGAGGGTTCGCACCGGCCTTTTGTACAAGGCGTACTCCAGACCTTCGTGAAAATAAAGGCGGTTTTTCAGAAGGGGGCCGCCGAAGGTAACTCGAGGGGTGAAGTCACGCAGCCCTCTCAGATGCCAGCTATAAATGCGAACTCCCGGCAATGGATCATTGAGTTCGAAGTGCCACTTTTCGCCGCCACGACGTGTCTCCACGGAAACTACGCCACTGGTGAAACGCCCATACTCTGCCAGGAAAGGCGTCTTGTACACGTCGATGGATTCGACACTGTCCACGGGCACCGAGAGGCCAAACCGCCCAGTGGTGGGATCGGTGACGTCGATCGAATTCACCACAAGAGCGCTCCGGTGCTCTCCGGCACCTTCAATTTTGATTTCGCCGTCGGGCCCCCGGACCACTCCAGGTACAAGGGGAAGCGTATCGGTGACCGTGGCGGGCCGAGAGGGGAGTAATTTTACGTCCTGGGGGTTTAAGGTCGTTGCCGTTGAGGAGGTCTGTTCCCCTTCTACGCTGGCACTTGCTTGCACTTCAACTTTCTCCACCCTCTCGAGCTTCGGAATCATTGTGAATTCGATTTCCGCGGTTGTCGCGGTTGAATCGCATGACACGGATTGTGCGAGGGGCTCGAAACCGTCTTTCGATACCGTCAGTTCGTATTCACCCGCAGCAATGCAGTGAAAAACAAATTTTCCTTTGTCGTCTGTAACACCTGCACGTACATCAGCACCGTTGCGCTTCAAGCGGACTTCTACTTGGCTGACAGGCTGCCCCGCTTCGTCATGAACCGTCATCAGAATTGCGGATTGGCCTTGAGCAGCGCTCGCCATCGGGCAGAGAAATGCGCAGAGAGCAATATGCCCCAGCAGAAGAAAGAATGACCCCATGAGTTTCAAATACCGGATCGATCGGGATCGTTGGGGTTGCGCGTTCATCTTTTCTCTATTCTATCATCACCGGCTAAGACGATATTCACGGACATTTCAGTCATAATCACGATTGCCGATCTTTAACCAATACTCACTAGGCCTAAGGGAGATTTAGGACTCCTAGTACCACATTGCCTAGAGCAATTGCTCTGCCCGGATCGAGTTTGCTTAAGTCCTGTCCTTGCTTCTCCCTCCAAGTCACTTGCTTGGGAGGATGATCCCAATCCACACAACACTGGCGCACAAAAATGGCCCCAGTTCGACTAGCATATGCATGCGGGCAAAAACGAAATAGCTCGCTGCAAGGATGGGACGGCCGTCGCGGCAGGGCATCTCGCTATTTTCAGTGCGCATAGAATTTTGGCAAAGCACAGCAATGATACCGATGAAGTTGTTGCGTAGCACAGGCACAGACGGGATTGACAAACTTTCTTAGGTTAGTTAACTTACCATGCGAATTGCTTCGCCAGCAGACTCTATGGATCCTTCGACAGCGCGTAAGTTTGGCAAGAGCGGGGCCAGTCTCGCTCAGCACAAATATCAAATCGGTGCTGGCCCCGCGCGTCCTGAACAGCTCCGGCAGGCGAATGCAGGCGAAATCCTGCGTCTGCTGCGGCTTCACATGCCTTGCTCCCGCGCCGATCTCGTCCGCTTCTCCGGTCTGAGTGCTCCCACCGTCTCCAGCACCGTCGACTATCTGGAACGGAAGGGCCTGGTCGAGCGAATAGGCATGGGGGCACCAAGCGGTGGCCGGCCTCCCAACCTTCTGCAGCTCAACGCAAGTTTTGGGTACGTCATTGGTGTTGATATCGGCGGAACGGGTGTGCGTGTTGCGCTGGCCGATCTGCATGGAAAGATTGTTGCCAAGTGGATTGGATCCTTCGTGGAAAGTCCCACTCCCGCGCGAGTCACCGACTTGATCAGCGGCGGTATCCGTCAGTTGCTCCGGCATCAGAGGATTCCGAAGAAAAAGTTGCTCACCGTGGCTTCGGGGGCGCCGGGTATCACCGATGTGCGTGCCGGAGTTGTTCTATCCGCTCCCAACCTGTGCGATTGGCACGGCGTCCCACTCCGGCAAATGCTGGAAGAAAGTGCGGATGTGCCTGTTTTCATCGAAAACGACGTCAATCTCGCAGCGCTTGGCGAGAGCTGGAGCGGCACGGCAAGAGGCGTGCGGGACTTTGTTTTCCTTGCTATTGGAACAGGTATCGGAGCGGGTATTTTCATTGATGGGCACCTGCACCATGGCTCCGCCTGGGCCGCGGGAGAAATCGGATATCTCACTGTCCCCGGTACCGAAGAAACGTCCATGGCCATCCGCCGTACCGGACCGCTTGAAAACATTATCGGTGGAAAGGGCGTCGAACAGGCCTGGCTTAAGATGTCCGATGGAACTCGTCCCGGTGACCAATCGCGACGGCACTTAAAGGCCACGGAGATTTTCGATCTGGCCGAATCGGGGGATGCCAAGGCGCGCGAATTGCTCCAGCGCACGGCGCAGATTCTCGCCAGTGCCATCACCAACATGAGTCTCATCCTGGATTCTTCCCTGGTGGTTTTCGGCGGGGGCGTGGGGAGTCATCCTGCTCTGCTCGAGGCCACGAAGCGCATTCTGGATCAGAATGAGTTTGCGCGGCCTCACCTCGCCGTCAGTCTCCTGGGCGCCGACGCCCAGTTGCATGGCGCGATCTGGCTGGCGCTGAAGACGGCGGAACAAAATGTGCTGCACTGACTTCGGGCTGCCGGTCACGGTATGCCTGCCGTTCGACTAAGACGGCTCGACCCGTCGCGAAGAGCCGCAGTCTGGCAGGCGCTCGGAAAAGAGAAGTCCGGATGCCCAGAACTCTGCCAGAAAAGCTCTTGACAATGGCTTGGTCCGGTGATAAAGGTTGCTACTTTATTAGGAACACTTACAAAGTTGCTACGTGGAATCTGGAATTAGGGGGGGTGGTCGAGATGTGCAATTTGAAGAGACCGTCGAAATCTGTTCGTATCCCGGTATGGGCTTTGGCCCTTGGCGTCGCACTATTCTTGTGCTGCGTCTGCTCGCCGGCAGCGTGGGCACAGTCTGAATCGATCAATGGTACGATTCGGGGCCGCGTTACGGATCCCAGCGGCGAGGCGGTGGTGGGCGCGACCGTGAAGGCCGCAAATGTTGCGACCGGGTACACGCGCGAAGCGGCCACGGGCGACGAAGGTTATTATGTGATGGCAACGCTCCCGCTGGGCTCGTATACGGTCACGATGGAGAAGGATGGTTTCACCCTTTTGAGGTTCAGCGGAATCGTACTTGACGCGGGCCGTCAGGCGGTCGTCGATGGCACGTTCAAGATTGGAGACGTCAGCACGTCCATCGAAGTGCGTGGCGGCGTCCCGGTGATTGACCCGGCGAGAATCGACATCGGGCGAACCATCAGCCAGGTGGAAGTGGAAAACCTCCCGCTCACCTCGCGCAATCCTTACAACCTCATCCTCTTTCAGCCTGGCGTGAGCGGCCACCCCAACGCCGAGTTGGGCATTCCTAGAACGGTTAATACCAATGGTTTCGGCGATCGCATCAACTACCAGATGGATGGGATGGCGGATACGCAGAGCGACCGCTACGGACTTCGCTTGTTCCCGATTTCCGATACCTACGTAAGCCAGATTCAGACCATCAGCAACAGCTATGCGCCGGAATTCGGAGGCACGATCGGAATTATATACAACGTGATTACTGGCTCTGGAACAGATGACGTTCATGGAATGTTTCAGTGGATTCGCGGACCGGTATCGACAAGCGCGCGCCCGCTGCTGTTGCCGACCACCCGGCCGAAACCCAATCTGCTGCTGAATACCTATGCCATGAACGCCGGTGGCCCGGTCAAGAAGGACAAGCTGTTCCTTTACGGGGCCTACGAACATTTGTACCGTGCGCTCCCTGTCGGCAACGGCATCTCGGCCGCCAACGTGAGCGCACTGGAAGCGGCAGGGGTTGGGGTTCCTGCGAGCGAATTTAATACCGCTCCTTCCGTCCAGCATGTGCAGTTTTTGGATGTGCGCAGCGATTGGAATGTCAATTCCCATAACCAAGTATTTTTGCGGGTCAACTACTTCCGCAACGAATATCCCTTCAACACCGCCGTTGGCGGGCTGAACGCTCTTTCCGCGGAAGCGGATTTTCGCGACCGGGCGCACATTTACGGGATGCAGTGGGTGACTGTTTTCGATGCCAAGAGGATAAACGAATTTCGCGTCTCCTATCCGCTCCGGAATCAGAAGCATATTGCCGGCAGCGCGACCGGCCCTGGGCCCGCGGTTACGATCTCCGGAGTAGCCATCCTCAATGGCAGCGTTTCCACAGGTGATACCTTCACGGAGAAACATCCCAATTGGAACGACAACTTCACCTACATCCGCGGGCCGCACGCCATAAAAGTTGGATTCGGCATTGAGCGCATCATTGACGTACAGCAGTCGGATACGTATACCCATTATCGACGCCATCATCGGCGACTCCCGTGTGGGGTATATCTCGAATTTCTACGATGTCTTCGCTCAGGATGCCTGGCAGGTGCGGCCGTCGCTGCTGCTCACCTACGGGTTACGCTACGACCGCTTTGTCTCGCCCAGCGCGAATCCGAATGCGCCCTATGCGTTTTCGAGGCAATTCCGCAATCCTTCCGGCGATATCTCGCCGCGACTGGGTCTGGCCTGGCGCTTGTCGGATAAGACGGTGGTGCGTTCTTCGGCGGGGGTGTTCTACGATGCGCCTCCCACCAACTTGTGGTTCCTAACGCTCTCCAACGATGCGTCGGGTCGCTCGTTCAACGCGACACTCAACCCCTCCAGCCCCGGAGCGCCGGCGTTCCCGAATGCGTTGACCACCGCAACAGCGCCTACGCTCCCGCAGGACGTCACCACGGTCACGCCGAATTTCAAGAATGCCTACGCCTGGAATTTCAGTCTGCAGGTATCGCGCCAACTCACCACCAATGACGCCCTCACCGTGGGCTTCGTCAATACCGCCGGCCGTAACCTGCTGTGGCTGCACAACAGCAACCTCATCAATCCGATCGGCACGCTCGCGGATGGCCGCCCGGTGTTCGACACCAGAGTAAACGCCAGCACGCGTGCGAACCCCGCTTTCAACAACGTGACCCTGCAGGATACGGGTGCGAATTCCAGTTACAACGCCTTGGTGGTGAGCTACGAGCGCCGCCTGGCGCACGGCGTGCAAACCAGCGCGTCCTACACCTACTCACATGCCCTCACCGATGCGCCGGACGTGAACAGCTTCGAACAAAACCTGTCCGTCGAAGACACCACCAACCGTTTGCGCGACCGTGGCAATGCCTACATCAACCACCCGCACTCGTTCACCGCCAGCACGATTTGGTCCCCCAGCGTTAAGATGGAAAACAAGTTTGGCCACACCCTGTTGAACAACAATCAATTCGCATTGCTCACCGTGGTGGCCTCCGGCGACCAGCAGAACGTAACCGCGAACGCCAACTTGACGAGTGATTCGAAAGTGACGAGCGTCACGCGGCCGCTGTTCATCGGACGCAACACCGTGCGCGGGCCTAAGGTGGTGCAGTTTGATCTGCGCTACACGCGCACGCTCTTTACCTTGTGGGAGCGCGTCAAACCGCAGTTCTTCGTGGAATTCAATAATATTTTTAATCATACGAACGTAACTTCGTTGAATACAGTCGTTCCGGTCGAGTCCAGCGGTTGCCCAAATAAGATCAACAACTTCATCCTGGATTCAATGCACTGTGGCCAACTGACTACGGCGGGAGGCGCCCTCCCAGCGGCTTTCCCCGCAGTTTCCACGGTACTGCAGCAGCGGCTGGTGCACTTTGGTCTGGCGGCGAGATGGTAGCCGCGTGTCCCGGGTATTGCTAAGGTGATGGCGCTCGGGCGAAGCCCGTGGGCTTTGCCCGCATCCCCCGGTTTCGCCCCGCGCCCGCAGCACTGTTGAGCCGGAAACACTCTTGCGATCTCTGTGGAGGGGACCTGCTTTGAAAGACACCGACAAATCCGCTTCGTCCGCAGAGCCGTCCGAGCGGTTTCCTTCGCCGGTTTATGCCGACACCGTTCTGGCCGTAAATTTCGACGACGCCAAAAAATATTTTCTAGATGCTTTGCTGGACATCGAAGTTACGCACACGCTGATGCTCGCCCGCCAGGGCATCATGCCCGAACGCGAAGCCCGGCTGTGCCTGGAGGCGCTCGGAAAACTGGATCGCGCCGCGATTCTTGCGGAACGCTACGACGGCCATTGCGAAGACCTGTTCTTCTACATTGAAGATGCGCTGGCAAAGGCCTGCGGTGCGGATGTAGCGGGGAAGATGCACACCGCGCGCAGCCGCAACGACATTGACCTCACGATGTACCGCCTCCGTCTTCGTGGCGAAGTCCTGCGCATCGCTTCAGAAACGCTGGCCGCCAGACAGGTGCTGATGGATTTGGCTGCCGCGCATACGGAAACCGTCATGCCGGCCTATACCCACACGCAACCCGCGCAGCCCACCACTTTCGCACATTACCTGCTGGCCGCCATCGAGTTTCTCGGGCGGGATGCGCTTCGCCTTCGTGCCGCCTTTGCGACCGTCAATCGCAGTCCGCTGGGTGCGTGCGCCATCACCACCACGGGCTTCCCCATCGATCGCGGCTACACCGCCAGCCTGCTCGGTTTTGAGGGATTGCAGACCAACTCCTATGGCGCCATTGCCGCGATTGACTATGTCAGCGAAACCGCGGGGGTCATCGCCACGCTGGCGGTTAATCTCGGGAAACTCGTTCAGGATCTTCTGCTATGGTGCACGGCGGAGTATGGGTATCTTCGCCTCAGCGACGCCTACGTCCAGATCAGCAGCATCATGCCGCAGAAGCGCAATCCCGTTGCACTGGAGCACACGCGCATCTTGGCTAGCAAGACGCTCGGTCAGGCACAGGCGCTTCTCACCTGCGCCCACAACACGCCCTTCGGCGACATCGTGGATTCCGAGGACGATCTCCAGCCGCTTCTTTTCTCCATGTGCCGGGATGCCTCGCGCGCGCTGCAGCTCTTCGCCGGGCTGATGGCCAAAGTGGAAGTAGACACCGAGAGGATGCGGCGCCGCGCGGGCGAAAATTTCCTCACCGTCACCGAGCTTGCGGATTCGCTCGTTCGCGGAGAAGAGCTTAGCTTCCGTGCAGCCCACCATCTTGTCGCCGGAGCTGTGCGCGCGGCAGGTCGGGATTTCGCGCCGGAAAAAATCGTGGCGGAGTTGGAGCGCCTCGCACCACAGATGCTCGGGCGTGCGCTACGCAAGCCGCGGCAAACTTGGCTAGCCGCTCTTGATCCGGTTCATTTCACGCGTATTCGGGAAATTCCCGGCGGTCCCGGTCCCAAGGCCGTCCAGGCACAGCTGACGGCCGCTCGGGAGGAGCAGCAGGAAATGCTCGGGTGGCTGGATGGCAAGCGCGCCCTTCTGAAAAGCGCTGCCGAACTTTCCCGTGTTGCAATTTCTGCTCTAGAGAAGGCAGTTCGATAGTGGCGCCGGCGCTTCCGCCGTCGAGATTCTGTTGATAAATCCCTGATGACACAGCCCCCCTCGACGGAAGCACGGAATCTAATTCGTGGCATGGGGCTCGGCAGTGCCGTGGCCCTGAACATGATCGACATGATTGGTGTGGGGCCGTTCATCACCCTCCCGTTGATCGTCACGGCGATGGGCGGGCCGCAGGCGCTGCTCGGCTGGATCTTGGGCGCCGCGTTTTCCATGTGCGACGGCCTCGTCTGGGCTGAGCTCGGTGCCGCGATGCCGGAAGCAGGCGGCTCTTATTACTATCTAAAAGAGATCTACGGCCCCTCGCGTCTCGGCCGGATGGTCTCGTTTCTCTTTGTTTGGCAGCTTACCTTCAGCGCGCCCCTATCGATCGCTTCGGGTTGCATCGGACTCTCTCTCTATGCGGGGTATCTCTTCCCGGGCTTGCAGCCGACGCTCGCCCAGCACACGTTCCTGGCTAAAGTGCCGCTCCTGGGCACGATGGACGCTTCCGTTCTGGTTACGAGGGGGACGTTCCTCGCCATGTTTGTGTGTCTGTTCGCCGTTTTTCTCCTGTACCGCCGCATCACGGTCATCGCCCGCCTTACCAAGCTGCTGTGGTTCGGCGTGGTGGGAACTCTTCTCTGGGTCATCATTGCCGGCTTGACGCATTTCAACGCGCATCTGGCTTTCCACTTTCCGCCCGATGCCTTCAAGCTCACGCCCTCCTTCTTTACCGGATTGGGTGCGGCCATGCTCGTTGCCACCTACGACTATTGGGGCGCGTACAACATCTGTTTTCTGGGCGGTGAAGTCAGAAATCCGGAGCGCACCATTCCTCGCGCCGTTCTCTATTCC
>WNFC01039094.1_pt1 | contig 11204 bp, 11 predicted proteins | sample 5400541 | NCBI WGS metagenome assembly WNFC01 (sample SAMN13153342, study PRJNA577476) | soil metagenome | isolation source: 120 cm saprolite under Douglas fir tree site 2 hole 2 replicate 1 | place: USA:California | collected 2015-04-18
CGGCCAGGTCGAGAGCGTCAGGCAACTCGCCGCGTTGATCGCCGGCGGCGCCCGGGACGTAACGGCCTACTGCGGCTGCGCCGCGTCTGAGCAGCGTGACCGCTCCCTGGCCGTTGCCTCGCCTGGCATGCGTCAGGCCGACGGCGATCTGGGCTAGTCCCTTCCACACGTCACGCTGGGCGCTGGGCGACGACTTCCATACTGCCTCGAGCACCTCGTGCGCATGAAACGGCCGGCCCTCGTCGATCAGCCGCTGAGCCAGCCGAACCGCCTCCGCGGGGGTCAGCAGAAGGTCATCGGGCATGACCGGCTCGCCGTCCGCACCCCGGTCAAGCGGCCTGCCGAGACCATCTCGCGGCCTGGCGTTCTTGGGCCGACCTGTCGCATCGCGATCCCGGTCGGTGTCCGGCCGCGTCACCTTTCCGGCTCGGGGTCGAGCAGCCAGGACCGGAGCTCAAGGTCGAACCGCTCAGGCACCTCTTCGTGCGGGAAGTGCCCTGCGCCGTCAATGAGCCGCCACCGGTACGGAGCGTCGACATAGGTGCCGGATCCGCGTGCCGCCCGCGGGCGGACGCAGGTGTCAAGGGCGCCGTGGATCTGCAGCGTCGGCGCCTGGACCGGCGTCCGCATCATCCGCGCGTACCGCGTTCCGTCTGGGCGCAGCCGGGACCTGAGCAGCCAGCGGTGGTACTCAAGCGCGGAGTGGGCCACCGACGGCAGGCTCATCGCCGACCTGTAGATCCGCTCGGTTTCCTGGTCGGGCCAGCCTGGTCCGGCCCACGTCGACAGCAGTGTGCCCACCCGCGCGGCGTGGTCGCGCAGCAACTGCCGCTCGGGCAGCAGCGGCATCTGGAAGCCGAGCGTATAGCCACTGCTCCGGCCCTGCCCGAACGGGTCGGCGAGCACCGCCGCGCGCAGCCTGAGCGGATGCGCCGCCGAAACAACCGCGAGCCGCCTGATTACCTTCGGGAAGTACGCAGCCATCGTCCAGGCGATCATGCCGCCCCAGTCGTGACCGACGACTACAGCGTTAGCCTCGCCGAGCGAGCGGATCAGGCCGGCTCCGTCAGAAGCGGCGGTTACCAGGTCGTAGCCGCGGGGCGGCTTATCGCTGCCGCCATAACCTCGCAGGTCGACGGCGACAGCGCGGAAGCCGGCCTTGCTGAGCGTGCTCAGCTGGTGCCGCCAGGTCCACCAGAACTGCGGGAATCCGTGCAGCAGCAGGACAAGCGGGCCGTCGCCGCTCTCCGCTATATGAAAGCGCGTGCCGTTGGCGCTCACCGAGCGGTGCGACCACGGGCCGTCGAGGTAGATCGACGCCTCGCCGGGGGCCATCGCCCGCCTACCTGACTCCCGCTGAGGCGGACAGGGAGCCGGAGTCGTCCCTCTTGATCAGCGCCAAGTCCTCGGAGACGGTGCTGCGGGTCTTGCTCAGCCCCGTCAGCCCCTTGAACCTGGTGAACCCGATGAGGACGGCCAAGGCGGCCAGCAGCACGTAGGTGCCCGCGACGATCAAGAACGCCGCCCATAGCCAGATGCCCAGGGCGCTCAACCCGTAAGCGAATGCGAAGCTCAGCACCATGAGCACCAGGCAACCGACGAAAGCGGCTATGCCGAAGAGCGCCGCCCCGATCCCGAGTCGTCGGGCATCGGACTTGAGCTCCAGCTTCGCCAGATCGACTTCATACCTGACGAGCTGTGAGATGTCGCTGACGGCCAGCGCGACAAGGTCACCCAGAGATTCCTTCGTGGCTGTTGCCTGGCCTCCGTACGCGGTTTCGGCCATACTCCCTCCCTTCCTCGCTGTCGGGTCCAGTCTCGCGCATGACGCCATGTGGCATTCGCCTGGCGCCCCATTCAGCGTCAACCGAATTCTGCGGCCGGTGTCCCACGCAGCGCTGGCCGCCCTGATTGGCCCGCGGAAACCGCCGTCCTTGCCAGCTTCGCACGAATGGCCCGGAAAACGCCAAGCAGGCGGCGCCCCTGGTGGGGCGCCGCCTGAACCACGTCAGATCCGGGTTACCAAGCGTGCACCTTCATTTGCCGGACAGGACACCCCGCCTCAGTCGCCTGCGGCGTTCGATCCTTCTGGGTGCCCCTGCCTCGGCCGCCTCCCGCGGCTGGTCGCGCGTGGGTGCCCGGTTGCCGTGTCAGGACCAGTGGTCCGTTAACTCATTTCTACGACGGATCCGCCGGCTTGGGAAGCCCTAGCCGTAATCAATTCGTGATCTTTATTGAACCGGGTGTTCACATGTCTTGCCGGTGTCCCGCGCAGACCAGCACCGGCCCCTGTGCTGGCCAACTGTGCTGGCCAAACTGTGCTGGCCATCTGTGCTGGCCATCTGTGCTGGCCAACTGTGCTGGCCAACTGTGCTGGCCAACCCTGGTGAGCACGGCTCGAAGCAGTCGGCACGAGTCCCCTGCTTCCGCTGCCAGCCGCCCGATCCGCGCTGCCTTCCGCTCATTGAGCAGACCGCGCGCCGCTCGCGCTCGGTTAATCAGATCGTGACGATAAAATGACGGAACGAATGCAAGCGGGCCAGAGATCGATATTCTAGTTTTATCCAGGTCAAAGAAGGCGGTAGCCGCCCCTGACCGGCCGTCGCCGCCACTATCCGTCGCACGCGGCATCGGGGACCTCCGCTAAATACAATCTTCGTTCGGCCTGACCGACTGGTAACTTTGCACCGCTGCGCGTAGGATTTCCTGAGTTACGGAACCGCTCTGTCCCCCCGGAGCCGGGCCGTACGGCGACCCCCGCTCTCCCCCCCGGCGGGGGTCGCCCTTTACCTGGGCTTATGTCCTGCGGCTGACCCAGCGAGCTCACTACGGGGCGCCGGAGAGCAGGCGATCGAGCAACGCGAGCGAACCCGCCTTGGACAGGGGCTCGTTGCCGCTGCCGCATTTCGGTGACTGAATACACGACGGACAGCCGGCGGTGCACTCACAATCTGCGATTGCCAGTGCCGTTGCGCGCAGCCACGGTTCTGCCACCGCGAACCCGCGCTCAGCGAATCCTGCGCCGCCATCGTGACCGTCATAGACGAAGACCGTCAGCCGGCCGGTCTGCTGATGGTGGTCCGTCGATACTCCGCCGACGTCCCACCGGTCGCATGCGGCGACTAGTGGCAGCAGGCCGATGGCCGCGTGCTCGGCAGCGTGCGCGGCGCCGGGGAGATCAATCCCCGTCGCGGCCAGAGCGTCGCGCTGCGCGGGAGAGGCCGTCCACCACACGGCCCTGGTCCGCAGGGTGCGGGACGGCAGGTCAAGCGGGTACTCGCCGAACGGGTGCCCGGTTTCCGGCTTCCTGCGGGTGAAAGACACGACCTGGCGGGTGACCAGGACATCGCCGAAGAAAATCGCCGCCTCGCCCCAGTCGGTGCGCTGGTGCTCGGCGCCGATCTGGATGTCGGTCACCTGGCGTGCGGACGTGACGTACCCGGGATCGCCCGGCTGGACAAGCGCGACACCGTCGTCGAGGTCCAGGCTGGTCACAAGATAGATGTCGCCTTGATGTGAATAGACGGCGCCGGCGTGTAGCAGGGCATGGCCGGACGGCTCATCCATCGTGCCGACTAGCCGTCCCGTGGCCTGCTCGACGATCCGCAACGGCCTGCCGCCCGTTCCGCGCAGGCTGGCCAGGGGCGCGCGGCGTCCGGTCAGGTGCCACCGGCCGCCGCGATCCCTGAGGATTCCCTGCCTGGCGAGGTCAGCGATCAGCGGTCGAGCTGCGGTCCCGAACAGCCGCGCGTCGGCGCTGGTCAGCGGGATCTCCGCGGCAGCCGCGCATAGGTGGGGAGCCAGAATGTAGGGGTTGGCCGGGTCGAGCACGGTCGCCTCGACCGGTCGGTGCAGCAGCGCCTCGGGATGATGCACGAGGTAGGTATCCAGCGGGTCGTCCCTCGCGATCAGGATGGCCACGGCTTCCCTTTCCGCCCGCCCCTCCCGCCCAGGTCGCCCCGCCCGGCCTGCCTGCTGCCAAAGAGCGGCCCTGGTGCCGGGCCAGCCGCCGATTATGACGGCATCCAGGCCGGTGATGTTGATGCCGAGCTCCAGGGCGGGAGTCGCTGCAAGCGCTGTGATGGCCCCGGTGCGCAGCGCTCGCTCAAGCTCGCGCCGCTCCTCTGGCAGGTACCCGGAGCGGTAGGCCGCGACGCGGTGCGCGAGATCGCCGGCTCCCGTCTCGGTGAGCCTGCTCCTAGCCGCCGCGGCCGCTGCCTCGACGCCGCGCCGTGACCGGATGAAGGCAAGCGCGGGCACGCCGTCGCGTACCAGGTCGGCCAGCATGCCCGCGGTCTCCGCGACCACCGAGCGCCGGAGCGGAGCGTCGGCCTCGCCGCGCAGCGTGGTCATCGGAGGTTCCCACATCGCGAACGTCAATGGTCCGCGGGGCGCGGCGTCGGTGGTGACCGGCTCGGCGGGCAGCCCGGTGAGCAGCTCGGCGGCCCTGGCCGGTTCGCTGATCGTCGCGGAGGCGAGGACGAAGACCAGCCCCGGCGAGTCAGCCTCCCGGTGATGTTCGGCCACCCGGCGCAGCCTGCGAAGGACGTGCGCGACGTGGGACCCGAAGACGCCCCGGTAGCCATGGCACTCGTCCACGATCACATACCGCAGCCGGCGCAGGAACCCGCTCCAGCGCTGATGCTGCGGCAGCAGCGCGTAATGCAGCATGTCGGGGGTGGTGAGCAGGTAGGTCGCGTATTTGCGGGCCCAGGCTCGTTGATGATGCGGCGTGTCGGAGTCCACCACGGCAGGCCGCAGCCCAAGTCCCCGGCGGCCTGGCCCGCCGAGGACGTGCAGCAGGTTGAGCTGGTCGGCAGCCAGCGCCCTGGTCGGCGCGAGATACAGCACGGTGCCGCCCTCGGCGATCGCCGACAGCGCGGGGGCGAGATAGCCGACCGACTTGCCCGACCCGGTCCCGGTAGCAAGGATCACGTTCCGTCCGGCCCTGGCCAGGGTGGCAGCCTGAGCCTGATGCGCCCACGGCTCGGCGATGCCGACCCTGGCGAACGCTCCGACGACTTCGGGAGGGACCCAGGCTGGCCAGGGGACTGGCCGGCCCTGCAGGGCGGGCATCCGCTCGACGTGGGTAAGCCTGCCGGAGGCGGCACCACGCCGCAGGATAGCCTGAGCGCCGGCCAGCGGAAGCTGACCAGCTGGATGTGCCGTATCGTCGGCGGCCAGCGAAGGCGGATCAGGCATGGTGTTACGAAGTTTGTCATCGGTAGGCCGGGTACCTCGAACTGTGATCTGGTATAGACATGACGCCGGGGCATGGTTGAATGCGCGACGGGAGCAGCACGCCCGGCGCGCCGGACGAGATCTACTTGACCGACGACTGGGATAATGGATGCATGGCGCAGGAGGAATCTGTGGATCTGAAGCTAGACCACCACAACAAGGACGGCATCGAGATCGTCGACGTGGAAGGCGAGATCGATGTCTATACCGCGCCTCGTCTCCGTGAACTCCTTATTGACCTGGTGAATAACAGTCATTACCAGCTCGTCGTGAACATGGAAAAGGTGGAGTTCCTCGACTCCACCGGCCTCGGCGTCCTGGTCGGCGGGCTGAAGCGAGTGCGAGCCCATGACGGATCACTCGACCTGGTCTGCACGCAGGAGCGGATACTGAAGATCTTCCGCATTACTGGGCTGACCAAGGTATTCGGGATTCACGACACGGTAGACGAGGCGATCGCTCACCGTAAGTCAGAGAAGTAGCCACCGGGGCTGCTGCTTCGGGTGGCACGAGATGGCAACTGTTGAGGTCACCTTCACGGCGCTGCCTGCCCATGTGCGGACGGCCAGGCTCGTCGCCACGGCCGTTGCGCGGCGCAGCGGCGTTGCGGAGTCCCTCATGGACGAGGTGCGTCTTGCTGTCGGGGAGGCATGTTCGCGTGCGGTAGAGACGCACGCGATGCAGTGCCCCGACAAGCCCGTACGGCTCGCGCTTTCCAACCAGGCTGGTCGCTTTCAGATCGAGGTCATCAACGCGGGCAGGCCGGCCCAGGGTCCGCTTGGGGCCAGCGGCGGCCGCGGGGCGGAGCGGGGGGAGTCCGCCATGATGCCGCCAGGTTTCTCGCTCGCGGTGATCGCTGGCCTGGCCGACGATGTTGAGATCAGCGAGACCGCGGCCGGAACCAGCGTCAAGATGAGCTGGCCGCTGTCGGGCTCGCTGGCGACCGGCTCTCCGGCCTGAGGCACGGCATGCGGCGCTCTGGTCAGTTACCGTTTGATCACGAACGGATCGCAGCGTCGTGACATGCGGACCCGACGCGCCGCGCGGGGACCCGGATGCGTAGACTCCCCGCACTGCCGTGTCGACGTGATGAAACGCCCGAACGTTGCGAATCGTACCGCTCGCACGGTTCATGCGGCCTGACCCTATTTCCAGAGCATCGGAGTGTTTGCGTGAAGTACCCGGCTGAGTGCTGTGCGCCGCCAAGGCGGCCGGCCCGGCTAGGCTTGCTTTCCCCTGCTGAGGAGGACGGATGACAAGGCTCGGTACCGCTCTCGCGGATGGAGCGGCTACCGTGACTGGCTCTAACGTGACCTGGGTCGCGGTCGTGGCAGTCATCGGTGTGCTGGCACTGGCGATGGCGGGCTGGCTGGTCAGGCAGGTTCTGGCCGCGAGCCAGGGCACCGCCAAGATGCAGGAGATCGCCAAGGCCGTCCAAGAGGGCGCGGCTGCTTACCTGCGCCGCCAGTTCAGGACCCTCGGCGTGTTCGTGATCATTATCTTTTTCGTGCTGCTCGTGCTGCCGGCCGATTCTGGCTCGGTGCGGTGGGGCCGGTCGATCTTCTTCCTGTTCGGCGCTTTGTTCTCGGCCCTCACCGGGTTCACCGGCATGTCGCTCGCCGTGCGGGGCAACGTCCGGGTGGCGGCCGCCGCCCGCGAGAGCGGTGAGAGGCAGGCCACGCGGATCGCGTTCCGCACCGGCGGCGTCGCCGGGATGTTCACCGTGGGGCTCGGTTTGCTGGGCGCGGCCGCCGTCGTACTTATCTACAAGTCGAACGCGCCGAGCGTGCTCGAGGGGTTCGGCTTCGGCGCCGCGCTGCTTGCTATGTTCATGCGAGTAGGCGGCGGCATCTTCACCAAGGCGGCCGATGTCGGGGCGGACCTGGTGGGCAAGGTCGAGAAGGGCATCCCGGAGGACGACCCGCGCAACGCAGCCACGATCGCCGACAACGTGGGCGACAACGTCGGGGACTGCGCTGGCATGGCGGCCGACCTGTTCGAGTCTTACGCGGTCACCCTGGTAGCCGCGCTGATCCTGGGCAAGGCCGCGTTCGGCTCTCAGGGCCTTGTTTTCCCGCTGATCGTCCCCGCGATCGGGGTGCTCACCGCGATGGCAGGGATCTTCTTCGTCGCCCCGCGCCAGAAGGACCGCAGCGGGATGACGGCGATCAACCGCGGCTTCTTTCTCTCCGCGATGTTCTCCCTGGTGCTGGTCGTCGTCGGCGCGTTCGTGTACCTGCCGTCTTCGTTCAGCAAGCTGAAGGGCGTAACCGACCCGGCGATCCTGCACCACTCGGGCGACCCCAGGGTGCTCGCAATCGGCGCCGTAGTCATCGGCCTGGTGCTGGCGAGCGCGATCCAGCTGCTTACCGGATACTTCACCGAGACCACCCGTCGTCCCGTCAGGGAGATCACCGACGCCGCACGCACCGGCCCCGCCACGGTCATCCTGGCCGGGATCGCGGTGGGCCTGGAGTCGGCCGTCTATTCAGCCCTGCTGATCGGCGCCGCGGTATACGGGGCGTTCCTGCTTGGCGCTGGCAACCCCACGATCGCCCTGTTCGCGGTCGCTCTCGCCGGCACTGGCCTGCTCACTACGGTCGGCGTGATTGTCTCGATGGACACCTTCGGCCCGGTCTCGGACAACGCCCAGGGCATCGCTGAGATGAGCGGAGATGAGCGGCGACGTCGAGGGCGAGGCAGCTCAGGTGCTGACCAGGCTGGACGCGGTGGGCAACACGACCAAGGCGATCACCAAGGGAATTGCGATCGCGACCGCCGTGCTCGCGGCTACCGCCCTGTTCGGCGCCTTCCGCACCACGGTAGAGACCGCGCTTGGCCGTGCCGCGAGCAGCTTCAGCCTGTCCATCGACAGGCCGAACGCTCTCGTCGGGCTGATCGTCGGCGCGTCCGTCGTTTTCTTCTTCTCCGGGCTCGCGATCATGGCGGTCGGCCGGGCGGCCGGCCGGGTGGTGTTCGAGGTGCGCGAGCAGTTCAGGACGCACCCGGGGATCATGGACTTCACCGAGAAGCCCGAGTACGGTCGCGTCGTCGATATCTGCACGAAGGATTCGCTGCGTGAGCTGGCAACACCGGGCCTGCTCGCCGTGCTCGCGCCCATCGTGATCGGTTTCGGCTTCGGGTACGTCCCGCTCGGCTCGTTCCTCGCGGGGGCGATCGCCGCAGGCGTCCTGATGGCCGTCTTCCTCGCGAATTCCGGTGGTGCCTGGGACAACGCGAAGAAGCTGGTCGAGGACGGCATCTACGGCGGTAAGGGATCAGAGGCGCACGCAGCAACGGTCATTGGCGACACTGTGGGCGACCCGTTCAAGGACACCGCGGGACCGGCGATCAACCCGCTGATCAAGGTCATGAACCTGGTCTCGCTCCTGATCGCGACCAGCGTCGTCAAGTATGCGGACAACACAGGCCTGCGGGCCGGCGTCGCGCTCGGCGCGTTCGCAATCGTCGTCGCTTCGATCGTGATCGCCAAGCGCCGGCAGACGGGCATCGCGCCGTCTGAATCCGGCGATGCCAACGGCCCGGCCGCTCCGGCCGACGACGAGCAGCCGGCCGAGAAGGCGACGGCCTGACCGGGTGCTGACGGCGACCGAGTTACCTGCGGCCCTCCCGCGTGCCGGCCTTTGCCCAGGAATCCCTGCCTGGGAGCATGGAAGCGATGACAGCGCGACGGCAGCTCATCGTCATGCGGCACGCCAAGGCAGGCGAACTGCCTGGCGGTCCTGACATCGAGCGGGCATTGCGTCCGAGGGGAAGCAGGAACGCTACCGCGGCGGGGCAGTGGCTGGCCAGGCGAGAGCTTGTTCCCGATCTCGTGCTCTGCTCCAGTGCCCGCCGCGCCAGGCAGACCTGGCAGTACGTCAGCGCCGAGCTCGGCGGCGAGCCCGAGGTGATCAACGATCCGCGGCTGTACGAGGCGGATGCCGACGACCTCCTGGAGATCTTCGGCGAGACCCGTTCCCAGGTACGCTGCCTCATGTACGTCGGGCACAATCCGGCGGCTGCGCGATCATCGGACTCCACGTCGGCTGGCCTGACCTGACGGAGAAGCGTGCAGGCGCGGGCGAGCTTGTCGCCGCATGGAGGCCGCAGCCAGAATCGTGACCCGCGGGGCACGGATCTGCAAGTGCGGCGTTCTGAGCGACTGGCGGGAGGACGCAGATGTCGGCTGAGGTACTGCGGCTGCACGGCGTAGCGGTCCGCCGGGATCAGTCGATGCTGCTCAAGGACGTCAGCTGGACGGTGCGCGACGACGAGAGCTGGGTGATCGTCGGCCCGAACGGCGCTGGCAAGACCACGCTGCTCCAGATCGTCGCTGGCCTGATCCTGCCAACCGATGGCGTCGCCGAGGTACTCGGCAAGCGGGTCGAGGACGCTGATCCGGACGACCTGCGCAGCAGGGTGGGAATCTCGAGCGCGGCCGTGGCCGATCAGGTACCGCGCGGCGAGAAGGTGATCGACCTGGTGATGACCGCCGGGTACGGGATTCTCGGCCGGGCCGGCGAGGAATACGATTCCTTCGACGTGGCCAGGGCCGTGCAGTTGCTCGACGCGGTCGGCTGCGCGCACCTGATCAGGCGCCGGTTCGGGACGCTGTCCGAGGGCGAGCGAAAGCGTGTGCAGATAGCCCGCTCGCTGATGGCCGACCCGGAGCTGCTGCTGCTCGACGAGCCGGCTGCCGGGCTCGACCTCGGCGGCCGAGAGGACCTGCTGAGCCGGATCGCCGGACTGGTCCGGCATCCCGCTTCTCCGGTCCTTGTCCTGGTCACGCATCACGTCGAGGAAGTGCCTGAGGGTTTCACCCACGCCATGCTCATGCGCAAGGGGACCGTGCTCGCCGCAGGCCCGCTGGACCAGGTGTTCACCGCGCGGAATCTGTCCCGGTGCTTCGGCGTCCCGCTGATCGTCGAGCGCCGGGCCGCCCGCTGGATGGCGCACGCCGCTCCCGCGCGCTGACGTTGGGTACCAGGTGGCTACCGCGGAGATACTGGCGATCCTCGCCGCGGCGATCGCGGCCGGCGCCATCAACGCGGTCGTGGGTTCCGGCTCGCTGATCACCTTCCCCACGCTGCTGGCGTTCGGGTTCGCGCCGGTCGTCGCGAACGTCTCCAACAACGTCGGGCTTGTTCCCGGCAATGTCAGCAGCGTCTTCGGCTACCACGAGGAACTGTCCGGGCAGCGGGGCAGGCTGATCCGCCTCGGCATCGCGTCATGTGCTGGCTCGCTGGCTGGCGCCTGGGCGCTGCTCGCCCTGCCCGCAGGCGTGTTCCAGGTCGTCGTCCCAGCCCTGATCATTCTTGCTTGCGTACTTGTCGTGCTCCAGCCGCGGCTGTCGGCATGGGTGGCTGCACGCGGCAAGGAGCGCGCCGAGCACGGCGGCCCGCTCCTCCTCGCGGGCGTGTTCCTCGCAGGTGCCTACGGCGGCTACTTCGGCGCGGCCCAGGGCGTGCTCCTGATCGGGCTGCTCGGTGTCGTTCTGACCGAGCCGCTGCAGCGGATCAACGCGGCCAAGAACGTCCTGGTGACGATCGTCAACGCGACCGCAGCGGCCGTCTTCGTCATCTTCGCCCACGTCGCCTGGCTGGCCGTGCTCCTGGTCGCTGTCGGATCCACAGCCGGGGGCCTGATCGGCGCCAGGGCGGGCCGTCGCCTGCCGCCGCAGGCGCTGCGCATCATCATCGTCGTCATCGGCGTGATCGCCGCTACGAAGCTGATCTTCTTCCCGTGAGCGAGGGCGTCCCGGTGAGCCAGGGGTGCCGGTGAGCCAGGTGTCCTGCCGCTCCTGGGGGCCGGGGCAGCCTAATACTCCAACCGGACTTCGTGACCTGGCGGGCGTAGCGGGGTGGACGCGGAACGGCCACCGGTTGATGATCATGGTTTGTGACGACTCATGATGACCGCGCGGTGGCCGCTGGGCTCAGCGTAGAACCTGGCCGGTGGCT
>WNFC01014499.1_pt1 | contig 11200 bp, 10 predicted proteins | sample 5400541 | NCBI WGS metagenome assembly WNFC01 (sample SAMN13153342, study PRJNA577476) | soil metagenome | isolation source: 120 cm saprolite under Douglas fir tree site 2 hole 2 replicate 1 | place: USA:California | collected 2015-04-18
AGCCCGCGATGCGCCGTCCGCGCCCGTCGATCCCAGCGCGCGTGGCGCCGAGGCGCGCCGCGAAGGTCTCGCGCAGCGTCGTGCCGCGCTGGTCGGCCAGTGCGTCCAAGACGTTCCCCTCTGGTGGCCGCCGATTCTTTGGGCGTGCCGGATTGGTCGAAGCTTAGACCAGGGTGGGGTTGGCTGGGCAGCGGCTATTTGTCGTGGGGACGCGGGGTTCAATCGCGACACGTCATGCGCCCGATCCGACCTCATCCTGAGGAGCCCGTTCTCGCACAGCGAGAACGGGCGTCTCGAAGGACGAGGGCGGCCGATGCGGAACCGCTTGCGCGCGCGGCCCATGGTTCGAGACGCGCGGGCTTTCGCCCGCGCTCCTCACCATGAGGGAGTCGTTTGTGGCGGCGCTACTTCGTCTTCCGCATATTGACCCGCCGCCCCATGCCCTCGCAGTCGTCGTCGGTCTTGAGCCCGACCGCCCGGATGCCGTGGGCGGCGAGTTCCTCGTCGCGCTCCTCGGTGTCGCCGGTGACCCCGACCGCGCCGATCACCTCGCCGGCGGCGTCGCGGATCAAGAGGCCGCCGCCTTCCGGGAACATCTGGCCGCCGCTCGCCGCGATCAGGTAGTCCATGAAGATCGGCTTCTCCTGGGCGCGCACGCGCACCAGCGTCGAGGAGCGGCCGAGCGCGAGCGCCGAATAGGCTTTGCCGAACGCCATCTCGAAGCGGATCATGGAGGAGCCGTCCTCCTTCTGGAACGCCTTCGGCTTGCAGCCGGGCTCGACCACGATCACCGACAGCGGCCGGCAGTCCAGCTCGGCGCCGCGCTCGAGGATCGCGGCGATGATGCGGTTGGCCTGGTCGAGCGTGATCGCGGGCATGTGCTTCCTCCGTGCCGGGCCCACACTATATGTCTTCCTCATCGTTTGTTCCGCCCTCATCCTGAGGAGCCTGTCTTCGCTTCGCGAAGACAGGCGTCTCGAAGGACGAGGGCGGCCAGTGTGGTGCCATTTCCATTTGTGGCCCATGGTTCGAGACGCCCGCCTTCGCGATGCGAAGGCGGGCTCCTCACCATGAGGGAGTCGTTTGTGGCGCGCGTCGTGATAAGAAAAGCCCTGCCATGATTGCCCGCGCCAACGTCCTCACCGTCGATCGCCTGGTCAAGGTCTACAAGACCACGACCGCGGTCGCCGGCATTTCGTTCGCGCTCGAAGCGGGCAGCATCACCGGCCTGCTCGGCGGCAACGGCGCCGGCAAGACCACGACCATCGCGATGATCATCGGGCTGGTCGAGCCGACGGCGGGCCGCGTGACGGTGCTGGGCGCCGACATGCCGCGCCAGCGCTACCGCGTGCTCCACCGGATGAACTTCGAGAGTCCCTATATCGAGATGCCGCGCCGGCTCACCGTGCGGCAGAACCTGATCGTGTTCGCCCAGCTCTACGGCGTCGCGGACATCGAGGGCCGCATCCGCTCGCTCGCCGAGGAGCTCGATCTCGGCGACCTCCTGGACCGGCCGACCGGCAAGCTCTCCTCCGGCCAGCGCACGCGCGCCGCGCTCGCCAAGGCGCTGCTCAATCGTCCCGAGGTGCTGCTCCTCGACGAGCCGACCGCCTCGCTCGATCCCGACACCGCCGACTGGGTGCGCGCGCGGCTCGAGCGCTATCGCAGCGAGCGCGGCGCGACCGTTCTGCTCGCATCCCACAACATGGTCGAGGTCGAGCGCCTGTGCGAGCGCGTCATCATCATGAAGAAGGGCGACATCGTCGACGACGACACGCCGGCGGCGCTGCTCGGCCGCTACGGCCGTGAGAGCCTTGAGCAGGTCTTCCTCGACGTGGCGCGCGGCCGCGGCGAGGCGCGCGAGGCGGAGCAATGAGCGTGCATTCCGCGACCGATCCGACCGCGATCTCGTTCGCGCGCATCGCCGCCATGGTGCGGCGCTACTGGTATCTGCTGCGCTCGTCCTGGCCGCGGCTGCTCGAGCTCATCTACTGGCCGGCCGTGCAGATGCTGATGTGGGGCTTCCTGCAGATGTACCTGAATCAGAACGCCGGCTTCTTCGCGCGCGCGAGCGGCACCTTCATCGGCGCGGTGCTGCTGTGGGACATCCTGTTTCGCGGCCAGCTCGGCTTCTCGATCTCGTTCCTGGAAGAGATGTGGTCGCGCAATCTCGCCAACCTGATGATGAGCCCGTTGAAGCCGGTCGAGTTCGTGCTCGCGCTGATTATCATGAGCGTCGTGCGCCTCGCGATCGGCGTCGTGCCGGTGGTGCTGCTGGCGCAGGCCTTCTTCGGCTTCAACCTGTTCGGGCTCGGCCTCGCGCTTGCGGCGTTCTTCCTCAATCTGCTGCTCACCAGCTGGGCGGTCGGGATCTTCGTCTCAGGCCTTGTGTTGCGAAACGGACTCGGCGCCGAGAACCTCGCCTGGACCATCATGTTCATCTTCCTGCCGCTCACCTGCGTGTACTACCCGGTGTCGGTGCTGCCCGAATGGCTGCAGGTCGTGGCCTGGATGCTGCCGCCGACCTACGTATTCGAGGGCATGCGCGCGCTCATGATCGACCACGTCTTCCGCGGCGACCTCATGTTGCAGGCGCTCGCCATCAACGCGGTGCTGTAACCGGCTGATTTTCTGCGACTTTTGTCTAAGGCGCGGTGTCGCTTTTGGGCAACGCAGCGGCGGAGAACGGTTTGCCGATGCAGGAACCGTTCCTACATCTATTGACGGTATGACAGCTAGACGACACAGTATGTTGCGCTGCAACACGCAGGCTTAAGGCCGGGTTCCGATGGCAATTGGCGAATTTGGCGATGCAACCGTATCGCCGGGCGAAGGCGGGCTGGTCCTCTCCGCGCCGATGTACTGGTTCTGGGAGATGAGCCAGGCCTCGCTCAGTCCTGCGCGCGCCCTTGCCGACGTCACCCGGCTCTACTTCAAGAACCCGATCAATCCGTTCGCCAACACCACCTTCGGCAAGTCGATGGCGGCGGCGGCCGAGCTGTTCGAGCGCTCGACCCGCCACTACGGCCGCCCCGAGTGGGGCATCACCTCCACCGTGGTCGGCGGCGCGCGCGTGCCGGTGCGTATCGCGACCGCGTGGGAGCGGCCGTTCTGCCGGCTCCTGCATTTCGAGCGCGCGATCGAGCACATGCCGCATCGGCCGCAGCCGCGCCTCCTCATCGTGGCGCCCATGTCGGGACATTACCCGACGCTGCTGCGCGGCACGGTCGAGGCCTTCCTGCCCAACCACGACGTCTACGTCACCGACTGGTCGGACGCCCGCACGGTGCCCGTCGCCGACGGTTCGTTCGATCTCGACGACTACATCGACTACGTCATCTCCATGCTGCACCTGCTCGGCGGCGACACCCACGTGATCGCGGTGTGCCAGCCCTCGGTGCCGGTGATGGCGGCGGTCGCGCTCATGGAGGCGAGCAACGATCCGTGCGTGCCGCACTCCATGGTGCTGATGGGCGGCCCGATCGACACGCGCGTCAATCCGACCTCGGTGAACAAGCTTGCCGAGGCGCGCGGCACCGACTGGTTCCGTCGCAACGTGATCACCAAGGTGCCGTTCCCGCATCCGGGATTCATGCGCGACGTCTATCCCGGCTTCCTGCAGCTGCACGGCTTCGTCAGCATGAACCTCGATCGCCACATCGAGGCGCACCAGCGCCTGTTCCTGCATCTGGTGCAGGGCGACGGCGATTCCGCCCAGAAGCACCGCGAGTTCTACGACGAATATCTCGCCGTCATGGACCTCGCCGCCGAATTCTATCTGCAGACGGTCGAGACCGTGTTCGTGCGCCACGCCTTGCCGAAGGGCGAGATGACCCACCGCGGCACGCCGGTCGATCTGGCCAAGATCAAGCGCGTCGCGCTCATGACGATCGAGGGCGAGCACGACGACATTTCCGGCCTCGGGCAGACGCAGGCCGCGCATCGCCTGTGCGTGAACGTTCCGGAGAGCCGCAAGGCGCACTGGATGCAGCCCGATGTCGGGCACTACGGCGTGTTCAACGGCTCGCGCTTCCGCGCCGAGATCGCGCCGCGCATCGCCGATTTCGTCCTCTCCCACAACGGCCCGCCGCGCAGCGCTCGCGCGAAGACGACCAACGGCTCCGGCGCGCAGCACGGCGCCAACGGATCGGCGAAGGCCGAGCCGCCGCACGCGCACGAGCGCCGGCCCACGCCGACCGACGCGTAGGGCTCACCTATCGCTTCGTAGGTTGGGTCGAGCGCAGCGAGACCCAACACCGCCAGGGCAGTGCGCGTGATTGTTGGGTCTCGCAAGAGCTCGACCCAACCTACGCCAGCCCCCTTCGTCAAACCGACACGAATCTGGCACTATTCGCTCGTCTCCGCGGCCGAGATTCGAGTCCATGTCCCTTCGTGCCCTGTTGCTTCGCCGGCAGCCCGATCCGCAGCTGATCGAAATCGCGTTTGACCGGGCGATCTATCCGGTGCGTCTGCGCCGCCACCGCCAGGCGCGCCGCTACACCTTGCGCATCCAGGCGGCGACGCGCGAGGTCGTGCTCACAATGCCGATGCGCGGCAGCGTGCGCGAGGCGCGCGCCTTCGCCGAACGGCACGGCGGCTGGATCGCGGCGCGGCTCGGCCGGCTGCCCGCCGCGGTTCCGCTTGTCGACGGCATGGTGGTGCCGATCCGCGGCGTCGATCACCGCATCGTGCATCGGCGCGGCGCGCGCGGCACGGTGTGGATCGAGGCCGACGACGACGGCGCGCTGCTGCTGTGCGTCTCGGGCGAGGCGCCGCATGTCGGGCGACGCGTGGCCGACTATCTCAAGCGCGAGGGGAAGCGCGATCTCGAGGCGGCGTGCCGCCGCTACGCGAAGGAGCTGCGCGTCAAGGCCAAACGCATCTCGATCCGCGATCAATCGAGCCGCTGGGGCTCGTGCTCGTCGACCGGCGTGCTGTCCTTCTCCTGGCGCCTCATCCTCGCGCCGCCGCACGTGCTCGACTATCTCGCCGCGCACGAGGTCGCGCATCTCCTCGAGATGAATCACTCGCCGCGCTTCTGGCGCATGCTGCTCGCGCTCTGTCCGGCGACCCACAGCGCCAAGGTGTGGCTCGACGCCCACGGCGCCGAGCTGCACCGCTATGGATTGCAGTAGTGATGTGTCCGTAGGTTGGGTCGAGCGCAGCGAGACCCAACACCACGCGCGCTGCCTCGTCATGTTGGGTCTCGCCAGAGCTCGACCCAACCTACGACATTAAGGCCGCTACTTCTCGAGCGTGAAGGATTGCCTGACGAGCGTGCGGTTGCCGTTCCTGAGCTCGAAGATCCACTCGCCGGGCACCATCTGCCAATCGTCCTCCATGTTCCAATAGTAAGTCTGCCTGGCGCCTATCTCGACCTGGGTCATGTACTGGTCCGTGAACTTCGTCGTGCCGGTGTCGGGATTGCGGATTCCCGGCTCGGGGTAGCGCCAGACCACCTGCACCTGGGCGGTCTGGCCGTTTGGCCGGCCGCGCACCACGAGCTCGAGCCCGAACACGGTGGGGCCTTTCGGCTGGATGAGGGTGGTGCTGCGAACGAGCGTGGTCTTTGATTCCGTCCGCTGGCCGGTCGAAATCGTGCGGTCCTCGATCGTCTTCGTATCGCCGAGCTTGTAGAGCCCGGTCTCCAGGACGTCGGCGCCGTCGATTCTGACCTGAGCGGCGGCCGTCGAGAGGCCGCCGATAACCAGGAGGCTGGCAAGGAAAATCCGCATAATCGCTCCCATCGTGCTTGCTGAGTTGTAGGTCGCCCCAGGCACTGACTCACGGCGCAATGTTGAGAGAGACGGCATCATCCCGTCAAGCTCGCGGCGCGGCCGAATTCGCTCCGTTCGCCATGATGGTTGATGGCTGGCGGCCTGACGGGTACTCCAGGTCATGCTCCGCCCCGACACGTTCGCCCTCACGGTCCTGCTCGCGCTCCTCACCGCGATCGGCCCGCTGTCGATGGACCTATATCTGCCGGCGTTGCCGGAGATCAGCCGCGTGCTGGCGGCGCCGCCGAGCGAGGTGCAGCTCACCATTTCGGCCTATCTGGTCGGCTTCGGTATCGGCCAGCTCGTCTACGGTCCGCTCGCCGACGAGCACGGCCGCAAGCCGGTCATGCTGGCGGCGCTCGCGATCTATGTGGCGGCGACGCTCGCCTGCGCGGCGGCGCCGGGCATCGGCACCTTGATCGCGGCGCGCGCCGCCCAGGCGTTCGGCGCCTCCGGCGCGATCGTGCTCGCACGCGCGGTGGTGCGCGACCTGTACGATGGCGCGCGCGCCGGCCGCGAGATGTCGCGCATGGCGATGATCATGGGCCTCGCGCCGCTCGTCGGCCCGATGATCGGCAGCGCGCTGCTCACCGCGTTCGGCTGGCGCGCCTGCTTCGTGTTCGTCTTTCTCATCGGACTCGTCGCGATCGCGGCGGTGCGCTGGCTGCTGCCGGAGACGTTGCGCGTGCCGTTGCGCGTCGGCCTTTCCGGCCTGTGGACGAGCTACGGCGTGGTCGCGCGCAACCGCGTCGCGCTCGCCTACATGGCGATCATCGCGGCCGGCTATTGCGGGCTGTTCGCCTTCCTCTCCGGCTCGCCCTTCGTGCTGCAGGACGTACAGGGGCTGACCTCGTTCGGCTTTGCGGTCGCGTTCGCGGCCGCCGGGATCGGCTATGTGATCGGCACCTTGCTCGCCGCGAAACTGGTGACGCGGCTCGGCCTCGACCGCACCATCGGGTGGGGCGCACTCGCGATGGCGGCGGGCGGGCTCGCCATGGTCGGCGCGATCGCGCTGTGGCCGACCGCCGCGGCCGGCGTCACGCTCGCGATGATGCTCTATCTCGTGGGGCTCGGCCTGAGCATGCCGCAGGCCTTCGCGGGCGCGCTGCAGCCGTTCCCCGAGCGCGCCGGCGCCGCGTCGTCGTTCATCGGCTTCGTCCAGCAGACGCTCGCGGCGGCGTGCGGCGCGCTCGTCGGCCAGTCGCTCGGCGCGACCGCGTGGCCGCTCGCGATCGGCATCGCGGTGCCGGGCGTGCTCACGTTGGCGATCTGGGCGGTGACGCGGAAGGTGCGGGGCGTTGGCGCGCCGGTCGCCATTTGGGACGGCAAACCGAAGCGCGCTTCCATCGAGCACGACGAACTCTGATGCGCCAGGGCGATCCAGTACGCCGTGTCCTCGCGATCGAGGTTTGGTGCTCTCACTGGGTCTTGTGATTACTGGATTGCCCGCTTGCGCGGGCAATGACGCAGCGAAGATATCCTATGACGCTGATAGGAGTGCCGGCCTTCACGATGATCGCAATGGTCTGGCTCGGGGTTCAGGCCGAAGCGCAAACGCCGTGCCCGGAACTGGTGCAACTGCGCAACGCGGCCACAGAGGCCTGGAAAAAGGCGATGAGAGCACCGCCATCGGAGCGCTGTGGAGCATTATACCACGCCTCCTCAGCCGCGAAGGCGACACTCAAGTACGCAAATAACAATCGCGAGTCATGCGACATTGCTGTCCCATTGCTGAACCAAGTGGAAGGTTACCACCGCGAGGCGGTACAGGCTCGCGACAATGCTTGTGCTGGACGCCCTCTTCGACCATATCGAGCAGATATCATCCAACGTTGAGATCATCGGAGACTTGGTCCAGCGCTCGCCCATTTCGGCAAGTGGGCGTCAGTTAGCTGATCTCGTCGATACGGTCCGGGTAGAAGGCGACGTAATCCTTGATCCGCGCCATCGCCTCGAATGGGGTCTCATAGGTCCACACCGCATTGCGGGAACGATCGCCTCCAGCCGGAATGCTGTAGTAGGAAGCGTCGCCCTTGTAGGGGCAATACGTCGTGTGTTCGCTCCGCGCGAGCGCGGCCATATCGACATCCCGGCGGGGGATATACTGAACCGCCGGATAGGACGCCTCGCGAAGCGTCAACGCGTCCCGGGTGTCGGCGATGACCTTTCCGCCGACTGTGACCACGACGCGAGACGGATTCGGCTCAATCGAAATGGGGTGATCGGGTCCCGGAATCTTCATCGGCTTGTCAGTCATGATCTATATCCTTCTGACTTGGAGGGTACCGCGGCCTGACCACCGATTCTTTTTCGAAGGGCCGTGGCGGCGAGTGAAGAGAGGGCCAGAACAATCACCGCGATGCCGTAGAAATCCGCGGCTCTCGTCAGTCCGACAACCGGCGCGATGAATCCGGCAAGCACCGCCGGAAGGCTGAAAGCCAGGTAGCCCTCGACGTAGAACGCCGACAGCAGCGCCGCGCGCTCGTCGGGTTTGGCCCACGGCATCACGCTCCGCAGCGCTCCCGAGAACACCGAGCCGAAACCCAGACCTGCAACGACCGTGCCGAAAAGCATGATCCAGACGAGCTGGTATTGGACGCCGGCGAGCGTGATCGCAACGCCGATCGTGAGGGCGACGATGCCGGACCGAAGCATCCGCTCCGGGCCGACCCGTCGAAGCGCGACGACGACCACGCCGCCGGCGAACATCAACGCCGCCACCACCACGCCTCCGACGATCGGGAGCGTCGCCCCGGTCGCCACGCGGACGACAGCAGGCATCAGCGAGAAATAAAAACCGCCCAGAGCCCACGCAGCAACGTTGACCGGTGTAATGGATGCGAAAGTGCTCCGCGCGGCAGGCGGCACGCGCACGCGCGGGCGCAGGGATGCGAACGCGCCGGGCCTGAGCTCGGCCGTTTCCGGCATGTACCAGAGGATGGCTGCCTCGATCGCAGAGGCGACGAGCAGGACGACGAAGACGAGCTGTTCGGGCGCAGGTGCGTACGTGACGAGGAGGCCCGCTCCGAGCGTCCCGGCCGCCAACCCGGCGAAAGCGGTCACGCTGTTGAGCACCGGCGCACGGTCGCGATCGGTGTCCAGGATCGTCGCGCCAAGGGTCGTAACCGCGAATCCTGTCGCGAAGCCCTGCACCGCGCGCGCGACGATCAGCGCTCCGGCTGAGCCGGCCGTCATGAATATGAGCATGGCGACGACGTTCATCGCCAAGGCGCTCAGAATGGCGGGCCGACGTCCGATGTAATCCGACAGGGATCCCACGGTGAGCAGGGCCAGCAGAAGGCAAAGCACGTAGGCCGCGAAAATGACCGTCACCATGAATGGCGAGAGGCCGAAGTGGCTCTGATATGCCTGATAAAGGGGCGTCGGCGCTGCGCCGCTCGCTGAGAACGTCATGGCTGAGATGGCCGCCGTGATGGTCGTGACGTTGCACGAGAGAGACCCGCTGGACCGGGGCCGACAGAATGCCGCGTCGACGCTGCTCATTGGGACCTCTGCGGCTCCGCTGCCGGTAAAGTTGGAATTTGCTCAGAGCTTCGAGCCGCCATCCACGCGGATGGTATCGCCGGTGATCCAACGCGCGTCTTGCGAGGCGAGGAACGCCACAACCGAGCCGACATCATCGGGCTGGCCGATCCGCTTGAGCGCCTGCATGCCGAGAACGAAGGACTTGCCCTCGTCGGTCTTGACGAGGTTCGACATGTCGGTGTCGATCACGCCCGGCGCGACCGCGTTAACGCGGATGCCGCGCGGCCCGAGCGCCGCCGCGAAGTACTTCACCAGCGTGTCGATGGCGCCCTTCGTGGCCGCATAGGCCGACAGGGTGCCGACAGCGGCGTGTGCCCCGAGGGAAGAGACGAGAATCACGCTGCTGCCGTCGCCGAGTACGGGAAGCAACTGCTGCACCAGGAAATACGGCGCGCGGACATTGACCGCGAAGAGCTTATCGAAATCCTCGACCGTGATTTCCTCGATGGACGCAGCTTTCGAGATTCCGGCATTGGCGACAAGGATGTCCAGGCGATCTCCGATGATGCTGCGTGCCTGTTTGGCAAGCTTGCCGGGTCCGTCCGCGGTGGCGAGGTCCGTTGCGATGGCATCCGCTCGGCCACCGCCCTTGCGTATCTCTGCGACAACACCGTCGGCTTCCTTCGCGCCGCGGCCGTAATGCACGAGAACCTGGGCGCCGGCGGCAGCGAGCGCGAGTGCGCTCGCGCGCCCCATGCCGCGCGAAGCGCCGGTGACGAGTGCAGTTTTACCGTTCAGACTAGGCATGATCATCGTCCTTGTTGTTGCTGCGGCGGATAACTTTCTTCAGGCCCATGAGTGTGTGCGTCGGCTCAGGCGTTCATTCCGCCATCGACCGTAAGCTTGATCCCGAGTTTCTGGAGCACGGCCTGCGGCTCGAAATAGGCGGCCCAGAGCGAGATGGCCTTGCCGTCCCGGAGCGTCCAGTGGTCAACGATCTTAATGATCGCGTCGGTCCCAGTAACGCCGATGTTGAATACCGCCACGACGTGGTCATCCTCGGCAACGACGTTGTCGTAGCTGAACCGTGCGAAATCGAACACGTCGGTAACATTTGGCAGTACGTGATCACGGAAGAACGATGCCCCGACGTGTCGACCGCCCCAGGGAAGGTAGTTGGGCGCGGCTACTGTGAAGTCGGGATGCAGATGTGCCGCGAAGCTCGTGAGGTGGCCCTGGACTCCCGCCTTGAAATACTCATCCACCACCGCCTTGTTTCGCTCGTTCTCGGATTGAACAGCCATGTTTATTCCCTTTGGGTCGCTGTTACCCAGCGGTCTTGCCGTCGTCGTCACGGCATTCAAAAAGAGAGTCGCGTGTTCAACGAAGAGCTCCGGGTACTGGTGCTGCGAGCCGTGATTGGAGTCGGGGTAGATGATCAGCTGCGCATTCGGGATGTTCTGCTGCATGATGAAGGAGTTGACCGTGGGCATGATCACGTCATTGCTGCCGTTCACGACGAGCGTCGGCTGCTTGATCGTCTTCAGATAGTCGTAGGACCCCTCTCGCTGGACGCCCCACTTGTCCATCGCTTCGACCTGGGCGGGCGACACCTTGTCGTTCACTTCGGGATCGCGCCCCTCCTGCCGAAGATGCGTGCGCTTCAGGAACTCCCGTCCCGCCGCCTGGCCTGCCTCGGACGAACTGAATTGGACCGCGAGCCAGACATAATCGGGCGGATCGTAGGTGGCGCCGAAGAGCCGCCCCGCAGCCTGGGTCAGCGACTCCATGCCCTGACCGCCGCGCGGACCGGTGCCCACGAGGATTAGCTTGCGGACGAGATCGGGCGCCTGCAGCGCGATTTCCTGCGCGACCATGCCGCCGATCGAGAAGCCGAGCACGTCCGCCTTGTTCAGACCAAGTGCTCGGATGAAGGC
>WNFC01065558.1_pt1 | contig 11200 bp, 10 predicted proteins | sample 5400541 | NCBI WGS metagenome assembly WNFC01 (sample SAMN13153342, study PRJNA577476) | soil metagenome | isolation source: 120 cm saprolite under Douglas fir tree site 2 hole 2 replicate 1 | place: USA:California | collected 2015-04-18
CGCGCACATCGACCGCGGCGCGGCGTACGAGTTCGTGCTCAACCACGTCGTCGACGTCGACTCGCCGACCGACATGTTCCGCCTGGAGTTTACGGAGCGCCGTGATGGCTGAAACGGGCGATGCGCCCCGGACGCTGGGCGAACTCGCGCTCGAGGTGCGATCGAAGAACGCCGGGCCGTTCTGGATGACGCTGGAGGCATTCATGCCGGATGAGGAGACCTACCGCATCGCGGACGCGCTCATCACCGCGGAGCTGATCAGCGAGCTGTACCACGTCACGCCCGCGGCACTGCAGATTTTCCGCCTCCCGGACCTGCACGTGGTCAAGGTGTCCTTCCCGCGTCCGGTCGTGCAGGGCAGCCTGCACGACCGGGACGTACACGCCGGGCAGCACCACGTCCCGCTGGCGACCGTGGCGGTATAAAAGACCGGATCCGTCCAGGGCGACCACCTCGTCGGCCTGGCGGATCACGGCGGGGTCGTGGGTGGCGCAGAGAACCGTCTGGCCGTCCTGGTGGGCGGCGGCGGCGAGCATGGCGGCGACGGCGCGGGCGTTGTTCTCGTCCTGCCGGGAGGTGGGCTCGTCGACGATCAGCAGCCCGCGCGCGCTGGCGAGGGCCCGGGCCAGGGACAGGCGCTGGGCCTCCCCGGCCGAGAGCCGCACGACGCGCTGGCGGGCCCGGTCGGCCAGGCCGGCCCGGGTCAGCGCCGCGGCCGCGCGCTCGGCCGCGGCGCCGGCGTCCCAGCCGCGCAGCCGCAGTACCAGCACGGCGTTCTCCTCGGCGCTCAGGAACCCGATCGGCGCGGGCTCCTGGGGCAGGTAGCCGATCCGCTGCCGGCGCAGGCTCGCGAGCTGCTCGCCGTCGCGCTCGCCGAGCGGGTGGCCGTCGAGCATGACCTGGCCTGAGGTCGGCCGGTCGAGCCCGGCCACGAGCTTGAGCAGCGTCGTCTTCCCCGCCCCCGAGCGGCCCGTGATGACGGTCAGCTGGCCGGGCGCGAAGTCGTGCGTGAGCCCGCCGAGCACGTGGCGGCGGGCGCGCCCGTGTCCGTAGCTGCGCGCCACGGAGCACAGCGCGACCCGGACCGGATCCCAGCGCGGCTGCGCCTGCCCCGACGCCGAGGGAGGGGCGGCGGGGCCGTGATCGCCGGCCGCCCGCGTCACGACCAGACCGTCCCGGGCGGCCCGGGCCCGGGCCCGGCGGCCGATGCCGGCCTGAGTGAGCAGATCGGCGGGAAGCCGCAGCCAGCCGTCGTCGACCACGAGCGTCTCCTGCCCGTCACGCCGGTCGCCGGCGATCCGCCCGTCCCTGATCAGGAGCGCGCGGTCCGCGACCGCGGCGGTGGCGGCGTCGTGGGTCACCAGGATGACGCTCGTGCCGCTGGTGCGGGCGAGGTCCACGATCAGCGCGCGGGTGAGGTCGGCGCTGGCGTCGTCGAGCTCGCCGGTCGGCTCGTCGGCGAGCAGCAGCGCCGGGCGGTGGGCGAGGGCGGCGCACAGCGCGAACCGCTGGCGCTCGCCGCCGGACAGCTCCCCGGGCCGCGCGTCGGCCCTGTCGGCCAGTCCCGCGGCCTTGACCAGCTCCTCCACCCGGGCCCGGCGGTCGCGCCGCGGCACTCCGCGCAGCAGCAGCGGCAGCCCGACGGCGTCACGCGCGCGAAGATCGGGGCTCAGCGCCGTCTCGGTGTGCTGCCCGAGAAACCCCACCATTTCGTGGCGCAGCCGCGAGCGGGAGCGCTCCGGCATCCGGCCGATGTCGCGGCCCAGCACGCGGACCACCCCGGCCGACGGCGGCTGGAGCCCGGCGACCACGCGCAGCAGCGTGCTCTTCCCGGCGCCGCTGGGACCGAGCACGCACAGCACCTCGCCGCGGGCCAGCTCGAGGTTCGTGCCCGCCAGGGCCGCCGCGTCCCCCTCGTTCGTGCGGTGGACGCAGAACACGTCGCGCAGCTCGACCACCGTGTCGCTCGCTGTGTCGCTCACTGTGTCGCTCATTGGGCCACGCTCCCGATCAGCGCCCGGGTCGCCAGCCAGCCCGCGAGCGCGAGCACCGCGAACAGGCCGGCCACCCACGCGGCCAGCGCCGCCCACGGGACCACGGTCAGCACCGGCGGGCTGGGGTCGGCGACCGTGCCCACGGCGCGAACGCTCGCGACGGCCAGGCGCGTCAGCAGCACCGCGATGCCCAGGCCAGCACGCTCGCCAGGACGAGGCGGACGCGCAGCTCGGCCCGGCGTCCGCGCGGGCCCACGCCCTGCTCCTCGAGGTCGGACTCGACCCGCTCGTCGCGGGCTCCCCCGGACAGCGCCGCCAGCAGCCCGGTGATCGCCAGGGCCGCGGACAGCGCCGTCGCCGCGATCAGCGTGCCGAGCACCCCGCTGGCGACCGGCGCGTCCCGCAGCTGACGGTAGAGGTCGACGCGGAACGAGGCGTCGAGCCCGGCGAGCGCCCCGCTCCCCAGCGCGGCGCGGAGCCGGTCCGGGTGCCCGGTCCCGATCCACAGCTCGTCGGGCCGGCCCTGCCCGGGGAGCTGCGCGTCCAGGGCCGCCGCGAGCGTGGCCTCGTCGGCGACGACGAAGCCGGCCGCGTCGGGCGGAAGCGCCGGAAAACGGCTGAGCACCCCGACCACGCGCGCGGTCACCGGGAGGCCGTCCACGGTCAGCGCGATGCTCCCGCCCGGCCCCGCGGCGGCGGCGGTCTGCGGGTCGGCGAGCACGGGGACCGGGCGGGTGTCGCTCGGCTGCGGCGGCCTGAGCACCCCGGGTGCCCCGCTCGCGGAGAAGCCGACGGCCGCGACGGTGCCGCCCGCCCCGGTCGCGGCGGCGGCGCCGACCCCGCGCCAGCCGCCGAGCGCCACGCGCAGCGGCGGGCCCCCGCCGGCGGGCAGAGCGAGCAGCGGCCCGAGCACCAGGCGCGACCGGGACTGGGTGGCGGGGGCCGGGTTCTCGCCGTTCTGGTGGCCGTTGGTGACGGCGAGGCCGGAGGGTTCGTCCAGCTCGAGAGCCTCGAGCTCCCAGCGCCCCGGCGGCACGGGGGCGCGCAGGACCGCGGCGCCCGCGCCGGCCGTCCCGAGCGCGACCTGCCTGATCTGTCCCTGGGCATCGCGCAGGTCCGCGGTCACGTCGACGCCGAGGCCCGGCGAGGAAGCCCGCAGCGACAGCCACCGCGCGCCGGCTGGGAGCATCGGCCCGGGCACCCGGACCGGCCCGTTCGGCTCGATTCGCCGGGCCAGCACGGACAGCGGCGCCGAGCCGTCGCTCTCCCGCCACCCCCGGATCTGGCCCAGCTCGTCCGCGGGCACGCCGAGCGCGGGCACCGTCACGGTGCCCCCGCCGCTGACGTAGTTCGCGTCCGTCCGGCGGACGGGCAGCACCGGGCCGCCCGCGAGCGCCTGCCAGCGCTGCAGCGGAGCCAGCTCCAGCGGCGTCCTGAAGTCCGGCCCGGCCGAGACGAGCGCGTCGAGCGGGACGCGGTCGGCCGCCTGGTCGGCCGCGCTGCGGATCAGCGTGGACCGGTAGGCCAGGCCGAAGCCGCCCAGGCCGGTGGCGACGGCGATGAACGCGATGGCCAGGGCGGGCACCGCGGGCGAGCGGGCGAGGTTGACCAGGGCCAGGCGGGCCAGCACCGGGCCGCCCCGGGCCACGCGCTCGGCCCCGCGCAGCACCACCCCCGCGGCGCGGAAGGTCAGCACCCCGACGGCGGCACAGCACAGCGGCGCGAGCAGCAGCTCCAGCGCACGGTCCCCGCCGGTGTTCAAGGCCAGCGCCGCCACCAGGGCCGACGCCGCCGCGACCGCCAGCGTGTCGGCCAGCCTGGTGCCGCGGACCAGCACCAGCGCGCCCAGCAGCGTGCTCGCCGCGAGCCATCCGGCCGCCAGCGCGATCGCCCCCGCGGGGGTGATCAGGCTGTGCGTCAAGATCGCGCCGGCCGGTTCCCCCTGGGCGCTGGCCAGCAGCGCCGCCACGCCGATCCCGCCGGCCGCGCCCGCGCACAGCGCGCCGGCGCACAGCCAGCCGGATTCGGCCGCGACGAACACGACGCAGTGGTGCGTGCGGGCCCCGGCGCGGCGGAGCCGGCCGAGTTCGGCCCGCTGGTCGCGGCGAAGCCCGCCGCCGGCCAAGACGATGAACAGCGCCAGCGCCGCGATCGCGCCTCCGCCCGCGAGCAGCAGCCGCTGCGGCGCCAGGCTTGCCTGGGCCCGTGCGCCGTCCAGGGCGGTGAACGGCGCGCTCAGGCTGAACTGGCTCCCGCTCAGCAGCAGGCGGGCCTGCGAGCGGGCCAGCCGGTCCTCCATGCCGGCCAGCTGCCACGACCGCAGCGCGCTGATCGGGAGCGGGGCCAGCCAGCTGTACGTGCGGTATACGCCGCTCAGCCCGGGCAGCGATTCAAGCCCGGCGACATCGGCGGTCAGGAGCACCGGCATAGCCTCCGCGCCGGCCGGGGTGAAGCCGAGGGGGACCGCCGAGCGCAGCGACCCGGCCGCCGCCGGCGAGCAGCATCGGGCACAGGTCCGCACGGCAGGGCCCCACCCGCGGGGCGCCGGGCAGCCACCGGCCCAACGGGGCGATCGCGGCGGGGCGCACGATCACCCCGTCGAGCCGCACTGGGTTCAGCAGCACCACCTCGGTCTGCGCGCCCAGGCCGAGCCCGGTCAGCAGCGCCCGGGCCTGGTCCGCCACGCCGGGGCCGATGGCGCCCTGCCAGGTCACGCGGACCTCGCTGTCCACCGGTGACGTTCCCTGGAGCACAGAGCGCGCGCTCTTGTCGCCCGCGATCTGCGACTGGGCCGCCACGCTCGCGCCGAACACCGCGGCCAGCGCGATACCAAGCGCGGGCAGCCACCACCGGGCCGGGCGCCGCCGGGCCCGCGCCCCGGCCAGCATCAGCGGCGCCAGCATCAGCGGCGCCAGCAATCCCCGCACGCTCAGGGGAGATCGCACGACCTCATTGTCGCACGGTACTGTCGCAGGGACAGACGCCGACGACAGGCCGCGAATCCTGCCGTTAACCGTTTCGTGACCTCACGGTTCATCTCCGCGAGACAGGACTCTGGCATGCTCTCCCGTGCCAGGACGGCCGGATCGGAGCCAGCGTGCCGCGGGAGAGCCGCGGCAGGCGGCGACGATCCCCATCGTCAGCGCCTGTGAACACGGTGACGGTGCAGTACGTCGAAAGGATCCTCACGGCGGGAACGAACGCATGACAGGGAACCACTTATCACCCGGGCCGTGCGTGAAGTGGTGAGGGGGCGGCCGGTGCGCAGGCATGCTGGGAGCCGCCGCCGGGGGCTGGTCAGAGGAGTTCGCTCCCCGGCTGTCGCACTGCCGTGAAGCCCAGGCCGGTCCGGTCGGTGTGCTACCTGGCCACCGGACACGCCAGATCTACGAGAGGAAGATCATGAAGATATCGAGACGAACGCCAGCGATCGCTGCCCTGGCGGTGGTGGCCCTCGCAGCGGCCGGCTGTAGCAGCAGCGGGAGCAGCAGTAGCAGCAGCCCCGGTGCCACCGGCAGCAGCTCGGCTGCTGGCGCGTCCGGCAGCACGATCGACGTCTACTCGAGCCTGCCGCTGCAGGGCGCCTCGACCAGCCAGACCACTCCGCTGGTCAACGGGATCAAGCTCGCGCTCTCCGAGGCGAACAACAAGGCCGGGCAGTGGACGGTGAACTACCAGTCGCTCGACGACTCGACCGCGGCGGCCGGCAAGTGGGATCCCGGCCAGACGGCCGCCAACGCGCGTAAGGTGGCCACCGACCCGAAGGCCGTCTACTACATCGGCGAGTTCAACTCCGGCGCCAGCGAGGTGTCGATCCCGATCCTCAACCAGGCGGGAATCCCCCAGGTGAGCCCGGCGAACACGTACGTCGGCCTGACCACGAACCTGCCCGGCAGCGCCCCCGGCGAGCCGACGAAGTACTACCCGAGCGGGACCCGTACCTACCTGCGGATCGTGCCGATCGACTCGATCCAGGCCGCCTCCGGCCTGATGGCGATGAAGCAGGCCGGCTGCACCAAGGTCGCCATCGCCAACGACAAGGAGGCGTACGGCGCGGGCCTGGCGACGCTGCTCACGCTCGAGAAGAGCTTCTACGGGGTCACGATCGTGAGCAACACCGGGATCGACCCGACCGCGCCCAACTTCCGCTCCTACGCGTCGACGATCCAGGGCCAGGGCGCCGACTGCTTCTACTTCGCCGGCATTACCGCCAATGGCGCCGTCCAGATCACCAAGGACGTCCACTCGGCGCTGCCCAAGGCCAAGATCTTCGGCGGGGACGGCGTCTGCTCGGACACCTACACGGCCGCGGCGAAGGGTGGCGTCCCGGCCGCGATCGACCCGCTGATCGAGTGCACGGTCGCGACCCTGAACCTCACCGCGTACCCGGGCGGCAAGGACTTCCTCACCAAGTACCAGGCCAAGTACGGCACCTCGAGTCCCGACCCGTACGCGATCTACGGCTACGAGGTGATGAAGCTCGGGCTCGACACGATCGCGAGCCTCGGGGCCCAGGGCAACAGCAAGTCGGCCGTGCTGCACGCGCTGTTCGCGATCACCGCGCGTAACTCGGTGCTCGGCACCTACGGCTTCGACAAGAACGGCGACACGACGCTGAAGGCCTACGGCGTGTACAAGGTCGGGTCCACCGGCGAGCCTGTCTTCTTCGAGACGCTCACGCCGACCAAGACCGTCTCGGGTTAGCTAAAGCGTGGAGGGGGCGCACGGCGCCCCCTCCACGTCCACTAAGCTGCATCGACACTTCTTCCTGCACATCAACGGGAACCCGTGGACACCACGACGATTTCGCCCAGCTCACCATCCGCGGTGGCGGCCCGCCCGCTCGCGGCGGTTCGCCGCTTCTTCGGCCGCTGGGGCCTGATCGCGGCGCTGGCGGCGCTGCCGGTCTACTACGGCATCACCGACCTGACGAACGGCTACCAGGCCGGCTTCGTGGCGGGTCACGTGGCGATCCATCACGATCTGTCCAAGCTGGGCTTCAACTTCGCCGAGGGCCTGTCCAACGGCGCGATCTGGGCGCTGATCGCGATCGGCTACACCCTCGTCTACGGGATCATCGAGCTGATCAACTTCGCCCACGGCGACGTGTTCATGATCGGCTCGTTCACCGCCGTGGGGCTGTGGGCGACGCTCGGGCTCGGGCTCACCACCGGGGCCCTGGGGCTGATCGGCGGGCTGCTCGTGACGCTGATCGTCGCGATGATCGTGACGGGGTCCCTGAACGTGCTGATCGAGCGGGTCGCCTACCGGCCGCTGCGCAGCGCGCCCAAGCTCGCGTCGCTGATCACGGCGGTCGGCTTCTCGTTCATCCTGCAGAACGTCGGCCTGCTCTGGCGCGGGGGCTCACCGCAGAGCGTGAACGACCTGATCCGCTCGCAGCAGCCGGTGTTCACCATCGGCGGGGTCCCCATCCTGCGCGGGTACATCCTCGCGTTCGCCGTGATGATCCCGCTGGTGTTCGCGCTGACCTGGGCCGGCCGGGCGATGCGCGCCACCGCCCAGGACCCCGAGGCGGCCCGCCTGATGGGCATCAACGTCAACGCCACGATCTCGCTCACCTTCCTGCTCGGCGGCATGCTGGCCGGCGCCGCCGGGCTCGTGTACGCGCTCTACGAGACCAACATCTGGTACTTCCAGGGCTTCAAGGCCGGACTGATCGCGTTCACCGCGGCGGTCGTGGGAGGCATCGGTAACGTCCGCGGGGCCGTGCTCGGCGGACTGATCATCGGCGTCATCCAGTCGATGTCCGATTCGCGCCTGGGCCCGCAGTGGACCGAGGCGGTCGTGTTCGGCTACCTGATCGCTATCTTGGTCCTTCGCCCGCGCGGTCTGCTCGGTGAGGAGACGAGGGAGGCGGGATGAGCGAGCTGCGCGCGCAACTGCGGGAGTGGCGCGAGGCCGTGGACAAGCGGCTCCCGCCGTGGTGGAGCCGGGCGCTGGCGGGATTGCTCATCGTGATCGGGATCGTGCTGCCGTTCCTGTTCTCCTCGTCCAGCGCGTTCATGAACGCGACGATCATCGCGGTGGCCTACGCGGTGATGTCGCTGGGCCTGAACATCGTGGTGGGGTTTGCCGGGCTGCTCGATCTCGGCTACGTCGCCTTCTACGCGCTGGGCGCGTACTCGCTCGGGTGGTTCGGCTCCGGGTTCTTCTTCAAGGCCCAGATCCACGCGCTCGTCTCGCCGGTCGCGAGCACGCTGCCGGGCGTTCACCTCAACTTCATCCTGATCCTGATCGCCGCCGCGCTCATCTGCGCCGGGGCCGGAATGGTGATCGGGCTGCCGACGCTGCGCCTGCGCGGCGACTACATCGCGATCGTCACGCTCGCGTTCGGCGAGATCATCGTCACGCTCGCGATCAACGGCCAGAGCGTCCACGTCGGCGGCGGCATGACGCTGACCGCCGGCAACCTTGGCATCAGCGCCGTAGACTCGCCGTACTTCCCCGGGATCGGGTCGTTCAACCTGCTGAACCTGCGGCCGTGGTACTGGCTGATCTTCGCCATCTTGCTCGTCGTGGTGTTCGTCAACCTGCGGCTGCGCGACTCCCGGCTCGGCCGGGCCTGGATCGCGCTGCGCGAGGACGAGGTCGCGGCCGTGTCGATGGGCATTCCCGTGGTGAAGACGAAGCTGCTCGCGTACGCGATCGGCGCCGCGTTCGGCGGCATGTCGGGGGCGTTCTTCGGCACGTACTACACCGTGGTCAACGCCGGGCAGTTCCAGTTCGGGTTCTCGATCTTCATCCTCGCCATGGTGATCATCGGCGGGCTCGGGTCGATCTGGGGCGCGGTCGTGGGAGGCCTGGCGTTGGGCTACATCAACAACTACCTGATCCCTGACGTCCTGAACAGCATCCCCGCCAAGCTGGGCTTCAACTTCCAGCTCACCTCGGTGGAATTCGGGATCTTCGGGTTCCTGCTGGTGGTCATGATGGTGCTCCGGCCGCAGGGCCTGATCCCCGAACGGCGACGCCGGCTCGAGCTCACGGCCGAGATCGCCGCGGAGGACGCCCAGCTCGTGGAGACCCCGGGCGCCGCTGGGGGTGGGACGTGAGCTCGACCGAGACGCCCACGCCGCCTGCGCCGCCCGCCGCCGCCGTCAGTGTCCTGCGGGCGGAGCACGTCACGAAGATGTTCGGCGGCCTGGTCGCGGTCAACGACGTCTCATTCGACGTCCCGCAGCATTCCATCGTGTCGCTGATCGGGCCGAACGGGGCGGGGAAGACCACGCTGTTCAACATGCTGACCGGGCTGTACCGGCCGACCGAGGGACGGATCTTGCTCGGCGAGCGGGACATCACGCACTCGCGGCCTGACATCATCACCAAGTACGGCGTCGCCCGGACCTTTCAGAACATCCGCCTGTTCGGCGCGATGACGGCCGTCGAGAACGTGATGGTCGGGCACCACGCGCGGATGCGGGCCGGACTGTTCGGGTCGATCTTCCGCCCGCCCTGGGTCCGCCGCGAGGAGCGCGAGACCCGGGCGCGGGCCCGCGAGCTGCTCACCTACGTCGGCCTGCGCGAGCCCGTCTTCGACCAGCTCGCCTCGCAGCTCCCGTACGGGGACCAGCGGCGCGTGGAGATCGCCAGGGCGCTGGCGTCCCGGCCCAGGCTGCTGCTGCTCGACGAGCCGACCGCGGGCATGAACCCGCAGGAGTCCCGGGCGCTGACCGACTTCATGCGCGCGATGCGGGACGACCTGAAGCTGACGATCCTGCTGATCGAGCACGACATGAAGGTCGTGATGGGGGTCTCCGAGCGCGTCACGGTGCTCGACTACGGCAAGAAGATCGCCGAGGGTAAGCCGGCCGAGGTCCGCGCGGACCCCGCGGTGATCGAGGCGTACCTCGGAAAGCAGGAGTCATGACCCTGCTCGAAGTCCGCGACATCCACACCTACTACGGCGCGATCGAGGCGCTGAAGGGCGTCTCGCTGACCGTCGGCGAGGGCGAGGTGGTCACGCTGATCGGGTCGAACGGCGCCGGCAAGTCCACCACCCTGCGGTCCATCTCCGGGCTCACCCCGGCCCGCTCGGGGACGATCACGTTCGCCGGGGAGGACATCACCCGCGTGCCGGCCCACGAGGTCGTCATCCGCGGCATCGCGCTCGCCCCGGAGGGCCGCCACTGCTTCGCGCGGATGACCGTGCGCGAGAACCTCGACCTGGGCGCCCACCGCAGGCGCGGCCCGGAGATCGGCGAGGACCTCGATCGCGTCTACGACCTGTTCCCCCGGCTCAAGGAGCGCGACCGCCAGAAGGCCGGCACGATGTCCGGCGGCGAGCAGCAGATGCTCGCGATCGGGCGCGCGCTGATGGCCCGGCCGAAGCTGCTGCTGCTCGACGAGCCGTCGCTCGGCATCGCCCCGATCCTGGTGCAGCGGATCTACGAGACCATCGGCGAGATCAACCGCTCCGGGGTGGCGATCCTGCTGGTCGAGCAGAACGCCAACCGGGCGCTCGAGGCCGCCAGCCGCGGCTACGTGCTGGAGACGGGGCGGGTGGCCCTGGCCAGTGATTCGGCGAGCCTGCAGAATGATCCCGGGGTCCAGAAGGCGTACCTGGGGACATGACCGGATACGGAGCGAGCAGATGATCGGCGTCAACGCGCTGTACTTCGTGTTCGCGTGGCTGATCTCGGCGGCGGCCGCGTCGTGGCTGTCCGAGCGCAAGGGCTACGGCGAACGGGTGGGCCTGACGTTCGGGCTGATCCTGTCGGCCTTGGGGCTGCTGATCGTGCTGCTCCTGCCCGGGCGTCCCGGCTCGAAGTGGCGGGTCGACGGCTGGCGGCCCCGCCCGCGCCGGCGTCCGCAGGCGGGCGGGCGGGAAAACCAGGCCCGTTCGGGAGAATAAAACTACTGATACCGAACGGGCTGGCTGTCACCTTCCCCCGCCGGACCGGAGCTCAGCTGGCCCGCAGCCCCGAGATGGTCCGGCGGATCAGGTAGCGCCATTCCTGGCGCAGCCGGGGCCTGTCGGCCTCGGCGGCCTCGGCGAGCGCGAGCCCGGCCCCGCCGAGCATCCAGAACGAGAACCTGACCAGGCTGCCCAGCGCCCGGTCGGCCAGGTAGCCCGCGTCGACCAGCGTGGTGATGAACCGTTCGACCAGCCCGTAGGCGTACTTCTGCTCGCACTCCCGCCAGCGGTGCCAGCCGAGCGCGGCCGGCCCCTCCAGCCACACCAGCCG
>WNFC01008725.1_pt1 | contig 11199 bp, 10 predicted proteins | sample 5400541 | NCBI WGS metagenome assembly WNFC01 (sample SAMN13153342, study PRJNA577476) | soil metagenome | isolation source: 120 cm saprolite under Douglas fir tree site 2 hole 2 replicate 1 | place: USA:California | collected 2015-04-18
TTGGGAGAGACAGAACGCATGGCCATGGAAGCGCGCAATATCGACAAAGGTGCAGACGGCGGCACCGGCGAATTGGCTGGGATGCGCATCGCCATCCTGGCAGAGACACTCTACGAGGACCTCGAGCTGTGGTACCCGTACTACCGCCTGCGCGAGGACGGCGCGGACGTCTTCGTCGTCGGCTCAGGTAGCTCTGAAACCTACCAGAGCAAGCACGGCTACCCGGTCACCGTCGACGCCGAGGCGGACACCGTCACCGCCTCGCAGTTCGACGCGGTGATCATTCCAGGCGGCTACAGCCCGGACCATATGCGCCGCCATCCGAGCATGGTCAAACTGGTCCGCGAGGCGCACGAGCAGGGCAAAGTCGTCGCTGCCATCTGCCACGCTGGCTGGATGCTGGCGTCGGCCAACATCGTGCGCGGCCGCACGGCCACCAGCTTCCGCAGCATCAAGGACGATATGGTCAACGCCGGCGCGAACTGGGTCGACCGCGAGGTCGTCCGCGATGGGACGCTGGTCACGTCACGCTCGCCGGCCGACCTACCGGCTTTCATGCGCACGACCATCGCCGCCCTGAGGGAGCGCCGCGGCAGCACGGTACCCGAACGCCAGGTCGCGCTGGCCGGCTAAGCCAGCCTCCTGGGCAACATACTCGTCGGTCAGTCGGGCGGGCCGACGGCGGTCATCAACGCGAGCCTGGCGGGGGTCATCAGCGCCGCGCGGGCCAGCGGCTATGCGCGAGTGCTCGGCATGCGGTACGGCGTGCAAGGCGCCCTCGACGGCTTGATTGCAGATCTGTCAGACCTGGACGACAGCGCACTCGAGCGACTGAAGCGGACGCCGTCCGCGGCGCTTGGCTCGTGCCGTTACAAGCTGCAGTCAGGCGATGCAGAGCGGCTGGCAGCCTTATGTCGAGCGCGGGGGGTGGACGCGCTCGTGTACATCGGCGGCAATGACTCGGCGGATACATCGTTGCAGATCGCCCGCGCGGCTGCAGCGGCAGGTATTGAGCTGGCGGTCGTGGGCGTGCCGAAAACAATCGACAACGATCTCGCCGGCACAGACCACTGCCCCGGATACGGCAGCGCGGCGCGGTTCGTGGCCCAGATCACGCGCGAGACAGCCCTGGACACATTGGCCATGGGGAAAACCGACCCTATTCGTCTGATCGAAGTGATGGGGCGGCATGCGGGGTGGCTACCCGGGGCCGCCTGGTTGGCGAGACAGACCTACGGGGATGCGCCGCACTTTGTCTATGTGCCCGAACGACCGCGTGACATCCAGGAAATCGTCGAAGAAGTCTATGACTATTACGCGCGGCACCGATGGTGCGTTGTCGTCCTGTGTGAGAACCAGCCAACACCGGATGGTCGGGTCATCGGTGCGATCGGCGCGCCGCGCTGGGTAGATTCTTTTGGACACGCCTATTTCGACAGCCCGGCCCAGTGGCTGGCCCAGCGACTCCAGGCCGATCTGCGGGTGCGCGTGCGATTCGACAAGCCGGGCACCATCCAGCGTATGGCGACCGCCTACGTTTCTCGGACAGACCGAGAGGAGGCGGAGCTGGTCGGGCGCGCGGCTGTGGAGCTGGCGACTGCGGGTACCTCGGGCGTGATGGTGTCGCTAGAACGCGAGCCTGGCACCGACTACAAGATTCGCACGGGCACGGTTGCCCTCGAGGTGGTGGCCAATCAGCAGAAGCGACTGCCGGACGAGTTCATCGCCGACGGCGGCTCGGGGATGACCGACGCATTCGTGGCCTACGCACGGCCGCTGATTGGCGACCCACTACCTGAATTCCAGAAGCTCTAGGTGTCCACTCCGCCGCTTGTCTATGAGGAGGGAAGGTTTCGGTAATGGCTCAGACGGTGGCGTTCGTTGGGTTGGGGTCGATGGGCGCGGGTATGGCCCGCAGCCTGGTGCGCAACGAATTCACGGTGCGCGGCTACGACATTCGCTCGGAACCGCTCGAGCAACTCGGCGCGGACGGTGGCCAACCGTCTCGCTCGGCGGCCGACGCCGCGACTGGCGCGCAGGTCGCCATTGTCATCGTGCTGACGGCGGATCAGGCTGAACAGGCCATCTTTGGCGAAGGCGGGCTGAGTGAGACTCTGGCGCGTGGCAGCGTGGTGGTGTGCATGTCGACCATGTCGCCCGGGCGAACGCAGGAGCTTGGCGCCCGGGCGGCCGCCGCGGGGCTGGGCTGGCTGGACGCGCCGGTCAGTGGTGGTACGGTCCGCGCCGACGAGGGCACGCTGACGACGATGGTCGGCGGCGACGCTGGCGATCTCGACCGGGTCCGACCGGTGCTCGAGGGGTTCTCGCAGTACATCTTCCACCTCGGACCCGTCGGGGCGGGCTCGACGGCCAAGATGGTCAACCAGATCCTGGTGTACTGCAATCTCGCCGCGTCAGTTGAGGCGATGATGTTGTGCCGCAAGGCGGGCGCGGACCCGCAAGCCGTCTACGACGTGATCTGTACCGCGATGGGCTCGAGCGCCATCTTCGCCAGTCGCGTGCCCAAGCTGATCGACGGCACGTACCAGAGCGGCGGCAGCTTGCGCATCGCGCTCAAAGACCTGGGCATCGTCGAGGACACGGCGCGTGACCTGGGGATACCCATGCTGATGACCGCGCAAGCGACACAGCTCTTCCGCGCCACCGCCGCCGCCGGCAGGCTCGACGAAGACGATCTGGCCGTCGCCCGGGTAATGGAGCAGCTCGCCGGACTCTAGGGCGCGGCTTTGCCGGGGCCGAGGGCTTTGTCGTCGGCGGCGGCGGGGGCGGCCAGACCTTTCTTTTCCTTCAGTTCGGCGAGTTGTTTGTCGACTTCGCTTTCTTGCTGCATCAGCGCGAAGCGATGCTCGGTGGTGTCTGCGTCGAGCTCGCCGAGAGCGGCGGCGCGCGCCTCCTGCTGGTTCACCTTCTCTTCGATGCGCGAGAAACTGGCCAGCGCGCTGCTCTGATCGAGGCCGCTCAGCGTGGTGCGGATCTGCGTTTCCGCTTTGGCGCGACGAGCGCGCGCGATGAGCAGCTCCTCTTTGGTCGACGCGTCCTGGATCTTCGCCTCGAGCTGGTGCAGCGCGGTTTTGAGCGACTCGACCTGCACCGCCTGCTGGTCGTACTGCGTCTTGAAGCCATCCGCGGTCTGCTGGAAGGAGTTGCGCCTGGACAACGCTTCGCGAGCCATATCGTCCTGGCTTTTTTCGACGGCCAGTTCGGCGCGCTGCTGCCAATCGTTGGCCTTTTCGGCGTTGTCCTGGTAGCGCTGGTACAGGAGCTTTTCGTCGGCAATCGACGCGGCGACCTGCGTCTTGACCTGCAGCAGCTGGTTGTTCATATCGATGATCAACTGCTTGACGACCTTCTCGGGGTCCTCAGCGCGATCGATCATGTCGTTGATGTTGGCCCTGAGTAGCGTAGAGACACGGTCCAGGATGCCCATACGTGGTGTGAAACCTCCCGCGGCGACGTTCGCCGTCACTGTAACGCGAACGGCCAAGACCTGGTAGCCAAAAGTACCGATTCTATTGAGCAAGCGTTCTTCCATCACTACAGTGCAACCGTTTCGGTACAAACCGGCGTAACGCGCCGAGCAGCCCCGGCGTATCAACTGCAACGGATCAACTGAGATGGCCCTTGACAACACACGTTCCCAGGTAGCGCACCTCTTGCGCCGGGCTGGCTTTGGCGCGACAGAGGCCGAGCTAGACCAGTACACCGCGCTGGGTTTCGCCGGCGCCCTCGACCGACTCCTCAACCCCGAACAGGTGGACGATTCCGCGACCGATCAGCAGTTGGCGCCGCTCACGACTGAGCTGGGCGACCCAAAGAAGATCGAGCCGGCCAAGTTCTACTGGTTGAACCGCATGCTGTACACGCAGCGGCCGCTCCTGGAGAAAGTCACCCTCTTCTGGCACAACCACTTCGCCACGGCCAACAGCAAAGTCGGCAACGCCGTGCTGATGCAACAGCAGATCCAGTTGTTCCGCGACAACGGGCTCGGCAATTTCGAAACCCTGCTCCAGAAGGTAACGCGCAACCCGGCCACGCTGATCTGGCTCGACAACCGCCAGAACCGCAAGGGCGCGACAAATGAGAACTTTGCGCGCGAAGTCCAGGAGTTGTTCACCGTCGGCATCGGCAACTACACCGAGCAGGACATACACGAAGCGGCGCGCGCGTTCACCGGCCACGGGCTCGACAAGAATCTGGCGTACGTCTTCAACCAGGCCCAGCACGACGCCGGCCTGAAGACGTTCCAGGGTCAAACCGGCAATTTCGACGCGGACGACATCCTGGCCATCCTGGTGCGCAATCCAGCGACAGCACGCTACATCACCACGAAACTCTTCAAATTCTTTGCCTTCGATGATCCCGATTCCTCGACCATCGACCGCCTGGCCAACACCTTCGTCACGACCAACTTCGACATTCGGTCGGTCTTGCGCGACATTTTCACCGGCCCCGAGTTCTTGTCGCCGCAAGCATTCCACGGCCAGATCAAACAACCCATCGATCTCGTTCTGGGCTCGCTGAAGTCGCTGAACGTCCAGAACGTCGGCCCCGACGTCGCGCAGGTGCTGCGGCGCATGGGCCAGGACCTGCTCAATCCGCCCGACGTGAGTGGCTGGAAGGGCGGCCCGGCATGGCTCAACGCCACCACGCTTTTCGAGCGCTTCAACTGGGGCAATCGGCTGTCCATGGGCCGCGACGCAGCCAAGCCGTACTTCGCCGACGTGCCAGGACAGGTCCAGGCACACGGCGTGAGCTCCCCGGATGGCCTCGTCGATTACTACCTGGGCTTGCTCGTGGACGGTGATGTGACACCCGAAGCGCGCCAGGCACTCATCGACTATCTCAATGCTTCTGGCCCGCTGGCTCTCGACAACAGCGGCGCTCTCGACTTGAAGGCGCGCGGCCTTGTCCATCTGGCGCTGGCCGCGCCCACTTATCAGCTGGCGTAAGGCAGACCCATGGCATTCACCAGACGTTCCCTCATCGGTCGCGGCGCCCTGCTAGTCGCCTCTGGCTTCCTTGCCCCCTCGTTCATCACCCGCACCGCGATGGCCCTGGACGGGGCGCAAAGTGTGCTCGGGCCTGTGACGCTCGATCCGACGAAAAAGAACAAAATCCTGATCGTGCTGCAGCTTTCGGGTGGCAACGACGGGATCAACACCCTGATTCCATTCACCGACCCGAACTACGCCAAGCTACGGCCAACGCTCGGCGTGGCGACCAGCGACGTTCTACGCCTGACCGATTCGGTCGGCCTGAACCCCAACCTGGGCAAGTTGAAGACGTTGTACGACCAGGGCAAGATGGCGGTCGTCCAGGGCGTGGGCTACCCGAACCCGAACCGCTCCCACTTTCGCAGCATGGACATCTGGCATTCAGCAAGTCCCGACACGTTCGAGCGATCGGGCTGGCTTGGCCGCTACGTTTCCGCGTGTCAGTGCGCCCAGGACAATGCACTGCCGGCGATCAGCGTCGGCGACCAGCTCAACACGATGTTCTGGACCGACACGACGCTGGTACCGGCGGTGGCCAGCATCGGCGCGTTCTCGTTCCTGACCGACACCAAGTACAAGAACGACCGCGACTTTCAGATGCAGACGCTGCAGAACATTTACAGCCAGGCAGGCAACTGGTCGGCGTACGAGAGCCTGATCCGACGCGGGACGCTGCAAGCCCTGGCCGGCTCAGACGAGCTGCAGAAGGTCGCGGCGACCTATCAGACGCCGGTCAAGTACCCGGCCAACAACGGCCTGGCGAACCAATTGAAGATGGTCGCCCAGGTCATCAACGGCAACCTGGGCACGCGACTGTTCTCGGTCAGCATGGGCGGCTTTGACACCCACGCCAACCAGAAGGTCAACCAGGACAAGTTGTTCGGCCAGTTGGGCGACGCTGTCGATGCATTCATGCAAGATCTGGCCTACATGAAGCGCCAGGACGATGTGACGATCATGACGTTCTCGGAGTTTGGCCGCCGCGTCAAGCAGAACGGCTCGAACGGCACCGACCACGGTACGGCGGAGCCCATGTTCATCATCGGCAACTCGGTTCAGGGCGGCATGTACGGCACGTACCCCAGCCTGAGCGACCTGGATAACAACGGCGATCTCAAGTACAACGCCGACTTTCGTTCGGTGTACGCGGGCATCCTCAGGGACGTTGTCGGCGCCGATCCGACGCCGATCCTGTCAGGCAGCTACGACCCGATCGGCGTCATCCACGCGTGATTTCGGGCAAGCGGATAGTCGCGGCGGTGGGCACGGTGCTGCTGATGTGCACCACCAATGCCTTCGCCGCGGACGACCTGACGTCGGTCAATATCGTCGACGCGCCGCGACCACAGCCGAAGTGGGGCTACGCACCGGCAATGCGGCGGGTCCAGACCGGAACGTGGGTGACCTGGTCGAACAATGGCCAGGATGCACACACCGTAACCGCCGTCGACGGATCGTTCGATTCACAAAATCTCGATCCGAGCGAAGGCTTTTCGTGGTTCTTCGATCAGCCGGGCACGTACCAGTACATGTGTACGCTGCACCCGTGGATGACGGGTAAGATCATCGTCGGCGACGGAGTAGCGCTGCCGCCGGCCGATGAGCCACCGTCACCGGATAGCGCGCCCTAGAGCGGACAGACCGCCCGCTGCCGACCGCCGCTCGTTCCCCTCGCGGCTACTTGGCGAGTGCCATAATTTTTCCCCCGGAGGGGACCCTCTTTCCCGTAGGGGACTTCGTCGGCAGCTGACGAGTCGACGGCCAGTATCTTTCCCCAGAGGGGACCCTTGCGCCTTAGGCAGACAGGGCCTGGTCGAGATCCGCGAGCAGATCGGCAGGGTCTTCGATGCCAGCCGAGAAACGGACGACGTTATCGTGAATGCCGCGCTCGCGGCGTTGCTCGGGGCTGAGGCCTCGGTGTGAGGCGATGACGGGATAGAGCACCAGGCTGAAGCAGTCGCCCAAGGTTGGCGCGGCGTGGATGAGCTTCAACCGCTCGAGAAAGCGCATCACGCCAACTTTATCGGCGTCGCGGATGGCGAACGCCAGGACGGCGCCGAATAGGCCTTCGGGGAAGATGCGGCAGGCCACGGCGTAATCGGGACCGTCCGCCAGGCCCGGGTAGTAGACCCGTTCGATCCGTGGGTCGCGCGTCAAGGTCTCGGCGACTGCCGCCGCGTTGGCACACTGCCGGGCGACGCGCAGCGAAAGCGTGCGCACGCCGCGCACCGACAGGTACGCCTCCATCACCCCCAGAATTGCCCCGGTTACCTTGCGCCAGGCCCGCAGCGCGTTCGCCTGCTCCACTGAGCTACAAGCGACCACGCCGCCAGTAACGTCGCCGTGGCCCCCGAGGTACTTCGTCGCGCTGTGAATGATGCACGCCGCGCCCAGAGTTAGTGGCCGAATCAGATATGGCGTGGTGAACGTCGAGTCGACCAGGACCGGGACATCATGCCGTTTGCCGAGCGCGACGATTGCGTCGATATCAGCCACGCGCTCGAGCGGGTTCGACACGATTTCGAGCAGCAGCCCAGCCGGTCGCTCCTCGCCCAGGCGGCGGGCCAGCCCGGACAGATCGAAGACGTCGACAAAGCGCACCGTCACGCCTTCGTTCGCCAGCGTGTTGCTGAGCAGAGTGAACGTTCCGCCGTAGCAATCCTGCGAGACGAATACGACCAAGCCAGGTTCGGGTGCGCACCAGCGCACGGCAGCATGGATGGCTGCCATGCCCGAGGCGAACGCGACGGCCGCGGGCGAGTCTTCCAGGGCCGCGACGGCTTCCTCGAACGCGACCACGGTTGGACTGGCATAGCGCGCGTACGAATAACCCGGCTGTACGTCGCCGAGCACGCGATCCAGGTCGTCCGCCGAGTCGTACCAGTAGCTCGAGGCGGGCACCAGGGGTGGCGTCGTCGGGTGCGCCCCGTCGATCGTGAAGGCAGGTGCGCCAGCGTGTACGGCCAGAGTATCGAAGCGCATTGGCAGCGAATGTGCCCTCAGCGTACCGGATCATTGCAGGATCTTCAGCCGTTCATAGGTTCGAACAGTTGGCCGCTGGACTATCGTACCGGCGACTTTGCGATGCTGCGAACGTCAGTTTCCGAGTGTGTGCTGTCGGCGTTGGAGGCCGTGACGCGAACCAGCGAGGTTCGCGATGACCTGGATGTCGAGCTCTTCGAGCTTGATCTGCTGGACTCGCTGGGCACCGTCGAGCTGATGGTCATGCTCTCAGATGAGCTGGGGCTCGAGTTGTCGCCCGCGGAGATCGAACGTGACGAGTGGGCCACTCCGCGCAAGATCGTCGCCTACGTGGAGGGCCGAGTCGGCCCATGATCGGGCGGCACGTGCTCGCCGCGGTGCTGGCTGGCTGCCTGCTCGGGGGTGGTCTGACCGGTGCCACGTGGTACGTGCGCATGCTCGAAAGTCGCTCCATCCACGCGCTCGCGCCCATGATGTTCGCGCTGAAGAATCAGGGCACCGAGCTTCAAGCCGAAGCGTTCCGACACGCCGATCTGTTGGTGGTCTACGGTAGCTCGGAGCTGGAGCAGCCGAACCGTTATCACGCGAGCAACCTGTTCCGCGATTACCCGACGGGATTCACGGTTTTCCCTGTCGGCAGAGGCGCCACGACCAGTCTGGTCATGCTCCAGGACCTGGCCGCGGTCGGCTCTGAGCTACAGGGCAAGAAAGTAGTGATCTCCGTGTCGCCGCCCTGGTTCCAGTTACACGATCGCACGCCCAATTTCTATGCGGCCAATCATTCGGCGTTGCACTTGAGTGCGCTCGTCTTCAGTACCGACCTGAGCTTCGAGACAAAGCAGGCGGCCATGCGTCAGCTGCTGCAGTCGCCCACGTTGTTTGCGTCCGACCCGCTGGTCGACTTCTCCGCGCATCGGCTCGTCGAGGATGGGCCGCTGAGCCGTGCCCAGTACCTGGTCACACTACCGTTGGGCAAGCTCAAGCACGCCGTCATGGAAGTCCAGGACCGCTGGGCAACGTACGCCTTCCTGCAGGCCAGGCCACATCCGGATGCCGGTGTGCCACCGCCCGCGGCGGACATCAACTGGCCAAGCCTGATCCAGACCGCGGACGCCGAACAACAAAACCAGGCCAGCAACAACGAATTTGGCTTCGACAACACGGTCTGGGTCGAAAAATATGCCCGGCTCGTGGCTGAGCGCCACCAGCAGTTCAGCGACTCAGGGTTCGTCGACAACCTGCAGCACACGGCCGAATTCACTGACCTGGACATCCTGCTGCGTGGATTATCAGAACTGGGCGCCCAGCCCCTGGTGCTCAGCCAACCTTTGCCAGGCGCCTACTACGACTATGTCGGCGTATCGGTCGTCGCGCGCGCACAGTACTATGCCCGACTGCGCGAGGTAGCCGCCGCCTACGATGTTCCCGTTGTCGATTTCGCCGACCACGATGACGACAAATACTTCGTCACCGATCCGAACTCGCACCTGAGTCGCAAGGGCTGGACTTACTATGACCGGGCGTTGGATGCCTTTTATCACGGCAATTTGGGCGAACTGGCCAGTACGGAATGGAGCGCTGGTGCTCTATTACCTGGCGATTTTGCTGGGGCTGCTGCTGCTCTACGGTAACGGCGATTTCTCAGCGCCCGAATTCGTGTACCAGGGGTTCTAACGCGCTGTCAGGCGCTGGCCGATGGATCTGCTCGAGCGCATCGACGCGTGGAGCCGGCTTGCCCCTGGACGAGTCGCGCATAGGAGCTCTGGCGGTCGGCTGACCTATGCCGAGCTCGCACGTGGCTCAGACGCGGTCGCGACCTGTATTGCGCGCTCGTTACCGGACGATCGGTCACCCGTGGTTATCGTCGGGCACAAGGAGCCGAGCATGCTGCTGGGTTTTCTCGGTAGCGTCAAGGCTGGCCATCCGTACGTCCCGTTGGATACGTCGCTGCCCGACCAACGCCTCGAACACATCGTCGCCAGCGCTGGGGCACGCCTCGTTCTGACCCCTGCGCGGATTGCCGACATGGTCGACACCCAGCCCGAGCGCACAACCGCGCGGCTGAGCGACGCTGACACTTACTACGTGATGTTTACGTCGGGCAGCACGGGCGACCCCAAGGGGGTGGCTATCACCCTCGGTTGTCTGACCAGCTTTGTCGACTGGATGATCGGCGAACACTCATTCGGCGAGGGTGGCACCGAAGTCTTCCTCAACCAGGCGCCGTTCAGCTTCGACCTGTCGGTGATGGACCTGTACCTGAGCTTGACGATCGGCGGAACGCTGGTCAGCCTGACCGCGGACGAAATCAGTAACCCGCGCCACCTCTTTCAGTTGCTGGGTGCCGCGCAGCTGACCACATGGGTCTCTACGCCATCGTTTGCGCAACTCTGTCTGGCCGAGAAACGCTTCGATGCCAGCCTGATGCCAGCGGTGCGCCGCTTCCTGTTCTGCGGCGAGACCCTCCCGCCGGCGGTCGCCGTGCAGCTGCTCGATCGCTTTCCGACGAGCGAGGTGTGGAATACCTACGGCCCGACCGAGGCGACCGTCGCCACAACGTCAGTGCGTATCGACCGCGACGTCCTGGCACTCTATCCGACCTTGCCCGTGGGCTACCCCAAGCCCGATAGCCGCGTCCTTGTCCTGGACTCGAGTGATCGTCCCGTTGCCGAAGGTGCGCGTGGCGAGATCGTCATCGCCGGGCCAAATGTCAGCCCCGGCTACCTCAACCGCGCCGACCTCACCGAGCGAAGTTTTTTCGCCCTCGATGGACTGCAGGCCTACCGCACAGGTGATTGGGGCCACTTCGAGAACGGCCTGCTGTTCTTCGAGGGCCGCATGGATAGCCAGATCAAGCTCCACGGCTACCGCATCGAGCTGGGCGACGTGGAGGCGAACCTGCGCACGCTGGTGGGTGTCCGCGACGCGGTTGTCGTGCCGCTGTACCGCGACGCGCGCATCGATTCGCTGGCCGCCTTCGTGATTTCGCACCACGCCGAGGCAAGCTTTGAAGCCGAGCAGCGCTTGCGCCGCGCGCTGGCCACCCGCTTACCCGCATACATGGTTCCGCGCGTGTTGAAAATCGTCGACGGTTTCCCGATGACGCCCAACGGCAAGATCGATCGGCGCGCGCTGGCCAAGACGTTGGCATGATCCCGTACGCGGATTTCGGCTACTGGGGCGTGTTGCTGTATCCGGCCTT
>WNFC01008727.1_pt1 | contig 11198 bp, 13 predicted proteins | sample 5400541 | NCBI WGS metagenome assembly WNFC01 (sample SAMN13153342, study PRJNA577476) | soil metagenome | isolation source: 120 cm saprolite under Douglas fir tree site 2 hole 2 replicate 1 | place: USA:California | collected 2015-04-18
AAGAAGTGGGGCGACAAGAAGGGCGGCTTCATCGGCCGCGAGGCGCTGCTGCGCCAGCGCGAGGCAGGCCTGCGTCGCCGCCTCGTCCAGTTCGCCCTGAGCGATCCCGAGAGGCTGCTCTATCACGACGAGCCGATCCGCCGCGACGGCGCCATCGTCGGCCGCATCAATTCGGGCATGTTCGGCCACAGTCTCGGCCGCGCCCTCGGCATGGGCTACGTCGTGCATGAAGCGATCGCCGATCCCGGCTTCATCCGGTCGGGACGCTGGGAAATCGAGATCGCCGGCGAACGCTGCGCCGCCGAGGCCTCGCTGGCACCCTTCTACGATCCGAAGCGGCAACGGGTGCGGATGTAGCGCAGCGACGACGGCGGAGGGTACCCGTATTCCGGGTGCGCTGCGTGTCATAGCGGCGCCGGAGAAGCGCTGCATTCTGCCGCCGGTTCGATAGGCCGACTGTCGATCAACATGCCTACATACCCCGATCGGCGTCGTCTTCCTGTAAAGAACAGAGAAAATACAGGAAGACGGTGGTGCGCGGAGCCGACAAAACTATCTTACGGTGTATTCTGCAACCGCATTGGACGCCGCAGGAATTTGCGCCCGCTCCGCTACCTGAAGTAGTTTCTCCTTGATATTTCCGATTGGCTTGCCGCATCGCTCCGCCCTTCGAGCAGTCCTTTTTGGAAGATGGTATTTCCATAAAGGACATTCAATAGGCGGCGACGCCTTTCCATGGCCCCTCTCGCTCGGCCTACGGGGTCGACTTCGCTCAGGATGAGGAGGAATTCGGTCTGCCATCAATGGTTTACCTCATCCTGAGCGAAGTCGAAGGACGCTCAACGCCAATGCAAGTGGTTTGCGAGGTGTCCACCCCGCAGCTCGCTTGGCTCCTGGCTGGGGACCCGCGCTATAAGTGATCAATCAACTAGACTCAGGAGTGGGCGATGAGGAGCGTCAATCTCTCTTACGCCAAGGCGCATCTAAGGGAGTTGATCGAACAGGCGGCTTCCGGTGACCCCGTGCGGATCACCCGCCGCGGCAAGCCTGTCGCAAAGATCACCGCCGTCGAAACGCCGCGTCGGCGCGTCGACCCGTCGGCGCTGCGCACCCTGACCGACGCGATGCCGCCGCAGCGCGAAGCCGCCCGCGACCTGGTGCGTCGGATGCGGGACGAGGACCGCTATTGAGGCCCCGGATCAGATCACCGGAATTGAACCTGGACAAAAGGTAACATATAAGTTACTATAGGATGGATAGCGGTAGAGATGCGGGTCGTCGAATATCTTCGCGCGGATGGCTCGAGCCCCTACCGAGCCTGGTTCGATAGGCTCGATGCCCAAGCGGCAGCGAAGGTCGCCACGGCGACGCTGCGGCTCGCAACGGGCAAACACATCAAGCATGAAGTGGATCGGCGTCATCGCCGAGTGCCGCATTGATTGGGGACCGGGCTATCGGATCTATCTGGCCAAGGATGGCGACGCGCTGATCATCCTGCTGGGCGGCGGCACGAAGACGCGACAGCAGGCCGATATCGAGCAAGCAAAGGCGATGTTCGGGGAATACAAGGCACGAAAACCCGCCGCAAAACCACGAAGCAAGAGGTGATCGGCATGGCATTGACCCGTGATTTCAAGCAGAGCGTGGTCGAACGCGTGCAGCGTGATCCGGCCTTCGCGAGGGCGATGCTCGACGAGGCGGCGACGCTGTTCCTCAGCGGCGAGCCGCGCACCGCCCGACTTATCCTGCGCGATCTCGTGAACGCCACGGTCGGATTCGAAGGGCTGGCGGCGGCGACCGCAATGCCGGCCAAGAGCCTTCACCGCATGCTCTCGCGGAACGGCAACCCCGGCATGGACAATCTCGCCGCCATCTTCGGCGCCATCCGCACGGCGCTTAGAGTCGAGATCGAGGCGCACACCGTCGAAGCGGCGTAAGGTAGATTTCGTGAGGGCGACTGATCAAATGCGGATCGACGCCTGGAGGCGCGGATGACCATGGTGACGCTCGGGATCTCGTCTGTCGAGGACGCCAAGACGAGGATGCTCGCCGCCTTCCAGGGCGAGGCGCAGGGAGCGTTCATCGGTTTCGCGACGGCCGAACTTCTGTGGAAGGTCATCACGCCGAAGCGCTGGGCGGTGCTGCGGGCCATGACCGGCGCGGGCTCGATCGCGATCCGGAAGGTCGCCCGCCGTGTCGGCCGCGATGTGAAATCTGTTCACGACGATATCCAAGCGCTCGCCAAGGCCGGTGTCGTCAATCGCACCGAGGATGGCGGGGTCGTTTTTCCCTATGACGAAGTGCACGTGGGTTTTGTGCTGCGCGCCGCTTGAGGGCGGAGTGACCACTTGGCCCCCCGATTCTTCGCAATTTTACTTCGACCCCGATTCTCCATCCTGAAGTTGCTCATCCAGAGGGCGCCTGTCATCGTGGCTCGGATAATGCCCCGATTCTAACAGAACTGAATCACCGTGCTAAGTCCGACGGGCTGCTAGGCAAATTGACTCTGGCTCCTTTCCGCAATTCGAAGCAGGCTGGGTATCGCCCGCCTCGCCTGTTGCGTCGGAGATGGGCTTCAGGAGCTGCATCCTCTTCCACCGCCTTTCCTTCTCGATTCACGAGGACTCTGGCTTTTAACGCACCGAGATTTGCGCCATACCGCGCGCATCAGAGCCTTTCTTGACTTCATGATCCGAAGCATTCGTGAGAAACGAGACTTGCTGGAGGGTCGCGATGGCACACATCGCGGCGATTCAGAACAAGATGATGGATTCGCGAAAGGATGATTAGCTCGGATGGTTGTCGCACATCTCACCACCTTACGCTCATTACTGGAGCGGGCAGCGTCCGGACATGAGTCGGAGATTAAGTTCGAGTGCAAGCACTTCTTCAGCGGCGCCGCAGCCTACGCAAATGGGCGGATTTTCATGACGTTGACGAGTGTCGGTCTCGCATTAAAGTTGCCGCCGGCGTCTCAAGCCGTTCTCATCGGCAAAGGCGCGAAGCCGCTGCGCTATTTCCCGACCGGTCCGATCAAGAAAGACTATGTGGTCGTCCCCAAGCCGATGGTGAGCGACGTCGATGCCCTCGCCCCTTGGATCGCCAAGAGCGTCCTCTTCTCCCAGACCGTTCCCAAAGCGCGCCGGGCAAGAGTAGTCCGCGGCCGATCTGCGAAATAGCGGCCTCCGGCTGCGGGTCGAGCGAATGGTTCCGGAGATCATCCCTTCGGGAGGCACGCTCGACTGCCAAGATCGGTGTCGCGAGTGAAAAGGAGCCAGAGTCATTATCGCCCTGGCCATGCCTGCCATCGACTTGTGCTTCACCGTTTAGCGTAGTATGTTTTTGCCATGATCCGGTCGTGGCGCAATGCCGCCACTCGCAAGGTCTGGGAAGGCGAGCGGCCGAACCAGTTTCGCGGGCTGGATGTTGAAGCTGCCGTCGATCTGCTGCTGGCCTTGAACGTTGCCAAGTCGTTGCACGATCTCAGCCCGCTCCGCAGCATTGGCCTGCATAAGCTCAAGGGTGACCGCAAGGGACAATGGGCCATGACCGTCAATGAGCGATGGCGTATCTGTTTCGAATTCCGTCGAGGCGATGCCTACAACGTCGAACTCGTCGATTATCACAGAGGATGACCGCCATGCCCCCCGTCGCGCATCCCGGCCGGCTGCTCAAACGCGAGCTTACGGCGCGCGCGCTCAGCGCCAATCGACTCGCACTCGATCTTGGCGTGCCGTCAGGCCGCATCACCGACATTCTCAACGGACGCCGCTCGATCAGCGCCGACACGGCGGTGCGGCTTTCCCGCTATTTCGGCAACACCGCGCAGTTCTGGCTCGATCTGCAGAGTCAATACGACATCGCGGTCGTCGAGCGCGAGCGGGGGCCTGAAATCGCCCGCCGCGTACGGCCGGCGAACGCGGCGTAGAGCGGAATACGCCGTTGCGGCCCATCATCGCCTATTCAGCGCCTGGATTCTGGAGCTCGGGAGATGCTCGGCGTCCAAGCGCCGAAAGCCTTGGAGCGAGAGCGAATACGTTATCGACTGCGCTTCCCCCGTGAGACGCGCCCTCGCACGAACGGCGAGCTAAGCGGCGGTCACGGTCAGCTTCAGCCCGAGCGCGCGCACGACCTTTAATACGGTGGCGAATTCGGGCCGGCCTTCGGGCGACAGGGCTTTGTAGAGGCTCTGCCGACCAAGGCCAGTGCGCTGCGCGATCTCCGTCATGCCTTTCGAGCGGGCGACGGCGCCGAGGGCGTGACCGATCAGTTCCGCGTCGCCGTCCTCGAACACGGCTTCGAGGTAAGCCGCGATATCTTCCGCCGTTTCGAGGTGGTCGGCGGTGTTCCAGGGAAGCGTCGGGGGTGCGGTCATAGCGTTCTCTCAAAGCCTCACTCTCGATCGCCGACACCTGTCCCTGATTCTCGTGTCTCAGGCAAAGGGTGCAGTTCAACCATCAGCTCTCCCTCTACAAGGAGAACTGTCCCCCTTTCCACTGTCTCATTCTAGGGGTGCACTCCACTTATCTCTACTCACTCCCTCGCAGCTGTCGGCTCGACCTTGGGCTAGGGGCCAGGCTTCTGCCAGGGCAGTGTCAATTAGGTATTGTGTCCCAGGGACTCCATTCCCCGGGACTCCTCTTTCAGAAGATGTCGATTTGATTCGGCGTCATCAAAAAGATGGCTCCGCTGGGAATTTCAGCCGCCCTTGATCTCCGCCATTAGGGATGGGGCCCGCGCGGTGGGTGAGACGCCGTTTTCCAATCGTAGTGACCTCGCAGGCGCTGGCGCCTTCATCCGAAATCAACCGGTCATCCGGTAGGTCGAGCCACGTGCGACCGGGAAAGGGGACAACGTTCGTCAGGTCATCATTCTCATCGACCATGCAATAATTTTAGGGCACTGACGGAACGCGTCGGGCGAACTAGAGGAGGTAGAGGGCGAACCATTTCGGGGTAACCTGATCGGGTGGCTAATACTTGATTTGGGGGATCGGTTCCGGCCCTGCAAGTGCGCGAAAGCGGACGCTGGCCTTTCGTGTCGTGTTAGGATATATAATATCCATATCGAACATGATCGCTCCCTCCTCCCGTGATTGTCCCGCCAGCGTCACGCGGTTGTGCGAAACTGCCGACCTCGCGACAAATGCGCGATCGGGGGCTGCCATGTCGAGCTCGGACGATATCGCCTACAGCGTCGATGTCTCGCAATCGGCCGACGAGGGCAATGGCGATATCGCTTACGGGCCGCTGAATTTCTACCGCGACAAGAATCCGAACGGGATCAGCCCGACGCTTGGTTCGGACGCCGGTGTTCCCTATCTGCGCCTCGCCGTGGCCAAGGATGCCTATGGGGCGGCGGTGGCCGACAAGGAGGACGCCAGCCAGCGCGATCGCTGCGAGCTGCGCGACGGGAAATTGCGCCTCGGCACGGCCGTCGCCTATTCCTTCGAGATGCGGGTGGAAAGCGGCTTTCCGGAGGTCGACGCACGCTTCGTCTGCGCCCAGATCAAGGCGCCCTATTATGACGCCAATGGCGGCAGTCCCCTCATCGCGCTCCGCATCGAGCATGGTCGCTATTTCGCGACCATCGAGCATCTCTACGAGCCGAACGACGCCCCTTTCCGGGACGGCTCCGAGCAGAGCCGATACCTCAGCCGCTACGTCGCCGGCACGGGCTGCAAGGGGGCGGCGCGCGCCTTCGATCATCATGTCTTCGGCAACAGCCTCGCGGATTTCGAGGAGCTGCAGGTGCGCGCCGTGCTGGCGACCGATCGATGCGGCCTGCCGCCTTATCTCGAGGACCAGTTCCTCTGGTGCAGCACCGGCGTCGAGGTAACGCACGGCGTCCCCTTGCCCGACGATATTCATCGCTGGTGGCGCTTCACGATGCGGCTGGCGGCGACCGACAAGAAGGACGAGGACGGCGTCGTCGAGCTCCTTCTGGGCGAGCCCGGCGCGGCGGCAGACACGCTGGTCGCGAGCGCGAGCGGCGAGTTCGGGCATATCGGCTACGACGATCCGGCGGTCAACACCGGCCCGCCGCCCGATAGGGCCCATCAATATTTCAAGATCGGCCCCTATCGCGACAAGCTGCTGATCTGGGACAAGGCGGCGGCGGCCATCCATGTCCGCAACATCCGGCGCGAAGCCTGGGGCGACGGCGAGGCGAAGCGGCGGCGCCTGCGCAGCGTTTGAGCCGCGGCGAGGTGATTGGACTCACCAGGCACTCGATAGCTCATGCGGAATTCGAGTCTGACCCGATCACAGGGAGGGCTAGCATCATGCAGACGCTCAATACGAGATCGTGGCCGCTGGAAGCCGCCGTTTTCGCCGTCATCGGCGCCCTGCTCGCAGGCTGCGTTGCCTCGCCGCAAGCCCTATCCTCCAAAGCGCTGGCCTATGACGACACGATCTATCAGTCGGCCATCTTCAGCCCGTCCAAAATCCACCAGCTGCTGACCATCGACGGCACGGCGAAATCCGTCTCCGTGGTCACCTGGGCGTCAAAGGACACCGCCGATAAATTCTATCCGCAAGGGGCGGCGCGGGTCGGCGTCGACGTCTGGGTGACGCGCGTCCCGCAATTGCAGGAGGCTTGTGCCGCCTTCCCCGCCGAGCCCGATGCGCTGCGCTTGCGGCTCCAGCAATTCCTCGGACTGCCCGCCGCGCCGGGCGAGCGGGTCGCCATCGTCCTCGAGGTCGATCCCGCCGACATCTTCCGGCCCTGCCCCGACCCCGACCCGGCCAAGAGCGAATGCGAAGCTGCCTTCCCGCCCGGTGTCGACATCGCCTACAAGGCATGGTTCGCCGAGCAGGTCCTGTCGCGCTATCGCCAGCCCGGCGGCTATCCGTGGACGCGCCTCGGCTATACCTATGACTGGGCGCCGGGATCGACGACGATCGGGGCGTCGGAGTTCGTCATTCGCAAAGGGTCGACCGTGACGGTGACGGAGAAGGTGCCGACCGAGGCTTACTGCCATAGGCCGGGAAGCTGAGCGCCGGCCCTCTGATTCCGAGAATTCGCCCCCGACTCCTCTAGTCGTGTCCCGAAGCGGTCATCGAGCGATGCACTCGATATATAACATCGGAACAATCATCTCCACGCCTAGGTCGCGTTCTGCCGTGGCGTTCAACCGTGCTTCGAGGATATCGAAGACGGGGCGTTCATGCTCGCCGCCGACGGCTTGGCGCCAGCCGTCGAGGAACCATTTCACGAGCGAGTGGCGCAGCATCGTCGATCCGTCGGCGAAGCGGATTGCGAAGCTCCGCTCGAAGCTGCGCGAGACGGCAAATCCGCTGTCGACAAGGAGGCTCGCGAGCGTCTCTTTGGAGTGCCGGTGTTCCTCTTCGTGACGTAGCGTCGCGCGGACCGGTTCCAGCCCCGACTCGCCGAGGATCGCGTCCAACAGCGCATAGACCGCACCGAAATGGCCCCGCACATTCGTGGTGAGCACAAGGCGGGCGTCGGTCTTTGCGACGCGTCTGCACTCAAGAAGCGCTCCCGCCGCGTCTTGAAAGTTGTTCACGCCGATGCTCGAAACCACCAGATCGAAGTGCTCGTTGGGGAACGGCATCGACGCGGCGTCGCTCGCGATGATGTCGACATTGGTCAGCCCGTGCGCCTGAAGCTTTGATCGCGCGCGCTCGAGCGAAGCGGCCCAGATGTCGACCCCGGTGAAGTGAGAGGAAGTACCGTGAAGCTGCGCGAGCTCAATCAGCGGAAAACCAGTTGCACAGCCGACGTCGAGTCCACGAATACCGCGGCGGATCTCCAGGTAGTCGAACAACAGCGCGCCAAAGCGCGCGCTCCAAAACGAGGTCTCATCGTAGATTTCAGCCAGCCTTGGCGGCGTCCAGCCGGCGGGCTGGTCCAGGAAGTGACGCATGAGGGCTCCTTCCGCTGCCGGATGGCGGCGTGCCAGATGGGCGCTTCGCCTTGGAGCCATATCACACGGAGGGCCAGCGCACCGCAGGCTCTGGCGTTTCATCAGAGCAAACGACTCTGGCTCCTTTTCGCTTCGGCCGAAACAAGCTAACGGTGGGAGTTCGCCCTTTTCGCAGCGAGTTGAACTCGCGAAATCGGCTCGCTAGGCTGAGGGTCCGATCGGCCCAACCGGCCGAGCAGGAGCCTGACCGAACAGGAGCCCGATCGAACAGGAGCGCCATGAGCCCAAGCCTCGAACGCATGAGCCCGTTGCCGGGTGCCAATTTCGGCGGAATTCTAAGCCTCGCCGGCGGTGCCGGCGCACAGGCATTCGTCGAAGCCGCGGAGAGCGAGCCCCAAAAGCTGCCCGATGCGCTCGCCGCGGCTGAGGGCCTGCTGCTGCTGCAAGGGATGGCGGCGATGGCCGAGGAGCCCGAACTGCTCCTGCGCCTGAGCCGCCTCTTCGGCCCCGAGGTCGAGAACTACCGAGAGAACCTGACGCCGCTCAACTTGGTGCACCAATCGGTGCCCGAGATTCTCGTCGTCTCGAATATCCCGCCGGCCGGCCGCAAGCCGCCTGCCTTGCCGACGCCGCCCTTGACGGACGATGGCCGGCTGCCGACGCAGTTTCCCCACCGCAAGGGCTGGCACACCGATCAGAGCTATCGCCGGCCGCCGCCGGACATCTCGGTCTTCCTTGCGGTCGTTCCCGTCCCTGCGGGCCAGGGGCAGACGCTGTTCGCCAACGGCGCCGCGGCCTATGAGGCGCTGCCGCCGGCGCTCAAGACGCGCGTCGAGGGCCTGGAAGGCCTCCACTCGCAATTGGGCACGGGACGGGGACGCGATGCGGTGCTCGCCGGCGAGACACCGCGCACGCTGCTGCCGCACGAGCGGCCGCAACGCCAGCCCGTCGTGCGCGTCCATCCCGTCACCGGTCGGCGCGCCCTCTATCTCTGCGAGGCGGGCCAGATGGATTGGCTCGAAGGTCCCTTCCTCGGCATGCAGCCCGGCCCCCATGGCGACGGCGCGGCGCTGTTGTTCGAGCTGATGACGCATATCACCCGTCGCGAGTTCGTCTACGTCCACGAATGGACGCCGGGCGACCTGCTGGTCTGGGACAATCGCTGCCTGATGCATGCCGCAACCTGGTATGACGCCGACAAGGAGAAGCGGCTGATGTGGCGCACCACCGTCAGCGGCAATCCCGGTGCCGCCTATGCCGGGGAGAGGAAGAGCTGGATCCCGATTGTCGATCCCGTGCCGTAGCGCGGCATCATGGGCTTCGTGCGGGGCGCCGCGGGTGTGAGCGGCGCCGTTAGCCCGCCGGCCGCCGGAAGCGGTCGCGCGGGATCTCGGCGATGGCGGTGATCTCGACCACCAGCTCGGGCCGGTAGAGCGCGGCGATTTCGACCGTCGTCGTCACCGGATAGGGCGCGGCGAAGAACTCGCGGCGGATATCGCCGGTCGCCATGAATTGCCCGATATCGGTGACGTAATGGGTGAGCGAGACGATGTCGCCCATGACGCCGCCGAAGCTGGCGAGCACGGCGCGGATGTTCTCCAGCGTCTGGCGGGTCTGCGCGCGCATGTCGCCGGCACCGACGACCTCGCCGTCGCGATCGAGGGCGACCTGACCCTTGAGGTAGACGACTTGACCGTCGCCCTGGACGACCGCCATCGAGAAGGCACCGAACGGCGACCAGACCTCCGGCGGATTGAAGGCGTCGATCATGGCGTACCTCGATCAAGTTGTCGGTTCTCGCAGGCAGGGCTATCACATGTGACGGAGGCGCCGATATCCCCTCGCCCCAACGGGGAGAGGGAGGGACCCGCGCAGCGGGAGGGTGAGGGGGAAGCGCAACTTCCGAGCTGTTTTCGGCAGCAAATGCGGCAGCGGAAACTCCCCCTCACCTTCCCATCGCTGACGCGATGGGTCCCCTCCTCTCCCCGAGGGGAGAGGAGAAAAGGCGCGTCGTCGCCAAATGCGATAGCGACTAGCCGATCTGGGAGGGATCGCCGGCGAAGCCGTCCGAGCAGAATGGGCCGCCGTGGAAGAGTGCGGCGACCTTGTCGACCGGCTCCTCGCGGCCGAGCAACTCGGCGGCGAAGGTTTCGGCGCTGTCCTCGGGGACGTAGCCGAGTTGTTGCTGGGCGGCCGTGTTGTCCCACCAGCTGCGCGGATTGTTCGAGACGCCATAGGCGATGATGAAGTGAAGATGCGGCGCCTCGATGCAGCGGTAGATCAGCTGCGTGATGTCGCGATGGCTCTGCCAGGTGCTGAGGTGGCGCACCTCCACCGGACGCTCGCGGCAGGTGCCGATCCTGAGGCAGGCGACGCCGATGCCGTGCTTGTCGGCATACATGTGACCGATCGCCTCGCCGAAGGCCTTGCTGACGCCGTAGCGGGTGTCGGGGCGCGGCTGCGCCGTGTCGTCGATGCGCTCGCCGCGGCGGTAGAAGCCGATGGCATGGTTCGACGAGGCGAAGATGACACGCTTCACGCCCTGCTGACGCGCCGCCTCGAAGACGTTGTAGGTGCCGGCGATGTTGATCGGCAGGATCTTCTCCCACTTGTCCTCGATCGGCACGCCGCCGAGATGGACGACGCAGTCGATCCCTTTCATCGAAGCGTGCGTCGCGGCGAAGTCCTGAACATCGGCCTGCACCACCTCCTCGCCGGAACCCGTCGCGTTGCCGAGCGGCGCGATATCCGAGAGGCGAAGCAGCTCGTAGCGGCCGCGCAAGCCCTGGCGCAGCACCTTGCCGATATGACCGGCCGCGCCGGTAATCAACACGCGTGTCATGGTCGTCCTCTCCCCTTGTTGCGATTGGCCTTGTTGCGATTGGCAAGCGAGATGGGCATGGCTGGCGCGAACTAATAGCGATTGTGTTCGGGCGCGTCATCGAGAATTCTCCGGCATCGCATCGCTGCAGGCTTGCCGCAACCAAGATGATCCTCGTCGAGACGCTCGCCCCCCTGGCGATCAAGGTGCTGGTCACCGCCGCGACGGTGGTAGCCGCCTCGGTCGCCGCCGAACGCGCCGGGCCGGTGATCGGCGGCATCATCGTCGCCCTGCCGGTCTCGGCCGGGCCCGGTTATGTCTTCCTCGCCCGCCAGGCGAGCGATAGCTTCGTCGCGCAAAGCGCCCTCTACAGCCTCGCCATCACCGCCGCGACCGCGCTTTATCTCGCCGTCTACGTAAAGGTGGCGCCGCGGCTCGGCGCCATCGCCAGCGTCCTCGTCGCGCTGGTGCCCTGGCTGATCGTCGCCA
>WNFC01008732.1_pt1 | contig 11197 bp, 12 predicted proteins | sample 5400541 | NCBI WGS metagenome assembly WNFC01 (sample SAMN13153342, study PRJNA577476) | soil metagenome | isolation source: 120 cm saprolite under Douglas fir tree site 2 hole 2 replicate 1 | place: USA:California | collected 2015-04-18
CACCGCCAGGAACGCCGGGCAAAGCGGTGCACCGGCTGCGCCTGGCTGCCACCGGATGAAGTCGGCGCGCAGGGGCGAGATGAGGAAGATGTCCGGTAGGGAATCCGCGGGAATGCCTGGCACGCTCAAGGCGTCACCCTACGGGACAGGGTGGCCGCGACACTCCGTGTGATGCGGCAGCACAAGATCGCTATCGCAGTGACCGCAGCGGGCCTCGCCATGGCCGTGACCGCTGCGGTGACCGGCCCGCCGGGCCATGCGCGTCGCGTGGTGCCCCCCTCCCGGGGTTCTCCCTGCCCGCGCTCGGCCATCCCGGCGAGCGCGTCTCCCTCACGGCCTCCCGCCGGCCGCCCGGTGGTAGTCAACTTCTTCGCCTCCTGGTCGCCGGCATGCATGGAGGAGACCCCGCAGCTGGCCAGATTTTTCATCACGGGTCACGGACGGGTCGTGATGATCGGCGTCGATGTCAACGACCCCACGGAGGGGGCGCTTAGGTTCGTACGCAAGGCGGGGGTGACCTACCCGGTGGGCGTCGACCGGATGGCGGCGACCGCGATCGCCGGGGGAGTCGTCGCGATTCCGCAGACATTCTTCCTTGACCCGGGGCGCCACGTCATCAGGCGGGTGTTCGGTGCCCTTACGCTCGCCGAGCTGACCAGGGACACTGCCGGGCTGGCCGCGGCACCTGGCGGCTAGCCCGCCGGATTGCCTGTAGCGCTCCTCGGCGAGCCTGCCGTGGTCCGGGCATGCGCGGCATCCGCATCGGACATGCTCCTGGCCAGGCGCGGCGGCCGCGATCAGCGCCCGGTCAGGGGCCCGCATGGGGCCGCGCGGCGCGACGGCCCACCCGCGGGTATACGGCCTGGCACCGGGCGGGCCCTGACCAGCGCCAGCCCGTGCACATTGGCCATTCGCCTAAGCTGCTTAGGTGTAAGGTGGGCGCGGTCAAGATCACCGGAGGGAGCGGGCATGCATCAGGTGCTATTCGGGACGGCACTGCTGGTCTCGTTCCTGGGCGGGGTGGTGGCGCTGCTCGCGCCGTGCTGCGTGTCGGTGATGCTGCCGGCCTATTTCGCGACCGGGTTCGGGCGGCGGTCCGGGATCGCGGCGGCAACCGGGGTGTTCGCGGCCGGGGTGGCGACGCTGATCGTGCCGATCGGGCTGGGCGCCTCGGCGCTGTCGGCCGCGCTGCCCGCCCATCACCTGCTGATCTTCACGATCGGCGGCGCGCTGATGCTGGCCGGCGGGATCGCGGTGCTGGCCGGGTGGAAGCCGATGCTGCCGATGCCGGCTCTGCGCTCCCCGTCGGGGCGCGGTTACGGCGCGGCCTACGGGCTGGGGCTGTTCTCCGGGATCGCCTCGGCGTGCTGCGCGCCGGTGCTGGCCGCGTTGGTGGTGCTGACCGGGACCACGCCGTCGTTCGGTTCCGCTTTGGCGGTCAGCCTCACCTACGTGGCCGGGATGGTGGCCCCGCTGGCGGTGCTGGCGCTGGTGTGGGAGGGCCGGGACTGGGGCTCCTCGCGGCTGCTGCATGGCCGCCGGGTCCGGGTGTGGTTTGGCCGGCTGGCCCGGGAGATGCCGCTGGGCAGTGCCGCGTCGGGGGTGGTGCTGATCGGGATGGGGGCCGTGACGCTAGTGACCGCGGTGACCGGCCCGTCGATGCCCAGCTCGGGGTGGCGGGTGGGCTTCACCGCCTGGCTGCAGCACATCAGCTCGGTGACGGCACGGACGCTGTCCTGGCTGCCCGGCTGGGCTGTGCTGCTCATCCTGGCCACCCTGGCCGCGGCGCTGACCGGGCAGGCCCGGCGCGCCCGCCGGCGCGCGGGCGAGCCCGCCATCAGCGCAGAGGCGCCCGACGGCCCGATGCAACTGGTTCCCGGGCCACCCGATCCCGCCGGAAGTCCCGCTATCACCACATCGAGAGCCCATGCCGGGCAGGGAGCGATCCCCCATGAGCGGTAATAAACCCAGAACCCGCCAGCGGCAGCGCCAGGCGCCCGGACCGCCGCCGGCCCGGCCGGCCGGCGAGGCCAACGGCGGGCCTGCCACAGCGCCGGCCCCGGATCGCAAGCCGGCAACAGCAGCGGAGCAGAAGGCCACGCTGGCGCGCGACCGGAAGGCGAGGCTGGCAGCCGCGCGACAGGCGAAGCGCCGGGCCGAGCGGCGCCGCCGGATCGGCGTGCGATCCGCCATCGCGGCCGGCGTGCTCGGGCTCGTCGCCGGCCTGTTCATCATCTTCCACAATGCATCGTCGTCCGGGAGCAGCGCCTACCCGTACCAGGTCGGCAGCCCCGGTCCGGGGCAGGCCGCGCCAGCGTTCAGCCTGGCCGCCAGTACCGGCGGCAAGGTCAGCTTGTCAGCCTACCGGGGCAAGAACGTGCTGCTGTTCTTCCAGGAGGGCCTGACCTGCCAGCCGTGCTGGAACCAGATCACCGACCTGCAGAAGCACGCCGCCCTGCTCAGGGCGGCAGGCATCAGCCAGATCATTTCGATCACCGGCGACCCGGCCGGGCCGATCACCCAGAAAGCCCATGACATGGGCCTGACCACCCCGGTGCTGTCCGACCCCGGCCTGGCGGTGTCGCGGGCCTACAGCGCCAACAAGTACGGCATGATGGGCGCCAGCCGGGACGGGCACACGTTCATCCTCGTCGGCCCGAACGGGGTGATCCGCTGGCGCGCCGACTACGGCGGCGCGCCGAAGTACATCATGTTCCTGCCCACCACAGCCCTGCTGGCCGACATCAAGGCCGGGGAGCACCCGTCATGACCGCCGTCACGCTGCTCACCCAGGCCGACTGCGCGCTGTGCGAGCACGCCAAGGGCGTGCTCGCCCGGGTCGGCGAGGACCATCCGCTCGACGTAACCGAGATCGACCTGGCCACCGAGCACGGCCGCGCCCTCGCTGCCCGCGCCGGGATGGTGTTCGCGCCCGGCGTGCTGGTGGACGGCCGCCCGTTCGGCCACGGGCGGCTGTCCGAGCGCAGGCTGCGCCGCGTGCTCGGACGCCTGGCTCCCGAACCGCGCTGAACCGGAGGACAATCCCGTGGATAAGCTGCTCTACCTGCTCCTGGCGCTGGCCTGCCCGATCGGCATGGGCGCCATGATGTGGTTCATGAACAAGCGGCCCGGCAACAGCCAGCAGGCGCCCCAACCTGGCGAGCTGGCCCGGCAGGACCAGGAGATCACGGCCTTGCGCGCCGAGATCGACCAGCTGCGCGCCGCCCAGCGGATCCCGTCAGCCAGCGACGACAGGGCCAAGGGGTGAGCGCGGCCCGGACCGCCACCCCGGCCGGCCCGGTGGTGATCGCGCTGCCCGTCGGCGCGGCGCCCGGGCCAGCGGCCCATCCCCGTCAGCCTCCCGGGGCCCGCAACCGCCTCGGGCGCGCAGGGTGCCACGGCCGGGAACTGCCAGCGGATGATGCGCCATTACCCGGCCATGCCCGCATGCGCGGGCAGATGAAGCCCGGCTTGCGTGCGATCCGGCAGGGCAGCCGACAGAATGTGGGCGGCCACACCGCCGGCATAACGCGGTGACGCCGCCGGCCGACCACTTATCGTCGGCAGTGACGGCGGCGCAGGGCGGCTTCGATGATGAGATGCTGCTTCGACAAGAAGCGGAGCGTCGCAGCCGTGGCGTCGTCAGTCAATGCCGATCATGATGACCCGTCCCCTCGGCGGGCGGAAGAGGCGCGCCAGCAGCGGAAGCTCCTTCTCGCATGGCGCGCACCAGGAAGCAAAGAAATCGACCGCGACTGGTCGGCCCGCGTAAGCCGTGAGGGGAGACTCGCCCGCCGGGCTGGCCGAGGCCAGGCAAGGTGAGCCGGGACGATTCGCGCAGCGCCACGGGTTGGGCCGGGCGCGGCGATCACGGTAGCGGCCACGGCAACGGCAAGGACCGCCGCAGTCGAGATCCTGTGCGTGATCTTGTTCCCACCCCTTGCCAGTGAGCGTTAGTGGCGTCGCTGGCAAGGTGACGGCCTGGCTGAATCTCGCCGTGATCGCCTGGGGGGAAGCCGGTACCGCGCTGCCGGCCGCCGGGGAGGTGAAAAGCGGTGTCGCGCGCCGACGCGGCTGGTGCCGCCGCGACCAGCATGATTCCCGCCGCGCTCAGCGCCACCAGCAGGCCGGAGACCCGACGGATGACCCCTGCATCCCACCGCCCGCTGTGCATGCGCTGGCGGAAGCGCAGTTTTTCTCGCGGCCGGTTGGCTGCCCCGCACGGTGCGCCGGTTCCGGGACTCCGCACCTGCGATGAGCAACGACCGGCCGGGCCCAGGGCAATTGCAGGTGCGGAGTCCCGGCACGGCGGACGGACGGGCTTGAGAGCCGGCGGCCGCAGCCATCTGAAGCTTGGCTCGCAGCGCCGCGGCGGATCCGCTAATGCGCGCCAGACTCTGCGAGCAGCTCGGCAGTATCGCGGGTCAGCTCCGCCATGGTGACAGCGCCGAGGACTCGCCTGATCACATGCCGCGCCGCGTCCAGGAAGAACGTCTGCGGAATCCCGACGACCCCCCACGCACTCGCAGTCGAAGCCGAGCCGTCGACTCCCACCGGATAGGTCACCCCCGCCTTGCGTACGAAGCGGAGCGCCGCAGCCGTGGCGTCGTTCACGTCAACGCCGATCATGACGACCCGCCCCCTCGGCGTGCGGAAGAACCGGGCCAGCAGCGGCGTCTCCTTCTTGCAGGGCACGCACCAGGAGGCGAAGAAGTTGACCACCACCGGTCTGCCCGCGTAGGCGGCGAGGGAGATCTGCTCGCCCGGATGGCTGAGGGAGGGCAGGGTGAAGCCAGCGACGCGGGGCGCGGCGCGATGCGCATGGCCGGGCGCGCCAATCACCATGGCGGTGACAGCGACGGACAGGACCGCTGCGGTCAGGCAGGCCGCGATCTTGTGCCGCCGGACACCCCGGCCTGCCGCAGCCGCCCAGACCCGAAGCGACGTCCTGAGCATCGCAAGCATTCTCGCAGGTCCGTTGCCGGACATCATCCTCATCTCACTCGCGGTGCAATCTGACGAATCGCGCGCCGGACAGTTTCTGGCCACAGCAAGCAGGACCCGCGCGGCACGCATGGAGGCCAGCTGCCGCCACGCCAACCGCAGCCGGCTGCCCTGCCGGGTGGGATTCCCCAGATCGGTCCCTGATTCGTGCGCGGGTTGACGCGCGATCAGGTTACACCTAAGTACTTTAGGTATTCAGGCGGACGTGACACTAACGGCGCGCATGCCGTCGGCGGCGCCCGCTGCCCTGCCGGGCGCGTTCAGCGAGCAGGCTTCGCGGCAAGGGTCCCCCCTGCGGCGGGGCCGCGCGACATAGCCTGCTGCCGATACGACCGAGCGCCGATGGCGGTCCGCGGGCCTTCGGAGCTCAGTCGGGCAAGGGCGGCTCGGCGGCATCTCCCCCGCGAGCCGCCTGTCCGGGCGCTGGCTCGGCACACTCAGCGGCTGTACAGGCCGGCCGCCGGAGCTGCGGCGGCAGGGCGGCCGTGCGGGCAGTAGTTCATCCCCCTGGCCGACGCTGCTGGCCCGGCCAGGAGCAGCAGCGGCACCAGCGCCGCGGCGACCGCAGTGAGGGCGACGGAGGCTGCGCGGGTTCTGCTGATCGCGGATGGGCCGTCGATCAGCCGCCGCACGCGGGCCGCGTCGGCGGTGCCGGCGGCGCCCAGTGCTGCGGCGGGGACGCCGGCACCCAGGCTCAGCAGGGCACCCGCAATGGCGAGCCGGTGCGCCGCGGCGCTGGCCGCGTCATCGGCGCTGAGCTCGGCCAGCCGGGCGACCTGCTCGCTGGCGATGCGGAACCCCGGCACGCGGGGGAAGGCAGCGCACAGGGCGCCGGCGAATGTCACCAGCAGGTGGTGGCGGCCGCGCAGGTGCGCGCGCTCGTGCGCGAGGACGGCGCGCAGCTGGCCGTCGTCAAGCGTGTCCATCGCGCCTGTGGTGACCACGATGCGGCTGCCGCGCCCGGGCAGGCAGTAAGCGGCGGCCTCGTGATGGCGGACGATGACGGCGCCCAGCCGCGGATCGGGCGTGGCGACCAGCGAGAGCCGCAGCCGGTGACGGCGGCGCGCCCGGGCCGCGCGGGCCAGCGCCTGGACGGTGCACCAGGTGACCCGGGCGAGCACGGCCAGGGCAAGCATGGCGCCAGCCCCGGTCATCGCGGCCCCGCCGGGGTGGGCGTACTGGGCGCGCAGCGCCATCACGCACGACGCCAGCAACCGGGCCAGGTCGGCGCTGACGCGCACCGTCGGCACCATCAGCGCGAGCCCGCCAGCCAGTACCGAGGCCACCGCGGAGCCGGTGAGCGCGAACCAGGCAGCGATCGCCAGCCGCGGCGCGGCGTCCGGCCACCGGGCCCGGGCCAGCCGGGCAGGAGCGGCGGTCAGCAGCAGCGCGGCGTAGCCGAGCAGGGCGAGGGCCACGATCACGAGCCGGCCTGTTCGCGCAGTGCCTGGTCCAGCATCCGGCGCAGCTGCCGCGCCTCCGCCGGATCGATGCGCCCCACGAAGCTGCGCAGCGCCGCGGCCCGGTCCGGGCTGGCCTCCAGCGCCTCGCCCATCAGGTCGGCCGTGTAATCCTCCCTGGTTACCGTTGCCCGGTACCGATACGCGCGGCCGTCCCGCTCACGCTCCAGCCAGCCCTTGCGATACAGGATCTCCACGACCGTGAGCACCGTGTTATAGGCGGGCTCACGCTCCGGCCGCAGGCCCGCCCAGACCTCGCGCACCAGCACCGGGCGGCCCGCCAGCCAGACCCGGTCCATGATGGCGGCCTCCAGCTCGCCGAAACTCCGCACATCGCCTCCCGCCCAGACCCGCCCGACCCTGAAACCTGAGCCCATTATCACCTAAGCAGCATTGGTGGCGCACGCTACTGCGCCGGGTCGGCCCGTTACGGGCTGCCACCCTATCGGCGCATCGCCAGCCAAACCCGGCGACCATCCCGTGCAGCGACGGGATCACCGTGGCGGCGCTGGGCGCCGCGCGGGAAGCACGCCGCCAGGAAGCTGAGCGACGCGGATGCCGGTAACGCCGCCACAGCCGACTGGGCAGGCGGCCAGAATTGCCACCCCACCCGGGGTGGGGTATCATGAGGCGGACGCGAGGGAGGTTCGGGGTGATCGCCAATTACAAGCGTGATGCGCTGCTGCGGCTCAAGACGGTGCGGGGTCACATCGACGGCGTGATCGGCATGGTCGAGAACGAGGTGTACTGTCCCGACCTGATGAAGCAGGTGGCGGCCTTGCAGGCGTCGCTGGAGAAGGTCAACCGGGTCCTGTTGCGCAACCACCTGGAGACCTGCGTGTCGGAGGCGATCCGCACCGGGCAGGGCCAGGAGAAGATCGCCGAGCTGATGGAGGCGCTGCCCTACAACTCGGGCCTGACCGACTTCCGGCATCTGGCAGAGCCGCTGACGCCGACCGACATCGCGGCTAGCGCAGGCACCCCGAACGGGTCATCGCGGGACGCGCGGGAGACCCCTCGGTGAGCACCGAGACCGCGCTCTCACCGCTCGCGGCACCTGACGCGGGAAGCGGCGATGCGCCGCACCTGAGGTTGGAGATCACCGGGATGACGTGTGCCTCATGCGTGCGTCGGGTCGAGCGTGCCCTGGCCGGCGTCCCCGGCGTCACGGCGGCCACCGTGAACCTGGCAGCCGAGTCCGCAGACGTCACCCTCGCCGCGCAGGCCGGGGCGGACGCGCTGATCGCCGCGGTAGAGGACGCCGGGTACCAGGCAGCGGTCCCGGCCGTGGTCCACGCCGACGACGTCGCCCGGCGGCGGGCCGCGCAGGCCGCCGAGCTGCGCCGGCGCCGTGTCCAGCTAGCAGCCGCGGCGGTCCTGTCGGCCGGCGTCCTGGTCGTGGCCTACGGCTACGCGTCCGCGGCGTGGGCCGGGTGGGTCCAGCTGGCGCTCACGCTGCCGGTGTATGCCTGGACCGGGGCCCTCTTCCACCGCGGCGCGCTGGAGGCTGCCCGGCACCGCACCACCAACATGGACACCCTGGTCTCGCTCGGCACCACGGTCGCCTTCGGTTACTCGGTGATCGCCACCATCGCCCTGCCCGGACGGCCGACCTACTATGACGTCGCCGCCCTGATCATCACGCTGATCGCGGTCGGCAAGTACCTGGAGCTGGCCGGCCGCGCCCGGGCGGGCGCGGCGATCGAGGCGCTGGCCGAGCTGCAGCCCCGAACGGCGCACCTGCTTTCCCGCGCGGGCAGCGGCCAGCGCGGCGACCCCGCTGCGGCGGTCGACGTCCCGGCCGGGGCGCTGCGGGCTGGCGACATCGTCCTGATCCGCCCGGGCGAGGCCATCCCGGCCGACGGCGAGCTGGCCGAGGGCGCCGGCCGGGTGGATGAGTCGATGCTGACCGGCGAGCCGATGCCGGCAGGTAAGCGGCCCGGCGACGAGCTGACCGCGGGCACCGTGAACGGCCCGGCGCCGCTGGTGCTGCGAGTCGCGCGCACCGGCGCGGAAACGGTGCTGGGCCAGATCATGGCCCTGGTGGATGCCGCGCAGAGGCAGAAGTCGAAGTCGCAGCGGCTCGCCGACCGGATATCGGCGGTGTTCGTCCCGGTGATCCTGGCGCTGGCCGCCGCCACCCTGGGCGGCTGGCTGCTATCGGGCGCCGGGGTGGTGACGGCGCTGATCACCGCCGTTGCCGTGCTGGTCGTCGCCTGCCCCTGCGCGCTCGGCCTGGCCACGCCAGTCGCGGTCATGGCCGGCACCGGGCGGGGTGCCCAGCTCGGGCTCCTCATCCGGGGCGGCGAGAGCCTGGAGCGGGTGCACGGGCTCGCAACCGTCGTGCTGGACAAGACCGGCACCCTGACCGTGGGCCATCCCGCTGTCGTGCGCATCGAGGCGCTGGATGGCAGCGACGGGCGCGAAGCGCTCGCGCTCGCCGCCGGCGCGGAAGCGGCCTCCGAGCACCTCCTCGCCCGCGCGGTCGTGGCAGCCGCCGAAGACCGCGGCCTCGCCCCGGTGAGCGCCGAGGACGTCGAGGCCGTGGCCGGGCGCGGCGTGACCGCGACGGCGGGGACCCGGCAGGTGCAGGCCGGGTCGCTGGCCTGGCTCACCGACACCGGCGTGGACACCTCTGCTGCGGGCCGGCTGGCCGCCGAGCTGGCCCGCTCCGCCCAGACCCCGGTCGCCGTCGCCGTCGACGGCCGCCTGCGGCTGCTGCTCGGCGTCGCCGACGCGCTGCGCCCCGACAGCCCACAAGGCATCGCCCGGCTCCGCGGCCTCGGGCTGGAGACGGTGCTGGCCACCGGCGACACCCGGGCGGCAGCCGACGACGCCGCCCGGGCGGCCGGCATCGGCACCGTCCGGGCCGGGCTGCTCCCGCAGGACAAGGCCGACCTCGTCCAACAACTGCGGCGCGAGCGGGGCCCCGTCGCCATGGTCGGCGACGGCATCAACGACGCACCCGCGCTGGCCGCCGCTGACATCGGCATCGCGGTCGCCACGGGGACCGGCGCGGCGATGGCCGCCGCCGACATCACCCTGATCCACGGCGGCGTCGGCGCCGTCGCCGACGCGGTGCTGCTGGCCCGCGCCACCCGCCGGATCATCCGCCAGAACCTCGGCTGGGCCTTCGGCTACAACCTGGTGCTCGTCCCGCTGGCCGCCGCCGGGATCCTGCCGCCCGTGCTCGCCGCCGTCGCGATGGCCACCAGTTCGGTCACCGTCGTCGGCAACGCGCTGCGGCTCCGCCGCTTCGGCAAACACAGGCACGCAGTCCCGGCGCCCCCGCACGGCACAGGCGCATCGGCGGGGCAGGTGCCCGCCGGGAAGGGAGCCAGCACATGAGCCCGGCAAGTATCGAGCTGACCGCGCCCGGCATCTCCTGCGGCAAGTGCAAGGCGAACATCGAGGGCGACCTGGCCGGCGAGCCCGGTGTCGAGAAGGTCACCGTCGACGTCGCCACCCGGCGCGTCCGCATCGGCTATGACGAGCACCGGACTAAACCGGGACAGCTACGGGCCAAGCTCGGCGAGATCGGATACCCGGCCGCTCCCTGAGCGGCCGGGTGATCCTCGGCCGCCCGGATCGGACACGTGATGAACGACAGGGCACCACCAACCGCGGCCGGGCGGGCCGGGCTTGCCCGTCACCTCGCGCTCGACCACAACCCCCTGCGACGCCGGACAGACAGGTTCGAGACCTGCATCATGGCCGGGCTCGTTGCCGCGTTCCTGGCCGGGCGCCGCTCATCGCGATCGCCGCGGGCAGCTGGGCACACACCGGGAACCTGCGGCAGCAGGCCGCCCAGGAGTCCTGGCATCAGGTTCACGCCGTCGTGCTGCAAGCCGCGCCACGGCAGGCGACCTTCAGGCACGCATCCTTTCCCTCCTGGGTCCGGGCCCGGTGGACATCGCCTGGCGGGCAGTCCCGCGTTGGCTACGTGCCGGCGCCGCCAGGCAGTCGGCCAGGCAGCCGGGTATTGGTGTGGGCTGACCGCACCGGGCCCGTGGCCGGCGTCCAGCTCACAAGGGACGTGGTCACCGCCCGGGAAATCGCCGCCGCAATGCTGGCCCCGGCCGGCCTGGCGCTCGTACTGCTCGGCCTGGCCCGGGCAGTCCGGTGGCTGCTGGATCGCCGGCGGCTCGCTGCCTGGGAAGCCGCCTGGACCTCGACCGGCCCGCAGTGGACCCCGCGCGGCTAGTATTCCCGGCCGGCGCCATCGGTGCCACCGCCTCAGGATGGACTCCCGCTGGCAACCAGGGTTCTGCTCATCTATGCTGCGCTGCTGGCCAGGCGGCGAGCGCTGATGCGCATCACCCGGATGCGGCCGCGGGACTAACGCCCTGCGACCGGCGACGTGGACTCAATCGCGGCCGGTCACTACCTGCCGTCCCCCACGTGGCTGGCCGGCATGGTGGGCGCAGGCTACCCGGACTACGGCCGGCGCGCTGCCTGGCGAGGGCCGGTAGCGCCGGCTCGTCATCAGCGGCCCCCTCACGGCTCTCGAAGCGCCGGCCCGGCCTGGTAAGGAACCTGGCTGCTGCCATGGTGGCGTCGAGGCTGGCGGATGAGCAGCATCATCGTCGGTACCGCAGTACTTTCCGTAGATCACCGGGATCGGCAGGATGGTCAGGTCATAGTCCGGGCGAGGAATTCCCTCCAAAGCGCAGCCGTATAGCCTGGCCGAAGTGACGACATCCGCGCCAGCGTGTCAGTCGTCGCAGATCAGC
>WNFC01035805.1_pt1 | contig 11197 bp, 8 predicted proteins | sample 5400541 | NCBI WGS metagenome assembly WNFC01 (sample SAMN13153342, study PRJNA577476) | soil metagenome | isolation source: 120 cm saprolite under Douglas fir tree site 2 hole 2 replicate 1 | place: USA:California | collected 2015-04-18
GGGCGAGTGGCGCGGCGGAGTTTCACCACCGCGCTCTCTCAGAACCGGACGTGAACCTCTCGGCTCATCCGGCTCCCAGTATCCGGCGGTTGGCATGGAGAAGCGGCCAGTGCGCGAAGAGCTCTGGACGAGTCTCGATAATATGGGCGAGCCACTCGCGCGCGCTTTTCGGCTTTTGCTTGAAGCGCTTGTACTTGCGGCGCGCCCATTTTCTGAGATGGAAGTCGATGCGGCGCAGACTGTCGTGCAGCGCCGAGTGGTAGAAGTGACTGTAGTAGTTGATCCAACCCCGGAGGTAGGGATTTACCATCCGGGCCAGATCATTAAGGGCCGTGTCGGTCCGGTTCTGGAGACCCCATCGCCGGACTTCCCGACGCATTGCCTTGAGTGCACCGCGGGACGCCGCGGGCAAGAACGAGACGCCGTATGTTCCATTAGGCCAAGCCGTAAACCTCGGCCGGAATGTATAGCCGAGGAAGTCGAACTGGACCATGGGATAGCGTCCCTTTCGGTTGGTATCCGCGCAGTAGACGATTTTCGTTTTCTGCGGGTGAAGCACCAACCCACAAGCTGCGAACCGCTCCGCAAGAGCGATGCGCAAGGCTTCGGCCTCGGATTCACTCCGGCAGTGGCAGATCGCGTCATCCGCATACCGTTCAAAGGGAACAGCCGGATGGGTCCGTGTCATCCACAAGTCGAACGTGTAATGCAGAAACAAATTCGCTAGGATTGGACTTACGACCGATCCTTGCGGAGTTCCTGCATCCCGAGGTTCAATGCAGCCATCTTCCCTTTGCACCGGCGCCTTCAACCAGCGTTCCACATAGAGCATTACCCAGCGGCAATCGGTATGTGTCCGCAATGCCTTAAGGAGCAACTCATGTGGAATCGTGTCGAAGAACGCCTTGATATCGAGGTCAAGCACCCAGTCATATCGCCAGCAACGCTGACGCGCCGTGCGCACGGCATCGATCGCCGAGCGGCCTGGTCGGTAACCGTAGGAGTCCGCATGGAACAAAGGATCCAGGCGTGGCTCCAGATACCTGCGGACAACCTCTTGCGCGATTCGATCCGCCACCGTTGGGATACCCAACGGCCGCGTCCCACCCGACGCCTTCGGAATGTCCACCCGCCGCACAGCTTGAGGGAAATAGCTTCCTGAGGACAGTCGATTCCAGAGCTTATAGAGATTGTTCGCTAGATCAACCTCAAAGTCTGCGATCGTCTGTCCATCTACTCCAGCCGCTCCCTGGTTGGCCTTCACCTTCTTGAAGGCCTCCCAGACTTCCCGCTTCGGGATGTCAAACGGCTTTGCCTCGGTCATGTGGCTCCTCCCGTTACCGGTTGGCCACCTGTCCTTGGCGGGTTACCGCAGTCCCTTCGGTCCAGCCCCATTACAGAGCCTTCCTCCCTACTACGGACTGCTCCGTCCCTGTGCTCCACATCGGTACTCTTGCCCTTGCAGGGATCTCCCACTTGAGCTTCTCCCTTATCATTGGAGCGACAGGTTCCCGCGTTCCGCAAGAGAGCCTGATCTGGATTCACGCCACCTCCAAGCCGGATGCCGCTTGGGCCGGGCTTCAGTACTCCGCCCAAACTCGTCCCGGGAGCCACTACCTTCCCCCCGGTTTCGACCTCGTCCTGTGAATTTCGGCACGTCATCAGTGGTTCGCTCGCGCTCGTCTTTCCAGATCTCACCTGACAGGTTTTACTCCCGCCTTTTTCTGCGACGCTCACCACCAACGCTCTTAACGCCAGCAGCACGCAGTGGTTTGGAACCCGCTCCTGATCGCCGGCTCATCCGGCTCGTGCAGTCCATGAAAGGCCGGCGCCTTCCGTCCAAGCATGAGGGTTCCTCCCATTGCTGGTTGACCCAACTTGAACTGGACCGCCCACTCCCTTCGCTCCACTGCCATTACGGCAGCTTCACCACTACTACGAAGTGGTCCGTCCCTGACCAAGGCATCGGTATTTTCTGCCTTGCGTTCCTCGCTTTGAGCATTTTCCCTTTGCATCCTCGATCAGGTTCCCAAGTTCCATACGAAAGCCTAAATGAGAGTCACGCCCCCTATACACCGGACGCCGTCTGGCCAGTAGACAGGTTTCCACCAGACTGATCCCGGAGCCCCTCGGAGACCCCGGTTTTGACGTCGTCTAAGTAGGTTTCGATGCTTGATCGGAGGTTCACTTGCGTTCGTCTCTCTCATCCATACCTGACGTGGTCTATCCACGCTTTTGACCACAACGTTCACCACCGTGGCCATTGTGCCGCAGCAGCTTGTGGCAGTTTGAAGCCTCTCCCTGCAGAGCGGCTTCGAGGGACCTTCCCTCATCTCTCGTACAGCATGAAGCTTGCACTTCTTCTTGGCACAACCGAGGGACCTACCCTCATCTCTCTTGCAGCTTCACACCCCCCTTCGGTTGGTGTATTCGCGGCACACGTAGTGCCTCAGTTTGAAAACTGACGCATTACCAAAAGCAGGTTCCTCGGAGTTGGATCTCCTCGGAATGACATCGAGAATTGAAAATTGGAAAGAAAAAGAAACCTACGCGACCGCCGCCGCAGACATTGCCGCAGCCAGCGCCACACTTTTCCCCGCGCCTTCCGCGACTGACCTCTCCAGCGCCAGCTCAACCCGGTTAATCACCTCGGTCACAATGTCCACCGGATCGAATTCCAGCCGGATGACCGCTTCCGCCACGCCTGCATTCAGAGAAGATGCCAGCTGTTTCTCTCCCATCGCCGCCGTGATCAGCCGCCGTATTTTTTCCACCACCAGCAACGCTTCTTTCTCGGACGTCTCCCCCAGCACAATCGCAATGCTGGCCGCAGTGTAGCGGAACGCGAGATCGTTCTGCCGGATGTTACCAGCCACCAGTTGTCCCAGGCGTTGCATGGTGCTCTCGAACGCGGCTTCTCCCTGATCTTTTTCTTTGGCCAGCGCGGCGCTGCCAAAGCGCATCAACAACACGCAAGCCGGAGTTTTCTGCTGCCAGGCGCGGCGCACTTCGCCCATCAGCAGGTCAAGATAGGAAGCCCGCTTCAATAACCCGGAGTTCTCATCCGTGACCGAGAGGTTTTTCACCAGCCGGCGCAATCCAGCGTTGCTCAGCGAGATCGCTACCTGCTCGGCAATCATCTTGAAAACCAGCACATCGTTGGGCGCCCAGTTTCGCGGAGCGCTCTCCATGAGCAGCAGAACTCCGACATGGTCGTTGCCATCGGTAAGCGGCAGCACCAGCAATGAGCGCGCCGTCAGCGATGAAAGCTGCGACGTGAACGGTTGCAATTCTGATGCGGAGGCAATGTCCGAGTACACCAGCGGCCCTCGCTCCATGGCCAGATCGTGCAACCCACAAACCAGCGGTTGCAGTACGTCCGATTTCGCAGCATGCCCTCCCGGCGCAATAAACTCTTTCAATGCACTGGTGGTCGACCCGGACTTTCTCAGCGCGACGATGCAACGCCCCACGTTCCATTGCGTGCCAATCTCGCTCGCCGTGGTGTTGAGAACAGATTCCGTGGTGGTTTGCTGATTCAACTTGCGCGTAATGTCGGGAACCCGGGCAAAACCGCTTACATCGTTAAAAGCCGCCTGCGCCATGGGAGCCGCCGGCGCGGAACTGGTTTCAACCACGGGCGCCGGCGCAACCGGGGAATGCCCCCCCGCATATTGCGGCGTCATTCCTGCTGTCAGGTAAAGCTGCTGCAGTTCGGGATTGTGGTCCTCTTCGTGCGGAAATAGTTGATGGATGCGTTGCAGACGTTCCAGAGCTTTGTTACGCATGCCGTACTGCACAAGAATTTCCGCCTGCAGCATCAAGTCCTGCAGCGTGCCCGCGCCCAAAGTTTTCTCTTCGTTGTTGTTGCGCACCGGCTGAACCGGGGCTGTCCCGCCAAAGCGCGAGGCAATCACTTCATAGCGGCCCGCCTCAATTTTGCCCTTCAGCACTTCCAAGCGCTTCTGGTGTCCCGGCTCGTAGGCATCGATTTCCGCCGCGCGGTCCAGAGCGTCTCCAGCCTTCAAATAATTCCCCTGTAGGCAATAGAGATCGAACAGCTTCAACAGCGTCGCACAATAATCAGCTTCGCGGTTTGCGGTGTTGAACTGATCAGCCAGGAACTCCAGCATCTCAACCGACGGCCGGTGCCCCGCCACAATGTCCTGCATCATGGCCAGGAACGCGCGGCGCTCGCCTTTGTGGCGTTGGAACTGTTCGAGTTTCCCGGCCAGCGCCACGGCTTCTGCGTCAAGCTGCGAATCCAGGAATCCACCGATCAGGTCTCGCACCTGCTCGATACGCGAAGGGTTCTGCTCAAAGATTTGCCACACTAGCGGCGACGCCTCGCTCAGACGATTGGCGCTCAGCAGGGCGCGCGCGTACAGTTCGCGAAATTCCGGCGAAGCGCTTCCCGTGCTGGTCAGGGGCTCAAGGACGAAAATCGCCGCCCCCACCTGTTGTTCCTGCATCAGACATTTAGCGTAGCCGAGGGCGATGGCCTCGTCCGTAGCATCTTCCGCATACGCCTTCTCGTACCACTGATTGGGCTTTCCCCCCGAAGCCTCCGCCTGTTGCGCCAGGTTCAGGAACGCCGTCGCCGCCTGCTTGTCGTCGCCCGCCTCGGAACATAACTCACCCAAGCGTGCCATGTTTCGCTCAGAGCCATCGAGCGCCACCATTTTCTTCAACAACTGCAACGCGTCAGTCCTGCGCCCTTGTTTGGAAAATTCTTCCAGCGCCGATTCATAGGTTTCGAGCGCCAATTTGCGATTGGACTTTTCCAGCAATTCCGCGAAACGAACCCTCTGCTCGCAACTTGGATTGGCAAACCGCGCCAGCTTCTTGTAGGTGAGGCTGGCCCGCATGGCGTCGCCCGCGGCCAGTTGCCGTTCAAACAATTCCCCCAGCAATTGCACCGCTTCCGGCAGCCGCTGCAGTGACAAGCAAAGGTCTGCCGTCATTTGCCGGACGGTGTCATTCTCCGGATCGAGAGCCAGGGTTTGCAGAAACTCTTCCAGAGCTTCGCCGGCCTTGCCTTTTTGCAGCAGTTTCTCGCCGCGTTCCACACGCCTGGCGATGTCTTGGCGGTCAGCCCGTTTTGAAGTCTCGGCCATGGGAAGGTATCCACCCCAGAATGCCGAAAAACGGCGCCCCTGGGCACCGCGCGGCATGCGCGGAGTAGTCCAACTCAAAATTCTAGGCAGCTAGGAAGTGCCCAGCAACGCAGTACCCGATTCCGCGATTACGAAGGTCACACCGGCGCCGTAATTTGACTCTGACAATTACTCAAGTAAGCGTCCCCGGCGGTTTCTAATGTCGCTCCTTCGCCTCGCGGCTCTAAGCTGGCGGAGACCCAGGAGTGTTTCCTCTGGGCTGACGAGTTCGTCCTCATGATGCAAGCCGCAATCCTTGCCACCTCAAGACCCGAGAACCTGCTGGCTTTAGCTGCCATCGGGGCGGCCCTGGGCTCGTACTGGTTCTATAGAGGATTCCAGCTGCTGCAGCGTAAGCGCCTCATCCTGAACACTCCTGCGTCCAGGATTCGCAGCGCCTCCATGGGCTTGGTCGAAATCAGCGGACTCGCCGCCGGCCCCTACGTCCTCACTTCGCCCTTCAAGCAGGCTGAGTGTTATTACTATCGCAGCACTGCCTGGCAGCTAAAACAGCGTGGCAAAAACAGTGAGTGGGTGAAGGTCGCGGAGGAAACTCTGCACGTTCCTTTTTACTTGGACGACGACACCGGCAAAGTCCTGGTAGATCCGCGCGGCGCCGAGATGGACCTGCACTGTGACCTCAGCGAGCAGTACCACCGCTCAATATTATTCAGCGGCCCGGAAATGCCCGGTTGTGTTGCCGAATTTCTTGCCCGCTATGGGGTTGATCCCGACAAACGAATCAAAGTCGAAGAACACTGCATCAAGCCCAAAAATTTCCTGTTCGCGCTCGGGACCCTGTCGCAAAATCCCGGCTTGGACGCCAGCATCCGCCCCGCCTGGGCGGAGCGCGCAGGCCAGAAGTTAGTGGCGCCGGTTGAAACGGAAGACATAGCTGCTGCGCAGCAAATCATCCGCCTCTCTGGCGAAACCAGGGGCCTGCCCGCCGCCGAAATGACGCAGCAACAAAAGATCGCCGCTGCCTTGGTGAAAGCCGGCATCTCGAATCCCGCCGCTTGGTCGGCTGCGGCAGTGAAGACGCAGTCCGCCACCACGGTACAAATGAAAACTGTCCCAGTCGTCGAGCGAAAGGCCGAACCCGAAGGGTCGGAAGGCTTCGATCTCCATCCTCCCGTCGTCTTGATGCAAGGCAGCCACCAGCCCGCCTTCTTCATTTCCTGGAGAAGCCAGCGCGACGTGGTCAACTCTCTCGGCTGGAAATCGAGCCTCATGATCTGGGGAGGCCCCGCTCTAACGCTAGCCTCGGTTTATTTCTTGCTTGCCCATTTCCATTGGCTGTAAACTGCGCTCCAGCACGGAGAGAGCAATGAACACCATCATTCTGCTGGCATTTCTGTTCGTGATCGTCGGCTTCTTTGTCTATCTAATCACGCTTTACAACGGTCTGGTCGCGCTCAAGAACGACATTGATAAGTCCTGGGCCAACATCGATGTCCTGTTGAAGCAGCGGCACGATGAGCTCACCAAGCTGCTCGACGTGACCAAGGGATACATGGAATTCGAGCGCGATACGCTGACCAAAATCACCCAGGCCCGCAGCCAGTTTTCGCAAGCCGTCACTTTCGATCAGAAAGCCCAAGCCGACCAGAACATGACTTCCGCGCTGCGTGGATTTTTCGCCGTGGCCGAGAACTATCCCGACCTGAAAGCCAACAGCAACTTCCAGCAACTGCAGCGCCGCATCACTGAACTGGAAAATCAGATTGCCGACCGCCGCGAGTTCTACAACGACTCCGTCAACACCTTCAACATCCGCATCCAGCAAGTCCCCGACACCTTCGTCGCCGCCTTCATGCAACTAACTCCGCGTCCCCTGTTGAAAGTAGATGAAGCCGACAAGACCGATGTGCAGATGTCGTTCGCGCCAGGAAAATGATGGCCTACGGAAAAATGACCGTACCAAAACCGCCCACGTAGGGACGGCCCGCGGGACCGGCTGCGACTTCCTCTCCCACCCCAAAGCCTTCAGCAGTTCGCGATTAGCCTTCACCATCTTGTCCAGTCCGCAGATATACGCATGCGCGTCGGCCCGCCCCCGAGCGATTTGCGGCAGATGCTCCTGCACATACCCCCGCAACCCTTGCCATTCCGCACTCCCGCGGCTGAGCGTCGGCAGATAATTAAAATTCTCATGCGCCCGCGCCAGCCGCACGAATTCTTCGTGATAGTAAATGTCTTTCTCCGTGCGATTCCCAAACACCAGCCAAAGCTGCTTCCCCTGATGCCGCGCCGGGTCTGCCAAAAGCCAATGCAGCATGGAGCGGAACGGCGCAATGCCCGTGCCCGTAGCGATAAAAATCGTGTCGCGCATCGGCGGACGCAGAATGAAATCTCCAAACGGCCCCTGGCAGGAAATCTCGTCGCCGTCTTTCATGTCGCAAAGAAAATTCGACATCCAGCCGTCCTGCACCCGATTCAGGCACAGCGCAAAGCGGCCGTTCTCCGCAGGCGGAGAGGCAATCGAATAAGCCCGGGTGATTTCCTCACCGTCCGCCTTGGTATGTTTGAGCGACAGCCATTGGCCGGGGACAAAGCCAAAGCGCGGGACATCCTCCAGCTCGAATTCCAGATGACGCGTGATTCCGGAGAGCCAGTTGGAGTGAATAAGCCGCGCGCGAAAGTTCTGGAATGGAGACATTTACAAAATTCTAGATGAGGTTGATGGGCCAGTGGGTGCGCAGTGAGGCAGCGAAAGTCGAACCTGAAGCCTGAAGCTCGCTTTTTACTCCACCGTCACCGATTTCGCCAAATTCCGCGGCTGGTCCACGTCACAACCTCGCCGCACCGCGATGTGATACGCCAGCAACTGCAGCGGCACGATCTCCAGGATGGGCAGCAACTCCTCCGGCGCTTCCGGAACATAAATTACATGGTCTGCTGCTTCCTTGATCTCATGATCTCCCTCGGTCGCGAGTGCGATCACCTGCCCTGAGCGGGCCTTGACTTCTTTCAGGTTGGAACAGGTCTTTTCGTAGCGCACCATCGAAAGAGCGTCCTTTGGATCGCGGGTCGCAATGATCACCACCGGCAGATTTTCGTCAATCAGAGCATTAGGCCCGTGTTTCATCTCGCCTGCGGGATAGCCTTCCGCGTGAATGTAGGAAATCTCTTTGAGTTTCAGCGCGCCTTCAAGAGCGATGGGGTAATGAATGCCGCGACCCAGAAAAAGAAAATCCTGCGAGCGGACGTACTGTTTCGCCAGGTCTTCACAGTCTTCTTCGTGGGTGAGCAGGTGCTCGAGTTTGCCAGGAATGCAGGTGAGTTCGTGGATCGCATCTTTCGCCCGGTCAGCCGAGATGGCACCCCGCGCCTGGCCCAGATAAAGCGCGAACAAATAAAGCGCTGTCAACTGCGCGGTAAATGCCTTGGTGGAGGCGACTCCAATTTCCGGCCCGGCGTGAGTGTAAATGGTCCCCGCCGCCTCGCGTGTAATCATGGATCCCACCACGTTGCAGATGGCCAGCGTTTTCGACCCTTTAGCTTTGGCTTCCCGCTGCGCGGCAATCGTGTCAGCGGTCTCGCCAGATTGCGAAATCACAATTGTGATTGTGTCCTGCGGGACAATCGGATCGCGATAGCGCCACTCACTGGCGTAATCCACTTCCACCGGAATCCGCGCCATCCGCTCGATCATGAATTTGCCGGCCTGCGCTGCATGCCAACTGGTTCCGCAGGCCGCGATGTTGATCTTCTTGGCCGCCTTGAACTCGGCCTCCGTGATTTCCATCTCGTCCAGATACACGTGCCCGGTTTCCTGCGAGATTCTTCCTAAAGTCGTATCCCGGACCGAGCGCGGCTGCTCATAAATCTCTTTGAGCATAAAGTGCTTAAAGCCGCCCTTTTCCGCCATGATCGGGTCCCAGGTAACGTGCTGCACCTGGCGCACGATAGGTTGTCCGTTAAAGTCGGTAAGCCGCACGCCTTCTGGCGTAATCACTGCCAGATCGCCGTCGGCCAGGAAAAACAGGTCGCGCGTGTGGTACAGAATGGCGGGCACATCCGAGGCCACGAAATACTCGTCCTTACCCAGCCCGATCACCGCCGGCGGCCCGTTGCGCGCCGCCACAATTGTGTTCGGCTCATCCACACTAATGACCGCAAGCGCAAATACTCCCTTAAGTTGCACCACCGTCTTGCGCACCGCTTCTTCCAGCGACGGCCGGTGTCCGTTTCCACTTTGCAGGTAATGCTTCTCGATCAAATGAGCGATGACTTCGGTGTCCGTCTCGGTGCCGAAGCGGTGCCCTTCTTCCGCCAGCTTTTTCTTGAGCGCGACGTAATTCTCGATAATCCCGTTGTGCACCACGACTATTTTGCCGGTGCAATCGCGATGCGGATGAGCATTCTCTTCGGTGGGACGTCCGTGCGTGGCCCAGCGGGTGTGGCCAATTCCATAGGTGCCGTCGAGCGGCTTCAGCCGGATGACCTCTTCCAGGTTGCGCAGCTTGCCTTCGGCGCGGCGGATCTGCAATCCCTCACCGTTACCGCTTACGGCAATACCTGCTGAGTCGTACCCGCGGTATTCCAAACGCCTCAAGCCCTCAAGAATGACCGGGACGACCCGCTTCTTGCCTACGTATCCCACGATTCCGCACATGCCGACAACTCCTATGAGTGTGTGGGGAGGTAAGTTCGAAGCATCGCTGCGCCGAACCTGAAAACTGCCAAACTACGCTACTCTTCGATCGAATAGCGGAACTCTTCTATCACCGGGTTGGTTAGTACTTCCCGCGCAATGCGATTGACTTCGCTCTCCGCTTGCGTCCGATCCAGACCGCCACGCAGCGTCAGCTCGAAAAATTTCCCTTGCCGCACGTCCTGTAACCCACTGTACCCCATCTTGTGAAGCGCTCCCTGGATGGTTTTGCCCTGCGGATCCAGGACGCTCCGCTTCAGCGAAACATACACGTATGCTTTCATGGGGATGACCTATTATACGGTACTGGGCAAACGGACCACCCAGCTCGATGACCAAAGTGTTTGCCTGTTTTCGAGTAATACTTCATGCTCGTTCACCCCGACGGGCCCCGAGGCAGCCGAAAAGAAAGTGGTTACTAAACAGTAAGTTTAGGCTATGATTTCTAACAATTAAGGGCACTTCGCACGAGGGGGAGTTGGGAAATGGTTCGTGCAACTGGTTCCAGAGCGCCACTCAAAGCCTTAGCTCCGGTTCTGACGAATTCTCTCGCCACTACCAGGCCCTGCTGCAAACTGCCGATCCGGTGGCCACTGCGCACAGCATGCGCGGGTTGTTTGCTGAATTATTGAAGCAGTTTGAGCACAACATCCGCTTCGATCATCTCGATTTTGGTCTGCATGACCCTGCCCGCAATGTGCTAGTAACTCATCCCTTGCTGCAAAAAGGGGCCTTCGAAATCCCCGGCGAACTTCCGGTAGAGGGATCGCTGGAGCTGGTCTTGCGACAGCACCACACCATTGAAGTGCGAGATGTCGAAACCGAGGCTGGGTTTGCCGATCTGCGGACAATCGCCCAAAAGGGCGGTTTCCGCTCCTTCCGAGTCATTCCATTGACCACCGAAAGACGCACCCTGGGCACTCTGGGCGTCGGACGGGTGTCGCCCGGAACCTTTTCCGAGGAGGACATCCGGTTCGTCCATCATGTGGCAGAGCTGGTCGCCCTGGTCCTTGAAAATGCGTCATGGCGGAAGTGCTTAGCAAAGAAAGAACGCGGCTCGAAACTCTGTTGAGCGTCAGCACTGCCCTGGTCTCCAGCCTCAATGTCCATAAGTTGTTTCAGCAGGTTTCTGCCTCCATACGCCGGGTAGTGCGGCAGGGTTTCACCCATCTGGCCTTGTATGACGAAAACGCGGACGCGATGCGGACTTACGTTCTTGATGTCGTGAACAGCCGCGATTTCGTGCCCCCGGAAACCCTGGTGCCAGTTTCTGAATGTCCCTCAGGAATTGCGTTCGCGCTGGGCCAGCGAAAAGTGTTCAGCAGTGCCGACCTCGAATCAATAAACTCCACGGTCACCCGCAATCTCCTGGCCCACGGAGTAC
>WNFC01014333.1_pt1 | contig 11196 bp, 11 predicted proteins | sample 5400541 | NCBI WGS metagenome assembly WNFC01 (sample SAMN13153342, study PRJNA577476) | soil metagenome | isolation source: 120 cm saprolite under Douglas fir tree site 2 hole 2 replicate 1 | place: USA:California | collected 2015-04-18
CGGCGCATCGCGGTCGCCGCCGCCGAGCAGTGCGGGCGCACGAGCGTGCCGGCGATCGACGCCCCGCTCCCGCTTCCCGAGCTGGTGCGTGCGCCGTGGCCCGGGCTCCGGCTGATCGCATGGGAGGGCGAGCGCGACGTCCCGCTCACCGCTCTCCCCCCCTCGGCGGAGGCGGTCGTGATCCTGGTCGGCCCCGAGGGCGGCTTCGCCGCGGACGAGGTCGCGGCGGCGCGCGCGCACGGCTTTCAGAGCGTGCGCCTCGCCCCCCGCGTGCTGCGCGCCGAGACCGCCGCCATCGCCGCCGCGGCGCTCTGCCAGCACCGCTGGGGCGACCTGTCAACAGCGGCTGCGGTGCGCTAGCATTCGAGCTCGATGCCGCTCCGCCTCCTCTACGTGATGGACCCGCTCGCCCGGGTCCTGGTCGACAAGGACACCACCTTCGCCTTCCTGCTCGAGGGCGAGCGGCGCGGGCACGAGCAGCATCACTGTGGCGTCGAGGATCTCTTCGTCGAGCGCAGCGTGGCGCACGCACAGGCGCGATCCGTGCGCGTCCGCCGCGCGGCGATCCACTACACGCTCGGCGACGAGCGCAGTCTCCCGCTCGGCGCCTTCGACGTGGTGTTCATGCGCAAGGACCCGCCCTTCGACCTGTCCTACTACTTCGCGACCCAGGTGCTCGGGCTGGCCGATCCCGCCGTGACGCTGGTGGTGAACGACCCGCGCGGGCTGCGCGAGGCGAACGAGAAGCTCTACGCGCTCCACTTCCCGGAGCTCATCCCCGAGAGCCTGGTGAGCGCCGACCCGGCGCGTCTGAAGAAATTCATGGAAGCCCTGGGGGGGGAGATGATCGTGAAGCCGCTCGACGGCTGCGGCGGGGCGGGCGTGTTCCACCTCCACCGCGGCGATCGCAACCTGAACGCGATCCTCGAGCTCTCGACCCTGAACGGCACGCGCATGGTGATGGCGCAGCGCTACCTGCCCGCCGTCCGCAGCGAGGGTGACAAGCGGCTCATCGTGCTCGCGGGCGAGCCGCTCGGCGCCATCCTGCGCGTGCCGCAGGAGGACGAGACGCGCGGCAACATCCACGTCGGCGGCCGAGTCGAGCGCGCCGCGGTGGACGCGCGCGACCGGGAGATCTGCCGGCGCATGGCGGCGCGCCTGGAGGCCGACGGGCTCTACTTCGTCGGCCTCGACGTCATCGGCGGGCTGGTGACCGAGGTGAACGTCACGAGCCCGACCGGCGTGCAGGAGATCGACCGCCTGGACGGCACCTGCCTCGAGGCGCGCGTGCTCGACTGGGTCGAGGCGCGCGCCGCGCGACTCGAGCGCGCTACTGCTGCGACAGCGCGGTCGTAGCGAGGTAGCGCCAGAGGCTCGTCCGCACCTGCCAGCGACCGTCCACGCGCTTGCCGACCGCGATCACGCGCCGGCGCGGCGGCGTGCCCTTCTCGCTGCGGGTCGTGTTCGTCCGTGTCATCCCATGCCCTCCCCGGAGGCGCCAGGGAGCGAGATCCGTGCCGCGGACGTGACGGACGAAGAAGTCCCGTGGTTGCGAGATTTCTCGCCGGTCGGGGCGATGCGGGCCGCACAGGCGCGAACGGATCCGCTCGCGCGCCGTACAACGCTGCGCGGCCCCCCGGAGGCGCTACTCGCCGGGCTTGCCCGGCGTGCGGGGCAGGACGCCGGCGCGATCGGTGTCGGCGTCCTCGCGCGCCGCCGGGCGCTTCTCGGGACCGAGCACCGTCGTCCGGATGAGGCGGCGGATGGTGCCGTCGCCCGAGCGGATCAAGCGGCCCGCCTCGGCGACGGTCAGGGTGGCGGGGAGCGGCGCAGTGGCCGAGCTCTCCTCGTCGATACCGGGCGGAAGATCATCGGCGTGCAGCTCGACGCCGGGCGCGAGCCCGGCGAGCAGGTCGACCGGCTCGAGGCCGATGGGCGCTGGCTTTGGCGCGCGGCGTACCCGAGGCCGTGCCTTCCGTCGTCCTCCCGCCATCTCCACCTCCGACGCGCCCGCTATCACGCGACGCACGCGTGGTCCAGCGCCCGGAGGCCCCTCAGAGCGCCAGCCGCCGGAGCCGCAGCGCGTTCCCGATCACCGACACCGAGCTGAGGCTCATGGCGGCGCTCGCGATCATGGGGTTCAGGAGGAGCCCCCAGACCGGGTAGAGGACGCCCGCCGCGATCGGCACGCCGAGCGCGTTGTAGACGAACGCGAAGAAGAGGTTCTGGCGAATGTTGCGCATGGTGGCGCGGCTGAGTCGCCGAGCACGCACGATCGCCTGCAGGTCGCTGCGCACGAGGGTCACACCCGCGGCCTCGAGCGCGACGTCGGCGCCCGTGCCCATCGCGATCCCGACGTGCGCCGCGGCGAGCGCGGGGGCGTCGTTCACGCCGTCGCCCGCCATCGCGAGCGGCTGTCGCCGGTCAGCATGACGACGCGAACGCCATCCTCGCGGAGCGCGCGGAGGGCGCCCGGGGTGGACGGCTTCACCGGATCCGCCACCCCGACCAGACCCGCCGCTCGCCCATCGACGGCGAGCAGCATCACCGTCTGCCCGTCGGCACCGAGCGCCTCGGCGCGCGCGCCGAGCGCGCCGGCGTCGATCCCGAGCTCGGCCAGCAGCGCCCGGTTGCCGAGCGCGACCGCGCGCCCACCGAGCGTCCCCGTCACACCCTTCCCCGGTCGCGCGTGGAACTCCGTGGCGCCGGGCGGCACGAGGCCGCGCGCCCGCGCGCCCTCGAGGATCGCCGCGGCGAGCGGGTGCTCGCTCGCCTGCTCGAGGCCGGCGGCGAGGGCGAGCGCCTCGCGCTCCTCCAGCCCGGGGACGACCTCCACCGAAACGAGCCGCGGTCTGCCCTCGGTCAGCGTGCCCGTCTTGTCGACCACCAGCGTGTCGACCCGCTCGAGCACCTCGAGCGCCTCCGCCTGCTTCACCAGCACGCCCGCGGTCGCGCCGCGCCCGACGGCGACCATGATCGACATCGGGGTCGCGAGCCCGAGCGCGCACGGGCAGGCGACGATGAGCACGGCGACCGCGTTGGCGAGCGCGTAGGCCACGCGCGGCGCGGGGCCGAGGACGACCCACGCGACGAAGGTGACCGCCGCCACCACCAGCACGGCGGGAACGAAGTAGGCGGAGACGACGTCCGCCAGGCGCTGGATGGGCGCGCGGCTCCGCTGGGCCTCACCCACCATGCGCACGATCTGCGCGAGCAGGGTCTCGCTCCCCACCCGCTCGGCGCGCATGACGAAGCTGCCGGTCGTGTTGAGGGTGCCGCCCGTCACCCGCGCGCCCGCCGTCTTCTCCATCGGCATGGGCTCGCCGGTCAGCATCGACTCGTCGACCGCGCTCCCGCCCTCGACCACGACGCCGTCCACCGGCACCTTCTCGCCGGGCCGCACGCGCAGGCGGTCGCCCACGTGCACGTCCGCGAGCGGCACGTCCTCCTCGCGCCCGTCTGGCCCGAGGCGGCGCGCCGTCTTCGGCGCGAGCCCGAGGAGGGCGCGAATTGCGCTGCCCGTGCGGCGGCGCGCGCGGAGCTCCAGGACCTGGCCCAGGAGGACGAGCGAGGTGATGACTGCCGCCGCCTCGAAGTAGAGCGGCACCTCGCCGCCGTGGCCACGGAAAGAGGCGGGGAAGGCCTCGGGGGCCAGCGCCGCCACCAGGCTGTAGCCGTACGCGGTGCCGATGCCGATCGCGATCAGCGTGAACATGTTGGGGCGTGCTGCGGCGATCCCGGCCGCGCCGCGCTGGAGGAGCGGCCATCCGCCCCACAGGACGACCGGCGTGGCGAGTGCGAGCTCGATCCACGCGAGCGCGCCCCCCGCGAACGCGTGCCGCAGCGGCTCGCCGGGCAGCATGTCCGCCATGGCGACGAGGAAGAGCGGCAGGGTCAGGATCAGGCTCAGCCAGAAGCGCCGGCTCATGTCGGCGAGCTCGGGGCTGGTCTCCTCCTCGGCGCGCGGGACGCGCGCCTCGAGCGCCATGCCGCAGAGGGGGCAGGCTCCCGGCTCGGAGCGGACGACCTCCGGGTGCATCGGGCAGGTGTACTCGGTGCCCGGCGCGGGCGGCACCGTCGCGCGCGGGCGGAGGTAGCGGGCGGGCTCCGCACGGAAGCGCTCGGCGCAGTGCGCGCTGCAGAAGAAGTAGCTCCGTCCTTCGTGCACGAGGCTGCTGTGCGCGCGCGCCGGCACGACCTGCATGCCACACACGGGGTCCCTCGCCGCCCCGGGCTCCGAGCCGGGCGCCTCTCCCCGGTCGGCATCCGCGCCGCTAGACGCCTGCGCCACGTGATCCCACGGCCCGGCTCGCACCGGGCTCGGCGCGGTGCCGGCGGAGGTAGCCGGCGTAGACCCAGGCGAGGAAGCGCTCCACGCCGGGGATGACGAACGTCGTGCGCACGGACGGGAAGATCTCGAAGGCGTGCTGCGCGCCCGGGAGCTCCGCGTAGACGAGCGGGGCGCGGACGACGCGGCGGAAGGCGTCGCAGAAGTGGCGCGCCTCCTCGATCGGCACGAGCGTGTCGTGCGTGCCGTGCAGGACGAGGAAGGGCGGCGCATCGGGGCGGAGGCGGGAGAGTGGCGACGCCTTCTCGTACGCCTCGGGCGCGCTCGCGAAGGGGACCTTCAGCACCCGCCGCTCGAGGAGCCGGCGGAGCCCGTGGTCGGGCCAGAGGCCGTGGCGGTCCGTGAAGTCGTAGACCCCGTAGAAGGCCACGCAGCCGTCGACTGCGGTGTCGACGCCCTCGAAGCCGGGCTGGTACTCGGGGGCGTTCGGCGTGAGGGCGACGAGCGCGGCCAGGTGCGCGCCCGCCGAGCCGCCGGTCACGATCAGAAAGTCGGGATCGGCGCCGTACAGCGCGCCGTGCTCGCGGATCCAGGCGACGGCGCGCTTCAAATCGATCAGGTGATCGGGGAACGTGGCGCGCGGGCTCAAGCGGTAGTCGGCGGCGACGCACACCCAGCCGCGCGCGGCGAGATGGTGCATGAGGGGCAGGCCCTGCTCGTTCTTGCTGCCGAGGATCCAGGCGCCGCCGTGGATCTGGAGGAGCGTCGGGCAGCCGGTCGGATGATCGCGGTGGCGGTAGACGTCGAGCCGGAGGACCCGCCCGGCAGCGCGCGCATAGACGATGTCGCGCACGCGCTCGACCTCGGGATGCCGGATCGGGAACGGCAGGAGCACGCGACGCCAGTCGATCGCCGGCGCGAGCGGCCCGCCCGCCCGGGTCGGGATCTCTTCCGCGTAGCGCGGGCCGAGCCCCAAGGCGAGCGCCTGCTCGAGGACCGCCTCGGCGCGGCGCGCGACCACGAGGCAGCGCGCGAGGCCGCACCACGAGAGGAGCGTGATCGCCAGCCCGACCCACCCCGGCCAGGCGCGGAGCGCGCCCGCCCAGGCGAACACCAGCGTCATCCCGAGCTGCCAGGCCAGGTGATGGAGCGCGAGCTCGCCGGTGAGCCAGCCGGCGAAAAAGCTCAGCACCCCGCGCCGCGAGGCCCCGGCCATCGGCCGGAGCGCGTTCCAGGTGAACCACGCTCCCCACAGGCTCGCGGCGAGGAAGAGCCACGCAAGCGAGCGTTCGTTCACGCCTTTCCTCTCACGGGGGTGCACTGTACGATCGCGACGGTGCGCTGTCCATTAGTCACCCGCTGCCGCGTGCCGGCCTCGCTCGAGGAGGTGACCGCAGTTGGCGCCGAGGCCCCGCCGCGCGACCTCGGCGCGTCCCCGGAGGCCGTGGCGCGCATCTGGGCGGCGGTCGAGCGCCTCTACGCGAGCGGCCTCCATCCCGCCATCCAGCTCTGCGTCCGGCGCCACGGGCAGGTCCTGATCGACCGCGCCATCGGCCACGCGCGCGGCAACGGTCCCGACGACCCGCCCGACGCCCCCAGGACCCGCGTCACGCCCGCCACGCCGCTCAACATCTTCTCCGCCGCCAAGGCGGTGACCGCGATGGTGATCCACCTCCTCGACCAGCGCGACGTGATCCGCCTCGACGACCCGGTGTGCGAGTACATCCCCGAGTTCGCGGTGCGTACCAAGCAGTGGATCACGATCCGGCACGTGCTGATCCACCGCGCCGGCCTCCCGAACCCGCCGCCCGAAGCGATGGATCTGGACCGCCTCGAGGACCCCGAGGGCATCGTCCGCATCCTGTGCGAGATGAAGCTCACCGGGCGGCCCGGGCGGCAGCTCGCTTACCACGCGGTGACCGGCGGCTTCATCCTGGGCGAGGTGGTGCGCCGGGTGACCGGCAAGACGATCCGCACCGTCCTCGACGAGGAGGTCCGCCGTCCGCTCGGCTTCCGCTGGCTCTCCTACGGCGTCCCGCCCGCCGACGTCGGCCAGGTGGCCGTCAACTACTTCACCGGGCCTCCGCCCCTGCCGCCGCTCTCCACCATCCTCGGTCGCGCCCTCGGCGTCGAGTTCCGCCGGGCGATCGCGATGGCGAACGACCCCCGGTTTCTCACCGGCATCGTACCCTCCGCCAACCTGGTGGCGACGGCGAACGAGATGAGCCGCTTCTACCAGCTCCTCCTCCAGGGCGGCGAGCTCGACGGGGTGCGCATCTTCGACCCGCGCACCATTCGCCGCGCCACCTCGGAGCAGTCGTATCTGGAGTTCGACTTCACGCTCCTCCTCCCCTTCCGCTACGGGATGGGCTTCATGCTGGGCGGGCAGTGGTTCAGCCCCTACGGGCCAGACACGCAGTATGCCTTCGGCCACATCGGCTTCACGAACGTCCTCACCTGGGCCGACCCGGAGCGGCAGGTGGCGGCGGCGCTCCTCACCAGCGGCAAGCCGCTCGTCTACCCCGAGCTGTATTACCTGTGGGACGTGGTGCGGCAGATCGGTCTCGCGTGCGGCAAGGTGCGGGCGCGGCCGCGCCCGGCCGCCGTCGCGCCTGCCGCGCAGCGCTCGGTGTCGTAGCCCCCGCGCCTAGCTCCCGGCCGCGCGCCGTGCTACACGCGCACGACCGGATCCGTCGCGGGGAGGGGGAGGACGATGCGGACGATGCGGCTGGGCGGGAGACGGCGGGGTCCGCGCACCCTCGGTCTCGTGCTCTCGGGGGGCGGCGCGCGAGGCGCGTTCCAGGTCGGCGTCTACGAGCGCCTGCTCGAGGACACGCGCTTCGCGGCGGGGCCCGCCGTGCTCTCCGGTACCTCGGCCGGCGGCATCAACGCCGCGCTCATCGCGGCCGGCAAGTCGCCGCGCGAGATGCTCCAGTTCTGGAAGAGCATCGCCGACGATCCGCCGGTCACGGCCAGCGCCCCGTTCTTCGGCAGCGCGCTGCGCACGCTCGCACGGCTCTCGCTCGAGGAGGCCGCGCGCTGGCTCGGCACGACGCAGCCGCTGCGCACCTTCCTCCACCGCCTGCAGAACCACCGCTCGCTCCGGCCGGGGAACGTGCTCGCCCTCTGGGTCGAGTTCCTACTGACGGCGCGCTTCGAGCTGGTGAGCCGCTTCCTCGAGGGCATCCGCGAGCCGTTCGTGGTCGACACCGCGCCGCTGCGTGCGCGCCTGGTCGACGTCTTCGGCGGCGAGCGGGTGCCGAACCGCGGCGTCCGCCTCGCGCTCAACACGGTGGACGCCCACTCCGGGCGCGTGATCCGCTGGGTGACCGCGCCCGCGCCGGTGACGCGCTCGGCGGACTACGTCGTGGTGGACGCCATCACCGTCGACATGGTGCTGGCGAGCGCGAGCATCCCGCTCCTCTTTCCGCCCGTGCGCGTCGGGCAACACCTCCTGTGGGACGGCGGGCTGCTCGTCAACACGCCGCTCGCGCCCGCCGTCGCGCTCGGCGCGGAGGAGATCGTCACCGTGCTGGTGACCGAGCCGGCCGAGCCCCAGCCCGGGCCGTTCAGGCACTTCGGACGCGCCGTCGAGCGCACCGTCGACAGCTTCCTCGAGAACGCCTACAACATCGACCGCAAGCTCCTCCTCGAGCGCAACCGGGTGACGCGCCTCCAGGGCGGCCCCTATCGCGAGGTGATCCTCTACGAGGCCGTGCGGCCGGGGCGCGCTGCGTTCTTCAACGCCGGCTCCTACCTCTATTTCGAGCGCGGCATCCTGGGCGCGATGCACGATGCGGGCCGGCGCGCCGCCGGCGCGTGGCTCGCCGCCGGACCGCGCGTCGACCATCTCGACGAGCCGGCCGCGGAGCTCGCCCTGCACGTCGAGTAGCGCGCCGGGGTAGACTGCTCCCCGGCTTGACGCTACCAGGCCGTGGGAGAGGAGGACGGCATGCTCGAGCTGAAGGCGCTGGCCCTGACCCCGTTCGCGCTCCTGACCCTCACGGGCGGGCTGTACGCCGCACAGGCCAAGACCTACCAGGTGACGGGCCCCATCACGGCGCTCACCAACGACGTCATCACGGTGCAGAAGGGTAAGGACCTCTGGGAGATCGGCCGCGACAGCAGCACCAAGGTCAGCGGCGATCTCAAGGTCGGCGAAAGGGTGACCGTGCAGTACCGGCTGAGCGCGACGGAGATCGCGGTGAAGCCGGTGAGCGCGAAGAGCGGGAAGTTGCCGTCGAAGAAGAAGTAGTCAGCTCCAGAACAGCTTCCTCTTGAGCACGGCGACCCGCGTGTTGTCTCGCTCGCCGTCACCTCGCACCACTTCGACCAGCTCCCATCCCGCTTTGCCCAGCTGATTCAGCGTTCGCTCTACGGCGGCGGGATCCGGCAGGGCCAGCGGCTCGCACCGGTACTCCCAACCGCCCTCATGGAAGATGTCGACCATGCGTTTCCTCCGGACCTTCCAGTTGTCGTCTTCGTCCGAGGCGCCCACGGCGAATCGCCACTCAGAAGCCCGGTGGTGGGGCAGTGGACGATGGTTCACCTCCGCCCCCATTTCGGGACCCCATTGCCGCGCACCCCGAGAGCTGCGGTCCCCGACCGCCATCCATCCCGCCCGCCCCGAAGCTCAGTGGATGGCGACCGCGGGGAAGGCCATGGCCGCCGGCTGCCCGACCTGAATCCACTCTCTCGATTCCTTGTCCTTGTCCTGCACGGCGCGAGGCGGGGAGATCACAGATGAGTGGGCCGCGCGGCCCGGGGCGCGTCAATCCCGTCCTCGGCTCGCGGAGAGTCCCTATTTCAGGGCAGACGGCCCGGGTGGCGTTCCGCCCGTGGCATCAGCGCGCACGTCACCCGCCATCCAGGACAACCAAATTTGACCACGCGATGCGCCGCGGGTAGGGTTTGGCGGACTGCGACGGCAAGACGACAGGGCTCGCGTGGTCCTAAATCCCTGCAGGGATAGCCCGAGCAGGGTGACCCGACGCTAGGTCGAGAGGCACGCGCCGATTCACCGCGCTCACCATCTCGATCTGGGCCAAGCGCTCCGGCGTCCGGTGCAAGGCACCTCGTCTCTTCGGCTGTTGAGTCCTCGGACGGTGGCCCTCGCTGTCTTCTTCGTCGTCAATTCGATCCTCCTGAACGTGGTCCTCGCCGTCCTGCCCTGGACACCCCAGGGAAAGACCGTCTTCAATTACTCGGCCCGCGCGACCATCGGCCGGGCACAATCGGACTCCTGGGGACAGATGCACGTTGCGCTGGAGGAGTTTCGAGCTCACCCGGAAGCACCGCTCTACGGCGACGTCTTCTTCAGGCGTCACATCCGGTTTCCTTACGCGCCGCCGAGCCTGCTTCTGACCAGCATGGTCGAGCGGCTTCCCGCGAACGAGTTCGCCGTCCTGCATTTCCTCTCGTGGCTGGTGTTCGTCGCCACGGTGCTGATCACCGTCAGGCTCTTTCGACGAGCAGCGTGTGTTCGGCCGGGCGACACTGCCCTGGCTCGCCGCGAGCTACATCCTGACCAGCAACTACTTTGGCTTCGCGCAGCTCGCGGCCGGCACGCGCGCAAACCCGCTACAGTCCCATCTCCTCCTGGGGGCCGTGATGGTGCTGGTCGGCCTCTACCGGCTGCGGGGGCTGGAGCAGACCGCCGAGGAGGAGAGCTCATGAGATCGGCGCTCGTCTTGGGCGCGTCGATGCTGCTGGCGGCCGGCGGAGTGACCGCCTGCCGGCGAACCTCCTCGACCGTAGGCAGGCGATTGCATACGTTCCCGCAGCTCGGCACGCGCGTCTTCGTGCTCGCCCCACACCCGGACGACGAGGTGCTCGGCGCTGCGGGGCTGATCGATGAGGCCCGGCGGCGTGGCCTCGACATGCACGTCGTCGTGGCGACCGATGGCGCTGCGGGCCCGGACAAGTTGGGTCTGGGGAAGGGTCTCGCACGGGAGCGCGAGGCCGAGACCCGCCGCGCGCTCGCTGCGCTGGGAGTACCGCTCGCATCCGTGAGTTTCCTCGGTGTGCCGGATGGCCAGCTCACCCGCCTGTGGGAGCGGGGATGGGGGCCGGGTACGAGCGGCGAGAGGGAATCGGCGGACGACGTGCTCGGAGCGCTCGGCGCGGCGTTCGTGGCAGGGACACCCGACGCGGTGGTCCTGCCACTGCCCTTGGACGCGCATCCCGACCATCGGGCGCTCCATCACTTCGCCGTGCTCGCCCTGCTCGGAGCACGCCCCGAGGTGCGCCCGCCCGAAGTGCTGGGCTATCTCATCCATGGCAGTCGGAGCTGGGAGCGCCGTCCCGTCGACCTCGCCGCAGCCGAGCCACCCGTCGAGGGCTGTGCCGGCGCGCTCTTCCCGTGGACGGGGCTGCTCCTCGATCCGGCCGAGGTTGCCCGCAAGGCCTCGCTGATCCAAGAGTACCGAACCCAGACGGGCCACAGCACCCGGTTGCTTCGGTATGCCCGCCGCACCGAGTCCTTCGCGCGCGGGCAGATCATCGTCGGCCCGCGCGCGATGTCGTCGACTCACCCGGGTCTCGCCGCGACGCGCGATGGGATCGTGATCCGCATACCCCGCGCGCGTTGCGGGATCGACCCTGCGGCCGGAGACGGGTTGCGCCTGCGCTTCCCGCGGCGCGACGGCATCGATGAGCGCCTAGTGCGCCTTCACACCGGCGGCGCTCCCATCGTCCTCCGCGGTCGCGCCGGGCACCCGACGGAGCTGGCGACCGACGTGCGGGTCGCCGTGAGCGGCGACAGCGTGCGCCTTCAGCTCGCCGCCGAGACCGTGGCCGGTGCTCCCGGCGCGTTCCTCGAAGTGCTGCCCGCGCGTGGCTCGGACGTCGGGCCGGCCTGGGGGTTGAGGTGGGCGGGAATGCCGGGCGCGGCCGCAGTCGGAGGGGCA
>WNFC01008734.1_pt1 | contig 11195 bp, 8 predicted proteins | sample 5400541 | NCBI WGS metagenome assembly WNFC01 (sample SAMN13153342, study PRJNA577476) | soil metagenome | isolation source: 120 cm saprolite under Douglas fir tree site 2 hole 2 replicate 1 | place: USA:California | collected 2015-04-18
GGCTCCTGCGCCGACGGCCGCATCAGCGCCGGCGTGGCGACCCCCGGTGGCAGCCGCAGGTCGCTCGGCATTCGATAGTCGCTGGCCGACGCCGGCGACGGAGTCCAGATGCGATCGCCACTGGGGGGCGCCCATCGATCCGGATTCACTTCCGGCTGCTCGGCCAGCCGCGCGCATCCGGCCAGCCCCGCGAGGACGCCGACACCGATGCCAAAGCGTAACGCTCTTTTGAAATGGCTCGAAATGGGCATGACTGCGATTTGACTCCGCTTGCGTTTGCGAACAATCTTACCCGTATCTTTTGGGGAACATGCATCCAAGTGCGCGCGTGAGGATCCAGACTATGGCTACTGCCAGGACGCAACCCAGAGCGATCAAGGCCAGCGAAGTTGTCGATCCCAGGCGCGCCGCCGCACTGGATCCGCATTACAACTGGAAGCGCGCGCTCGCGGCGCCCGGCCAGCGCGCGGTCGACTTCGAAGAGCGGGTGAATTTTCGCCGCCTGCACGACTATCGGCTGGCGCGCGCGCGTCAGGCGCTCGGCCATTCCGATCTCGGAGCGATGCTCTGCTTCGACACCAACAACATCCGCTACCTGAGCAGCACCGTGATCGGCGAATGGGCTCGCGACAAAATGATTCGCTTCGCCCTGCTGGCCGGCGACGCCGAGCCCTACGTCTGGGACTTTGGCTCTGCCGTAAAGCACCATCAGTTGTATTCGCCGTGGCTTCCGCACGATCATTGCCGGGCCGGGATGCCCGGACTGCGCGGCGCGATACCGCCCGAGGCCGGACTGCTGCGGATGCACGCGGAGGAAATCAAGTCGCTGCTCAAGGAGCACGGCGTCGAGCGGATGCCGCTCGGCCTTGACCTCGCGGAGCCGGCGATGCTGTTTGAGTTGCAGCGCGTGGGAATAGAAATTCGCGATTGTCAGCAGGTGATGCTGGAAGCGCGCGAGCTCAAGAGTATCGACGAGATCATGCTGCTCAACACCGCCTCCGCGATGGTCGACGGCGTGTACCACATGCTGTGGGAGAAATTGAAACCGGGAGTGCGCGAATCCGACCTCGTCGCGGAAGCCAATCGGATGCTCTACCAGCTCGGCTCGGACGACGTCGAGGCCATAAACGCGATCAGCGGCGAGCGCTGCAGCCCCCATCCGCACAACTTCACCGATCGCATCATCCGGCCCGGCGACCAGGCTTTCTTCGATATTATCCAGTCTTACACCGGCTATCGAACCTGCTACTACCGCACCTTCAACGTCGGCCGCGCGACCGCGGCGCAGCGTGACGCGTATACGCAGGCGCGCGAATGGATGGACCGCACGATGGCGCTGGTCAAGCCCGGAGCGAGCAGCGACGACGTCGCCAAGGCCCTGCCCAAGGCGCAGGAGTTCGGCTTCGAGAGCGAGCTCGCCGCTTTCGGCTTGCAGTTCGCGCATGGCCTGGGCCTCGCGCTGCATGAGCGCCCGCTGATTAGCCGGCTGAACTCGCTCAAGCAGCCGGCCGAGATCAAGGCCGGGATGGTGTTCGCGCTGGAGACCTATTGCCCAGCGAGCGACGGATTTTCCGCCGCCCGAATCGAAGAGGAATTGGTGGTCACGCCCGACGGATGCAAGGTGATTACGCTGTTCCCGGCGCAGGAATTGCCTATCGCGAATCCCTATTAGTGTGCCCTCTCATTAATAAGTTGCTTACAGGCGCTTGTCTTGCCACGCTAACGCTTGCGGCGCTGCTGTTCGCCGGCTGCGACCCGGTGGTCGATATCGCGGGCGCAAATTTTCCAGCATGGCTGGTCTGCGCGATCGCGGGCATTGCGCTCGCAGCGGTTGCTCGCGCACTGTTCGCCGCGACCCGGATCGAACCCTACCTCGGACCATTGACGGTCGTGTATCCATGCCTCGCCCTGCTGCTCTCGTGCGTGGTCTGGATGATCTTCTTCAACCGCATCTGAGCGCTGTCTGATGGCGAACGACGAGGCATTCGCAGAGAGTTCGCGGATTCTGAACGTGGCCGGCCGTATCATCGGGCTGCTAATCGTCGTCAGCGCGATCGTAGTCGGCCTTTACGTGCTGCGCCTGTACTATATCTACCCGCGCACCGACGACGCCTACGTGCGAGCCAACGTGGTCGGTATCGCGCCGCACGTGAGCGGACCGATCGTCGAGCTGCCGATTCACGACAACCAGCACGTGGCCAAGGGCGCGCTGCTCTTCGTGGTTGATCCGCGGCCGTACCAGTCGGCGCTCGAACGCGCCGAGGCGAGCCTCACGTTGACCAATCTCCAGATAGACGCGCTCCAGGACGCGATCCGCTCCGCCCAGTCGCGCCAGCTTCAGCTCGAGGCCGACGCCGCTTACGACAAGCAGTATCTCAACCGCATCGTTCCACTGCTCGCGCGGCATTTCGTCACCGCCAACGACGTCTTCAACGCGCGTAGCCGTCTCGCGGCGGCCCAGGCGGCGGTCGAAAGCTCGCACAGCGAGGTGCGCAGGTCGCAAAACGAACTCGGCCAATACGGCGACTTCAATGCGCGGCGCAAAACGGCCGAAGCGGCCCTGTACTATGCCAAGCTGAACGTCCAGTACTGTTACGTGCGCGCGCCCTTCGACGCGTATGTCACTAACCTCAACATCGCGGTCGGCCAGTATGCCAATGAGGGTCGGCAGGTCGTGAGCCTGGTCGACAACCGCGAATGGTACGTGATCGCAAATTTTCGCGAGAACTTTCTCGATTACATTCGCCCGGGAATGCGCGTCGAGGTTTACCTGCTCAGCTATCCGAACCGGCGCTTTGCGGGCCACGTCCAGGAAGCCGGATGGGCGCTTTACCAGGAAAACGGCGCCACCGTTGCCGGGTTGCCGCAGGTCGAGACGACGCTCAACTGGGTGCGGCTTTCGCAGCGCTTCCCGGTCCGTATCGTGCTCGAAAATCGCGATCCGCAACGTCCGTTCCGGATGGGGCAGACAGCGGTCGTCACGGTCCAGGGCTTCCATTGAGCATCGCCGCCGGCCGTCGCCTAGCGTTTACGGCAAACCGCGAGAACGCGCGCGCCGCTTCAGGTGATCTGATGCTTGCTCAGCGGGAGCTCGCGCACCCGCTTGCCGGTCGCCGTGAATATCGCATTGCACAGCGCCGGCACGAACGGTGGAACTCCGGGCTCTCCGATACCTGCCGGCGGAGCGTCGCTGTCGACCAAATAGACGTCCGTGCGTTGCGGTGCCTCGGGCATGCGGGCAACAGGGTAATCGTAAAAATTCGACTGATCGATTGCGCCGTTGGTCGCCGTGATTTCGCCGCTGCGCGCAAGGCTCGTGCCGAATACCGCTGCGCCTTCGAACTGGGCGCGTGCGATTTCCGGATTAGTGATCAGTCCTGCATCGACCGCCGTATGCACGTGTGGAATTTTGAGCTTGCCTCGGTTGTCGATCTCGACCTCGACCACCGTCGCCACGTAAGTGAGGAAGCTGCGATGCACCGCGATACCCATACCCGTCCCATTGCCCATCTTGTGTTTGCCCCAGCCCGCCTTCTCGGCGGCTATCTGGAGCACGCGGCGCAAACGGCTGGTATCGATCGGATACGCGGTATATGACGCGTTGTAATTCGGATAGTCAGTACCCTTCAGGTCAATAATCCGCGGCGGTCCGATCAATTCCAGCAGATAGTCAACCGGGTCACGGCCGGCCGCGTGCGCCAGTTCATCGGAGAACGACTGGATAGCGAAGGCATGATAGATGTTGGCGACCGACCTCAACCATCCAATCCGCACGTAGGCTGTCGCCGGGCCGTTTTCGACCCGCAGATTGGGGATGTCGTACGGGATATCGGTCCATCCCAAGCTGAGATCGTCGGCGTTGCCGTAGCGTTCGCCCACTTTGAAGGTGGATCCGATGGGTGGGAAAACCGAGCGTTGCAGCCATGCGGTCGGCTTCCCGTGGGCGTCGAGCGCGGCCTTCAAATACATCGCCGACACGGTGTGATAGTAGCCGAACTTGATCTCGTCCTCGCGGCTCCAGACGACTTTCACCGGGCGCCCGACTTTCTTCGACAGAACCGCTGCTTCGGCGACGTAGTCCGGCTTCGACTTGCGCCCGAATCCTCCACCGAGCAGGGTTACGTGGCAGATCACGTTGTCGCGCGGAATTTTCAACTGCTCGGATACGATATCCTGCACGGCCTGCGGGTTTTGCGTGCAGGTCCACGCCGTCACTTTGCCGTCGCGATATTCCGCGACCGCCACCGGCGGCTCCATCGGCGCGTGCGCCAGATGCGGCACGTAGTACTCGGCCTCGATCATCCGGCCGCCATTTTTGAACGCGGCGTCGACGTCTCCCGCAGCGCGCGCCACCTTGCCCGGCGCGCGCACCGTCTCCAACAGCTCCTTCTTGTACTGGGCCGAGTTGTAAACCGCGTTGGGACCGTGGTCCCAATCGACGGTGAGCTTCTTGCGCCCCTGGAACGCCGCCCAGGTGTTGTCGGCGATCACCGCAATCCCGCCGAGCGGCTGGAACGCGGCTGGCGGTTTAAACGGCTCGATCGCGACGACCTGGCGCACGCCCTTTACCTTCAGCGTCTCCTTGTCGTCAAAGGATTTGACCTTGCCGCCGAGAACCGGCGGATGCGCCACCGCCGCGTAGACCATTCCGTCCATCCGGGCGTCCATCCCGTACACGGCCTTACCGGTGCAGAGCGCGGCCAGATCGTAACTCGCATGCCCCTTACCGATATAGCGCCACTGGCTCTTGTGCTTGAGCCGGAGCGCTTCTTTGCGTGGCACGGGCAGTTTCGATGCGGCCGCGGCCAGCGCTCCGTAGCCGAGCTTGCGGCCGGTCGGACGATGTATAACTTCATGCAGGCCGGTTTCGCACTCGACCGGCCGAACTTTCCACTGTGCGGCGGCGGCCTCGATCAGCATGAGGCGCGCGGTGCCGCCCGCCTCGCGCATCACTTCGAAGAAATCGCGGATCGAGTGCGAGCCGTCGGTATCCTGGCCGCCGTAGCGCCAATCGCCAATCGCCTGCTCGACCTTCACCCGCTTCCAGTCCGCGTCCAACTCGTCGGCAACCACCAAAGGCAGCGAGGTGCGGATGCCGGTGCCCATCTCGGCGCGATGCGCCACGATATAAACAGTGCCGTCGGAATCGACACCCACAAACGCGCTGGGATGCAGCGTGGCGCGGTCGGCGCGCGTGGTGCCGAGGGAGATTGGTGCCGCCGCCGCGCTCGCGTCCCTGGGAAGGAGATGGACGCTCAGCACGAGCGCGCCGGTTGAGAGCATTCCTTTGAGGAAGCTGCGCCGGCTGACATTTTCAATCGCGTTCACGCGGTCCTTCATCGGGTTCACGGGATGGATCGTCGGGTTCACGGGATGCTCAATCGTGCTCACGCGATACCTCCGCGGCGGCGGCTTTTATCGCCGCGCGAATCCGCTGATAGGTTCCGCAGCGGCAGATGTTGCCCGACATCGCGTCATCGATCTGCTGATCACTGGGGCTGCGGTTGGTCCTGAGCAGCGCCACTGCCGACATGATCTGTCCTGACTGACAGTAGCCGCATTGCGGAACGTTGAGCTGCATCCAGGCCCGCTGCACGGGATGCGGTCCGTTGGCGGAAATGCCCTCGATAGTGATGACTTCGGCGTTTGCGAGCAGGCGCATCGGCGTCACGCAGGAGCGGACCGCCTTGCCATTGAGATGGACCGTGCAGGCTCCGCACAGCGCCATCCCGCAGCCGAACTTGGTGCCGGTCAGCGCCAGTTCGTCGCGCAAATACCAGAGCAGCGGCATCGCGGGGTCGTCGTCGAACGAACGCTCGACGCCATTGACTTTCAAGCGGATCATTTTCGCCTCGCACGAATAATTAATACGACGGCCGAGAGCGGGAATTTGGATCTCAAGCCTATCGCACTTATATGTTACGCGAAATTGCGACCGGCGGCAGGGGCCGTCCCTATTGTGCGAGCGGCGCCGCCGGAAAATTCCGGCCGACGCCGCCCGTCTCACCAAGTCTCAAATATTTTCGTGCGAGCGGCCAGACCGAAGCGGACTGGTTTTATGCAACGGCGGATCGGCTTCGTGAATTGCCGACCCGCCGTCAGGCTGGGATCACTTGGGGCCGCTTCCCCCTTTAATGCCCTTTGCCCTTGCCTTTCCCCTTGCCGAAGGAGAACAGGTCAGTCAGGTCTCCGATCGCGGGAGTGTTGAGCGGGACATAGGGGTTCGAGAGGGACGTGACCGGATTCGGAAAATTATCTCTGCTCCGCGAGGTCACCGGCGGCAAGCCCCAGTTGTATTCGATGAACTTGAGAATCGAGACGTGGTCGGTATAAGTGTGCGAGATGTGCCCATGCTTGGTCCACGGCGAGACCACCATCAACGGGATCCGCGTGCCGTCTCCGAAGTAGTCCAGTGCCTGCACGTAGCCGGAGTCGTAGTAGCCGCCGCCTTCGTCAAACGTGATGATGATCGCGGTGCTGGCCCACAGTTTTGGATTATCCTGGACGGCGTCAACAACCTTTTTGACGAAGCCTTCAAACAGAATCAGCGTCGAGGACGCCGGATGGCCGTCCACCCAACCACTGGGCTTGACGAAGGAAACCGCGGGCAGCGTTCCGTTCTGGATGTCGTTGTAAAGGTCGGTGGTGTCCTTGAGGTTGTTCTTGAGGACAGAGGGGTTGGTCATCATCGAAGTCGAGTACTGAAAGAAGTTGCAGATGTTGCAATACTGATCGCTGGTCGGTCCCACCGCGCCGTAATTCTCCTGGTACTTGTCGGTAAGATACTGATTGTATTGATCTCCGTAGTACTTCCAGGAGACCTTCGCGGCGAGCAAGGTGTCGCCGATGTTGGGCACGCTCGACGGCGGGATCGTAAACGGAGTGTTGGCGACATTATGATCGGTGTACGCGTTCGAGCCGTCGCCGAAATATCCCGGGTTGTAGTTATTGAGCAGATAGTAGTGACCCGTCTCGCAACGCGGGTCAATCTTACGCGGGAGGGAATTCAGGTATCCATCGACTGCGCCAACTCCCGCCTGAGACGTATCCGCGCAGTCGGTGTACGAACCGCCGCCAAAGACCGGCTTGCCGAAGCCGCCACCGCCATAGCCATTCTTCCGTGTACCAGTTATTGGTGTTGGCCTGGGGATTCGGGTCTTCGATCTCGTCGACCACACCTGCGTTCGGCGTCCCTGAAAAAACCTCAACCTTGTGCGGCGGGATCTCCGGATTTCCATTCCCATCGCTGAACCAGATCGCGTCGCCGAACCCCAGCATGATGTGATTGGCGCCGGTGCCACCCATGACCGACTGGTGAAAGTTGTCGCTCATGGAGTAGCGGTCCGCAAGAACCTTGAAATATGGCGCGTCACCCTGCTGCATGTTGTAAAAGCCCATCGAGGTTGAGCCTTCGCCGGTGGTCGTTGCGGTTGGCGACCACTCGGTGCTGAAGTTCGCCGCCTGCGGCTTGCCGTTGGTGCCCGCGCCGACCGTCACCTCGACCCACGGGAACAGGTCCGCGAGGCAGCCGCTTGGATTCCAGTTGGTCGCGTTCGCGACGTCGCAATCAAACTGCTGCCACATCTGGTAGAACCTGTGCACCGGGCTAGCGGCGTAGGCATAGTAGGGGAAAGTGCTGGAGGTCAACTGGAACGGTCCCGGCAGAAGATCGTTCACATTCTGGATTCGCGTGTCGGGAGTCTTCGAAGTCAGACCAGTCCCGCCCTTCAACAGGAACTGATAGTAATCGGGATCCAACCCGTTTTCCGAACTCGTCGCGTCACTTGGAGCGCACATGCAGTGCGTCGTATCGATACAATTGGAATTGTTGGTGCAAACATTGGTGGGACCTCCGGCCAGCGGCGCCGGCAGTACGTTGTACAACGCCTTATCGTCCGGATTTATCTGGAACGGCTCACCGGTCGAAACCTTTCCAGTGTTGGGGCAAACCCCTCCCGCTCCGGTATCGCACGCCGAGTTCTGATGCGCCTTGGGAAAATTCTTTCCGGGTGTTCCATCGGGCTTGATGATCCCTTTCCACAGGAGGTTGCTAATCGTCTCCCCGTGCTTGGGCTGGTACGTAGCAAAGATGTGATCGAAGGTGCGATTCTCACCGATGATCACGATCACATGCTTTATCGGGGTCTTGGTGTCTCCGCCGCTCTTAACGTGATCATGGCCCTGTTTATCCATGGCAACGTTGGCGGCGAGCACCATGCGTACCATCGGTATCCCCACCGCGAAGTTCATCGCGGCGAGAAAAGCGGTTCCGACACAAATACTGCATAGGACTTTTTGGACAACACGTCTGATCGACATAGTGCTCCCCTCCAGAGCTGTAGTAGTTGCTTCCGATTGACGGACGATCGCGACAATGAGAGCGCATAAATACGCCGCGATTGTTAGGCAGGGATTACAGCAAAGCGAAGAGTTGTGTTTTTTTGCGCGCGAACAGCGGCTTCACTGAAGCGAGCGATTTTAAATTTTCACGATTGTGGCTATGCAAACGAAGCAACGCTGAAGCGGCGCGACAACCGCTGAAATAAAAGTCGACGTTGCAGCGGCGTCTCAAGGCTTGGCAGGGGATGACGTGACTCATCGCCGAACCTGATTCAGTCTCTACAAGTCAGGCCAGCGCGCTTTGTCTCGGACGCAGTCGTAACGAGAGCCGCGGTAGGTGATCACATACGCTTGCAGCTTCTCGCGCGCCGCCAAATTTGGGTGATTGATGGGTGATGGAGATTTAGAGCAGGGCTCGCGTTTTTTACGCTTGCGCGCTAAGTGTGCCGAACTGCAAAGAGAATGCTGGAGCGGGTGATCGGTTTCGAACCGACGACCTTGTGCTTGGCAAGCACACGCTCTACCAACTGAGCTACACCCGCCCCCAGGCTTTGTCGTCGCGCGGCCGGATAGATCGATTTATCCGCCCGCGCGCGGCTTGTCAAACCCAATCTGGCCCACAAATAGCCCAACAGCTATTGCGTCTTCCACCTCGATAGTCCAGTGGATCTGCACCCGATCGCTACGTTTGGTTGTAACCAGCGGTAAGCAGCGGGACGGGCAGGTGGCGCTAGTTTGGCACCCGACGTGGCACCAATGTGGCACCGAGAAGAGGAATGCTTATTGCCACGATCGCCGGCCTACCCCCAAGTTTTCGATCGACGATTTCGCACGTGGTACCGATCGTCCGGGAACTTTTCACGATCCTAGATCGTGTTTTCTGCATTCCCAAGCAGTGTCTCTTATGACCTTGATTTATCTGACCAAACTGCCCCAAGGGCCTCCAACCCCTTGGGGCCGTATGAGTGAAGTGGGTCAGATCGTGAAAAACGCTAACTGACCCGGGTCAGATATAACTGACCCAGGCAGTGTGCGATATGGGACGTTCCGAGACCCCTTAGGCCTAGTGCTGTTTCCGCCCCAAGATTCCGTGTTTAACGAGGTCCGCCAGCAACCGGCGCGCCTCGCGTGCACAGTCCGACGTGACCCTGCAGTCATCGTCGGGCTCGAAGCCGTGCCCGGCGAATTCGGCGTAGCATAGCGCCGCCATCGTGCACGCAACGCCTGCCATAACGAATGAAATGATCAGGGCCGGCCCTGCCTGGCGCGCGCCGACCCCGGTCATCACGAAGATGCCGGCGCCGATGATCGCGCCGATGCCGAGTGCGGTAAGGTCGAGCGCGCCGAGAGCGCGGCGCAGTCCGCCGCGCGATGTGGCCCGGCGTCGTCCAGCAGCGCGGCGACCGGCTTGCGGCGCATCAGTTGCGCTCTGAGAGCCGTTCCGCCCATCAGCGCAACGTCCCGTCTGTGCGAGGCGGCCGTCACCAGGCCTGGTAACCGCCGTCCATGGCCAGCATCGAGCCGGTCACGTAACTCGAGGCCTCGCTGGCCAGAAAAATAATCGCTCCGCGAATTTCCTCGGGCCGTCCAAGCCGTCCAAGCGGCGTCGACTTTTCCATCCGCTCGCGATTGTTGCCCTTGGCGATTCCGGCCTCGGTGGCTTCGGTCGGAATCCAACCGGGCGCAAGCGCGTTGACCAGGATTCCATAGACCGCCCACTCCACCGCGAGCTGGCGGGTGAGATTGAGCAGCCCGGCCTTGGACGCCGTGTACGCTGAGAGCCGGTAGATTGAGCTAGCGACGGTCGCGTAGATCGAAACCATGTTGATGATGCGGCCGGGGCGTTTGGCTTCGATAAGTCCGCGGGCGACGCGCTGCGCGAGCATCATCGGCGCGGTGAGGTTGGTCGCAATCGCGGCGTCCCACGCCGCCCGCGGTAGGGCCTCGGCGCGGCCGGTAGGCGAGATGCCGGCATTGTTGACCAGAATGTCTACGAGGCCTAATTCGCGCTCTGTTCGAGCTAGCGCCGCGTCGATCTCTTCGTCGTCTGTCACGTCGAGCTGGATTGCGGAGGTGCGCACCCCGTACTCGCGCGCGAGACCGTCGGCAAGCTGCTCGAGGCGCGCGCCGCGGCGCGCCGCCAGCGCGACGTCAGCGCCCGCCATCGCAAGCGCCGTGGCGCAATCAACGCCGAGGCCGGACGATGCGCCAGTGACAAAGCCGATGTGCCCGCGGAGCGAGAAGAGCGACTGCTTGGCGGTAGCCTCCAGCAGGTCGCCAGCCTCCAGCAGGTCGCCTTCGTGGTCAACTAACTCCATTTTCATTGCCTCCTGATTTCTTAGAGTGCTCTTGAAGCTACATCATTCGCTGAATTCCGTCTAGGCTAAATCAGGGTAAGCAATGGTCAATAGATGACGTAATAGACGTCAATAGGTGACGTAATAGACTAGTTCTTTGGGCAAGGCTCGTATCAGAGCAGCCGGGCCGCAGAGTTGCAGGGCGCCCCGCCAACCTCGCGCCTGCGTTGCCGCCATGCATCTGCAGGGAGCACGATAACCGAGCGACCGCCAGGGGCCAGATATTCGATTACCTGCACGTTCGCTCGTTTTCGTAACGTGAGTAAAAGCTTCATCCTTGCCTCCTCCCTGTGGAAAAAGACGCAACTCTGCGCGAGCGCCGACGTTGCATCGGCGCGGTTACGAACCCCACAATTTGTGTCAGAGCGTACTCTTACTGCGCTGTGGACTCTGTCACATTGTCACAGTGTGGTCAAGGGCGTAGAATGGAGAGGATGTTGATGGTGGATGACAGCAAGACAATCAGGCTCAACTTAAATCCCGACGAATGGCGCACGC
>WNFC01033065.1_pt1 | contig 11195 bp, 10 predicted proteins | sample 5400541 | NCBI WGS metagenome assembly WNFC01 (sample SAMN13153342, study PRJNA577476) | soil metagenome | isolation source: 120 cm saprolite under Douglas fir tree site 2 hole 2 replicate 1 | place: USA:California | collected 2015-04-18
TGAACGCGACCGAAGAAACCATCAGAGCGGGCCGCCGGCCAGCCTGCTCCCTGCCTTTGCTCGGATCGAAATCGGTCCAAATTAGATCGCCGGTGCCAGGTACAAAGGCCGGCAGCGTCATTCTTCGACGACCTCACGGCCAACCTCGGGTCCCCAATCAAAAGCACCGGCATAGGCAGCCCGCCATTCCTCCGGGCTTTTGCCTCGGAAAAGCTCCTCCAGGGTGAAATGCGGAACGGTGCGACGGATGACGATGTCCCCGTCGTGCGTCTCGATCTCTACACGCTCGCCGTCGCTAAGGCCGGCGGCCTTCACGACCTCGGCGGGGAATCGGATGGCCAGATTCCTTCCCCACTTTCCAACAGTAACTTGCAACGACATTGTGTCCCCGGCCTTTCAGGATATTCCTAGCATATCCCGTCCTAGGGTTTGAGAAAAGTGAAGATGGGGTGCCAAATCCTTACTCAGATACACTTGTCGTTGTGCCACAGCATCAATCGGCGAGGCTCGGACACCTACGCAATAACCAGCCGGGGCGAAGATCGTCGACTTTCAGCTCACGGACGGGAACGTCAGCGGGCCTTCGACATGATACGGGCCCTCGCCTAGCGGATGCGGTAGCATCTTCAAAAACAGACCGAAGCTTGCGCGCCCCTGGGCGGTTGGCTTCAGCGATAAGGTGAGTTGAACTGTGCTGTCGGCCACATCCGGCGCGAGGTGAATCTCGCCATTCGCTTCGATTTCGCCATCGGAACCGCGGGCCCTCAAGTCGCGCAAGGCGACGATCCCGCGGTCGAGCAACACCTTGCCGCTGACGGCGCCGAGCTCGAGCGGCGGCAGACCATTGACGATCGCCAGTTTAACGGCACGGCCCAGAACAATCATGCTGGCGCTGTCCGCGATGATGTCCGGTCCCATCATTTGCGCTGACCCGCGGCCCGAGAGTTCACCGCTCAGAACTACGCCAAGCTGATGCAGGGCGTCCACTTCCGCATCCCCTTGGGCTTGTGCTCTAAGACTCGGCTCAGCGGCACCTCGGCTCAGATGCGCGAGGCTCAGCGAGTCGAGTTCGAAATCAACAATGGTGGCCTGTGCTCTCTGGCGAACCGTCGCATCGACCACGCCTCCGTAGATCTGTGCATGGACTCTAAGGCAGGGCCGGCCGAGTAAAAGCCCTGCCACGCCTGGCGCAACCGTAACCGATGGACTCTGAAGCAACAACTGCTCGTTGGCGAGCGACACCAAGCGGACGTTTTGCAGTCGAGCACCGATTGGAAAGCTCATCTGCTGACTTTGAAAGACAACCTTCAGCCTCATCGGTGCGACAAGGACCGAGATAGTGTCTGCATAAGGAAACCTGGCCGTGACAAAGACAATAAACAATATCGTGGCAAAAATTCCATACCCGGCCAGCATCCAGCGCCGCTTGCGCGTAGGCACTGGGGACTGTCCGCGAGCCTGAAGCTTGGTCGGCGATAACGGAATGTACCCCTCACTGCCCCGCCACCCAAGTTTCATCGCACGATGGACCAGCTCTAAGGGTGGCTCAGCCGCTCTTGCCGAGGGCCATGCAAGTCAGGTCGACGTCGTACGAATGGGAATCGCGCGCATGCTGATGGATTTGAAGATTCGAAATCGTGATCGGGACGTTCAGCGTCTGCAGGCTGTAAAGCGTATCTACTATCTGGGGTAGCGCGATTTCGTTGAGCTTGACGTCGACTGTGTATTGCTCAAAACCGCCGGGAACCTGATGCTCGCCAGGCGTGATCGAGCCGATTTTGGCGCGCCCAACACTGTTGGTTAGAGTCATCTCCAGCACCGAGAACAGTGCAGGGTCCTTGCCGGCCGAAACCGTACGCTTTTGCGTCGAAGCGAGGTCGAAGCGCAACCGTTCATAAGTCCGCATCATGCCGCGCAGCCGGGTGATCTGCCGCTGCCGCGCCGCCACCCGTTCAGCCAGGTCGTCGTGCCATGCTCGCGCGGGCGCGTACACTCCGTTGTAAATGAACAGAAGCGCAGCGACTCCGCCCAGCAGGCGCAATAGCAGCTTCTCACGTGGTTCGCGTTTCTCATACCATTCCGCCGCTTGCCCCCAATAAGGCGCAAGCGCTGCCCGTCCCCGCACCAGATATGGTTCGAATGCCAACCGCAGGCGGGACCACACCGCAGGTACCTGCGGACGGCGCAGAAAATGGCGAATACTAAGCCGCATAGTGAGGCGTTTCTCGCATGCTAATCGAGCGTCGCGCTCAGGTGGAAGTCAACTTTGCCCGGCTCCGAGCTGGCGGCGGCGTGATCCAGTTGAACTTGGCCGAAGTCGCCATTTCGTTCAAGTGCTCGTTTGACCTGGTCAACGGTGGTGAAGGAGTCGGCCTCGCCCTCCAGCTTCATTCCTGCGTCATCAATTTGCAGCATTTGAACCTCTGCGGGCATTCCAGGCGGCAGCGCGCGGGATAGCGCTTCGAGCACGTCCAGCGGTGAACCATGTCCGACACTGCCGCCCATCAGATGCAGTCTGTTGCTCATGTCGGCCAATTTGGCCTTGAGGCCGGCTTGCGCCATTGCCGGATCGGCATTTCCTAGAGCGGGACCCGTAATCGTCTGGATCTGTTGATCAAGCAGACGTAATTGATGCGCGCTCACGGCGATGCCCAACGAAAATTGCAACATTGCCGCAAATGCCGCGGCGCCGGCCAACAAGGCCGGAATGCGCAGTGGAGCAGTGGCGCCGCTAGGCCCGCGGAAGGCAAACTCGCCTTGACGGAAATTCAGCAGTTCGAGCGGACTCGAGGGAGCTTCGCCCAGCAGCATGGCGATACATCCGGCGAACCGCTTGGAGATCGTCGCGCTGCCGCGAATCAGCGTCGAATAATCGAACTCGCCGATATCGCGCACCGGCACTTGCAGCGTCCGCGCGACCAGATCCGGCACCCCGGGGGCCTCGGCAGCCGCACCCGCCAAAATGAGTTCCGGCCGTTCCTGGTCGCCATGAGCGAGTATGGTTTGACGGGCGGCGGCGAAAATCGCGTTAGTGGCGGGCGAACGCAGGGCGCCGTTGCCGTGGAAATCCAATCCGTGCCCGACGGTACGCATCGCCCGGGGCGTTCCTGCCGAGTCCACCAGCACTATTGAGGTGCACGCGCTTTCGATATCAATTACCAGATGGGCACCGCCGCTGCCGTTGAGCGCGCGCGTCAGCATTTCAGCCAAGGCCAGGGCGCTCAGGGTGACGGTTTTCGGATCGAGCCCGGCGCGGCCCAACAGTTCCAGGTGTTCGCGTACGATGTCGCGGCGGACCGCTGCGGCTATAACCAACGTGTTGCTCGACTCCCGCCCGACCCGGGCGAAAGCGACCACCGCATCGTCGACCGCGAACGGCAGATGTTCCTCCAGTGCGAACGCGACTACCTGCTGAAGCCGGCGGCGATCGGTGAATGGCAGCGCCAGCAAACGTTTGGCGACGTACTCACCCGGTAGCGACGAAATTACTACGTCACAATGCCCGGCGGCGCTCAGCATGCGGCTTAGCGCGTCGCGCAGGTCAGTTTCGCCGGCAGTGCGCTCCTGCTCGTAAACCGCGACCAGCTCGAAGTTCTTGTAGGTGCGGTCGGCCAGCGCGGCGCGCACAAAATCACCGCTGACTTCGACCGCTAGTATTCGTTGCCCCATTTTTCTAACGACCCGGCATGCGTCGCCCTGGTGCCTGTTCTGGGCGGAGCCGAGGGATTGTCGGGGTTATGTTGTGCACGATCGGGCCGGGCATCCTCCGTGAGAAGTAACTGTGACCCCAACCCTCTAGCAGGTTGTTGAGAAAGGGTTACCGATGGCGTTCGCTGCCAGGTCGGCCTCAACACCCTGCGTGAAAGCTGGCTTCTTCCTTTTTGATTCGCACCTCGCGGACTCGTTAGCGCGCTCCGCCTTCGGCTCCGCTAGTGTTTGATTCGCACCTCGCGGACTCGTTAGCTCGCGCCGCCTTCGGCTCCGCCAGTGTTTAGTTATCTCCCGCCTGCGAGAGTGTCGATTTTCTCTCCACTGGATCAATCGGGAAAAGATCGGGATTCTTCGCGCGCGGCAGCCACGCGCGCGAGAATGACAAATACGGGAGAATGCGTGCCTTTTCTGTCATTCCCGCGCGTGGCTGCCGCGTGAGGAATCCCGATTCTTCCCTCTGTGTTCACGAAAATCGACAATCTCCTGCGGGGGAGACTACAGAGGGGGAAGCAGGCTGTGAAGACTTTTTCAACAGCCCTGCTAATCCTCGTGCCAGTTCATAAGCAATGCGGTGCCGTTCGGATTCCGGCGGAACGTCGCGTAGATACGCTTGCGCGCTCCGGCAAAATCGCCCTGCGCGGTGATCAGAAAATATTGGCTGCTGACGCCTACGAGGCCGCTCAGATGCTGTTCAATACCGCTTATCCCGGGCAAATTTTGCAGGTCCGTGATCTTGCTGAATGGACGGATATCACGCACCTCGACGATCTGCTTAACCAGATCGGCGTCATTCTCCAATTCCGGCACCAGTGCCGCCAGCACTTCCGGTGAGGCGGTGTTAGCGTTAATGACGCCCGCGCCTTCCTGCCTTGTGGTCAGATAACGACTTAACCGCAGGAATGTGACGTCGTCCATCCCTTTGAGCATGCGCAAATCACCAATCGTCGGCATCTGACCATTGCGCGGCTCGTAGGGCGGCATCAGGCGAAGATAATAATCGGCTTCGGCGCCACCGTCCGATTCGATGCTGTCAGGGTCCAGCCAGTCTATCAGAATCGGCACCAGTGCAGGGGATAAGCCGATATTCGACAACAACCTGGTGACGATCGCGGCAAATTGTTCATCAGGCTCCCGCTTTTGCTGGTTGAACAGTTTGTTGATGTTGAGTTTGCGCTCCTCATCGACAATCGACATCGAAACTGTGCCGCCTTCGACCGGAATCGGCGCAATGGGTTGCGCCCAGACCTGGTCGAGGCTGTCGTATTTGTCTTTTGCGAGCCTTTTGCTCAAGGAATCCAGCGCCAGCACCGCCAGGCCGATTTGGATGCCGGAACGCGCCAGGTAATACGCGCGCAACTCGTCGGCCTGATTCGCCGCCGCTCGATAGCCGAGTACTGCCGAGGTACTGAACTCCACCACCAGCATGGTCATCAATGAGATAGCGAGCAAGGTGGCCAGCAACGCGATCCCGCGATCATGTTTATGCGGCGGTTTCACTTAAATTGCTCGGCTTGCACCGCCGTCACCATTGCAAAAACGCCATCGGCAGCGTGACCGTCGTTGCGAGCGAAAACGGTGCCCCCGACCGCGATGCCATCGTTAGCTCGATGGCGACTTCATTAGGCAATTGACGGCCCGGCGGCAGGCTTTGCGAATTCCAACTCTCGCCCCAGACATTGCCGTCGAAGTAGCGGATACGCAACGAAACCAGATTGGTGGCGAGCAGCGCAGGCTCCCTGGTATTGATGCCGGTGCCAATGCCCAAAAGGCTGCTGTTCTGGCCGCGCAACAACAGGAACCAACCCGGATGCTCGGGATTGGGCGCCGTTGCGTATGTCACGGTATCCTCCGCACCGAAATCCTCCAACGTGCGGCGATGGCCTGGGTCCAGGGTCGAGACACTGATGGAACCCAGCACCTGGCTGCCATGACCGTGAACTTCGCCCATTAGCAGCACGCGGCTTGGAAGCATCGCAGTTTGCACGGCACCGCGAATTTCGTCGGCCATCTCCGCCAGGATCGCACGCGCGGCCGAATCGACCGCGATATGACTCTCTGCACCTTGCCAGTCGCAACAGCGTGAAACGAACCAGCCAGCATTACCAGTATCAATGCCAGGATCGCGACCGCGAGCATCATCTCAATCAGCGTGAATCCCGCCGAGACGCGATCTATGCAGGTGCCCGCCCTTCGCATCAGTCATCACCTTGCGGCCCTTGAGGGGCATTTTCTTGATCGGGCGCTCCGTTAGTCTGATCGGGCGCTCCACCGGGAGGTCTTAGCTGAGGAAGCGGGTTGTGCATGAATTCGGTCAGAACGAAAGTACGACGGAATGCGGGACCGTAAAATACGGTGATATGGACCCGGCGGATGTCTTGAAACTCCTGCGATTGCTCGACTATACGCTGCCAGCGGAAATTAGGATATTGGCCGGGATACATTTTCTGAAAATCGCCTACGAGCCTGCCAGGTTCGGGAAACCGCGCCTCCTCGGCGTCGCTCATTAGCGCCTGCGCCAGCATTGCCGCTTGCGTCAGTTCCCGGGTACGGGCGACGGACTGCATCCCACTATGATGCAACGAAAGCAGCGCCAATAGCGCGAACCCGATGAAGGCGATGGCGATCATCACTTCCAGCAGCGTAAACGCGTCACGACGCGAGCTGGGGAAGAGCAGCGAGAAGCGAGAGACGGAACCCTCCCCGGCCGAAGTAGTGAGGCAACGGCAGCGCGAAGAGAGCGCCAAAACCCTCACCTTGGTCCTGCTCTGGCTACTCACTCCTATCTCCTCGTTTGCTTCTGCAATGCGGCCGGGCTGAGGTCGCCGGAAATGATCGCGACGGCGCCGTTAAACGGGTCGATTCCGATCGTCATCACATCACCGTTGCGGTCAAAAAGGTGAATTACCGCGGCGTCGGCAATGCCGCCGGGGTAAAACTGACATCCGACGATTCCGCTGCGGAATACTCCGCCGCCCTCGACCCAAACATCGCGCAACCGAATGTCAGCGGGCATCGTCACCACCCCACCGGCTGGACCCTTCTCCGGCATGAAGAGCGGTCTGGCCGCGAACGGATCCAGGCGGGTGACGAAGTAGGTGCTGTGATTAAGGTCGAGGTTTAAGCGCAAGAGGACCTTTTGCGCGCCCGCCTCCTGGTACAGGTAGTGGCTGCGGGTGGCCAGGCGGTGGGCTTCGCTTCGGAGTTCGGAGCCCTGGAACGCGCCGAAGTGTGGCATGGCGATCGCCAACACCAAGCCGATGATCAGCAACACCACCGCCAGTTCGAGCAGGGTAAATCCGGGAAGAAAAGAGCGAGCCGATGAGGGATACGAAGCGTCCGCCGCCGGGCTCATTGGCCGTCCCTGTCCGCTCTCGCGCATGACTCTTCTGTTTTCTACCCCCATTTCTATGGTGTCGACGGCGCAGGCGGCGCGGTGGGACTGACAGGCCGCCCATACCAGCAGCGTGGTGAGGTCTCGCCACCCCAGCGCGCTTCCATCTGGGGGTTGCGCGGGTCCTGTTTGCCGCAAACCACCAGCAGCGGAGCATCCGGTTCAGCTCTGTAACCCGGGGCCGTACTGGGGATCAGCATGATGTTTCGATTCACCACCAGAGTCGGATCAGCCGGCTGCCCGCTGCAGCCCATCACCCCTATGAGTGAGCTGCAAAGGAACGTAAATAGAACCAGTCTACGCATGATGTTCCCCCAAATGGTCTGTGGCATTTTCCTCGAAGCTCGTCTCGCTACCCAGTGGCCGCCCTCGATGGTAGCGGGAGCATCAAGCTTCAGCCGCTCGTTTGTTCCACGTCTGCAGATTGTACAGGTAGCTGAAGAAGCCGTCACGGGAAAGCAATTCTTCGAACGAGCCCTGCTCGACGATCATCCCGTCGCGCAGGACCAGAATCCGGTCAGCATTCTGAATCGTCGACAGACGATGCGCGATCACTATCGTGGTACGCCCGCGCATCGCTGCCTGCACTGCCGCCATCACCATCGACTCGGTCTCCGCATCTAGCGCGCTGGTGGGCTCATCCATGATCAGAATCGGCGCGTCCTTCAGCAGCGCCCGCGCGATCGTCAAACGTTGCGCTTCGCCCTCGGACAGACTGTGGCCGCCCTGGCCGACAACTTCGTTAAGACCGCCGGGCAGTTTGGCGATCAGCGCCGTCAGACGAGCGGCCTCGGCCGCATTGCGAATCTGGTGCTCGCCTGCCGCCGGATTGCCGAGCGCAATATTGGCCCGCACGGTCGCGCTCAACACGAGGGGCGGCTGCAAAACCGTCGCAATGCAACCTCTGACCGAGCGCAGCGCTGCCACACGCGTGTCTTGTTGGTCGATTCGGATCGCACCTTGCTGCGGCTCGTAGAAGCGCATCAGCAGACTGGCCATCGTGGTCTTGCCGGCACCGCTGGGTCCGACAATCGCAATGGTTTCACCGGCCTTGGCGTGAAAGCTGACCCCTTTCAGCACAGGCTTGGCCGGGTCGTAACCGAAACCAACGCCATCGAAATCGATTTCTCCCCGCACCTGACCGAGCGGCCGTGCACCAGGGCGATCTCTGATTTCAGGTTCAATCTCCAGCAGTTCGAGGCAGCGGCGGAGCCCGGCCTTGGCATTCTCCACCAGTCCATAGGTCTGAAAAATCTGATTGACCGGCTGGTAAAGAGAGGCCAAATAGGTAATGAAAACAATTAGCCCACCGATCGTTAACACACCGCTCATGACATGCAGTGCGCCGATGTAAATGACCGTAGCGGTACCTGCTGCAATCAAAAGACTGACGCCGCCGGCGTACATCGTCTGAAGGACATAAACCCTGAGTGTTTGGTCCAGGCTCTCGCTGCTCGACTGCACAAACTGCTGGTAGGACTCGGCTTCGCGCGTAAAGGCCTGGACCACGTGAATTGCTGCAAGGGCCTGATGGGCTACCGTATACAGATGGCTTTCCTTGATGCGGGCGCTGGTCGACAGGCGATCAATAGTGCCACTGATGGACGCGATCAGGATCAATAGGATGGGGATAATCGCCAGCGCCGCCAAGGTGAGGCTCACATCCATCCGCACCATCACGTAAAACATCGCCGCGAGCATTGCTCCCGCCGACAGCATCTGGAACAGCCCGTTCATCGCAATCGTCTGGACTGACATCGTGTCATAGGCAATCCGTACCATTAGATCGCCAATCGCCCGGCGCCGATGAAACGAGAGCGACAAGCGCTGCAAATGATCGAACAGTTGCGCGCGAAGATCGTTCACCATCCGCTGTCCGATCGCAATCGTGACGTAATTACTGGCGATGTTGATTGCACCAACCGTCAGGTAGACCATCACCAGCGCAACGCAAGAGCCGAACAATAATTGGTAGCGCGAGAGCGGCGGAAGCCATCCCAGCCTCAGCGGTTGAGCGCGCAGAACATTGTCGATCACGACCTTAAGCGGCCACGGCTTGGCCGCCTCTATAATGCTGGAGAAGAGGAGAGCCGCGATAACCAGCAGTAGGCGCTTTCCATACCTGCGCATCCGGTGAAAAACTTCGCCATACAGCCGCAACGTGTTCATCAGCTCACCGGCTCCACCAGTGGGGCAGGCGTTGGCGGCCGTCCATTGCCAACCGGCGATGCGGGTTCGCTTCGGGCCGCCACTTCGCCCGAGGCGGCGCTGATCACCGCCGGCACCCGCCGCGCACGTCGTAATGCAAAGGCCGCAACACCACTGCTGCCGAGCCCGCATATCGCGATCGCCGTGGCAGGAGAGAAACCGCCAACCAGGAGCAGGATTAGCAAAGCTGCCAGCGAAGCCGCGATGCGCCATCCGGCCGCACTAGTGCGCCATCCGAGCGAAACGTCACCGCCGCTGGTCAGTAACAACACGGCCACCCGAACGTAAGGAGCGACGATAATCCGCAGATCGAACGAGTCGTAACTGGTTCCCTTGGCGACTGTAAGGCCACGCCGGACCAATGCAAGGTGCAGCGCCTCTGCCATCTCATCAAGATCATGGCGCGGAGTTGCGCCTCCCTGCGGCGCTTGCTCGGCAGTCACCGGCGACGAACCCACCAGCGGCATCGTCCCGCTCAGGGTTGTTGAGGTTGTTATGGCGGCCCCGGCAGCGTCGGGCCCAAAACTCCACTTCACCAATTCGCGCTCCCATGTCCTAACCAGCGGCCCCAGTACCCACAATCCAACCAGAATCACCCGGCTGGCGAAGCCATGGAGCTGTCCGTCAGAACCCGTCGCGCCTGCAACCGCGCACGCGGCGGTGACGAGCAATCCTGCTATTCCCAAAACGCCGAGAGTGCGATCGAAAATGCCCGCCAGCGCCAAGAGCAAGGCAATCGTAAACCATTGAAACGTCAGCGGGAGTTGCGCGGCGGAGGGCAGCACCGGGCGCGGATAAATCGTCTGGAATAATCCACGCCCGAACGCACCGTAGTAGATTCGCGGCCCGGTGCCGAACCACTGCGCGAACCATCCCGATTCACCGTAAACGCGATCCTGACGGTCAGGGTATTTGCGAAATAGCAGTCCCTCGGCACGTCCATAGCCACGCTGCTGTTTGAGGTACGCGCCGATGGTCGAGCGCCGCTCATGCAGGACGATTGCGCCCGGCGCGTAAACGAGCGCCATTCCCGCATCGCGCAAACGCCAGGAAAAATCCACGTCGTCTCCCGCGTTCGTGAATGCAGGATCGAACAGTTGGCAGGAACCGAGTTTGGACTTGTCCACCGCCATGTTGCAACCACATAATTGCGCAAGATCCTGATCGCCCAAACGAACCTCTTGCGCTTGCCCTGGCGCTGCGGCGATTGCCGCGAGCAGGCTCGAGGTCCGTTCCGGAGCGAAATTCTGCCCACCGGCGGCAGCCGCCTTCCGGCGGGTGATGGCCTCGGCAAGATGGTACAGCCAATCGCTATCGGCTTCGGCATCGGCATCGATAAAAGCAACCACACGGCCGGGCGCCGCCGCCAGTCCGGCATTACGTGCTGCGGCGAGCCCTCGATGCGGCAATCTGAGCGTCCGCACACCGGCGGATTCAGCAATTGCGGCGGTGGAATCGGTCGAACCGTCATCAACCGCCATAATCTCGTAGTCGGGGTAATTGAGTCGCTTTAGCGATTCGAGGCATCGTGCAATTGTCGGCGCGGCATTGTATGCCGGCACGACTACGGATGCGCTGGGCGCGGTTGTTAACATTGGCGGCAGCGAGCCGTGGAAAATCCGGCCGACGGCCCCAAAAGATGGTTTGGGCGCGCGCTCGCGGCTGGTGATACCAAATGCCCAATCCGTGATTTCACTGCCGCCACGAAACCATTCGTCCGTGAACGCAAAAATCACCAGGCCCGACAAGCCCAATTCCAGTGCCGCGCGCGACTGCCATCCGAGCAGTTCCGCCTGATATTGCTCACCCTCGCGAATCGTGTCGACGCCGGTCTCGCTCAAGATTAGCGGGCGTTCACCGGTGATGGCCATCAGATGCGTCAGAT
>WNFC01015431.1_pt1 | contig 11194 bp, 14 predicted proteins | sample 5400541 | NCBI WGS metagenome assembly WNFC01 (sample SAMN13153342, study PRJNA577476) | soil metagenome | isolation source: 120 cm saprolite under Douglas fir tree site 2 hole 2 replicate 1 | place: USA:California | collected 2015-04-18
TGATCTGGGGCGCCGCTTGCGGAGCTGCGCTCGTAATTCTGTTCGCGTCGTACTTCTTTTCTCCAACGTTGTTCTGGCAAGGGATGGTACACGCGCGGTGGCTGAACTTCGAGCCGCGCGCGCTCGCAGCGTGGGTCGCATACCGGCACAATCTGCAAGCGATTGCCCGCGGCAGTCCGCCGCTGATGCTGGCTCTGCCTGTTGCCCTTGTGGCGTTCGTTTCGTGGAAGCGGGCGCGCTATTTTGGTAATGTCGCGCCGCTCGCGATCGCAGCGCTGCTGCTGGTCCTGGCCATGGCCGCGCCGAGTTTTCCGGGAGAGGGTTTCCAACTGGCGGCGCTCGTGTTTCTGTTTGTGTTTGTCGCCGGTGTTTTCGCCGATCTGCTGGAGACTCGGCATGGCATGCTCGTGATGGCTGCGCTCTGTGGATTGCTGATTGCGTCGGCGCTGTGGAATCTGATGGAACTGGCGCGTGCCGCGACGCCGTGAGCACGGGTGCCAAGTACCGTCCCTAACGGGACTCTGCCATTTGACGCCGCCATCCAGGACTTACGTCCTGGGCTAACATATGCCGCCGCTCCGCGGCTGAGGCGCTGCTGGTCAGTATTTCTCGCTTGACCAACTCCACCGATTCGCAGTGGGAATATAGAATGAAATCTTTCCGAGCTGACAAGGATTGGACATGAGCACGCCGACTGGTGTTCCTCAAAAGACTATTTATGTCACGCAGAGCGGGCTCCCGCTCAGCTTCAGGGTCGACTGGCCGTTTCGTCCCGCGAGTTCGGGAGCGGACTTCCACGTTCTCCACACCGAGATTACGCTCGAAAATTCGGGTGGATTGCGGGCGCTGGTCGCCGTGAATCTGTCAGTCACGCTGCGGGAGGTTCTGCCTTCGCTCGAGGCGAAAGATGCCGAAGCGCCGGTCATCAACGCACTGCGCAAGGATGTGGACCGCAAACAGATTGAGTTTGTGAAGTCGGGCAAGCTCGTCCCGCTGCCGTTTTCCAGCCGTCACTACGACTTCAAGCGTAGCCAGTGGGTCTTCGGCAGTGCCACGGATGAAGACATCGCGCGTCTGATCGAGCGCAAGGTGTACTGGCAGACGCGTCTAGTGGGAGGCGACGTGCGGCTGGGCGATGCGACAGAAGCGCTTTACGTACAGACTAGAGCGGATCATCTCGCCGAAGTTGCCGCAAACCAACGGCGGCGGGCGTGGGCGCCCGCCCCACACACATGCTCACCATACTCGGCAGACGTTCTCCCGTACCATGGGCTGGGACGGTTTGCAGTGGAAGGATTCGAGGAACTCGGGCATGTTCGAGACCACGCCGTTTGCCCGATACTTTTCCGGTGAGTGCGGATCGACGGTCGCGCGCAGGCGCTTGTTTTCTTCGCGCTCGTTGGTACACCAGCTTTGTCCGTAGCCGATGAAGAAGCGCTGTGCTGGTGTCAGGTTGTCGATCGGGTCGAGCTTCTGATTTCTTGTGTCTTCTTTCCACGCCAGGTAAGCGAGCAGCGTGCCGCCCAGGTCGGCTAGATCTTCGCCGTTGGTGAGTTTGCCGTTGATCTTGATGTCGTCCACGATGGTGTATCCGGAATACTGGTCGACGACGCATTGCGCGCGCTGCTCGAAGGCTTTGCGGTCGGCCTCGGTCCACCAGTTGCGCAGGTTGCCTTTTTCGTCGAACTGGCTGCCTTCATCGTCGAAAGCGTGCGTGAGTTCGTGTCCCATAGTGCCGCCGGTGTTGCCATAGTTGGGCGCGGCGTCGGACTTGGCGCTGAAGAGCGGTGGCTGCAAGATGCCGGCGGGAAAGTTGATGTCGTTCTTTTGCGGATCGTAGTAAGCATTGACGGTGGGCGGCGTCATGGTCCATTCCGCGTGGTCCACGGGTTTGCCGATCTTCGCCAGCTGGCGGCGGAACTCGAACCAAGCGGCGCGTTGCGTGTTGCCCATCTCGTCGCCACGGACGATCTCGAGCGCGCTATAGTCGCGCCATTGGTCGGGATAGCCGACTTTGTTCGCGATGGACTGTAGCTTGGCGAGCGCCTGCTGCTTGGTGGTGGCGCCCATCCAGGGGAGAGCCTGAATCTCGCTCTGCATCGAGCCTTCGATCTCTTTCACCATCTTAAGCGCTGCCTGCTTCGCTTCGGGACTGAAATACCGGGCGACATAGGCTTGGCCGAGCGCTTCGCCGAGGTCGCTGTCCACGTCGTTGCTACAGCGTTTCCAGCGGGGCGGGAGTTGCTCCTGTCCGCGCAGAGTCTTGCCGTAGAAGTTGAATGTTTCTTTGTCGAATGCGGATGAAAGGTTGGTGGCGGCGCTATGCGCTGCGTGCCAGCGCAGATAGATCTTCCAGTCAGGCAGACTCTCTTTCTCGACCGTGGCATTCATAGTGCGGACGTACTCGGGTGTTACTACATTCAGAGAGCTGACTGCACCCAGACCATTCTTGGCAAGGTACGCGTTCCAATTAAAGAGGGGAGAAAGCTTGTCGAGCTCAGCCACTGTCATCTTGTGATACAGCTTTTGCGGGTCGCGACGCTCGACTCGGGTCATCTGGCCCTTAGCCAATTCAGTTTCGATGCGCATGACGGTGGCAGCTTCGGCGGAAGCCTGCTCCGGCTTGTCACCGAGGAGTTCGAAGATTTTTTGAACGTGGGCCACGTATGCCTTGCGCAACTCCTGCGACTTGGCATCTTCTTTCACGTAGTAGTCGCGGTCGGGGAGGCCGAGTCCGCCCTGATCGGTTTCGGCGATCTGCTGCGTGGAATCCTTGAAGTCCTGAGTGGATCGGAAGGTGAACAGCGAACCGCCGCCAAAGATCGCGGTCGGGAATTGGCTGGTGGCGAGGTACTCCGCGATGGCCTGCTTCGATTGGAGCTCCGCGATACGTTTCAGTTCGGGAGTGAGCGGCGCGGCTCCGAGCTTGTTAATGGCAGCTTCATCCATGCAGGACGCGTAATAGTCGCCGATCTTCTGCGTTACCGTGTCCTTGGGAGCGTTGGCCTTGGCCGCTTCTTCGAGGATGGTGCGCAACTGCGCGAGATTTTCGTCTTGCAGCTTACCGTAGGTGCCCCAGTTCGACTGGTCGGGTGGGACCGGGTTGTTCTTCATCCAGCCGCCGCAGGAGTATGTGTAGAAATCAACGCAGGGATCAATGGTTTCATCCATGGCGGAAAGATCGAGCACGGGTTGGGCGGGTGGCGGAGCATTCTGCGCCGAGAGTGGAAGAAGGAAAGTAAGGGTCAGGGCAGCTACCAGGAGCGCGACGTTTTTCAGAAGCATGCGTACCTCAAGAGAAATCGGCGATCTCAAACCCTAACATCACGGCCTAAGATTTATCTACCGTGATCGAGCCATCGCCGGTGTGGACGACCAGGCGGTTGCCGCCGCCATTCAACTTACCGTGAATGTCCTGACGGTTGAGTTGTCCTTCGACCGTGACTGGCACGTTGACGGTAATGTGGCCGTCCCCGGTATGGAGGTCAAGATCGGCGGCGAGGTCGACAGGAATCTCAAGGTTCACACTGCCGTCGGACGTGCGCACGTCCCAGGATCTGGCGACTCGCGAGCCGGGCCGCGCCATGAGTGAGACTCGGCCGTCGCCGGAAGTGACGTCGAGTGCATCGAAGCGGCCGGCAACGCGGATGGAACCGTCACCGGTGCGGGCCCGGAGGTCGCCGTCAACGTCCTCGACTTCGAGCCGGCCGTCGCCGGAGTAGAGGTCCATCTCGCCTTTGAGATGGTTGACGGAAATCCGGCCGTCGCCGGTGCGCAATGTGACTTTCCCAGCGCGCGGCATGTGAATGTCGATCTGGACGCGATGTTGGCCGACGTCGAACACGAAGTTGCGATGCGGGAAGCGCACTTCGATTTCGACGGTGTCCCCGGTCTGGCGCTCGATGATCTTGATCCCGCCTTCGCCAATCTTCCACCGCTCGGTGGTCACGTGATCATCAATCTTGTACTGGTCCCAGGTGTCAAGGCGAATGTCGGCGTCGGAGGTGTCCACGCGCAGTTGGGGAGCGTGCTCGACAGTGTAGGTCTTGGACCAGTCGTCGGCGTGGGCGGCGGTCAGCATCAGGGCGACAACCGCGAACAGGGCAAATGTGAAATGACGCATGGTTTGTCTCTCCGGAACCTGGAGACGGACGAATACCCCAGGTAGTCAGACGTATGTACGGGGAGATGGTGAGGGGAGTTCCAAAAATATTCCTTGAGTGTCCCACACTAGGGATGATTTACGCCGCTCAAGAAGCCGCCTAAATGGCCAGTCAGTCCAACGATCAGGACGGCGAGGAGTTCCAGGGGCCAGCGAAGGCCGGGGAGGTTGTCCTGGTCCTCGGCGTGGCGGCGGGCTCGGCGGTGTATCCACCAAGTGGCAAACATCAGCAGGGCGGAGGCGGATCCTGAGAGGAGGTGGAGCAGGAGAATTCCTCTCAGCCGCCGGCCCTCCAGTTCCCAATGCCAGGCCAGCAAGCCGGTGGCGGCCGCCGGCAGGGCCGAAAGCGCAGCGAAGGCCAGGTTGTAATAGGCCGCCACGGCCAGATCCTTGCGGCGTGTCCAACTCGCGGCGACGTCCAAGGCGACACCGGCCAGGAAGAGCGCGATCGGAAAGTGGATGAGCAGGACGTGCTGGGCGTGCTTGGCGAAGATTGCGGAACGGATATCCCAGGGATTCAATTTGACTCCTTCAGTGTAGGACGGGCACCCTTGCTCGTCCCTTTTGACTTGCCAGGGCAGCGCAAAGACAGATCAACACCAACGGCGACGGACAAAGCCGCCCTGAGCGAAGTCGAAGGGAGTGTCCGTCCCACACTCACTCATTGCACGACGATCTTCGCGGTCATCTTGGGATGGATGGAACAGAAGTACTCGTACGTTCCCGGCTTCGTGAAGGTGAAGCTGAACTTTTCGTCGGTGTCGAGCGCGTGCGACTTGAAGGTTGTCTTGTCGTCGCTGACGACGGTGTGGGGGATGTCGTCTTGATTTGTCCAGGTCACCTGGGTTCCCGCGGGGACGGTTAGGGTTTGTGGCTCGAAGCTGAAGTTATCGATCTTGATGGCTACGGCTGAGGCCGCGTTATCTGCAGCGGATGATGGCAGCGGGAGTGCGAATAGCGCAAATCCCAATAGTGCCAATGCGATGATTCCGAAGTATTGCAAACGTGATTTCACTCTTTCCTCCAATGATGTTGGTACTTCTAAAATCCTCGAAACTTGTCATCCTGAGCGAAGCGAAGAACCTGCTTTCCTGTGGTACTGACGAAAGCAGGTCCTTCCCCTTCGGCCAGGCTCAGGGTCAGGATGACAATCTTCAATCTCCAGCAAGATCACTAGGCCAGCGTTGAGTCCGTCACTGCGAGCGCGTGATGGCCCTTTCTGTAATGGACATCAGTTACCCCCAGCAGGCTGCGCAGCTGTTCCGCTGGAACCTTCATCGGGCCAGGAGATGGCGCTGCGCCTGGCTTGGGTTGAGGGAAAGCGGTCGAGCAGGCGGTGTGGAAGGTGACGTTGCCTTCCACTTTCTGCATGGTTTGATGAATGTGACCGTTGAGGACGGTGACGGAACCGAAGCGTTTCAGATAGGCGAGGGCTTGCGCGCTGTCCTCGGTGCCCCAGCCCCAGTCGGGATAGACCGTCCAGAGCGGGATGTGCGCGAACACGACCACGGGCGTGCTGGACTTGAGATGCTTGACATCGTCCTCCAGCCATTCGAGTTGTTCAGAGCCGAGTGAGCCCAATCCTCCGGCTTTCAGGTTGGCCACGTTGACCAAACCGACAAAATGAACGCCCTTTTTGTCGAAACTGTACCAGCCCGATCCCTTACTGCCTTTGCCGAAGCGTTCGAGATACTGTTTGCCTTCATCGCCCACGAAATCGTGTTCGCCGGGGACGTAAAGGACTTCCGAGGTCTTTGCCGATTTCAGAATCTGCTCGACGTTATCGAATTCGGCGGGCTTGGCGAGATGACTGATGTCGCCGGTGTGCAAGATGAACTCGGGGGCAATCGGCAGCGCGTTGATTTTGTCGATCGCGGCTTTGAAGGTGCCGACCACGTCAGTGTTGGCGGGCTTGTCGAATCCCATGTGGCTATCACTGATCTGCACGAAGGCCAGTTCGCCTTTGGGTACTTTGCCGCCCATTTCGCCGGCGTGGCCGAGAGCGTAGCTCTTCAGCACTCCGCCTTCGAGGATACAAAGAGCGCCTGCACCCGCCCAGGCCATACAGCGGAGGAATCCGCGGCGGTCGATGCCGTCGTGGTGGTGGTCGTAGAGAATTTCGTCTTTCGAGGGAGCCATTGATTCCTCCAAGTGCAGCGATTGGTGGTTGGCGGTTAGTGACTAGTGTTTTGTCTGGCAGCTATCTCAAACCGCGATCGCCCCGTTTGCTAATCACCAACCACTAATCACTAACCTCGGTCCCGCTGATTTATTCCCGCTGCTTTCGCGAAAGAATAGTTTTTCCTCTGTGGGAATAAAACCTCCGCTCGCTGGTTTACTCTGTATGCGTGGCGGAGGAGAGCTCATCGGCGGTGTTTGAGCAGTTGGCGATGCCGCTATTTGACCGGCTGTACAACTTCGCGCACTGGCTCACGCGGAACCGGGAAGAAGCCGAAGACCTGGTACAGGAGACTTACGTCAAGGCGCTCAAAGGGTTTTCTTCGTTTGAGCCGGGGACGAACTTCAAAGCCTGGATCTTTCGCATCTTGCGCAACACGTTCTTGACTTCGCGGACGGGACTGAAAGCGGCGACGGTCCAGTTGGATTTGCAGGACAATGACGCCGCGCTTCCCGTGGAAAACGAAACCCCGGAGACGATCCTGATCGATCGCACGAGCGAGCGGATCATGCAGGAGGCAATTGCGGAACTGCCGGTTCCCTTTCGCGAGATACTCCTGTTGTGCGAGGTGGAGGAGATGTCGTACCAGGAGATTGCGGCGACACTCGCGATTCCAATGGGTACGGTGATGTCGCGGCTATCTCGGGCTCGCCGCGCTTTGCGCTCGACGGTGAAGGAGAAATTGCAACGGAGTTCGTCATGACACACGAACCGTGGATCGCACAACTCGACGCTTACCTTGACGGAGAGCTAAAAGCCGGCGAGATGCAGGATCTCGACCGGCATCTGCGGGAATGCCCGGCGTGCGCGGCTGAGAGTTTGCGCCGGTTGCAATGGAAACGGACTGTCCATGCGGCCGGGCAGCGGTATAACGCGGATTCGGGATTCCGCCAGCGAGTTCAGAAGAGCATTTCGCGGGGAGGGGCGGGCCGCATTTCGTGGCGGTGGCCGGCGTTTGCGGCGGTGGCTGCGGTTGCGCTGGTAATGGCCGGGTTGGGGATCGTTCAGCAGGAGAGACGGCTTGTCCGCAAAAGTCAGGTTGTGAGCGAGTTGGTGGACTTGCACGTCGCCACTCTGGCTAGCTCCACGCCGGTGGATGTGGTCTCTACCGACCGCCACACGGTGAAGCCGTGGTTTGCGGGGAAAATTCCATTTACCTTCAATCTGCCGGAGTTGCAGGGCTCACCGTTTGAGCTGGTCGGAGGGCGGGTCAGTTATCTGGAGCAGTCGGCGGGTGCGGAGTTGATCTTCCGCGTGCGCAAGCACCAGATTTCGGCGTTCATCTTTCAGGACCGAGCCGTACCGCCGGACTTCCCTGCCAGCGCGGATGCACGGTCGTTCCACCTGGAAAGCTGGAAGCAGGGTGACCTGCGCTATTTTGTGATTGGAGACGCAAGCGCGGAAGATCTGCGAGCGCTCAGGAATCTGCTGGAGAACGCGAAATAGGGGGAGGTCAGAGGTTCGAGGTCAGATTGCAGAGGTAAGAGGCTGCTGACGCACGCGATACTTCTCAATCTGAAGCTCTTAACCTCTGCAATCTGACCTCGAACCTTTGATCTCTGCAGTTTCTTTCCTAGGTTTCAATCCCTACATGACAGACACGGCCGACTATGTAGTCGCCGGGCTTGGTCCCTTCTTCGATGGACATCACTTCCACCGGGTAGGCGGGGTTGTGGGGACGCAGGACCAAGTGGCGATTGGCTACTTCCACGTATTTGATGGTGCATGCGTCGTCTTTGCGAACAGCGTACATGTTTTGTTCGCCCTTGCGGTAGGGAGTCAGCGAGTTGTAATGGCGGTCGAGGAGCAAGGTGGCGCCGGGGAGCATGCGGGGATACATGCTCATGCCTTCACGGGCATCGACCTTGATGACGACGAAGCGCTCCCAGCCGTCCCGGTCGCCCTCCATGTCTTCGCGCAGCCGGCGGAGAAAAGTCTTCTTGAATTTCAGGATTTCCTTGACGTGCATGTTCATGATAAGCGGTTCCTGGGCAGCGACTTGGGGGTCGGCGACCACTACGCTGTCGAATTCGTCGGCGCTAGGCGCGACGATCGAGGCGCGCTTGTTGACCTCAGAGGGGTCGAGCAGGTCGAGCACGGAGATGTGCTGCACGGACAATACTTTGTCCATGCCTTCGAGGCTGAGTCCACGCTTACGATTGAGGAAGTTGGAGATATGGGCTTGCTTGAAGCCGGTTTGCGCGGCCAGGCGCAGGCCGGTGAGGTCGCCTTCGTCAATGCGTTCCCGAAGAGTTTTGCGGAGGTTGTCCTGTAGCGTCCGGAATTTCATGGCATGGAGTATAGCACGCGACTATATCAAATTGCTATTTATTACCCAAGTTCAACATCCATAAGGAAATAGAATTCTTGACTTAAAAGGAATAGAGCTATAGGATTCCGCAATCATATAACTCATACCTGCAAGAAAGGTTTCGTCATGATTGCAGTCCAATCTTATGAGAACGAAGAGAAGAGCTTCGGGGAGTTTCGCCGAAAAGTGCGCTCCGCCGAAGTGCTGTCGGCCGCGATGGAGCGGCTGCTTCGAACCCTCCACTTTAGCGGGAAGTTGAGCGTGGTGGTCCAGAATGGGACGGTGCTCAAATCCGGGTACGAGGAAGGCTACTTCCGGCAGCAGGAGCCGAGCATAGCAGCCAGCCCGGAGTGAGCAGTCTGCGTCTGCGTCTTTTTTCTTCCTAACTACATAGAACGGCAGGTCATCGTAAGAGAAACGAGCCCTGGGCCGAGCGATCGGCGCCAGGGCTTTCTTGTTTTGGCGGCGAGCTACGAGCAACCCAATCAAGTCTGGGAGCGAGGCGGGTTGAGCTCGCGGCTCACAGCAGTTTTTTCCATTTCATACGCGGAGAGGCACTTATGAATTTCATCAGCATGATCAGGCAGGAAGAAGTTGCGTTGGAGTTGAAGTATTGCGAGCGCTGCGGAGGATTGTGGCTGCGGCGGCACGGGCATGATGAGGTGTGTTGCGGCCGTTGCCGTGCTCAACGAGCGGCGCTGCTGCGCACCGGGCGGGGTCGCGATTCGAAACCTCACTTGGCACAGAATCCACTGCAGATTGACCGATTGCTGGGCGTGGCTGAAATGGAAGTGCAGCCATGACGGCGGCATGGGGATGGCTGATGGCCGAAGCGCAGGTTCCGGCAGCGAGGCCGTGGCTGGGCGAAACGGAATTGGATATGTGGCCCTACCGTGACCGAACGGTGGCGCTGCTGAAACGGTATGCCCGCGCCTCGGTGGAGGTGGGGCGGCTGCCTTCACTGTTGGGGCGGGAATGCTTCCGGGCACGCGTTAGCGGACGACTGAATCCGTTTCAGCAACGGCTGATTGCCATGAACGTGCTCGAGGAATACAGCTTGCCGGAAGTGGCGCGCCTGTTGCCCTGTCCGCTACGTACAGTCGAGCGGGAAGTACCGGATGCGTTGGACTTGTTGTCGCGGGCGTTTCTCGAGAGCGGGCTGATCAAACAAGCGTGAGGACGTCGGCGATAGGAGGAGGGGCACATGAAGTCTTTCAGAAAATCGGGATCGACGGCGCAAAAAAGCATCGTCGAGAGCTTGTCAAGAGGGCAAGAATTACAAAGTCAATGTAAGTGGTTGCAATCACGGCAAAAATAATTCTGCAAAAGTTGGCGGGATTGCCCTGGTGGATTTGTTATTCTGAAAATAAGGGCAGAGAAAAACAAATACAGTTTTTGGAGCGCGATCGAAGGGCGCCGGGCCGGAGTGCCCGACCCACACTTGGATCGCGCTCTTTCTTTGGCGGAGAGATGGCGAAGGCGAAGGCAAAGGACGCGGCACCGAAAAAGATGGCGGCGGATTCCAAAGCGAAGACGGCGGAAGAGATTCAGAAAGTGCGCAACAGCGTCACGAACATGATCTTGAGCAGCTCGGAAGAGATGGCAGCTCGGGTAGTGCAGTCGGTGATCGAAGGCGGACAGGTAGCGGCGCTAAAGTACCTATGGGAAATGGCGGGGATGTTTCCGTTCGAGGCCGGAGAGAATGGGGAGCGAGACTCTCTGGCGAAGATCCTGCTAGCGCGAATGGGTCTGCAGGGGAAAGTTCCCGTGATCGTTGGGGACGAAGAGGGTGACGTAGAATCAGAAGAGGACTTGCAGAAGTCAGACTGAGGATTGCAGAGCTGGGGGAACGGAACACGGCATGGACATGACGTGGGTCACGGACCGGATCGCGTTGGGCGGTGGGATCTGGAACGCGAAGAACATGGCGGAAGTGGCGCAGTCCGGTATTACCCATGTGATCGACATGCAAATCGAGTTCGATGACACGCCCTTGGCGGAGCCGGTCGGGGTTCAGGTGTTGTGGAATCCGACGGACGATGATTTTCTGCCCAAGCCGCCGGAGTTGCTGGAGCGAGGCGTAGAATTTGCGCAGGAAGCACTGAACGATGCGGGGTCTAAACTTTACATTCATTGCGCGGCTGGGGTGCACCGGGCGCCTATGATGACTTTGGCGGTGCTGGGCGCCATGGGATGGGATGTGGAAGCGGCGATGGTGTTGATCGAGACGCGGCGTCCGGCAGTGGACTTCGCGGATGTATACGTGGAGAGCGTGCGGCGGTATTTGGGATTGCAGAGGGCCGAGGTCAGAGCGCAACGGTGAAGGCGAAAATTGCAGAAGTAGAGGTCAGATTGCAGAGATGAGAGCCTCTGACCGCGGAGTGCGCTAAGGGGAGCAAGTTCTTCGCGTCGCTCGGGATGACAATCGGGTTTTGAGAGGTTGGGAGGAAGATATGCGGAAGGGGCGCCGCTCGGTGGAGCGGCTTTTTTATTGGCCGTCGCGGGCGCTGTTGGGTTTGATTTTCGCGGCGATGGCGATGCC
>WNFC01030278.1_pt1 | contig 11194 bp, 12 predicted proteins | sample 5400541 | NCBI WGS metagenome assembly WNFC01 (sample SAMN13153342, study PRJNA577476) | soil metagenome | isolation source: 120 cm saprolite under Douglas fir tree site 2 hole 2 replicate 1 | place: USA:California | collected 2015-04-18
TCCTCGTACAGCCGCAACATCAGATTCACCTGCTCGTTCGTTACTTCTCCCATGTTTCCTCCTTTGAATCGGATTGTGGACTCGTTTTTTCGTGCAGCTAGGCAAACGGATTTTCGTCCGCGCTGGGCCCGTAAATCGACGGCACGGGAACATTCAGCATCCGCAGATAGACGGAGCGCTGCCCGCGATGGTGATAGTTATGGTTCATGAGGATCGAGCGAATGAACCCGATCCGTTGGACCGACATCAAGACCTTTCCGTTTTTCGTCAAGGTCCATGTGGAAGTGAGCCGGGCGTCGTCCATCTTCTTCAACGTATCCTTCGCACTCTCCAGGCTCTTGGAGAAAGTGTCCAGAACCTCCTGGCGGCTCTTGGCTTCCGGCTGCGAAAAGTTCGGGGCTTCCATGCTGTCCGGCACCGCCGCCGCCGCGACGCTGCCCGGCACGGACGCAACGTGCAGGGCCAATTGGCCCAGGGAAAAGGCTTTGGGGTGGGGTTTCCAGGCGAGTTTGTCTTCCGGAATTCGATCCAAGACCCGCTTCGTCGTTTTTGCTTCCTGATCAATTTCCATCAAGATGGAATCTACGAGTCTCATAACTTTTCCTTTCGTCTTGCTTTTAGAACGAATCTCACCACGGCTGCGGTTAATCCGCCCGCCGAGATCACACTACTGGCCATCAGTACAGTGCTGCCGATGCAAAACGGACACATAATTTACCTCCATCGCTGGGCCGACGCTCGCCGCGACGCCGCTTACCGCGAACGCGCCGCTTCCGCCCGCTTCCTCACACCCGCGTTCATGTAGCCCCACCCTTGCGTAACTCCCTTGCGGTGGTCGTCCTGAATCAGTCCGAGCGCCGCGTGCCTAAACTGAATCAGCGTTCCCCCATCCACCTGGCTCAAGCGGTACTGCACATTCGAAACGACCGGATAAGACATAAACAATGGCCCGCTGATTTCCAGCAGCGTCGGCCGCTTGATGGCCTGCACAACCCCCCAGAAGTGGCCGTTGCCGTCTCCCAAATCGCGATACCATCTGCCCCCCGGCCACGGCTCGATCTTCATGGGCATGGGTTTGTCATCCGCAACGGCGTTGAAGGGTCCAAGTTGCTCCAGAAGCGCCGTGAACGTCGCCTCCAATGAAGCGCGTACGCGGATTTCTTCTGTAACATTCAACGTCAAATCCTCAATTCTTATTCCCGTCGAGATCATGCTTCCTCCTTGGAATGAAATCCGGTCCCCCATCGTTTGACGGATTGCTTTTCCGTTCGGCACGTTCCTTGACACGGCTTAGCTGGTGCCGCCAGAAGCGCTCGAACATGCTCGTCCACTCGTGAAGCGGACGGATGGCTTCGGCGTTCGTTCGATAGATCATGCGCCGGCCGTCGCGCCGGACATTGACGAGGCCGACCTCCAGCAAGACACGCAGGTGCTTGGAGACCGAGGGCTGTTCCATCCCCAGCGAATCGACGATCTCCCCCACCGGGCGCTCCTGCAGCGCCAGATAGTTCAAGATGGCCCGCCGCCGAGGCTCGGCCACCGCATTGAAGGCATCCGAAGTTGTCGCTGCGCGTGCCATGCGCTCAACAATACATTCCGATATAGGAATATGTCAAGCCTCTTTTTTTCGTTCTTCCGGATGCCGTTCCTACCGCATCCTCAGTCTTCACCTTGGAATGCTATCTTGCCGAACGGGAGGCGGGCCGGGTCCCGCACCGTGGTCTTCAGATCTTCCTTAGTTTTGCTTTATGGAGGATCCGGCCTGTTTGATGCTTCCCGGAACTAAGTCCGTCTTGATGGTGATTTTCTGTTGGGCCAGCAAGCTGACCTCGGTATCGAATGCTTGATATCCGGGAAGGGCGATCTTGATGCGGTGTGTCCCGGGGCTCACGAGCATTCCATGTCCTACGCCGCTGAATTCGCCGACGGTTCCGGCGAAAGCATCGTCGACAAACACCGCCGCTCTCTCGGGCGAAACATTCAGCTTGATCTGAGAGGTGATCTTTGGAAAATGAGTTCGTGGATCCTTGAGCATGACGACTTCCAGGACGGTTTTCTTGTGTGGTTCCACAACCACCTTTTGCCGGAAATCCGTATACCCTGACTGGCGCACGGCAATCTCATGTTCACCAGGCAGAAGGAGGATCTTGTTCTCGGCCTTCAACTCAGCGACGTAACCAACGTACTGTCCATCCACCCAGACTCCGGATGTCTTATCCGCCTTGGTCTTTCCGGCCAATTGCACCTCTCCCAAGACTTGGTTTTGAGCGGCGGCCGCGAAAGGAACAATCAGTGGGGACAAGGCAAGAAAGAAAACTGCTTTGCACACTGCATAATGCATTTTCATCTTCAACCCCCAGGAAAGCGCTCTTTGGAAACCTGAATCGCCTGGGTACGATCCGGCCATTCCTTCGAATGGGCTGTGGCTATTATTGTAACCACAACCGGGAACATTCTGGCGAGCTTTTCCGCATATTATAACGGGTTCCAAAACGAAACGTCGGTGCTGCGCTTCCCCCGGCGCACACACACGCGCGCCGTACTAGACCCTTGACCGCAGCCCCTTTTCGGAGGTAGCCTCACGCCTAATTCCCGCATTTATCTCTAACTTCCAAGGAGGCTGCGCATGGTTTCTCTTACTGCTCTCTTGCTCCCGATTCTGCTCTCGGCAATCATCGTGTTCGTGGCCAGCTCCGTCATCCACATGGTGCTGAAGTATCACGCCAGCGACTATCGGCCACTCCCCGAAGAAGACAAGCTCCTTGCCGCCTTACGGCCGGCTGGATTGACGCGGGGTATCTATCATTTCCCTCATTGCACCCATAAGGAGATGAACTCGCCCGCGATGCAGGAGAAATTCAAACAAGGACCGGTGGGGATGCTAACCGTGTTTCCCAGCGGGCCAATCGCCATGCCGAAGTTTCTCGGGATGTGGTTCGCGTATTGCCTGCTTATCGGACTCTTCGTCGCCTATCTTGCGGGACACACCGTTGCTTTTGGTGCCCACTATCGGAAGGTGTTTGGCGTCGCGGGCCTCGCCGCGTTCCTTGCTTACAGCCTGGGGCCTTTAGTCAACGGCATCTGGAAGGGCCAGCCGTGGAGCATGGTCTTAAAGGAATCGTTCGATGGCCTAATCTACAGCGCCTTGACGGCCGGCACGTTTGGATGGCTCTGGCCGCGGTAACGGGCTCTTTTTATTTACACCCGAAAACGTCACTTGATGTCCAGGGACTGCAGCTTCGCGTTCACCAGGAACGGGTCGTTGAATTCCGTCATTTCGCCCCACCCTTTGCCAAGAACGGGGAGCAGCCGCGCGGAAAGCGGCTTGTGCCACTTGAAGGCCAGGCTAGCCATGTCTCCAATAATCAGGGAAAGCTTCTCGGCGCTAATATCGCCGGGCAGCGGAACGGTGTCCAGGCCCGTGCCGCACACCGCCGAATAACTGAGCAGGGCATCGATAGTGATGTGCCCTTCGCTCCATCGCTGGGCCAGCCTCGTATCTTCCAAGATGGGCAGCATCAAACCGGTATAGCCGGTTTGTTTTACCTTGACGTCCTTGATGGCGGCCGTAATGGTTGCTGCCGCGGTCAGCGTTCCACTCATGCCCGCGGGCTGCGTGGTCAGATTCTCGATGGCCGCGCCAATGGAAACATCTCCTGACGGAGCGGGTGATAAATCGATTCCCATGTACGCCCAGCCGGTTTCCTGATCGATGCGCCCCGCGTGACTTTCGATGTCAAACGCGCTACTGGCCAGCGAGTCCGTCAGGCGCTGTTTCGCCGTAGCCAGATCGGGCGCATCTTTAAGGGCCACGGCAACCACGTTCGCCGATTCCAGGGCGATGGCAAATTGGTGCCCAAAGCCGGTGTGATACGCCGCGGGGAAAAACGGCGTCAGGGGCGGCACCATGGCAATCGCCGCAAAATGGAAATTGCCCTGGCTGTGCTCCGTCTCTTCGAGCTTCTTCATCACGCGGGCCGCCGCGCCTACGGCTTTCCAGCGCACGCCGTCTTCGCCCGCCACGACCAGGGTGGCGTTCAAGTTTTTCGTGTTGCTCAGGATTTCCGCAAGCAACTCCGCTTGCGAATCGCTGTCTCCGGCGTTCAGCATGGCCGGGCCGATGGAGGCGGCAAATTTCTCTCGCACCGCCAGCGCATCGTACTGCTTGAAAAAGGCCACGGCTTGTTCCGTGGTCAGCCCCTTCGTGTATTCGGGAAACGGCTGCGTGGCTATGCGAATCCCTTGCACCTGATATCCGCGCGATTCAAAAGTTGTCTGCGCGCGCCGCAGCATTTTCAAAGCGTCGGCTACCTGCTGTTGATATTGGTTGCGGTCCAGATTGATGAACGCCGTAATCGCTCGGATCTTTGGCTTCACTTGCGCCGGCGCGGCAGTTTTGCCCTGCGCCCAGGCGCCTCTTGAACAACAGGTGATCAGTAAAAGAAGAAGCATTCCGAATCGGATCGCGTGGCGTGGCGAGAAAATCGACAGTGAGTTCAAAAGGGTCTCTCCTGCTGGGGGCGCGGTAAAAGTCTAGCTTTCCCTGAATTCTCCGTCGGGAACTAAGCTGAAAGACGCCGCGCCCTATAGGATACAGATTCGGTGAACCCAGCACTAGGTTGGATTGGAGATGTAGCGGCGGGGCGAGGCCAGCCGACGCTGTCCCTTACACGTATGCGGCAATGCCGGTGATGCGCTCGCCGATCACCAGCTTGTGAATGTCGTTGGTGCCTTCGTAGGTATAAACGCTTTCGAGGTTATTCATGTGGCGCATGATGCAGTAATCGTCCACGATGCCGTTGGCGCCGAGAATGTCGCGTGCCTTGCGCGCGGTATCGAGCGCAATGCTCACATTGTTCATCTTCAGCATGGAGATGTGTGAGGGATCGACTTTGCCGTTGTCCTTCAGCCGGCCAACGTGCAGCGCGAGCAACTGCCCCTTCACGATTTCGGTGATCATCCACGCCAGTTTTTCCTGCACCAGTTGGTGCGAGGCGATGGGTTTGTTCGCGAATTGCTTGCGCGTTTTTGCGTATTGCAGCGCGGTGTCATAGCACGCCATCGCCGCTCCCAGCGCGCCCCAGCCGATGCCGTAGCGCGCCTGGTTCAGGCAACTGAGCGGTCCCTTCAGGCCTACGACGCCGGGCAAAAGATTTTCTTCCGGGATTTCGCAGTCGGTGAAAGCCAATCCGGAAGTCACGGAAGCGCGCAGCGACCATTTCCCGTGAACATCCCAGGCCTTGAATCCCGGCGTCCCTTTTTCAACTAAGAATCCGCGGACTTTGTCGTCCTCCGCTTTGGCCCACACCACGGCCACATCCGCGATGGACCCGCTGGTAATCCACATCTTTTCACCGTTCAGGACGTACTTGTTGCCCTTCTTTACCGCGCGCGCCAGCATTCCGCCCGGATTCGATCCAAACTGCGGCTCCGTCAAACCAAAACACCCGATGGCTTTGCCTTGCTGCAACAGCGGCAGCCACTTGTTTTTCTGCGCGTCGCTCCCATACGAGTAAATCGGATACATCACCAGCGCGCCCTGCACGGAAACAAAACTGCGCAGCCCGGAATCCCCGCGCTCGAGTTCCTGGGTCATCAACCCGTAGGCAACATTCGACATTCCGGCGCAACCGTATCCGTGAAGGTTGGCGCCAAAGAAGCCCAGTTCGCCAAGTTGCGGCACGAGATGCTTTGGAAAAGTGGCCTCGCGGCTCTGTTTTTCAATGATGGGAATAATCTCGTTTTCGACGAACTGCCGCGCCGTCTGCCGCACCAGCTTTTCTTCGTCGTTCAACTGCGAATCAAAATCGATGAAATCGACTCCGCCATATCCGGCCATACTACTCTCCTCATTTCCGGCGGCCCCGGCCCCGTCGGGGCCAACGCGCGCAGCACTCCGCGCCGCGCTAGCTATGCTCGGCCCGTCTTCCAGGATTTCTCAGGAAAAATCTTGTGCGGGCGCCGCCGCCGCATGCCACCCGTTAGGCTACGGCTCTTGCGCGCCAATTATAGCAAGTCCCCGAAAGAGCCAGCAACAAAGCGACGAAAGAGCCAGCAACAAAGCGACCCAGGGTTGTGATATCGCGGAGGTATTGCCGGTAGTGGATACTGGGCGCACCTGAGAACACTGCTCACTTTGGGTTGAACGACGCTTGCGACCAGACTTGTTACATTTCTACCCAACCGGGCTTTTCCCGAATGGGAATTCACAGCCTCGATCCTCATAAATTATTGTAGCAAAAGAACTTACATCTAACTCGGCTGCGGCATGAAAAGTGCCATTCCTATCGTTAGTAAAGCTGGGTCTTTGCGGTGAAAGGCCTCTCGAATGGCGCCCGAAGGAGCCGTCGACAACAATGAGAACTGAACTCAAGAAAAGCTGCACGCAGCGAGATCGCACTGGCGGATTCAGTCTGATTGAACTCATGATCGTGGTTTTCGTCGTGATGGTGGTCGCTGCGGTTGCCGTTCCGAATGTGCTGTTGGCCGTTGCCAACTTGCGGCTGCGCTCTTCGGCAGGTGATCTGGCCGGGCTAATGCAGCAGGCCAGAATCATGGCCGCGAAGAACAACCCCACAACACCCATTGCTGTCTACCCCATCCAGTATGGCACCCAGAATGGAAGGCAAATCGCATACATACAACTCACCAACACAACCGCATGGAACTCTAGCGTCACTGTGAATGGTGTAACTCTCTCTGAGCCCCTCATCGAGTTCAGCGGGACCGTGGTGCCAGCCGCCGGCGCGCCCAGCGGTAGCGGTGGACAGCCCACCCCGTACATCCTCGCGGGAGATACCGTAATCGGAGGCGGTTTCTTCGACAACACCAAAACCATGGCGTTCACGCCCAGAGGTTTTCCTTGTGATTACAGCATCCCACCGACTTGCAGCACACCGGCGGCGAAATATTTCGTGTACTACCTGACGGATACGCGAGTTGGAGGAGCGGGTTGGGCGGCAGTGGTTGTGACCAAGGCCGGCAGGACCAAAGTAGTGAGCTGGAATGGTTCGGCATGGAACTAACGAAACGGAAGAGGCACATGATGCGAAGATCACAATCGAGCCAGCGCGGGATGTCTTTGATCGAAATGATGATCGCCTGTGTTGTGCTACTGGTCGGCGTTCTGGCAGCGGCGACTTTGATTCCGCTGGCGATCGGAACGAACTCCAGGAATCGCCAACAGAGCAATTCAACGGTCATTGCGCAGATGCTCATGGAAAAAATATTGAGCGTGCCTGTAGGGGCCCCAACTCCCACGCTCTCAGACTGTACCGGCACTTCCACTACGATTAATGCCACGGGAACGGCGACGGGGGCAGGCGCGACGTTGCTGTCCACGGGCGATGCGGACTACACCCAAACAGCAGGCAGCGCCGGCGATCCGACAGGCTACTACATCCTTTATACCGTTTGCGGCACTAACGGCCGGCAATCCATCTATGACGTCCGCTGGAACATTAAGACGCCTTCACCGTATGTCGAGCAGGTGGTTATTTCCGCGAAGCTGAAAGGCTCGAACAATAACCTCGTGTTGTACTCCCGAACGGTAACCATTCGCTCGATGATCGGACAGGGGAACTAATATGAAGACCAAGAACTTAGTTCGCCGGCTTCAGCACGGGTTTTCGCTCATCGAAATGATGATCGCCGTGGCGGTCATGGCCATCGTCTCCGCGGGCATTCTTGATCAGATGGACGCGGCGCAGCAGCGAAACTATAGCGAGCAACTGAAGCTGGACAATTTCCAGGAAGCGCGGGACTTCGTCGACCAGTTCTTTCGCGACATCAACCAGGTCGGGTATCCCAATTCGCGGCTGGTGGATAACACGAGCCTCTTGTGGGTTCCGGCGCTGGGGCCGCCCCAGACGACTTACACCTGGGCCTCTCCGTACATCAACGACAACCGACTGGCAATCGGCCTGGTAAGCATTGACAACAACGCCGTGCAATTCGAAGGGGACATGAAAGGCAACGGCGTGGTGCAAAGCATTCTTTACAAGATCAATGGCTCGGGGAGTTGTTCACTGTGTCTGCAGCGCAGCCAGGTAGACAAAGTCACTGCCACCGATCCCCTAGGCCAGCCGCTGGACTGGGGAACTGAAGCCAATGATGTGCTCAGCAACCCGATTTTCACGTATTTCAAAGCGGACGGGACGCCCATCCCGACTACCTCGTTGCCTATCGATTACACCACGTCTGCGAACGCCCAAATCCTGGCCTCGATCAAGACCATTAAGATCAGCCTAACTATTCGCAACCCTCTCGTCCTCGATCCCAAAACAGCGGAGGCCATCGAAACCAACTTCGAAGGCGAAGTCTCCATCAATAACTGCTCGATGGTCACGACAGGCCGGCCGGAATCTTGCCAATAGGAGAACAGCATGATTGCACTCTACAGAAAAAAGAACAGCAGGTCAGAACGCGGGGTGGCCCTGATTATGGCCCTGCTGGTGTTGCTGCTTCTTACCGCAGTAGGCATGGGCATGATCCTCATGTCCAACACGGAAACCAATATCAGCTCGAATTTTAAGGACGAGCAGACCGCCTACTTCGCGGCAAAAGCGGGCATTGAAGAAGTCCGTGACCGCCTGCGAGCGGGCGCGACGAACAGCGTGAACCTCCCTGCGACGCTTGGGAACAACATCCCCGGCGGGCCCACTGGCCCCGGCGTTCTATACGTCACCAACCCGCTGGGCACCGAGACCGTTTCTCCCTGGGTCACTACAGGCACCAATTATCCCGACGACCAGATAGGCAAGGAACTTAACTGCCTAACGAGTGTCGCGCCCACAGGAACATGGTGGACTACCCCGCAATCCGCGAGCACAAGCTACGCGGCTTCCCCGATCCTCCAGTGGAAGTGGGTACGGCTCATGGCCAAGCTCAATAAGTCCGACACAACCTGCGTAAACGTCACCTCCGTGGACGGGAACGTAAACAACAACCGCGTTTGCTGGACGGGAATACATGAGGTGGCCACCGCAGCCGCCAGCTGCAGCGCAGCCAACGCCAGTTATCAGCCGGTCTACGAGTTGACCTCCCTGGCGGTGACCAGCGGTGGCTCGCGCCGCATGATGCAATATGAAGTCAGCCAAAACACTTTCCCGACCATACCCGGAGCATTCGTTTTTGACGGTTCGAGCCCCAACTTTAATCCGCCAAACTCCAACCCTTTTTCAGTAAGCGGCACCGACCCTGCCACGCACCCTGGAACCTCTACAACGGCGCCCTACGGGTCGATCAACGGAGTGTCATGTCCCCTGCCCGCAAACCAACCTGCTTTGGGAGCCTATGACAATACCTCCGTAACCGCGTTAAACAATGACATCAGCAAGCGAGCTTCAGATTACACAACGTCTACACCCGCAGTCGCCGTGTTTAACGTAAATCCTGCGCTTGGCATGAACTCCATCGACTTGACCACCGTGGATGGGTTGACGAAACTGGTCAACCTGATCACTACCGCGGCAGGCCCCAACGTCTACGCCAACGGCGTCACCCCGGCGAGCTTGGGGAGCGCCACATCGCCTGTGGTTAACGTCGTCAATGGCGACCTTACGATCGGCGGCGGCACCACGGGAGCGGGCATTCTCCTGGTCACCGGCCAATTGACCCTGAGCGGAGATTTCGCCTGGGACGGACTCATCCTGGTGATTGGAGAAGGCGCGCTCGTCAAGTCTGGCGGTGGCAACGCCACAGTGAACGGCGCCATGTTCGAGGCCAATCTTTTCTCGGACGCTACAGCTGCTACGACTGGCCCAGGCACTTATCCCGGATACAGCAACCGCATCCCTCTGGGTTCGAACAACCCGCCGGGCATCCCGTTTTTCAACTGGAGCGGCGGCGGCAACGCCACGGTTCAATACGACAGTTGCTGGATCAATGCGGTTACGGGTTCGCTCCCCTATCACCTGATCACCCAGCGCGAATTGAGCTTCTGAGGCGGAGATCTGCAGTGCCAGCGTTCACGCCCAGGACAGATTCAGAAGTCCTAATAACCAAGGCACCCGGCACGCCAGACGAGCAAGCCGCTCGTTCGCCAGCCGGGTGCATTTTTTTGCTTTCCTTCCAATCCTCTTGAGTGTTCCTTAGTTTGTTCGGTTGGAACTTTCTCCTCTCGGCCACCGTGATATCCTGCCATTTACATTTTTCTCCTGCTCCTGCGTGCATTCCTTCCGCGTTGACGGGAAAACCCACAACTTCAGGTGCATCCTGGTAGACGATGAAAAAAAAGCTACAGCCGCAAATTCTGATCTTCGATGTGGATGGTGTATTGGTGGACGTGCGCGGCACCTATTGGCGTTCCGCTCTGGAGACAGTGCGCCATATTACCGGCAAGCGCGTCACCTATGCCGAGCTGCATCGCTGGAAGAGCAAGCCCGGATTCAACGACGATTGGGCCATGGTTTCCGCCTGGGTGAGTTCTCTTGGACGCCCCACCTCGTACGAAGAAGCGCGTGCGGCCTTCGAAAAATTTTATTGGGGTACCGACGGCAGGCCCGGAAACGTGCGCAACGAAAAGCTGATGGTTACACCGCGGCAAATCGAGAAATGGGCAAAGAGTTTCGAGCTGAATCTTTTTACCGGACGCACGCGCCAGGAATTTTCTTTTACGTTCGAACGCTGGCCGGGCGCCAAATACTTCCGCACCATCATCACCATGGACGACGCGAAGAGAAAACCGCATCCCGAAGGCTTGCACAAGATTCTCGGCGGGCGCGATCCTGCCACCGCGCTTTATCTCGGCGACAATATTGACGACGCTCTGGCCGCCCGTGACGCCGGCGTTCCTTTCATGGCCATCATTGCCCGCGGCGAACACGGCTATCGCCAGCGCGCCGCGCGCTTCCGCGAGCTCGGCGCACTTGCCCTTCTTTCCCGCGCTGCGGACCTCAACGCTTGGCTGAAGTAATTTGCCGGGAACTTTTTGTATCCAACATCGCGATGGTCTGTTGTCGCGCGTGCAAATCAACGCCTGTAATTCGCATCTCGGCCTCCTTCGGCCCGAGCGCTTTTAGGGTGAACACCGAAACAGTCGACTCTGGCCGGCCCGTCAAGTCCCTTGCTCCAAAACTAGTCGTCAGGACAGTAGCATCTCGAGGTTCTGAGGGCCTACCATCCGTTTACCAAGCCCACCTGGGGTCGTCAGTTTTGACTGCTCCTCGAATTGCGAATTCCAGCTACGGCAAAC
>WNFC01012054.1_pt1 | contig 11193 bp, 9 predicted proteins | sample 5400541 | NCBI WGS metagenome assembly WNFC01 (sample SAMN13153342, study PRJNA577476) | soil metagenome | isolation source: 120 cm saprolite under Douglas fir tree site 2 hole 2 replicate 1 | place: USA:California | collected 2015-04-18
TTCGGCGGGATAAGAAGGGCAGTCGAAGACTACGACTTTGATAGGCTGGAGGTGGAAGCACGGCAACGTGTGGAGCTGACCAGTACTAATCGCCCGTTCGGCTTAATCATAAAACTTACCCAAACCGTCAATCGTTAGCTTAAAGTAAACGACTGGGTGGGTTCGCAAAAGCTGATCCCGGTAAGGGATCACTTGTAAACATCGCAGTACGTTCGGCTCGGGCTTCAGGGTTGCACTTACAAACCCTGAACAGAGAAAGCGAACTTGTAATGCCAGCCAATCTCTTGCGACTGCATCGCGCAGTCGCCGGAGTCTGTTGACCGCGCGCTGCGGTCACAGAAACTTTCTGTTGTCGGCGCGCGGGCCGTGATTTACGCGCGTTACGAGTTTCCGGTGGTCATACCGCGAGGGTCACACCCGTTCCCATCCCGAACACGGTAGTTAAGCCTCGCTGGGCCGATGATACTGCACGGGCAACTGTGTGGGAACGTAGGTCACCGCCGGGATTAAATTAAAAAAGGCCGGTCTGAACTTCAGACCGGCCTTTTTCTTTTCCGCGCCATTCTGCAAAATTCCCGTTGCAAATTAATTGACTTCAGCCTCGCAGAATGCGATAGTTTGGCAATTCCCGTTACGAAAGAGCCATAAAAAATGAAACTCCATACAGCCCTGTTTGCATTCTTGTTATTTCCGATTTTGTCTTTAGGACAATCCTCGGTGCCGCCGAAAAGCACGCCACCGCTTGCCACTGTCGATGGGCAACCGGTTACGGACGAAGATCTCGCTCCCTATGTGGAGGGCCAGCTTCGGCCGCTGCGCGACCAGGAATATCAGCTCAAGAAAAAGGCTCTCGATACTCTCATCAATCAGAGATTAGTTGAGGCTGAAGCAAAGAAGAAAGGCGTGACCACGGAAAAGTTGTACGAACAAGACGTGGATGCCAAGGTGCCAGAGCCAACCGACGTGGAGCTGAATGCGATCTACGCGGTGCAAAAAGAACAGATAAATCGACCGTTTGAAGAAGTGAAACCGCAACTCCAGCAAAGTCTCAAGAAAGCAAAGATTCAGCAGGCGCGCCAGGAATATTCCGCACACATTCGCGGGCAGGCTAAGGTATCCGTATTGTTGAGTCCTCCCCGCGTACAGGTTGCCTTCGACCCCGCGCGAGTGCGGGGAAATCCCAAAGCCAAAGTCATGATCGTGGAATTTTCGGATTTTCAGTGCCCTTACTGTGGTCAGGTGGAAGCCACTCTGAAAAGCGTGCTGGCAAAGCACGAAGGCACGGTCGCTCTTGCCTTCCGCGACTTGCCCCTTACGCAGATTCACCCACTCGCACAGGGCGCGGCGGAGGCGGCGCGTTGCGCCGGCGAACAGGGCAAGTTCTGGGAGTATCACGATCTCCTCTTCGGGGATCAGGGCAATTTGGACCGCAACGGCCTGATCGCCAAGGCGGCGAAGTTGCAGTTGGACGCAAAGCAATTCGACGCATGCATTTCGTCTGAAAAGTACAAGGCCCAGATTCAGCAGGACAATCAGGAGGGCATGCGCGCGGGCGTCAACGGAACGCCGGGGTTCTTTATCAACGGAGTCTTCTTGAACGGCGCTCAGCCCGAATCCGCCTTCGAAAAAGCCATCCAAGAGCAGCTTGCGATTTCTCCAGCTCCCAAATCGTAGGAATTATCGAATTATCTGCACTAGAGCGGGCAGTTCCTACGCGTTGCCCGCTTACTTATTTCCGTTTCAACGCAGGGTTTGCAAGTACAATTTGTTTATCTCAGGGTTTGTAAGACAGACCCTGAAACCCCGCACCCCTTTTTCAACGCAGGGTCTGTAAGTACAACTTGTTTATCTCAGGGTTTGTAAGACAAACCCTGAAACCCCGGACCCCCTTAGCCCCCGACCAGCCTGCAGTATTAGAGTTGACCACTGTCCTAAATTTGGCCTCTTGACCAGTAGAGGTACCGGTACACGGCCCCCTAGCATTGGAACCAGCCTAAGGGGGCGTCATGAGAATGTATTCGACAGGGGCCCAGGGCTTCAAAAACCTTCCCGTTTTTGCAAGTTCTGCACTCATCGTAATTATCTGCTTATTTTTCAGTGTCAGTGGTGCATCCGCCCAGGGAAGCGCAGCAACTTCCGGTTCAGCCGCAGCTCAATCGCGAGCTGGGCAGGGCCAAGCGGTCCAACTCGAAGGCGAGCTTGAAATTCTGCAACAGGATTTCAAAGATGGTCGGGACGGCCTTTTATACTCTTTGAAGCGGTCCGACGGCACTCGGGTTCCGCTCCATTTCGCCAATCAACCGCCGAGACATCTTCTTACCGGAGACCACGTCCGCGCCAGCGGTCAGCTATCGGGCGGAACTTTGATCCTCTATTCGGGGAGCAGCGTTACGACAACGACAACTTCAACGACCACGACTTCAACGTCGTCAATTCCCTTGCCCAATACCTTCGGAGCGCAATCCACGTTAGTCATTCTCGTCAATTTTCAAGATGCGCCCTCAAATCAACCCTGGACTCTGGCGCAAGTACAGAGTGAAGTATTCGGAGGCTCGGGGACGAGCGGATACCTTCAGGAGGCCTCATACGGACAAACGTCGCTGACTGGCAACGTCTACGGCTGGTACACCATCGCGGTCAGCAGCACCGTCTGCGACACTAACCAGATCGCAACCGCCGCCAACAACGCCGCAAGCGCCGCTGGTGCGAATTTGGCTGCTTACACGCGCCTCGTGTACGTTTTTCCGTACACCTCCGCTTGCGGCTGGGCAGGAGCCGCTACCATAGGAGGGAGTCCTTCACAGTCTTGGATAAACGGAGGCGGCACGACTACGAATGCGCTCAGCCTAGGAGTGTTCGCGCACGAGATGGGACACAACCTCGGTCTGTATCATTCACACGGGCTGGATTGCGGTTCCGTGACGCTTAGCGGCCAGTGCACGGTATGGGAGTATTTCGATTCGCTGGATGTCATGGGGTCGGGACAGGGTCACTACAACTCCTTCCAGAAGGAGCGGCTTGGGTGGCTGAATTACGGTTCGTCCCCACCGATTATCGCAGCGACCGCGTCCGGTACCTACACCTTGGCGCCTTATGAGGCCGCAGATTCAAATAGCAAAGCGCTTAAGGTTCTCAAGTTTACCAATCCAGTGAACGGAGCGAGCTATTATTACTACCTAGAATATCGTCAGCCATTGGGTTTCGATTCGTTTATATCCGGTATGGCCTCTCAGAATATAACCAATGGAGTAGTCATCCATCTGGCACAGGATGGGAATCCGAACTCGAGCGATTTGCTAGACATGACTCCGGATAGCTCGATCGATTTCGACTGGAACGATGTTGCCCTCGCGGCAGGCGCCACTTATTCGGATCCCGATGCCGGGGTGGCAATCACGACGCAATCGGTCGGCAGTGGCGCGACGGTCAGCGTAAGCATAACTGCGCCAAGTTGCGTACGGGCCTTGCCGGCGATTTCGATCTCGCCATCTCAGGCTAGCCCCGTGACAGCTGGAAGCACAGTGAGTTATACGGTTGCTGTCACCGACAATGATTCCTCGAGCTGTGGCGTTTCCACCTTCAGCCTTCAGCCGGCTATTACTTACGGATGGACAGATAATCTTTCGAGCTCGCAGCTGACGTTAAGTCCGGGCCAGAGCTCATCAACGACTCTGTCGGTAACTTCGAGTTCGAACTCAAACAACGGCTCCAACCCTGTGGGAGTTACCGCAACCAATATTGCTGATTTCGTGTACTCCGGCTCTGCATGGGCGACCTATTCGGTCGGCGTGCCCACCACCACGGCGAGTGCCGCCACGGTGAGTGTCACCACGAGCCAAACAGTTTACAGCCCTGGCCAGACCGTTGCAGTAAACGCGACTGTTGGCTCGCAGGGAAATCCGGTTGCCAATGCGAGCGTTACGTTCAACGTCACGAATTCCAACGGCGCGACCGTCGGCAGCGGAAGCGGCACTACAGGGAGCAATGGCACCGCTTCCTTTAAGGTCAAGCTCGGCCGTCATGTCGCCAAAGGGACTTACGCGGCGATAGGCCAAACATCGCTGAATGGTGTCTCGGCGGACGGCAGCGCGAGTTTCCTGGTCCAATAATCCCGAGGACGCCCACTCATAAAATGAAAGCGGGGGCGTGGATGTAATCCCACGCCCCCGCGCTACGCCTTAGCCAGTCTTAACAGCTATAGCGGGCAAGCATTAGGGCACAACGGGCAGTTCGCGGGGCTCGACACGTTCTCAACCGTCGGGCACGCGCAGAAACTACTGCTGCACGTAGCCTTAACCAGGACTTGGTCGCTGAAGTTATCGTTGGTGCCGCAAGCTGGAGGAACGCTTGGAAAGTAGGTGTCGCTCCAGGGCTCCGTGGCGCCGGACGTTGTGAGATCCCCTAATGAGGTCGTCACTGTCCGCAAGGTGCCGGAGCACGTGCTTGGTAGAACTGTCGGGCAGTTTCCGCTTAGCATGCCAAAGGATCCACCGACGCAGTCGTATACTGTCACATTCGACAGTGTGAGGCCGGTGCTGCTGTTGTTCGTCACCGTTCCGCCAACTGCTACCTGGACCTCAAGCACGGGTGGGGTGCCGACGGGTACCAGAGTAGCCCCTGGAGTACAGCTCTTCGAGATGGTAATGCCAGTTGACAAGGTCACGGAGTTGCAGGTTGCAACGTTGGAATCTGCGCTAGCCGTTCCTCCGCCGGCACCTCCCATCACCGCATGGATTTGATCGGTGCCACCATTCGAGCTGGTCGTGATGTTGGCGCTGTAGCTGACCATCCCCCCGGGGCTGAGGTTAACCGTGCTACAAGTGTTGGACGTTATAGAGCAGCCCGAGACGCCGACGCAGGTGCAAGTCGGAGTGGCGTCAAAGGACTGTGGGTTGCTGTTGAAAGTGTCCGTAAGGGTCAGACCCGTGGTGGCGCCGCCGCCAACGTTCTCGACCGTACCGCTTATCGGGTACGTCACTGTGCCGGCGCTAGTGTTAGGGGTTCCGGTACCGCACGATTTGTTCACCGTGATCGCGCAGGTATTGAAGCTGCCTAAGAGAATCGACTTCATCGAAGCGGTCGATGGAGAGCTGCCTGAGGTAACGCTGGCAAACATGACGCTGCTGAAGCAGGGAGCGACTCCGTTGAAAACACCGTTAAGGTCAACTCCGGTCTCCTGGAACTGCAGGGCCGGAACTACACCGCCAGGGAATCCAGGAAAGCCCGAACCGCTCACGTTGAATCCGAAACCCGGCAGTTGGGGGCCACTCGAGCTGCCTAGGGTTATCGAGTTATTTTCGTTTGTCACAGCGCACGCCTGACTGTTCCCGGCTGGGCAGGAGGTAAGGGTGCTCCCTGGCACGAGAGAGCCGGACGTCCCGTTCCCCGACCACGTCGCCGTCTGGATCGTAGCGTGGCCGCTACCGGAGAAGCTCAGAAACAGGAATAGGTCTTTATCTTGGTGCTGGGCTGGCGTCGAGGTCCCGTCGACACACATCGCCTTACCCGCATTCGGGCCGGTCGAGCAGATGGTGACGTTCTGCTGGAAGAACCAGATGCCGACTGTTGCGGAACCGTTCGGCGAGAAGCGCGTTGAGCCTAAGTAAAGAATCTCGTGTCCAGCGTAGAACGGGTTGACGGGGGGGTTTGTGTTGGAGGCCGTTACGGAAGGTGCTACGTAACTGGCGATCGCTCCGGCCAGGTACGCGTCCTTTGGCGGGCTCGCTTGCAATGCGACGACCCAAGTTGAGATGTCATTACCATTCTTGCTGCCCTGCTTGAGAATCGTTGACGTCCCGGTTGACACCAACGTGCTTGGGATAATCCCGCTAAACGACCCGAAGGTGCCCCAAGGCAAGCTAAACGAGTAAGCGTTTGGAGGTGCGCCCGAGCCAATAATGTTAACCGTGCCACTCGCCAAACCGGGATAGAGCAGTGCATCCCAATCCGCCGGCCACACTGGGTTTTGCTCGCTCGGACAACCGTTTTCCGTGCCGACGCACGTGTCCGCGCTAGCAGGCGTATTTGCCGATCCATCGAGTTGGAACATGACGCATGTCCCGTTAGTGCTATTTGTGCCATTGCAAAAGAACGGAACGTTGTCCTGTGCGGATGCAGGCGCCGTCATAATTGCCATCGCGAACAGCGCGACAGCGAATACGACTAGCCGCGTTGAGGTGATACATCGAAATAGAGGCAAGAATTTAGTTCCCATAATGGTCTTTCTCCTTGTTGTGTATGCACACGTGTCTTGAAGCTGGGGCCTGGTAATACAAAACTGCATTGGGAGTGAACGCAGCCGAGTGGCAACACATGACTGCGTGATCGAGCGAAGATAAACCTCTAGCGCGGGCAAACCACCGGTTTGCCTGCCCGCGGCTGGGTGCTTAGGCAGACACATAAGTTCAATAAATTCGAGAACCTGAATTTTCTGGGTTTAAGCGCACTGAAGCTTCGAAATCGATTACCGATATCTTAGCTTTGACCTAGGACGCCTACTCCGCAGAATGTGCGCCAAAGATGTGCACATTTGTGCCCAATTGGTACTGTCCTTTAGTACTTTAGTTTCATTGGGTTGGTTAACTGCTTGCTTGCGACATGTGGAAAACTGGGTACGCAGACTCCCGAACTGTGCAAATCTCTGGAGTACCGTTACCGATCGACGCGAGATGGGCCGGCACCTAATTTGCTCTGTTTATCGCAATATTTCTCCAAAATGTCTCCAAAATGCGAGTTCGCCTGGCGATATTTCTGATCCAAGCCGAGTGGACTTTTACGGCCCGCCGCTTTGCGCATTCAGAGAAATCCACAGGTTAACTTTTTCGAAAAAGTACCATTGACCGGCCTATTTTCCGGGACTACCTTTGTTGGTACCCAAGCCCCCGGACGTAATCTTTACCGCAGTGAGGTTCTCCGTGGCAATGAACTTACTGAAGAAGCCAAGTTTGGAAGATCGTTGGGCTCAGATGCGAACTCACAAGCGGGTGATCTCGCGAGTGAAGTTCCTTGTCGAATGGGACGAAGACTCCCAAAAGCAAAGAGCGAACGCCGTTACGGTCGACGTCAGCCACTCCGGCTGCATGGCAATCGTCGGAGCCCCCTTGCCGATGCACAAGCAGGTTCGATTGATCCATCCAGAAACTGGCCGCAAAGCCGAGGCGCTCGTTGTGTGGCGTGACCACGAAGCGTGGGACACCGGGTTCGAACTGGCCAAGCCCGATGCTTCTTTCTGGGGTGTTTCTTTCTAACGCCTGCGGCCGACGCAAGCCGTATCTGAAAGCAGTATTGTCTTTCTTCTCCCTCGATAGAACGGAACGCGTTCCGTGTATCTTCGCGGAGTTATTCACCGAATCGATTGACCAATACTTCGCCTAAATTCTTGCAGAGCCGTCCGTTCCCCCTGGAATCGTGAATCCGTTTCAGCGAAGATCTATCGGCTCACGCGCTACGTTGCATCTTGTGCGCGCCTGAGTGGGAGATTTTCATGCCTCCACAAAAAGTTGTGCTGATCACCGGTGGAACCGACGGACTTGGCAAAGCCACCGCGATTCTACTCGCGCAACATGGCTATCGCGTAATCGCTGCGGGCCGCAGCGAAGCAAAACGCGCTGAACTTGACGCGTTGGCGAAAACAGAAAATTTGCCGCTGACGACAATTGAGCTGGATGTTTGCAGCGACGCTTCCGTTAATCGTGCAGTACAAAGCGTGATCCGCTCGTATGGCGCAATCGATGTGCTGATTAACAATGCTGGCGTAGGTTATATGGCGGTTGTCGAAGAACTCAAGATGGAAGATTTGAAGCAGCAATTTGAAACCAATCTTTTCGGTGTGCTGCGCGTCACGCAGGCTGTGCTTCCGGGAATGCGTGCGCGAAGAAGCGGCCGCATCGTGATGTTGAGCAGCGTCGCTGGCCTGGTGACTCCGCCGACGTACGGAGCCTACAGCAGCAGCAAACACGCTCTCGAAGGGCTGAGCAACGCGCTGCGCCTGGAACTTTTCCCGTTTAACATCCAGGTGGTGCTCATCGAACCGGGATACATCGTCACCAACTTTCAGCACACCGCCAAGGATTTGGCGCAGTCTTACGTGGAATCGGCAAAAACCGGCCCGTACGAAAAGATTTATTCCAGCGCGTGGGCCGGTGCGGCGAAGGGCCGCGCGAAGTCAAAAGCGACTCCTGAAGACTGCGCATGGGTTATTTTGCAAGCCATCGAATCGCGGAATCCGAACGCGCGCTACGGCGTCACGCCGCTGGCAACACTGGTTAAATGGGCCAAGCGCCTGGCCAGTGACCGCATGGTCGACCAATTCCTGCGGCGTACGTATGGTGTAACCCTCGATACCGCTCCGCGAGATGCCAAGCCTGTTTGACGCCGCAGATTCGCGCGGATACTCTTTTTGTAGATGAAGCTCGCAACATTTTCAGGGTACTTGTGGACACGCCGGTAGGAGATCCGTTCGCGGTGGGCGCCGTTTTGGGTGCCAGCCTGATCGCGCGGCTCCCGAAAATCTGGATCGGCTACTTGCTCTCCTTCGCAACACTTATAGGCGAAATGATTGCCGTGGCCCGCAATCCGGAATTGGCGAAAGGCGCGGATATCAGCGCCATTCCGCTTGAGATTTATCTCCCCACGTTCGTGGCGGTCGTTTATTGGCTGGTCTGCGTGCACCGCTATCACGTCGTCCTCGCCAACGTGCCAGGCTGGAAGCATCCCATTTCTCCCGCACGCGCGGTGTGGTTCCACTTTATTCCTGTTTACGTTGTTTATTGGGTTTTCCGATGGCCGGCGGCGATAGCGGACTTCGTGAATCAGCGCCTGCAAGCGCCAATGATGAACAAATGGACGGTAGGAACGATGTTTTTTGCATCACTGCTGTGTCGTCTATTTATTGATTCGGCGTTGAGCGTGGCCATGTTGTTTTTTGCGTGTACTTACATTTCGGGTTTCCTGCAGCGCGCATTGGCTGTGCCCGTTGCGAGCCAGGCTTGAGTCGTTTCCAAATAAATTGCTGCCAGAGGGAGAATGCCGGTGAGACCAGTGTGGATGCGGATGGGGACGGTGGTGGCTGCACTTTCGCTGACGTGGTTTTCCGCTCTGTCACAATCCGCAAATGAGCCCGCCACGCCGGCGCCGCAGGAATACCAGCACCTCGCGCACGATATCTTCAAGCAGCTTATCGAAATCAATACTACGGATTCCGTGGGCAACGTAACCAGCGCCGCCGAGGCCATGGCGAAACGTTTATATGAAGCCGGGTTCGACGAACAAGACATACAAATCGCCGGACCACGCGAAAATAAAAGAAATCTTGTGATTCGCTACCATGGCAGCGGTGCGCGCAAGCCGGTCTTGTTCATCGGGCACCTGGACGTGGTGGAAGCGCGCCGCGAAGACTGGACCGTCGATCCCTTTATTTTTCTGGAGAAAGACGATTACTTTTACGGACGCGGCACGGAGGACATGAAGTCCGGCGATGCGCTGCTCGTGACCAGCTTTATTCGCATGAAAAAGGAAGGTTATGTTCCGGACCGCGATCTGATTCTGGCACTGACCGCCGATGAAGAAGGCGGCACCGCGAACGGAGTGGACTGGCTGCTCACCACGCACCGCAATTGGATCGAGGCGGAATGCCATCTACCACTTGGCGGGAGCGCTGAGCCGCTTGCAGACATTTTCTTTTCCGGTGAACATGGGCGAGATCACCCGCAAATACTTTTTGCACGCGGCCGCACTCTCCAGCGGGCAGAGCGCGGCGAACATGCGGGCCGTGGCTAAAGAACCTGCGAATCCCGCGGCCGTGCTGCAATTGTCGCAAGTGCCCTATTTCAATTCGCTGCTTCACACCACGTGTGTGGCGACGATGTTGACGGGAGGCCATGCGACCAACGCGCTGCCCCAGATGGCGCGCGCTAACGTCAATTGCCGCATCATTCCGGGCGAAGATCCGGAAGCGGTGCGCAAGACCCTGGAAAACGTAGCCGCCGACCCCAAGGTGAGCGTCACCATTGTGCCGGTCAAAGCGGCCGACGGTTCGCTCGTTGCGCAGGTCGGCGTCCCGCCATCACCGCTATTGCCGGAAGTCGTACAAGCAGAAGAAAAAACCGTGCACAGTTTGTGGCCGGGGTTGCCCGTTGTTCCCACCATGTCCACGGGAGCCACGGACGGCCACTTCCTGCGCATTGCCGGAATTCCGACTTATGGAATTGCCTGCATGTTTTTTGAATTGGACGATAACCGGGCACACGGCAAAGACGAACGCATAGGAGTAAAGGATTTTTACGATGGCGTCGAGATCAGTTATCGCCTGATCAAGAATTTATCGTCGAAGAATTAATGATGCCAAGGATCAGCGGAACAAGTCGGCGGCGCTGCTGCAGATTATGGCTTTGCAGGCTCAGAGGCAGCAGGTTTATTCGCATTCGGCGGCTGTGTAACGCTGGCAGCGATCGGTTTCGCCGTGTCGGACCCGTAACGCATCAGATAGGGCATAAAAGGCGTTACTTCAAACGGCATCTTTTCGCGTTCCGCGACCGTGCCGATGGGCTTGCTCTTGATCATTTCCAGCTTGTCATTCCACGGGTCCATCTTCACGCGACCGCCAATCGGCAGGGCCGCGATCTTCTGCGCATTTTGTTTTGGATCCGTCGGCGCCGCGGCGGTGGCCTGGAGGTTGGGAAGTTGCGGAACACGATTGCCAAGGTGCGCGCTGATCAGGTTGGGAATTTCTTTCTGGCGAGATTGCAACGCTTGCAGGAACAGGCTCGCATTGGCCAACTGATTCTTGTAGGGTGAGTTTGCTATGAGCTGCACGGCTTTTGCGTTCGCCGCAGTCTCTTCGTCGGGCGTCCGGGCAAATCCAAAATGCCGGAAGGAATCCTTATCGTCCACCAGAAGTTGGTCGAAGAACGCATATTGCGAGTCCATCCGGTGGGCCAGCACCACGTGACCGAGCTCGTGGGCCAGCACGGTGGCCAGGCTGGCTTCGTCCGGAAGCACGTCAATAATGCCGCGGCTCAACACGATGGTATGTCCGAGCGTAAATGATTCGAGAGTAGTCGTGGTCATCACGCGACAGCGAACGTCCGGCTGAATATCCAGATTGTTGGTAACCTCGAGGTTGTTCACCACGGTTTCCAGAATTTTGTCGACTTCGCCTTTGGGTGCGATCAACCCGAGGCGTTGCAGCCGATC
>WNFC01059705.1_pt1 | contig 11193 bp, 14 predicted proteins | sample 5400541 | NCBI WGS metagenome assembly WNFC01 (sample SAMN13153342, study PRJNA577476) | soil metagenome | isolation source: 120 cm saprolite under Douglas fir tree site 2 hole 2 replicate 1 | place: USA:California | collected 2015-04-18
CGACCAGTCTGGCGTCATCCGTTACGACACGACTGGCGCCGGTGCCACGGTCGGGAGCCCGGCACTCTAAGAGTCACAGCCTGCGTCCGATGCTTGGCCGCAGCGAGAATAAAATGGCACGGGACGCGACTCCCGTGCCTTTTCATTTGCAATTCCGCCAGCCACTTCCCTCGCACCTTGTTGAAGATAACGGAGAACAGGTGCGCCACTTAGTGTCAAGTATCTGTTTCGATAGACACTTTTTGTCTTCAATGACAACAGGGAGTCGCGAGTGGTGGGTGTATTTGTCTATCTTCTTGAATATACTGTTAGATAGGGCACGCCAGCTGACTTGTATTTGGCCTCCAAAATGCACCGTATATGCATGTGAAACTGTCCAGAGAGGTCGTGCGGCGAAGGACTATTGTTGATTGCAGCCCTCCGATGAGGAAGAGGCAGGCAGGTTTTTCACTCATTGAACTTCTAATCGTGGTCGCGATTATATTGGTCATCGCCGTGATCGCCATTCCGAGTTTCCTGAGCTCGCGCATGTCTGCAAATGAAGCGTCTGCCGTTGCCAGCGTGCGATCCGTGTCGACTGCAGAAACTGCTTATGCGGCTTCCTTTGCGGCCATCGGCTATTCAGTAGCTCTGACGGATCTCGGGGACGGCGGATCGAGTAATTGCATAGCCAGCACGACGCAGGCTTGCCTTATCGATAGCCTCTTGGCGAGCGGTATAAAGAGCGGTTATTCAATCACGTACGCCAACGATGGCAATACGCCTTCGGCCGGATACACCGTTAATGCGGATCCGCTCACCCGTGGGCAATCGGGCCGACGGAGCTTTTTCAGCAATCAACCGGGCGAGATCCGCTACAACCTCACGGCTGTGGCATCCGTCACGGACCCGGTCATCTAGGCGCTTTTTAGCTCTTGTCGCGCCGGTTTTCACAGCGATTACCTCTTCTCAGACAACTTCACGCGATCTGCCAGGCAATGTCCTGATAGACTGCTTGCATGTGTGGATACCTTCCTACGCTGGTTTTATTTCTTCTCGCCTTAACCGGCCGCGCCGACACAAAGTCGAGCGTTGCGCGCCTGGAGGTGAGATATCGTACGCCCAAGACGCTCGAAGCATCGTTTCTCGAGCGCTACACGGAAAACGGCCGTTTGGTTCGTGTTGAAGCCGGAACCGTTTATTTTAAGCGCCCAGGGAAAATGCGCTGGGACTATCAGGCGCCAGAAAGGAATCTGTTTCTCGTCGACGGCAAGACGGCTTGGTTCTACGTTCCCGCCGATCACACCGCGACACGGGTCCCGGCGAAGGAAAGCGCCGACTGGCGTACGCCGCTGGCGCTACTTGTCGGCGATATAAAACTCTCACGAGTCTGCGAACAAGTCCTGCCTGCGATCGATGAAAGGCCTGAGAACCCGGAACACGCCATGCTCTACTGCCAGCTGCGCGGCGCGGCATCCAAATCCCCGAAACGAGCCTTGGGAGACTCCCCATCCCAAAAACCTTTGAACGGCGAATCGGTCTTCTTTGAAATCGACACGAATAGTGGCGACCTGGTGCGAGTGCTCGTTCGCGATCCGGGAGGAGTCGGAATTGAGTTTTCTTTCACCAACTGGCGGATGGATCCCCAGGTGCCGGATTCACTCTTCCGTTTTGACGTCCCAAAAGGTGTGGCCATCGTGAACGGAGAATTACCCAGCGGTCAAGGTGGGGTGAATCGCTAGGCAGCCAGGCATTCCCGCCCCCTTTCCTCCGGGGAACAGCCAACCTCCAGGGCCTTCCCCGCATATCAACTAGATGAGGTAAACTAAAGAGGCTATGGGTCAATTTCACTGCCGCGTGGCGGATGCCGATGGGCGTGTTTTTTCGCACGTCGAACCCGCGAGTTCACTGGAAGAAGCGCGCCAGAAGCTCGTTGACCGGGGATTGTACGTCTACTCGGTGGAATCCCGCGGCGGCCGCCTCGCCGGGCTGGTTCGCCGAAAAAGCGGACGCCAGATTGGCGGTTCGGAATTCCTCATTCTTAACCAGCAATTCAACACCCTCATCAAAGCCGGTTTGCCGATTTTGAAATCTCTGGATCTTCTCGCCACCCGTGCCTCCGCGCCCAAACTTCGCCCGGTGATCTCCCAGATACGGGACCGCGTACGGGAAGGAAAGTCGCTTTCGGAGGCGGTCGCGGAAGCCGGAGTGTTTTCCAAGGTCTATTCGACGGCCATCCTTGCGGGAGAGAAGAGCGGGAATTTGCCGGGTGTCCTGGACTACTACATTGCCTATCAACGTGTGAGCACGGGCGTCCGCAAAAAGATTCTGGCCACGCTGGTCTACCCTGTTTTATTGATCAGCGTAGCGACCGTTATCGTGACCTACCTGGTCACCGCGGTGATTCCAAAGTTTGCTCTGCTCTACCACGAACTAAACGTGGAGCTCCCCACGCCCACGCGATTGTTGATTGCCCTAACGGTCGACTATCGCTTTGTTTTTCTAGGAGTTGTCGCGCTGATGGCGGTGGCGGCAGCCGCCATTTTTCTTTGGTCCCGTTCCGAAGAAGGCGGAACGGCTTTCGATCGGTTCAAGTTCCGTTTGCCGGTGATTGGTGACACGCTCCTCAAATTTCAAGTCGCGCAGTTCTCCCGCACGCTTTCGACGCTGCTGACGGGCGGCACGCCCCTGGTGGCGGGACTTCAGACCGCCAGCGATGCCATCACCAGCAAATTGCTGCGCTCCACGGTTGGCCAGGCTACCCAGATGGTACGCGAAGGGGAATCCCTGCACGCGGCCCTGGCCTCCAAGGGTGTCATGCCGGAACTGGCGCTGGATATGATTGAGGTCGGCGAATCGAGCGGTGCGCTTTCCCCCATGCTGAACAGCGTGGCAGAGTTTTATGAGGAAGAGGTCAGCTTGCGCCTGTCCGCGCTCGTTTCCCTCATCGAGCCAATTCTATTAATCTTCATGGGCTTGTTAGTTGCGTTTATTCTGATTTCACTGTATCTGCCCATCTTTTCTTTCTCCATGACGGGGGCGGCAAAGTAAGGGATTATGGCCACAATAGAACAACTTCCTCCCGCGCCCGGGCTGCCGGGTGACGGTGACGAACAAAACGAACGCGAGTTCGCGCGCAAACTCGCGGAAAGATACCGCTACGCTTTCATCGATCTCCGGGAACAGCGGATCGATGCGGAATTGTTTCGTACCATCCCCGCAGACTTGATGTTCCGCTACAACTTCGTGCCGCTCGAACTGCAGAAGAATGTTTTGGCCATCGCGGCGGCGGACCCCGGCCAGGTGCAGATGAGCGATGAACTGCCCCTCCTGCTCGGCAAGAAACTTTTAATCCGCGTCGCTACTGCCCGCCAGATCGGCGATCTGCTGAAACGTACCGAGCAATCCCAGCGCGTGCTCGAGCAAGCCACCGAAGCTTTTACGCTTCAGACTTCCAAGGATGATGAGGATAGCGAGGAGACGATTTCCGGCGACCGTTTGACTCGCGATAGCACCGCGAGCCCGGTGGTGCGCCTCGTCGAGACCATTATCTTCACCGCACTCGAGCGGCGCGCCAGCGACATCCACATCGAAGCACGCGACTCGGAAGTTGCCGTCAAATACCGCATCGACGGCGTGCTGCAGCATGCTATGCAACCCATCGCCAAGGAATGGCATTCCACAGTGCTCTCACGCATCAAAGTGCTCAGCGATCTGGACATTGCCGAGCGTCGCGTTCCGCAGGACGGCCGCTTCCGCGTGAAATACAAGGGCCGCTACATCGATTTGCGCGTCTCCATCATGCCCGCCAGTCACGGTGAAGATGCGGTCCTCCGCGTCCTGGACAAAGAAACGCTTTCGGAGAAATTCCAGAGCCTTACTCTGGACGTCGTTGGTTTCTCGGGGGAAGAAACCCGCCGCTTCCGGCGCTACCAAGACAACTACGCTCTACGCGGCCATCAACGAGATCAAGACCGACGAAGACAAAATCGTCACCATCGAAGATCCGGTCGAGTATCAACTCCGCGGCATCACGCAGATTCCGGTCAACGAGAAAAAGGGCCTCACTTTCGCGCGCGGGTTGCGCTCCATCCTGCGCCACGACCCCGACAAGATCATGGTGGGCGAAATCCGCGACCAGGAAACCGCCCAAATCGCCATTCAGTCGGCGCTCACCGGCCACCTCGTTTTTACCACCGTCCACGCCAACAACGTGACCGACGTCATCGGCCGCTTCATCAACATGGGTGTCGAGCCGTACAACTTTGTCTCTGCTTTGAATTGCATCATGGCGCAGCGGCTCGTCCGTGTGATCTGTGCGAAATGCACGAAGCCCAAAAAATATTCTCCCGAGGAATTGAAGGAAGCCGGCCTCGATCCGGTTGTCTGGGGAAACGTAACGTTTGCCGAGGGCGCCGGCTGCCTGGAATGTTCGGGTACTGGTTATCATGGCCGGACGGCGATTTGCGAATTGCTCGACCTGACCGACCGCATCCGGGAAATGATTGTGGATCGCCGTCCGACTTCGGAGATCAAGCGCATCGCTTGCGAAGAGGGCATGATCACTCTGCGCGAAAGCGGGCTGGCCAAGATTCGTGCGGGCATCACGACCGTGAAAGAGATCAACAAGGTGACTTTCGTTGAGTAGTACCACTGCATTCCGGCAGGGAATTTACCAGTTCGACTGGGCGCGCCGGGTTGTGCGCTGGCTCGACGCCATGCCGAACGCCGCTTTGGCCGTTGAAGTTGCGCCGGACCGTGTTGCTGCAGCCCGCTGGAGCCGCACCGGTTCGCTCGATGGCTACGCTGTCGAATCTCTGCCGGTTGGAGCGCTAGCTCCGTCGGCCGTCGAAGCCAACATCGTGAACGGCGCCGCCGTTAAGGCCGCTGTAACCAATGTCTGCAATCATCTGGACTCCCGGGATGAAGATGTTGCCATGATCCTTCCCGACACGGTGATTCGCGTCTTCGTTCAGCACTTTGAAGATTTCCCACGCTCGGCAGCCGAAGCCGTTCCGATGTTGCGGTGGAAGTTGAAGAAGAGCGTGCCTTTCGAAGCCGACGAGACGCTCATTTCCTATATGCGCCAGGCGCCGCGCGAAACCGGCATTGACGTCGTCACGGCGCTCGCACGGCTGCGCATCATCAGGGAGTACGAATCCCTCGTCGAGGGAATCGGACTGCATCCCGGCGTAGTGTTGAGTTCTTCGCTCGCGGCCATCGCGCTCGTCGAAGATGAGAAGCCGACGCTCCTCGCGCGCGTCTCGGGCTCCACCCTGACCACCGCGATCGTGCGCCGCGGAGTTTTGTGTGGCTATCGCTGCACTGAACTTCCGGCGCACGGCGTGAACCTCAAGCCGCAAATGCTTCTCGAAGAGATTTTTCCGGTGGCGGCGTATTATCAGGACACTTGGCAGGAAGCCATTCAATCTGTCCGCGTCGCCGGGCTGGGCACGCGCCTCGCTGAGTTTGTCCGGCCACTCGAGGAAGAATTCCATTGCGACGTGCGGTCGTTGTTACACTCCGCGGTCTCTGATGGACGCATCAAAGAAGATGCCCGTCCGCTGGCGGAGCGCGACTTGGAAGGTTTGATCGGTTGGATGCTACAGCGGGGCTAGAATCGGTTTTTCGGGATGGAGGCAAGAGAGGGCATGAAAGTTCGGCTCAATTTGGCGACCAAGGCGCTGGAGACCCACCGGCGGTTCCTGGTCGGTGCTGGGCTAACCGCTGTCGTGGCGGGACTCGTGTTTCTCGCGTTAGGTTGGCACGTGCATTCTGCGCGCAAAGTCGACGCTGAGCTGCGCGCTCGTACCGGAAAAATGCGCCAGGAGATGGCCAAGCTCGAAGCGCAACGCAAGGATCTGGAGCGTTATTTTGGTCAAAAGGACATCGCCAATTTGCACGATCGGGCCGCCTTCATCAATACCATCCTCGATGCGCGCAGCTTCAATTGGACGCTGATGTTCATGGATCTCGAGCACCTCCTTCCTGACGGCGTACGCGTCATCAGCATCGAACCCAAGCAGGTTCCAGGACACGTCGAAGTGAAATTGAGCGTGGGCGTCACGAGCGACGAAGCAGAGCTCAAGTTTGAGCGCGCCCTCGAAGAATCGAAAGAATTTACCGAAGTTCAAGTGCAGAGTGTTCACCCCGCCAATCCGAGCGGGAACCAAAGCGGCGATCAAAAGGTCGTCCAATTGACCACGGTCTATTCGAGAATTTGATGCGGCGCGATTTCACATTGCGGAAACGAACGATTCTCGGCGGCGTGATTCTTCTCGTCCTCGCGGATGTGGCTCTTGCTGCCTACAGTTGGCGGCTTTCGTCCGCCCCGCGCGCGCCACGAGAGCAGCTTGCAATCGAAACAACGCAACATAGTATCTTGAAAGCAGATATCAAGCGCGCCCAGGACATCCGTGAAAACATTCCCGCAATCCAGAAAGACTGCGATCAGTTTGAACAGTCGCTCTTTCCGGCAAGCTCGCACAATTCCTCCATCCGGTCTGAACTCGGCGCCACTGCCAAGAAGAATGGAATTCAGCTCGAGGATCAAACTTTTAAGGAGACGAAGATTGCGAACCGCGGAATGACGGAAGTGGCCATCGACGCCACCGTCACTGGGGATTATAAGAGCGTGGTCGGGTTTCTGAATGGATTGCAGCGCTCCATCAATCTATACCAAGTGGATTCTTTGACCCTCGCTTCGGAGAACGCCAATCAAGCCTCCGCAAATGTCATTAAGGTCGCGCTGCACCTCAAAACCTATTTCCGGACAGGCACATGAAGCAGAACAAACAACTCGCCGTGCTCGCCGTACTTCTGCTGACCGCCGGCGTTATATGGTTTTTGTATTTCGACCGTGACAGGCCCATTGTAACTGCCGATGCCGGCTCCGCGGCCGAGAGTTATCAATTGCTCTCCGTGGAGAATCCCCGGCTCCACACCGACAGGCTGGAAAGGGCCCGCGAGACCGAATACAAGAGTACCGGTCGCAATATCTTCAGTCTGACTCCTCCGCCCCCCCCACAACAACCGCCTCCCACGCTCCCGCCTGACACGCTGGGAGTTACTTCCGATCCTCCACCACCTCCAGAACCGCCGAAGCTGCCATTGAAATTCTTCGGTTACGGGACCGTTCCCTACGGTAGCGCTCGCCGCGCCTTCTTTACCGACGGCGAAGAAGTGCATGTCGTTGCCGAGGGCGAACTTCTGCTTAATCGCTTTCGCATTCTGAAAGTGGGCAACGCGAGCCTCGAATTCGAGGAAGTCTCCTCGGGGCGCCGCGGCACTGCCATCCTCGAGGAGCAAGGGGCGCCGCAATCCCAATGAAAGCCGGACTTCCACAAACGGCACCGAAGCGCAACGAGTGTGGATATGCTTTGCTCGTAGTCATCTTCCTCGTCACCGTTTTGCTCCTCTCCACGATGGTCGTTGTGCCGAACATTCTGACCGAGGGCCAACGCGAAAAAGAAAAAGAGATGATCTGGCGAGGGAATCAATATGCCCGCGGTGTGAAGCTCCATTTCCGCAAGACAGGGCGGTTTCCGACTTCCCTCGAGGACCTCACCAAGCCGAAGGTGGGTTCGCTCCGCTTCATGCGCCAGGCTTACAAAGACCCCATGAACAAGGAAGATGGTTCCTGGAGGTTCATCTACGTCGGCCCCATGGGGCAACTCATTGGCAGCCTGAAGCCATCGCAAAACCTCCAGCTTCCTCACGTAGGAGGCGTTGGCACTCCCGCGAATGCGTTGAACGGGCCTGGCACCCCGGCACAGCCCGGCGCAATTGGTCAGCAAGCCCCAGGCGGGACACAGCCCGGTGGAACAAATCCGCCGGCCGCTACGGGAACGCCTGTGGGGACCGACCAGAGCGACTCGGGATCCAACCCGCAGCCGATTCCAACGGGTGATACGTCCGCCATCATCGGCGGCAACATCATCGGTGTCGGCAGCAAAATCAACAAATCTTCCGTCATCGTCTACGACAAAGCCAAAAGAATTATCACCTCTTCGAATTCATCTGGGATCCGTCGAAGGACAATCTCGGGGTGGGACAGCCGGGCATGCAGACGGGAACGGGATTAGGAGGCCAGGTGAACGGTAGTCCCGGCCTGCAACCCGGACAGAATCCCACTGCTCCACCGCAGAATCCGCCGCCTCAGCAGTAGTTTTTATGGAGACTGACCGGTCCGATGCCGGGAAGTCGCCGCCATTGCTCCAGGCGAAGCCGGTTTTTTCGCGGAAGCCTTGGATTTGCTCTTCTCATAGCTGCGCTTCACACGGCGGACATACGAAAGCGTTTCCGCAAAGGGCGGAACGCGGCCATATTGCTGCACGCGCTCCGGCCCCGCATTATAGGCCGCCAGTGTCAGGGCGAGGTCGTTGTTGTACATCTGCAGCAGTTCGCGCAGGTAGCGCGTTCCCGCGTCGATGTTCTCCTGCGGGTCGTAAATGTTTTGCACTCCCAGCCGCTCCGCCGTCTCCGGCAACAGTTGCATCAGCCCGCGCGCATTCTTGGGCGACAACGCTTTTGGATCGAAGTTGGACTCCACGGCAATTACGCTGGTGATGAGGTCGGCATCCACCCGGTATCGCGCCGCCGCTGCTTCGACCAATTCGCGATAGGGCGCCTTTACGATTGGCTTCGCAGGCAGAGGCGTAAAAACCTCTTCCGGCTCGATGGTCACAACGTCCTCGGCGGCAATCTCCACCGTGCCTCCGCCCATTTGCAAGCGGTACTTGTCTCCTAGAAGCTGGTAGCCCGTTACCTTCAGGCGCTGGCCGCTGCGAAGCACCACGTATTCCGCCCGCAGAGCCGGCGCTGCCACCAAGCCGAGCGAGAGCAAGAGTGCCGCACGTTTCAGACGCAAGGCGTAGCCTCCCGCAATGCGAATTGTTCGATCGCCAAAGCCACGCCGTTTTCGTCGTTCGTGCCGGTTTCATGCCAGCCATACGTTTTCAACGATGGCACGCTGTTTCCCATCACCACGGGAATGCCGGCAAACGAGAGCATTTCCAGGTCGTTGTGGTTGTCTCCGATGGCCATCACTTCGTCGCGCGTGAATCCGCGCAATGCCGCCCATTCCGCCAGCGACGATCCTTTCGAGCACACCGGGTTAATCACATCGATCATCGCGAAGTCTTTGCTCTCGTAGCACGTCACCGCCAGCGCAAATTCTTCCACGAAGGGAGCGCCGCGCAGGGCAGCCTCCGCCTTCCGCATCGGCTCGACTTTGCCGGAGAGCATCACCTGAATGGGATCTTCCGTCAGGCAGTTTTCCAGTGGTTTCGCCAGCCCAATGAACTCCAAGTTCCGCGAGTAGTACGCGTATCGCATCGAATCGTCCGGGTCCAGCACTTCAAGCATAAGCTGATTCTCGAGCTGCCGGTCGAAAATCACCGCCGCGCCTGCGCGCCACGGCCGGGTCAGCTCTAGAACCTGTTCCGCCGTGCTTCGCGGCAAGAGATGGCGCAGATGCGTCCGGCCTTCTTTCGAGCGGATCAGCGCGCCGTTGTTCACGATCATGGTCAGGGGAGAATCCAACTTGCGCGCCACGGGCATGGCAAAATCATAGCGCCGCCCGGTGACCAGCGCCACCTCGATGCCTCGGCGCGTCGCTTCCGCAATTGCCGCGCGATTGGCCTCGGGAAGCTGCCAGCGGCTATCCAGCAGCGTACCGTCAATATCTAGCGCAATGAGTCGCACAGCCATCCCTCAATTGTACCGTGAAATAGGATGCGGTTTAGCTAGCAGCTCTGACAGGGTAACTACTCCGAGGGCAGGATGCCGTCCACGCAGATCGAGGTACTCTGGCCGCAGATTCAATGCACGCGGTTCGTCCAGGTTTTCTGACCGCAAACGAGCAAATTCATCCAATAACTGCCCCAACGACTTGCATTCGCTCTCTCGTTCTTGTCCCCAACCATCAAAAGGCTCAAAAGCCTTGGTCTCGCCAAATTGCAGCACCATCTTCGCGCGCGGCATCCAATTAGTGCATTCGTTGTGAATGAGATGGCCGACGACATCGAGCACGCTCCAAGTGCTTTCACCTTCATTTCGGAATGTCCAAGTTTCCGGTAGATCACGCAGAAGCGCATCGAGAGCAGCGGGAGTGCGGGTGAGAAGCGATATTGCGTTGTGCAAGTTATGTTCCATCATGCTCCTCAATTCATAGTCAGCAATTTTCCAGAGAGTCTGATTGTATCTGTTGTGCGTCGCATGCGTCAGCGGTCAACTCTAGACATAAGCCATAATCGATGCAGGCTGATTGCTACCATCAAATACAGATGAAGAATGGTTTACATCCGGGGGATCTTGAGTCACGCTGATTACGACGAAAAGGAATGGCAAAGATGATGATTGGAGTACCCGGAAAATACGCACTGGAGGTTAGCTCGCCGACCCCAATCGCATCCAAGCAGCAACATGAGCAATACCTATCCGTCTTGGACAAACTGGCGAGTAAGGAGCGTCCAACGTTCGAAGAAAGAAGTATGCCGAAGTCTTGATGACCCTAATCGAAGCTTACGAAGAAGAGCATCATTCCATTCCCCATGCTTCTCCGATCGAAGTCCTTCGGACGTTGATGGATGGGAATGATCTCCGCCAGAAAGTTCTGGTGCCCATCTTTGGCTCTGAAAGCATCGTTTCCGAGGTCTTGCATAAGAAACGTGTCCTCAACAAGAACCACTTCGAGAAATTGAGCAAACGATCTAAAGTTTCTCCAGCGGTGTTTTTCTAGGTTGCAGCGTTTCCCAACCTTGGAAGTTGAGGAGCCCCTCGGGGATAATCAAGTGGAATCTTCTTTAGGAAATCGCGGCCACCCGCCTTCTAGTCCGAATTACGGGACTTAACAGGAGCTAGTGCGTACCAGAGCAATGGGCTAGAATTTTGGAACGAGGAGAAGAGGTCGGCGGTCATCCTTGTTTTCTGGCTCCTCTGTGAAATGTGACCTTGGTATCGCCCCAAATAATAGGGTTGTCACGACTCTCTTTCTACGAAGGCCTCGTTGAAGCAGAGGCTGTGCTCACCCCAGCCAAGTCCTAACGCGGCTACCGCCATGTTGGTACGGGCCTTGATACCTAAATCCGGCGTGAAATTTGTTATTTTTCTGCAAATCGGCCCAAAAATCGACACTTGCTCCCAAAATCTATGCAGCAGTCGATCAAATTTTACAACAGTAGCTTCAGCCTTCCAGCGGTTTCAACTTGTGAA
>WNFC01039790.1_pt1 | contig 11191 bp, 2 predicted proteins | sample 5400541 | NCBI WGS metagenome assembly WNFC01 (sample SAMN13153342, study PRJNA577476) | soil metagenome | isolation source: 120 cm saprolite under Douglas fir tree site 2 hole 2 replicate 1 | place: USA:California | collected 2015-04-18
CATTCACTGGCAGCTGACCAGCGGCACCACCGGCTTTCTGCCTGCGGGCAGCCAGGTGTTGACCAGGATCACGGTACCCATCGACAACAAGCAGCCTCCGCTGGGGCCCGTGTTCACCGTGGCCGAAGCCGATGCCGCGCGCGCTGCCGCCAATGCAATCTTTGAAACCTTCACCGATTTGCAGCTTAGCGACCAGCTCAATGTCATCCCCGTCTACACATGGGGGAACGCACAGTGCTGCCTGCCTCGCGGCACAACCTCCGTGTACCTTCTCGGCGACCTGGCCGCGCCCGCGGGAGGCGATCCGCTGAACCCCTGGAAGCTCGCGCCGGGTGATTTCCTGTTGTTCGAAGAGGTCCTCGGCCCGGTCACAGGTCTGCCCGCTGACGCCGACCCCGCCCACCGTCAGGTGGTCCGCCTGACCCAGGTTGAACGGGCCACTGATCCGTTGGAGAAAGATCCGATTACCGGCACTCCTCCGACCCTGCTCACGCTCGTGAGTTGGGCCCGCGAGGATGCGCTGACGTTTCCTTTGTGCCTTTCGGTAAAGCTGGCAAACACCAGTGTAGTGAACGGAGTCTCCGTCGCCCGCGGCAATCTGGTGCTGGCCGATCAAGGAGAGACGGTGAGCGAGTGGTTTCCCGGCAATCCGGTTGATCCGAGCGTGCCCGGAATCATCACAGGCCCGCGTGCCTTCCGCTTCCTGCTGCGACAGGGACCGCTCAGCTTCCGCATCCCGTATGTTGCGTCCGACGGATCGAGCACTACGGTAGCGAGTTTGCTCGTGAGCGACCCGCACACCGCGACTCCTCAAGTCACACAACTCGATGTGCACACGGATACGCAGGTTCTGCCGGGCTGGACCGTAGTTCCTACTCTGCTCGAGAGCCACGCGCAAGACCGGCAATTCGTTGCCGAAACTGAGAATGACGGTACAGCGCTGCTCCGCTTTGGAGATGGCGTGTATGGTCTTGATCCGCCGGACGGTTCGCACATCTTTGTGCAATACCGCATCGGCGTGGGCAGTAACGGCAATGTGGGCGCCGACAGTCTGGTCCACGTCATCGATCCCGGCACCGTGCTCAACTTTCCGAGCCTGACGGCGGTCCGCAATCCGCTTCCCGCGTGGGGTGGCACCAATCCTCAGCCGATCGAGCAAGTGAAGTTACTAGCGCCCGCTGCGTTCCGCACGGTGCAGTACCGGGCGGTCACCGAAGAGGACTATGCCCAGGCTGCGGAGAAATGGCCGGAAGTTTCACGGGCCGTCGCCACGTTTCGCTGGACGGGCAGTTGGTACACGGTCTTCATCACCGTTGATCCGGTTGGAAGAAACGACCTGCCTGAGGACATGGCCGAACGTGTCCGGCAGTGGGTGACCTCTTACACGCAGGCAGGTTACGACCTCGAAATCAACGCGCCGATCTACGTGCCCCTCGATATCGCGATTGATGTCTGCGTGGCTCCGTATCACTTCCGCGGAGATGTCGAGCAGGCAGTGCTGGATGTGCTGAGCAGCCGCGGATGGCTCGCGAGGGTTTTTCTATCCCGACAATTTTTCTTTCGGACAGCCGCTGTACCTGAGCCAGCTCTATGCCGCCATCGGCGCGGTGGAGGGCGTCGACTCCGCTTCGGTGACGCGGTTTCAGCGCTTCGGCAAACTCGCCAATCACGAGCTGCAGCAGGGCTACATCGCGACTGACCGGCTCGAAATCGTGCGCCTCGACAACGACCCGAATTTTCCCGAGAACGGCGTGCTTCGTCTGAACATGGGTGGTGGAAAATGAGTGCGGATGAAATCCAGGCAGTGAGTACCTGCGGCTGCTGCCAGACCGAGGTCGCGCCTGCGCCAGCGCTGATCCAAAACCGCGCCGGACTGTCCAGCATTCACTACCGGGTCGGCACCTACGCCAGCTTCCTGCCGGCCATGACTGAGCAAATTGCGCAGACACCTGAACTGCGGCAGCGATGGCTCGTGCGTTTGACGGATGACTTCGGTATTGCGCTGCTGGCCATGTGGGCCTACATCGCCGACATCCTCACTTTCTACCAGGAGCGCACTGCCAACGAAGCTTATCTGCGCACTGCCTTGCTGCAGGAGTCGATCGTAGATCTCGCCGCACTCCTCGATTACAAACCCGCACCTGGCTCGGCGGCTGAGGCCGATCTTGCTCTCTTCCTCGAACAAAATAAGCAGTTGCAGATTCCCGTCGGCCTGCGGGTGCAGAGCGTGCCGGGGCAAAATGAAAAACCCCAAAAATTCGAGACCGTGGAAAGCATCGCGGCGTATGGCGCACTGAACCAGATTCAGATTTTCCCGCAGCCCGCCGAGTACGCCCCATTTGCCCTCGGAAGTTCGCAGGCGGTTTTGCTATCCGATCTCAAAGGCCTGGCGCCTCGCGTGACCCTGGCGATTTTCAATCCGTGGCGCGCAGAGCTGAAGGATGTCCGCGGCCTTTCCCTGCACAACACGCAACAGATACTCGCGTGGACTCCCGCCATTCAGTCCGCGGACTTCGATTCGTTCATCACCCAGACGGCTGTTTATGCCCGCGAGTTTCGTCTGTTTGGATACAACGCGCCCAGCAGTTTCGTCCAGGCGGTGAAGGATCCCACAGCTGCAGGGAAGATTCGCTTTGATCTGCTCTCCGGGCCATACACCAGCCCAAACTCGAATCTCCCCCCTCCACCAACCAACCGCTTCGCACTTGATGCGAAGTACAGCGACCTGAAACCCGGAAGCACACTCCTCATTGCGCAGGCAGGCTCCAGTGCGAATCCATCGGACTGCTTCGCGCGCCTGGCGACGGTTACAAATGTCTCTGCCGAGCCCGCGGTGTACGGGCCTCTGCAAAGCAGCGTCACTTGGCTGACTTTCGGCTTCGGTGTCGCCGCAACCCCGGTAGTTGCGCAGGATTCCTCCGGACAGCTCAACGCCTTCGTAATTGGCGACGACGGCGCACTCTGGACGACACATCAAGTCGGGCCGGGTGGTGCCTGGACGAACTGGCAATCGCTCGGTGGACAGATTGACCGTCTGGCCGTGGGGACGAATCAGGATGGGCGCCTCGAAGTTTTTGCCCGCGGCAAGAACAAGGCCCTTTGGCACATCTGGCAGGTCGCTCCCAGTGGCGGCTGGAGCAGGTGGCATTCCCTGGGCGGACAGATCGATTTGCTCACAGTCGCCTCCAATCAGGACGGGCGTTTGGAAGTTTTCGTGCGCGGTACCGATCAATCTCTCTGGCACATCTGGCAAGTCGCTCCCAACAACGGCTGGAGCGGTTGGGCTTCCCTGGGTGGGCAGATTGATTTGCTGGCAGTTGGCAAGAATCAAGATGGCCGGCTGGAAGTGTTTGCGCGCGGAATGGACAAGTCGCTGTGGCACATCTGGCAGGTTGCTCCCAACAACGGCTGGAGCGGTTGGGCCTCCCTGGCCGGGCAGATTGATCTGGTGGCGGTCGGTAACAATCAGGACGGGCGTTTGGAAGTGTTCGTCCGCGGCACCGACCTGGCCCTCTGGCACATCTGGCAAGTCGCGCCCAACAACGGTTGGAGCGGCTGGGCTTCGCTCGGTGGGCAGATCGATCTGATCACTGTGACGGTTAATCAGGACGGGCGTCTAGAAGTGTTCGCACGCGGCATGGATCAGGGGCTCTGGCACATCTGGCAGCTTGCCCCGAATGACGGCTGGAGCAGTTGGGATTCGCTGGGCGGACAAATTGATCTGCTCGGTGTGGGCACAAATCAGGACGGGCGCATCGAAGCCTTCGCCCGCGGGACAGATCTGGCTCTGTGGCACATTTGGCAGGTTGCTCCGAACAATGGCTGGAGCGGTTGGGATTCGTTGGATGTGCCAATGTGGACGATCTCCGATCGAGGCCGCATCACCGTGTACGAAGTTTCGCGCCTGCTGGATTTCTCGATCTTCCAGTACGGCGATTCCATCAGTGGCAACACGGTTTACGTTCCGCTGGCGCAGATTCCAGCCATCGACAATAAGCGGTTCATCATTCTTGACGATGCCAGCGCAAGCCCGCAAACGGTTCAGATCCAGTCGGTGCAGCAGTCGGACACGGACGACGACGGTCAGCCTGACTATTGGCAGATCGCCTTCACCCCAGATCTGGCGCGCACGCTGACCACCGCGACCGCCACCCTTTACGGCAATGTCTGTGCATCCACGCATGGACAAACAGTCGCCGGTGAAGTTCTGGGTGACGGTGATGCCTCCACTACCTTTCAGTCTTTCCGCCTGCAGAAATCGCCGGTCACGTTTGTGCATCATCCCGGCGCGCCCCACGGCGTCGCCAACACGTTGCAGATTCAGCTCTCGGGCGTGATTTGGCAGGAGGTCGAAGAATTCTTGGGCCACGGCTCCACCGAGCGGATCTTCGCGACCTCCGAAGATGCCACGGGGATGACCGTGCAGTTCGGCGACGGCGTTACTGGCAGCTGTTTGCCCACCGGGCGTGGGAATTTGGTCGGCACTTATCGCCAGGGAATTGGTGTAGTTGGGAATGTCGGGTCCGGAGCGCTCCGCACCCTGCTCGATCGCCCGCCCGGCCTGAAGAACGTCAGCAATCCCGGCCCGGCATTGGGCGGCGCCGACCCCGAATCCCTCGATCAGACCCGCGGCAATGCCCCCAACACAGTACGCACCTTTGGCCGGATCGTTTCCCTCGAAGATTTCGAGGATGCCGCTCGCGAATTTGCCGGCGTGGCCAAAGCACACTCTTCCTCGGCCTGGAGCGGCCAAGAAGAAATTGTCTACCTGACCGTTGCTGGAGAAGAAGGTACCCCGATTGCCGGACAGACTTGTCTCGACCTGGTCGCGGACCTCGATAGCCGCCGTGATCCGAATCGTGCGTTGCAGGTTCGCACCTACACCCGGATTGCCGTCCAGATTGTCGCCGCGATTTTCGTGAGCCCCGATTACGTGCAGGATGACGTGCTGGCCGCGGTGCAGTCCGCCGTAGCTGCTTATTTCTCGTTTGACAACCGGCAATTCGGCGAGCCCGTTCATTTGAGCAACGTCTATGCCTCCCTTCAAGGAGTCGCCGGAGTCGGGGGTGTGGACATTGCGACGCTGCAGTACAAGTACCCCGCGGATGCAGCGAGTCACGGCGCCACAGCCGATCCCGTGCAGGTGCATCTGCGAATCGACGACGACGAACTGGCTGTGCTCGAAAACGCTATCGGCGATGCGCGGATCACTATTGGGCAGGTGCAGTCGTGAGCACGACGAATTCTCTCGATCTTTACTCGCTGATTCCCGCGATCTACCGCATTCGGGATGCCGAGCGCGGCTACCCGCTGCGCGGCTTGCTGGGCTTGATCAGCGGCCAGGCGCAGTCGCTCAAGACCAACATCGATGGCCTGTGGGACGACCTGTTCATCGAGACCTGCGCGGACTGGGTCATTCCCTATATCGGCGATCTCGTCGCCAATAATCCGATCTCCGAAAATATCGCCCAGACCCGTGCCGACGTCGCGCGCACCATTTATTACCGCCGGCGCAAGGGCACCTTGACCATGCTCGAACAGATGGCCAGGGATGTCACCGGCTGGGATGCGCATGCCGTGGCCTTTTTCGAAGAGCTGGGCTGGTCACAGAATCTGAATCATCTGCGCTTTCATGTTGACACTCCCCCTGACGGTTTCACCGATCCGAACGATCCATTTGCCGTCGACCGGGTGGGCACAGTGTTGTTGCGCGATCTGGACGTGCTGGATCGTCTGAACGGACCCTTTGACACCACCACTCACACCGTTGATGTGCGGCCTCCCGGCCAGGTCGTGGGTTGGTACAACATCCGCAACATCGGTTTCTTCCTCTGGAGATTGGAGAGCTTCTTTATCCAGGAGGTAACGCCGCGAAGATCTGCGCTTTACACGGATGGATTCTATTTCAGTCCGATCGGAAATCCGGCTCCGCTCTTCACCAACCCGAGGCCCGCACCGCAGGGCACTCAGCTTGTGCTGGAGACGCAAGTACAGGCGCCCATCCGGAAAGTGGCTTTCTACTTCCGGAAGCAGGACTACTATCCCCCCTTGCCTCCGCCTCCGCCGGCTTTGCCCTCACCTCCCATGAGCTTCGCGATCTATCACGGCCCCACTGCGAATAGCGCCAACCTGATTCCACAGGCGAGCGTCGTTTGCGGCGACCTCAGCAACTGGACGCCTCCAGCCAGCGGCAAAGTCGCGGTGGATGTTGCGCTTGGACGTTTTGCTTTTGCCCCGGGTGAGACGCCGCGGGATGGGATCACCGTCTCCTACGCTTACGGCTTCAGCGGAAACATGGGCGGCGGCCCTTATGATCGGCGTTCGGTTGCCACTGTGTCCGGAGATCCGGGGCCAGCAATTCCTGACACGGTTGAAGATCCCAATGCCCTTGGCCTTCTGATTCGTGTGTCCGCTACGGCGGCGGCCACCACTATCACGGCGGCGATTGCGGCGTGGAATCCGGCTGTGAATCCGCAAGCTGTGATTCAGATCGAAGACAACCGCACTTACGAAGAGAATGTCGCGATTGCTTTTCCCACAGTGGTCGTTCCCCCGGGCCAGCCGAGTCCGACTCTGGTGATTCAGGCCGGCAACCTGCAACGTCCCACGGTGATTGGCAACCTGACCATGACCGGGGGCTCGGGTTCAGAAGGAGCCATCCTCAATGGATTGCTCGTCGCCGGCAATCTCCACGTGCAGGCCAATCTTGGGCTTGTGGAATCGGGCAACCTCTCGCCTTTTCCGACGTTGACTTCGACCACCCCGGTGGTCAACGTGACGATTGGCGACGAGGGCCCTTATCTCGCCGTGTTGCCCAGCGTCCCCGCCACGCTGGCTGATGCGCGCGACGCGCTGCAGACGGCGATCCAGTCCGCGCACACCACTCTCCCCTTCCTCGCCGCACGCGTGCTTTCGGTGGCGAACCGGTTGCTGGTTCTGCCCGGCACGGACGAAGAGCTTGTGATTGAGGTTGCAGGGAGCGACCCTACCGCAACGGAACTGCGTTTGGATCCGGCCTCCTCCCGCCAGACCTCGGCGGTACTCAGTGGTTCGCTTCCTACCGTCATATCCCTGACCGCGGGTGCACCTGCACTGAGCGTAACAGTCGGCACGGAAGGTACAAACGTCGCCACGTTTGCCGTTTCACCATCTTCCGTCCCCCAGGCGCGCGATCAGTTGCAGGCAGCCATTCGAGCGGCAGGAGCGACTGCAGGATTCACCGGTGCTCTAGTTTCGAACCTGGCCAACCAGCTCGTGGTCGTCTCCGGAGATGGCGGAGGCCCCATCACCTTCAGCACTGCGCCGGCGGACACGATCACGCTGACCCAACTTCAACTTGCAACCCAGCGTCCTGCCATCGCCGCCGATGATGGTGGCGACGTGCCCAGACCGCCCACGACCTTGCTCCGTACCACCATCTTCGGCGAAGTGCACGTACAACAACTAGTGCTCGCCTCGGAGGTTATCTTTACTTCCGTCGTTCTGTCCAAACGGCGGCAGGGAGGTTGCGTCCGCTTCAGCTTTGTGCCCGAGGGATCCGAGACGCCCAGACGCTACCGCTGTCAGCCCGACTTCGAGATCCTGCGGCAGATCGAAGAGGCAGAGCGGGTGGCTGCCGCCAGCGGTACAACTCTCTCTAGCGCCGATCGCGACGCCATCCGCGATGACGTGCGCGGCTGGCTCCAGCCTTCCTTTACCGATATCCACTACGGTCTCCCTGGCTACGGGCAGCTCTTCGTATGTTGTCCGCAGCAGATTCAGACCGGCGCGGAAGACGGCTCTGAGATGGGCGCTTTCTGTTTCCTGAAGCAGCCACAACGCGTGACCAGCCTGCGCGTGCGGCTGCAAGAGTACCTCCCGTTCGGACTCCAGGCCGGTTTGATTTACGTGACTTAGCCAAGGAGAAATTGCCATGGGCGGCGACTACACCCGATGGAGCTTTGATCCCACCAAGGATTACGCGGAGCTGTTCAAACAACAGGGCCGCGTGGACCTGGACGCCGACTGGAACGAGCTGGTCGAAATCGTCAACCGTCGCTGGCGCGCCGAAACCATCGACATCATCGGCCGGGCCGTGGTGCCCGAATCCACGCCCAACGCCTTCTTCATTACCCCGACTGGTCCCGGGCAATTCAGCATTGGCGTCGGCCGGATGTACGTCGACGGGCTGCTGGCCGAGTGCCATGGCGTCGCCCAAGGTGTGCCTCCGACCACCTACGATGCCTCCCTCGGCGAAGTTGTCGGCAACGCCCAGGTCCCCTTCAACAACCAGCCCTACTACCCCAATCCAACCCCTCTGCCCTCGGGCGCCGGAACCACCGACCTTATCTATCTCGACGTCTGGTCCAGGGAAGTCACCGCCATGCAGGACCCCGTCATCCGCGAAAAGGCGCTCGGCGGACCGGACACGGCCACGCGCGCGCAAACGGTTTGGCAGGTCAAGGTTCTGCCCGACGTAGGCCAGGTTGGTTGCGGCGATGACATCCCCCGCTGGGACACGCTAACCGCTCCTTCTGCCGGCCGGCTCACCACCTCCACCGTTGCCCCCGCACCCAGCCCGGATCCTTGCATCCTGTCTCCCACCGGCGGATACCGCGGCCTCGAGAATCGCCTTTATCGCGTGGAGGTTCACGTTTCCGGAACTGTTGGCGGAGCTTCCGCCGCCAAGTTCAAGTGGTCGCGCGATAACGCCTCCGTCGTCTCCGCCGTGACCGGCATCTCCGCGCCGGGCGGACCAAATTCAGTGGTGACGCTCAAGAGTCTGGGACGTGATCGCGTGCTGCGCTTCCAAGCTGATGACTGGGTAGAGATCCTCGATGACGATACAGAATTCGCGGGCACCGCAGGATTTCTGACGAAAATCACGACTCCACCAGATCAGGCCAATCGCACCATCACCGTGAATCCTCCCATCCCCGCAGGGCTATTCGATCCTACCAACGACCAGCGCCACACCCGCGTGCGCCGCTGGGATGAACGTTTTACGGGAGCGGGCAGCGACGTCGACCCGGCTACCGGCCTGATCACCGTGACCGCCGGCCCTCTCGACATCGAAGACGGCATCCAGGTTTCGTTCAGTGATGATCCCGTGGGAGGCCAGCTCCATGTTGGAGACTACTGGGTCTTTGCTGCGCGCACTGTTGACGGCAGCGTGGAACCTTTGCAGGAGGCGCCGCCGCGGGGCATCCTCCACCATTACGCCCGCCTGGGCTTCGTCACCTGGACCGCCACCTCCGGCCAGTTTTCGAATTGCCGGCAGTTCTGGCCGCCTCCGTTCGGAGGAGGTGATTGCACCGGATGTTGTACGGTCACAGTTGGCGATGGCGTCGTGAGCCAGGGATCGTTCAGCGATATCCAAGCCGCCATTGATTTCCTGGGAACCGCGGGAGGAGAAGTGTGCCTGGGGCGCGGCGTCTTCATGGTTCCGAACGGCATCCGCATCGACGCCACCAAGAAGAATGTCACCGTCCGGGGAATGGGTTGGGCCACCCGCTTGATCTTCGCTCCCGATCCCCAGTCGGGATCGCGAATCCTGTTTGACGTGTCCACCACGAGCCATGTGATTCTCGAATCGTTTTTCGCTGTGGCAGAAAGTGCGCAGTCCATGGTTCGATTTACGGATTCGGAGTTCTGCGCGGTACGCGACACGGCGCTGATCAATTTGAACATCTCGCCGGCATCCGGCACGGCCTTTGTTAGTTCAGAAGCACTGAGCGGGCGCGCCATCGAGTTGGCCGGCACATGTGTCGGTTTTGAGATCGAGAGGAATCTGCTCCTGGCGGCAAAGGGAATTGTCTCGGTCGCGTCCGCTCAGGCTCCTGGAACCGGCGCCATCAACGGCGCGGTCACCGACGCCAGCGGAGCAGCGCTTCCCAATGTGGCGGTTACGTTGACGCAGCCGGACGGAACGACGCAGGCGGCGACCACGGATGCTGCAGGAAAATTCGCGTTCTCATCTCTGCCACCAGGAAGTTACACAGTCGCGGCCAGCGCTGCTGGTCTTACGTCGCAGCAGGCCGTAACCGTTGTGGCCAATTCCACGGTTAACGTTAATCTTGTGCTGCCAGCAGCGGGACCGGGGTTTGCAGCGCGCGGGCCTGCGGCACGCGTTTCTGCTTCCGCGCCCGCGGCCTCGGTCTCAACAGCGGCTTTCGTTGCCGGCCGGCAGTCAAACGTACGCGAGATTAGCATCCGCACCAACCGGATTCTCGCCACGCAGGTCTCCGTCTTTCTGCTCAGGACCGAAGAATGTGACATTGTCGGGAACCAGGCCCTGGGCATTGGCAAAGAGGCACAGGCAGAGCTGGAAAAGTTCGCCTCCGCAAATAGCCTGACCCGAACCACCATTGACTCTTTCCAACAAACGGTGCTTTCGGTGCTCACGAAGTCCTCGGGCGCCGAATTTCAGGCGGCGGCCATCGTCCTCCTGTTCGGTGCGCGGGTTACGATTGCAGAAAACCTGATTACCGGACTGGTCGGCGTCTTCTCCTTCTTCCTTGTCACGGCTCGCGTTAAAGATAACCAAGTGCTCGCCTTCGTCGCCCTGCTGGTTCTGAATGGTCTCGCCATTCGCATCGTTGGCAATTTCATAGCCGGCCTACTGGCGGGCTGGATTCAGGCAGGCCTGCTGCTCGATTTTGTCTCCGAGTCGAATCTTTGGATCGGCCTCCTGGGCCTTCTGTTTCTTCCCTTCACCTTTTTCCAGAAGCTTTTCGGCTCTCTGTTCAGCACTGCGCTGCAAAGCGGAGGATTCGCCACGTCGGGCGACGTGGTTACCACAAATGCCGGCGGCGCTGTCAATTCAGTTGGCGCCAGCCTGGGCCCATTGGGTCTTGTCGGTCTGGTGAAAATCCACCACGAAGTCTTCTTCACCTTCGAAACCGGAATTGCGGCCTTCCCCGGAATCATGAGTGGAGACGTCACGATCTTCGACAACTCTTTCGAGGTATGCCAGGCGGCAGGCATTTTCTGGGACACGCCGGTGCGATCCAGAACTCTCAGCAACCTATTGCCACCTCTCCACGTCGTCGAAAGCAACACCTTCAACGTCCAGGGCGCTGGAGTGAGATGTATCTGCGTTGAGGGAGTTTTCCGCGGTAACACGGTTCAGTGTCCTGAGGCCGGAATCGAGGTCAGGTGCCAATCCGGCGTGGTTGAAGGCAACACAATTGCAGGCACAGCCACACAATCC